>CAAGKR010330398.1_pt1 | contig 35330 bp, 25 predicted proteins | sample 2556971 | NCBI WGS metagenome assembly CAAGKR01 (sample SAMEA5207829, study PRJEB30636) | soil metagenome | biome: forest; feature: boreal; material: soil | place: USA | collected 2011-09 | depth 1 m | reverse complement strand
GGGCAAAGCCCCTCCCACGCTCAAGTTATTGATCACGCCGGACCTCCTCGATGCGATCCAGGGAAACGCGCGGCTCGCCGGGGCGGCTCGCGAGACGCAGCTCGGCCTCTTTCGGGTACTCGTTCTCGGCGAGGCGCGAGAGCGCCTGCCTTATGGCCTGGGTGTGTTTGTTGTAAACGCCAATCTGGAGCGCCCGCGCGTAGCCCGATTTGTACGCGTCGATCGCCTTGTCCTCGATGACCACGATCACCTTCTCGAGCTCGTCGCGATACATCTGCTTCTCGTCTTCCTTGAGGTCCTTCGGAACCGGCGCGTTGCGCATGGCCTTGGCGAAGGCCTCGTAGCCCTGGCCGATGCGCAGCAGGGCGGCGGTCGCCCACTCGGGCGAGCGGTAGGTGACCACGTCGAGGTAGGTCGCCTTCGCTTCCTCGAGGCGCTTGGCTTTCTCCTCCAAAACCTTGGCGAGCTGTTTCGGTTTGCCCGCGATCTTAACGCGCTCGTAGTCGAGAGTCACGAGCTCACCCTGGATGTAGCGCGCCTCCGCGGCGTAGTAGCCCGCCTCTTCGTTGCTGCCGTGGCCGCCGTGTTTGCCGTACGCCGCCAGGGCCTTGGCGGCGGTGTCCTTGGCGGCGGCCTCGTTGCCCGCTTTGAGCTGCGCGTCGGCCTCGCGGGCCAGCGCCTCGACGGTCTTGGAATCGCCGGGGTAGACCTTGCTGTAGGCGGCGAAGCTCGCCGCGGCGCCGCGCCAATCTTTCTGCTCCTCGCGCACAACGGCGGCCTGGAACGCGACGTCCTTGGCGTCCGGGCGGTCTTTGTAGCGCTTCGCATATTCGCCGTAGTGTTTGATGGCGCGATCGTGCTGGCCGAGGATCTGGCGGAGGACCCCGGCGCTTCTGAGCGCGTCGGCCGCGTGTCCGTTCTGCGGATACTTCTGGGCCAGCTGCTCGTACAGGACCGCGGCCTTGTCGTAGTAGGCGATGTTTTCCTCGATCCGCGCGGCGGTGAAGAGCGCCTCGGGCGCCTCGCTGGCGGAAGGGTACTTGTCGGCCAGCTCCCGATAGGCGCCCACGGCGTCATCGGGCTTCTTCCCTTTTTCGAAGACGGCGCCCGCGTTGTTGAGCGCCTTGGGCGCGTAGCCGTTCTGTGGATACTCGTGAGGTACGCGCAGGAAGAACGCGGCCGCCTTGTCGTAGTTGCCGCTCTCCGCGTATTTCTCGCCCGACTTCATCACCGCGCCCACGATCAGCTTGTCGAGGCGCTCCTGCTCGTCCGACGGCGCAAACGCCTTGGTCTTCTTGAGGCGCCGGGCCCAGCTCTCGATGTTCTCGTAGTCCTTTGCCTTGCCGAGCGCCTGCAGGATCCGATCGCCGGCCACGCCCGCGTTGGGGTCGTCGGGATAACGCTCGACGATCAGGCCGAAGCGCTTGATCGCCTCGTCGTAGTCGCCGTAGTCGAAGAAGAACTGTCCGTTCTTGTAGATGACGGTGACGATTTCTTTGTCGTTGGGGAAGAGCGTCGCGTAGAGATCGGCCGCCTCGCCGAACAGGCGATCGCTGTCGGTGATCTCGCGCTTGCCGCCGCCCGAGCCATTGCCGGCGATCGGCTTTCGCACCTTTTCAAATGAGCCCATCGCTTGCAAGAGCGCGTCCTTGTGGTACTTGCCGACCGGTTGGGTCTTCCCGACAGCCAGGTATTCGCGGCCCGCGTCCTCGTAGCGCGCGAGCTTGAAGTAAAGGATGTCGGCGCGAAGGTAACGCAGCTCGGCAGCGTCGGGCGCGTCGGGGAAGTTGGCCAGGAAGAACTCGTAGGCTTCGCTGGCACGCGCGTAGCGATCCTTGTCTATGACCTTGGTCGCCTTCTCGGTCTGCTGCGCCTCCGCGTGCATGGTCTTGGCCACCGTGCGGATGAGATCCTCGGCCATCGTGCGCGCGTGCTCGACGGTCTTGGGCCGGTCCTTGTTGGCGGCGGCCCACGCGCTGCGGCCGCCGTAGGTGCTGGCCAGCTTGCGCATCTCCGCGACGGCGTTCTTGGTGTCGCCCATGAGCTGATAGCCTTCGACGATCTTGCCGGCGTAGTCGGGGGCGTCGGAGCTGTTCGGATCCAGCTCGATGAGCAGCCGGTAGGCCTCGACCGCCCGCTCGTAACGGGTCTGATCGAACACCGTATCGGCCAGCTGCTTGAGCACCTTTCGCGAGTATTGCTTGCCGCCGATCTGCGCGAGGAACTCGAAGGCGTCGTGGGCGCTCTTGGTGTCGTCTTCGGTAAAAAGCTCGACCAAGTAGTCGAGCGCCTGCCCCTGGAGCTCCTCTGCGCGCTTCTGTTGATCTTCGGTCCGACCAGCCTTCTTCTTCGCGAGGTCCAGAACATCCTTGAACCGTTGCGCCGACTTGTTCGTATCGCCCAGCTTCCAATAACACCAGGCGGTCTTGAACAGCGCCAGGTCGTAGAGCGTCGACTTCGGGTGTTGCAAGACCCTTTCGTAGGCCTCGAGCGAGCTCTTGTAATTCTGCTGCTCGTAGAACCGGTATTCGGCGATGGCCATCCAGGCGTCGGCCACGTAGCGCGAGCGCGGAAACCGATCGAGGATGGTCTGGAAGTACTTGATCGACTCGCCGATCTTTCCCTGATCGCGAAGCGAAAATGCGTAGAGATAGATGACCGTGTCGATCTTGCGGAACCTCGGGTACTCGTCGATGAGCTGCAGGTAGACTGCCTGCGCCTGAGCGAGATCGACGGTGGGTGGACGGCGCGGCACCTTGGGGCAATCGGCGCGGTCGGCGTGGCAGGCCGACACCGCCGCCTGGTATCGCCCCATCTTTTCGAGGTAGACCGCCTTCGACTCTTCCCAGTAGAGCTCCGCCAGTTTGTACATGGCCTCGGCCTGCTCTTTCGAGTGCGGGCTGTCGTGCAGGTAGCTTTCGATCAGCTTGATCGCCTCGCGCCGCGCGGCGGTGACCTCCGCCTCCTTATCGGCGAGCGCCTGGCGCAAAACGGGTGGAAGCTTGTTTTCCGGCTCGTCGTCGTCGGCGTCGTCCTTGTCGGTGTCTGCCTTTTCGGCCTTGCCCGCCGGCGATGTGGAGCCGGACTTGGCCGCGTGCGCGGCGGTCGGCACGGCCAGCGCCAGGGCGATCAACACTACAAACCACGCCAGCACGCTCCGCGCGGCAAGTAGGCCTCGGATCAAGCGAACGCCGCCTGCCGCTTGGTTGCGCTCCCCTTGCGGGGAGCGCCCTTTCCAGATCCGGATCCGGTCACAGAGCGCTCCGTCAGGAGCGCAAACGCGCGGCTGCCCGAATCGCAATCGGGACGCAAAGCTCGACCGCGCGTAACGTGATCGCGACGGGGCGAGCGCGGAGGGACGCTTATTTGAAATTCTCGTATTCATCGGACCAGTACTCCCCTTCGAAGGGCCAGTACTCTTCGTCGTCGCCCATGAGACCTTCGAGCTGTAGCGTCGCGAACAGCTCGGCGGGGTAGCGCCCCGCGCGCAGGTTCTCGATCTCGATCTCGAGCTTCTTCTTCTTGCCGATGACGGCGTCGATGTGGGTCAGGCGCGCTTCGCGGAGCAGCTCGCGTAGCCGCTTGTCGAGATCGGCCAGGGCGGCCGTCGCGATCACCCCGGTCGCGGCGACCAGGTTCGCGCGCAGCTTGCGCGCCTCGGCGCTCAGCGCCAGCGTGGTCTCGGCCTCCTTGGCGAACGGACCCTTGGCCACGTTCTTGAGCCGCGCCGCCCGATGGGCCTCGTCGGCCAGCTGGCCCACCCGCTCCTCCATTTCCGGATCGCCGGCGGCGAGCGGGCGCAGGCCTTCGACGTCCTGGACCAGCCGCACCGCCTCCGTCGCGTTCGTGTTGTCGGTGACGCCCTTTTCCTGCGCGGTCAGCTCGTCCCAGACGGCGACCTCGTTGGGGATCATTCCGGTTTCGCGGTCGAGCGCCAGGATGTCGCCGGTGAACTTGTCGAACCGCGGGTCGACCTTGAGCAGCTCGGCGATCGGATCGTGCGGGGTCGCGATCGACGCCTTGCTGAGCAGGCGCCGGTAGAGCGCGCCGCGCCTGACGGGATCCTTCAGCAGCGTCGCCACCTGTGCCTCGATCGGCGCGTAGGTTTTCACGAAGGCGTCGAGCGTCGCGCGCACCTGATCGAACCGGCAGGACTTGAGGTCGATCATCGCGTGCAGGAGCATCACGTCGGGCGCGAGCGGCGACTTGGGAAAGGTCTGGTCGAACTCCTCGAGGAACGCGCTGGCGGCCTCGAATTCCCCCTTTTGGAACATTGACCAGGAGGCTTCGAAGAGCGCGTCCGGGAGGCGATCCGAATCGGTGGGGACGCGGAAATAGAAGTAGTACGCGTCGTCGTACTTCCCCTGCTCGTGCGCGATCCGGCCGAGCGCCAGGTAGGCCAGGTCCTTGACCGCGAAGTAACGGCCGTCGATGAAGAAGGTGAACAGGTCTTGGTCGACCTGCTCGACGATCTCGCACAGCGCGTGGCGGGCGGCGGCGAAGTGTCCCTTGCGGGCCTGGATGAGGCCGCGAAAGTAGAGCGCGGCGGCGTAGAAGCGGGACTGGCGGTCGACCTCGGAAAAGAGCGATTCGGCGCGGGCGCCGTCGCCAGCGCCGTAGGCGACCTTGCCGGCCAAATAAGCATGCTCGGCTGCGCTGTCGTGCGGCAGGGCGTCGTCTCGCTTGCCTTCGTAGTGATCGAGGACGGCGAGAATCTCCGCTTCTTCGTTGGTCTCCAGCGCCACGTCGACCATGGCCCGGTAGGCCGGCGCAAAGAGGGGCGACTTGGTGCTGCGGCCCATTACGCGCAGCAGATAGCGTTCCGCCGATTTGGTGCCGCCGGCGCGGATCAGAGCACGGGCCAGCGTCAGCTCCGCTGTGGCGTAGTCGGGTGCGTATTCGAACTGCGCGTAGCGCGGCGATTCGACGATGCGGTAGAGCCGGACGCTGGCGATCTCGGCGTTGCCGGTCACCAGATCGTCCTCGGCGGCCGCCAGCTCGGCGCGCAGCCGATCCAGCGTGGCGGGTTCTTTGTCTCCGCCGAGCACACCCGCCTTCTCCAGATCGGCCAGGTATTGCCCCATGGGATCGCTGATGCCCGCGGCCTTCGCGGCGTCGGCGTCCACTTGCTGGACGAGGAGGGCGACGAGGAGCGCGATCATTTCGCCGACTTGACCTCGACTTCGATTTCGGGCTCGTATCCAGGCAGGTCACCGTCGTCGTCGCCGGTGATCTTCACGTTGGTTCGCTGGCCGTCGGGGACGTTGATGACGAAGGTCTGCTCGGACTCGTAGCCGAGATTGGCGTGCTCCTTTTCGTCCTTCTTGCCCGGGCGGACTTCGATTCGCACCGTGAGCGTGTGCGGGCCGGGCTTGGTCGGGCGCTCGGAGACCTTGATGAGCTCGTCGAGCAGCGGCTTTTCGCCCGAGTCCCAGATCGAATTGCCGTCGAGGCGGATCTCCGCGCGGCGCAGGATGAAGTCGGGAGCGCCCTTCCAGCGCAGTGTCGCCGCCAGCCTGGAGGCATAGATCCCCTCCTCGACGATCTCGGCGCGGGCCCGCGAGCGGAACAGCTCGTCGCGCAGGCGGTCGTATTCGGCGCGCAGCTTGGCCAGATCGATGGCGGCCGCCGGAACAGGCGGCGCCGTCTGTTCGGCCGACTCGTCGCCCGCTGCCGCGGGGATTCCCGCCCCCATCCCCGATTTCGAGGTGGGTGCCCGTCCCCCGTCGCGCGTCGTTTCGTCGGCGGGATCGTTCTTGGCCGCGCGGGCGGGCGCGGCCGCCAGCGCCACCCAGGACAGCATCAAAGGGAAAACCAGTCGTCGGATGTTCGATGGGATGGTCATGGGGTCACTCCCGTATCGGCAGGTAGAGGCTCAGACCAACGGTGGTGGTGAGGTCGTTGACCAGCATCGTCTGCGACAGGAGCTGCTGCCGGAAGACGTGGTCGCGCACGTCGATTCGGATGGCCCAGGCGTGGCCGAGGAAGAACTTGAAACCGAACCCGCCGACGCCGGCCAGATCCTCCGAGACCACCGAGTCGACCACGCCGGCCCCCGCCGCGAGATAGAGGTCGAAGTGGGTGATCGATCCGCCAAGCCGCATCTTGGCGTGTGCCGGCACCCACAGCAGATCGGCGTCGAAATAGATCTCGCGCCGTGGCTTCCCTTGCAAAACCGCGAAGGTGCGCTCGAGCTCGGGGCCTCCGTACGACGTCAGGCGCGTTATCGCTGCCGACGCCTCGACGCCGAGATCTTCGGTCATGTGATAGGTGTAGGCGACACCGAGCGTCCCCGGTATCGGTGTGGACCTCAGTACGGGAACGTGACCGACGTAGGGAATGTCGCCGAGGTGACCCGAGTAGACGCCGTCGAAGAGGTCGGATGAATAGTAGCCGCCCTGGAGAGTGAGCTCGTGTCGGTTGGTCTGTTGAAAGAGGCGGTCGCGGCTGGTCCTTTGTTTTCGCTTGGCGAAGAGATCCGCTTTGATGTCTTCGTCGATGCAAGCGTCACCACCCTTTCCATCGGAGGTGCTGGTCTCGGCCGCGTCCTCGTCCGACGTCTCCTCGTCCGCCAGCGCAGGCCGCGCCGCCCCGAGCAGCAGCAGCGCGATGGACGAAAGGGCGACCGTCAGCCGAACCATAAGCTGAACCCCGCGAGGACGTTGATGTTGTTGGTGATGCGCCCGCGTCCGAGCACTTCTTGCGGCAAGAGGAAGTCGCGCAGGTCGAGTCGGAAAGCGAAGAATCGGTTGAAGTAGAGCTTGAGACCGGTGCCCACTTCCCAGGTCAGGCCGAGGACGCTCGGGTCGAAGGTGCGGCCGCCGCCCGCGACCGCGAAAATGTCGCTGTGAATGATCCGCGTGTCGCTGAACTTGAACTTCGCGTGGATCGGCGACCAGAGCAGCGACAGCATCCCCTGCCAGGCGATGCTCGGCTGGAAGTGGGTCTGCTGATCGAAAGACGTGAACGCCTGCTCCAAACGGAACTGCATCGGTGTCCGCGTGACCAGCGCTTCGAGACCGAAATCTTCCGACGGATAGAAAGACAGCGCGCCGCCGATGCTGTAGGTGGACGACAGCGCGTCGGCCGCATAAAAGCCGCCCAGCCCGGAGAGCTCGAAGCGGTGGCGCTTGAGGAAGTCGCGGCGCTGGACACCTTTGCGGCGACCCCCCGTGGCATCGCCTTCGAGGCAGGCCAGACCGTGCAGCGCCGATTCCGGCTCTTCGTCGCTTTCGGCCGCTCCACGGTCGAGCTCGCCTGCCGAGGTGTCGGGCGGGCTGCTTTCGGGCGGGCTGGCCTCGCTCGCGTCGTCGTCGTCGCCTCCGCGATCCTCGAAGAGGTTGTCGGTGGGCTTAGAGCCGCCCAACGGGGGCGCGGCTGCCGCGGGGATCCCGTTGGTGAGCCCGTAGGCCAGAGCGAGGACGACCGTCGCACGAACCAACGCCGGAAAATCGTAGTCCTAGCGCACCGCGCTTGGCAAGGCTCGTCATGCGTCTTTCTTGTGAAAACCTCGTCGAGAAATGCGATCTGTTCCTTGTGGGACGATGTTCGCCACCGGGTTGAAGCGAATGAAGCGCGCCGCGGCCGCGGGACGGCGGGATGCGCAACATCCGGTTCTCGATGTGGCGCAACATGCGAGACGTGATCATTTGCCGCACATCTGGTCGGTCTCGGTTTCGCTCGCGAGATAGGTCCTGGCGACGGTCAGCACTTCCTGCTCGGCTCCGGGTCCTCGGGAACCGACGGACCGGTCATGCCGCCAGGAAGGCGAAGCGAACGACCCGTACTGACCGGGTCCTGAGCCGCCTACGCGCCTTTGAGGGCTTCCAGATCGGCGCGCAGGTGATCCGGGGTGAAGTTGTCGCGCTTGCGCCGGACGTCGAAGTAGAGGAGCACCATACCGAGCACCGGCACCGGCAGGAGAACCATGGTGATGAGATCGCCGAAGAGTGAGCTCACGAAGATCGCCGAGGGCGGGACGAGAGCGCTGGCCAAGAGCTGAGCGACCCCTCGGAGGAGACCGAAGACCAACACCACCAGGGTGACCCGCAGCCAGTCGGAGCGGACGAGGGCAACGCTGCGCTCGAGCGCGGCCCGCCCGCCGATCCCTTCGATCAGCACGACCGGTGAAACGAAGGCGAAGAGAAGCCCGAGTATCAAGCCGGGGATGACAAAGAACACGAACCCCAGTGCAACCCCGATCGCGGCGGGAATGACCGCCGACAGCAGCTTGGCGAGGCGCCTGAAGAGCAACATCCAGACTTCCCGCCACTCGGCGTTGCCACCGAGAACGCGATCGGCGACCGAGATCGTGAGCGCGCCGTTGGTCAGCGGCACGATGATGCCGTAGAGGAAAAACGCCGTCACCGCCGTTCCCAGCAAACCAAGCACGTAGACGCTAAGACCGCCCGCGAGCGCGGCGGTCGGGTCGGCCGAAGTCGCGAGCGCCATGGTTGGGCCGAGGATCGCGGCCAGGGCGAGCGATTTGATGATCGAAGCGGGGACGAACAGCAGCGCGCAGGTCACGAGCAGGGCCTTGGCGTGTTTGCGGTAGAGCTGGAAGGCCTCGGTCAGAATGTCCGCCACCCCTTTTTCGGGCGTTGGTGAAACCTGGGGATCGAGCGTTTCGGACATGAGCGGCCTCCTTTCGGTGCAGTGCGGTGAAGCATATATCGAACCTGCCTGCGCGTGTTAAAAGGTCACTTCATGCGCCGGCGTCTTGCACCCGCCTGCCTGAGCGTCGCGCTGCCGCTGGCGCTTTGCGTGGCGCCCCTTCGCGTCTGGGCGCAGCCCGCCGTGGTCGAGCTTCCGATAGATGTGCCCGAACGGCCGCGTCTGTCGCTGGCGGCGGGAATGGGCGCGACCTTCGACGCGGCGGGATTCGCTGGCGGCACGCACGCCATTCCGGCGTTCTTCGCCGTGGGTGGCTTCGGCGATGGTCTGGGCGGTTTCGACCTGGGCTCGTTTGCGTCGTCGGCCTCCGGGCGATTCCACGCCGTGGTCGACGGGGTGATGGATAGTCCGGTCGACCGGCTCGCGCTGGACGCCTTCGGCGTGATCCGGCCCGCGGCCCGCCTCGCGCCGGGCGACGCCCGCTACGGAATGCGGGTCCTGCGGACGTTGGCCGGCGAGCTCGGGCTGGGAATCGAGCGCGACGGCCGCGAGATGGGCTCGGGCAGCCGCTTCGAGCTGCACACGGGGGCGCGCATCGAGCTGCCGCTGACGCGGGCGCGGGAGGCGAGCGAGCTGCGCCTGCGACTCGCTCTCCGACGGGCGGTCGGTCTTTACACGCCCAGGCTGGCCGGCGCCAACTCGAGCGACGTCACGTCGGTGGGCGACACGACCGAGGTTTACGCCGCGCTGGCGGTGGTATTCTAGAGCGCGCCAGATTCTGCGCTCAAGTGCGCGCGGCGGGCGTCGATGCGGTTCCACATGGCAGGCCGGGGTTCGATCGCGGTAACGGCGCTGGTCGCGTGGGCGACCGGCTGCTCCTCCAGTATCGAGGTCCGACCCGCCGCCCTGGCCCTTGCACCCCGGATCGCGACCGTCGTGGGCCTGCCGATGTCGATCGGGTGGGGGGGGCCGACCGAGCTGCGGCGGATTCAACGCCGGACGAGTGACAGCCTGATAGCGGCCACGGGTGGCCACGCCGTGATCGCCGAGGAGCTGGTCACGGGCGAAGATGACGCGCAGGTCGAGGCCGCCTTGCGCGCGCTCGGTGAGGATCCGGCGCTGGCCCTCAGCTTCTCGATCGGCGTGACGTTAGGCGGCCGGCAGGTGAACGGCGTCTCGGCAATCCCCGGGTTCATCGTGGGGAAGAACCTGGTCGTCGACTACCACGCGCGCCTCGAGGTCCGTCACCTCGGAGCTGGCGACGTCATCGGCGCCGTCGAGACCGTCGCCACGGGCGCCCCCAACGAGCCCGAGGTCGCCGCCAACGGCGACAAGCACGCCGCGATGCAGGCGATCGACAGCGCGATCGAGAAAGCCATTCGCACGTTCGCCCCGCGGCTCGTTTCGCCGACGCGCGCGACGCTGATCGTGGAGGTCCCGTTTGGCGCGTCGGGGAGTGCGGCGCAGAGGTTGGCGGCGCTCGGCGATCTTTACCCAGAGCTTTCGTTCGACGACATGCAGGCGCTGGCTCAGAGCCGCGAGCGATTGCTCGTGAAGGTGCCCGGCGATCTGGCGGCGCTCGGGATCGCCTGCGGCGATCTGGTCGGGGTTCCTGGCGGGCAGACGGCGGCCAGCCGCGCGGCACTCGCCCGCGCGGTCGCACGCGGGCAAAAGCCGGCATTGGCGATCGAACGCGGCGGGCAACGATACATCCTGGCATCGCGGTAGACTGAGCCCCGTGATTCGGGTCGCCGCGCGCCGGCTGCTCTGCGCGGCGCCCTTGTTCTCGCTCTTGCTCTTTGTGGCCGGGCTGGCGCTCCGTCCCATGGCGGAGTCGGATCTCTTTTTCCGCATCAAAGCCGGCCAAGAGATCCTGATCCGCCACGGGCTTCCCGGACGGAATCTGTTTTCGTTTACCGCTCCCGACTTCCCGGACATCGACACCTCCTGGTTGTTCGAAGTCGGCGCCGCGGCTCTCTACGACCGCGGGGGTTTTCCGAGCATCGTCGTGGCCAAGACCCTGGTGATGCTCGGCGTTTTCGCGGGCGCTTACGCCCTCAGCCGCCGGCGTGGTGCGAGCCCGGCTGCGAGCGCGGCCGCGCTCGCGGCGGTCGCATTCGTGGGGCGCGACCGCTTCGTCGAAAGGCCGCACGTCTTCTCGTTCGCCGGCGAGGTGGCGGCGCTGGCGGCGATCGACGTCGTCGTCGAAGTCGGCGTCGTTGCGGCCACCCGGATCGGCGTCGCCCTCCTGGCGGCCGTGGTCGTTTGGGCCAACCTCCACGCGGGCGTGTTCGTCGCGCCGCTCTTGTTCGGGTCGGCGGCCGTGAGCGCCGCGCTCGATCGGGGCGGGGGCGCACGTCGACTGGCGCTGCTCGCGGTCGCCGCGGCGGTCGCCACGCTGGTCACGCCCGTCGGCGTCGGACTCTATCGTTATCTTGGTTTGCACCTCGAGCTTCCGGGCCTTCACCCCGTCGACGAGTTCCGAACTCCGAGCTGGATCTCGGATGCGCCGCTCTTCGTCTATGCCGCGGGGCTGATCGTCCTGGTCGGTGCGGGGCTCCTGACGGTCAGGCCTCCGTCTCGACGGATCTTCGCTCGCGCGCTCGCCCCCGCACTTCCGGTGGCCGCTCTGGCCTTCCACGCCGTCCGTTTTGGCGCCGATTTTGCGCTGCTCACCGGTCCGCTCATGGCCGTCGCCCTCACGGGGATTGGTACGCGTCTATCCGCGCGCTGGCCGGCGCTGCGCACGCTCCGGCCGGCCATCGCGGTTGTCGCGTTGCTGATAGGGTTTTCCGTCGTGCCGCGCCTAACCGGCGTGCCATTTTTCCGCGAGGGGATCGCGCTCGATGCGCGCGAGCTGCCGCTCGCTGCGATCGCCTTCGCGAACGAAAACGATCTCCGCGATCGGATGTACAACGACTTCGAGACAGGCTCATATCTTCTGTTCGAACCGGTTGGTGGGTACCCGCGGCACCGCGTCTTCGTCGACCCGCGCTTGCCGGCGTATCCGCCGGAGATGCACCGCCTGCTGGGTCGCGGGGACGTCAGCCGGGACGAATGGAGTGCGGCGATGGACCACTACGGCGTCGAGACGGCCCTCCTGGCCTACGCGGGCATCAACCGGCGTCTCGCCTGGTGGGACCCGGCCCGCTGGGCTCTGGTTTTTCGCGGCGGCGATGCCCGCGTGCTCGTGCGGCGCCTCCCGCGCTATCGCTCGCTGATAGCCGCGCACGAGATCCCAGCCACCTTCGGTTTTTCCGTCGACGAGGGCGCGACGACGCTGCCGATCGAGGCGCGACCGTCCGCGTCGCCGGTCGCCGACTGCGAGTGGAGCCGCCGCGTCGGCGATCTGCTGTTCGAGCTGGACGGTGGGCTGTCGTCGCGCGTGCAGGAGGCGTATGCCCGGGCGCTCGGGGCGCCGCCGGGATGCCTGGCGCCCGCCGACGAGGCGCGGCTCTGCGCCTGGATGGGCGCCCTCGATCTCGATGCGGGGCGGGCGGGCTCTGCCCTCGACCTCCTGGTCCGCGCCCTGGCCCGGGGCGATCGGGATCTCAGCACCTTCACCAACCGGGCAGTCGCGCTCGAGGCGCTCGGACGCGCGGGTCAGGCGGCGGACGCCTGGGCCGACGTGGCAGCGCGCGCCGGCGATTCGGCGCTTGCGGCTCGCGCGGAAGAACGCCGCGCGCACCTCTCGAGGCCCTGACGGTGCGGCTGCACGCTCGCGCTCAATTGCTGGTCCGGTCGCCGGTGAACGCCGCGGTGAGCAGGGCACGGCCGAGGCCGGTGCGGAGATCGACGGACCACGCGCCGACCTGCGCCGGGTCGATTCCACTCGATCCGAGCACACTGGCCAGACCGTCGCCGTGGGTTTCGAAGAGCGGGGTGGAGCCCGACAGGTAGAGGTCCAGACCCACGCCGTCGGCTCCGTCGAACGCGCCGTCGAGCTTCGCGGCCAGGGCCTGGAGGCCGGCGCTGCAGGCGGCCAAGAGACAGCCGGTGGTCTCTCCTACGGCGGGGCACAGGGTGTCGTCGAGCGCGGCGCACCCAACCGTCATTCCGCGGGCGGGATGAGCCAGCGAGAACAGGGCAGGGACCAGATTCCTAGCGTTTCCTGGCAGGCCGCGAGGAACCAGCGAGAGCGGGCCGAACGCGCTTCGCGCCGCGGCACCGAGGCGCAAGGTGAACCCTTGGTTGCCGATGACGAGGAGGCCGTCGTTCGCCGTGGCGGTCGCGTATGCCGTCAAGATCGGCAGCCCCAGCTGCGCCAGCCCCACAACGCCAGGCCCGTTCGGCGCGCCAAAGACGGCGCTCGTGAGCGTGTGCGTGACCAGGTAGCCACCCGCGACGCTGCTGGGGGCAATGGTGAGCACGGACTGCAGCGTCACTGCGTCGAGCAGCGCGCCGGCCTCGGCGGCGATCGACGGTAGGGCGAGAAGCGCCGGCGGTGTCGGGCTGCCGAACAGACCGAGCGCGATCGCGTCGAGGCTCTCGGCGCCCCCTGCGTCGCGTGCGCTCCGGCAGCCGGTCGCCGCGCCGGTCGGGTCGACGAGCACGACACCTCGCCGCGCGCCGAGCGCGTCGCCGAGCACTCCTTCGCCCCCGGCCGCGGTCGAAGGTACGCAGTCGAGGGGATCGGCGGCGGTCGATCCCGACAGCGCGTCGATGGTGCAGTCGAGCCAGAGCTGCGCCGGATCGAGCGGGCAGTCGCAGAGATCCGTCCAGGGGGCGCGAAGAGCGGTCGCGGCCGCCAGCGGCGGCTGGAAGCTCAAGGTCGAGGTCACCGCGAACGTCCCGACTGGATCCGGCGTCGCGTCGGTGAGTGGCAAAGCAACCTCCACCGTGCTGTCGGCGAGCAGGCTCGATCCCGGGATGTCGACGCAACCCTGGGCCACGACCGTCTTGTCCGTGCCGTGCAAAGAGAGCGCCTGTCCGATCACCGCGCTCATCTCGCCGGTGTTGACGAACTCGTAGAGCGCCGTCCCGCCGACCGCCAGGCTGGTGACGCCCCGAGCCGGATTGGAAGGCCGCGCCAGATCGATCTCGCTACACGACATCTCATCGAAGAACAACACCGCGAGGCCGGTGGTCGTTTTGGCCGCGGCGCTCGACGGCGCGAAAAACGGAGCGACCAGCACGCTTCCGACCATCCCGGTCTCGACGATGACCGCGACTTCCGAGCTGGCGGCAGCAATCGTCGCCTGGATCTGGAAGGCGGTGGCAAGCCCGGCGCGCACGCCGACGGTGGCTATTCCCGAGGCGTCGGTGACGGAGCTGGCGGCGGCCAGCGTGGCGCCTTGGGCACCGGCGCCCGCTCCGCCGACGATGGCGAATCCGACCGTCTCACCGCCCACCGGCGCAACGCCGTCCGTGAGGACGAAGCTGACCGTTCCCGCCTCGCCCGGGCTCAGCTGAACCGTTTCCGCCGCCGCGGCGAGCCGGAAGTTGCCGGGTTGCGGATTGGGCGGAGGGCTTTGGCCGGCGCAGCCCGACGCGAGCAGCGCCAGCGACAGAAACGCACGCTGTCCCGAGGTTGTGGACAAACTGTGGAGTCTTTTGATCTGGATTGACCGGGCGCGCAGAGCCAAGCTCAAACCGCGCGCATGCCTGAGTTCACCCACCTGCACCTGCACACGCAGTATAGCCTTCTCGATGGCGCGATCCGCCTCGACCACCTGTTTCCGACGGTGCTAGAGCGGGGGATGAAGTCGGTGGCCATCACCGATCACGGCAACCTGTTCGGCGCGCTCGATTTTTACCAGCGCGCCAAGGCCCACGGGGTAAAACCGATCTTCGGCTGCGAGACCTACGTCGCGCCCGATCGGCTGGACAAGACCGAGCGGCGATCCAACCACCTCATCCTGCTCGCGAAGAACGAGGTCGGTTGGAAGAACCTCTCTTACCTCAATTCGATGGGCTACCTCGAGGGCTTCTATTACAACCCGCGCATCGACAAGCCGCTTTTGCGCGCGCACGCCGAGGGGCTGATCGGCCTTTCGGCCTGTCTTGGCGGCGAGGTGGCGCAGACGCTCATGCGCCGCGGTCCCGAGGCCGCCGAGGTCGCCGCGCGCGAATTCGAAGACATCTTCGGCAAGGGGAATTTCTTTCTCGAGATGCAGCCGAATGGCCTCGCCGAGCAGGAAGAGGTGAACGGCCACCTGGTCGCGATGTCGAAAAAGACCGGGATCCCGCTGGTCGCGACCAACGACTGCCACTACCTCAATCAATCCGATGCGCGCGCGCATGAGATCCTGATGTGCGTGCAGCAGAAGAAGACCATCCACGACGAAAAGCGGATGCACCACCGCAACGACGCGTTCTTCGTGAAGACGCCGGCGGAGATGGAGGCCTATTTTCAGCACGTCCCGGAGGCGATGGAGAACGCCGCGCGGATCGGCGCGCTGTGCAATGTCGAGTTCAAGCTGGGCGAGACGTTTCTTCCTCGGTTCCAGGTTCCCGACGGGATGACGGCCGAGTCGTACCTGCGGGAGATCGCGGAGCGGGGGCTCGGCAAGCGAATCGAGGAGGCGCACAAGCGCGGCGTCAAGGTCGACGGCGACCTCTATGCAGCACGGCTGGCGCTCGAGCTGGGTGTGATCACCAAGATGCAGTTCGCCGGTTACTTCCTGATCGTGTGGGACTTCATCCGCTACGCCAAGGAACAGCGGATCCCGGTCGGTCCCGGACGCGGCTCGGGCGCCGGATCGCTGGTCGCATACGCGACGCGCATCACCGACATCGATCCGATCGCCAACAAGCTGCTGTTCGAGCGGTTCCTGAACCCGGAGCGGGTCAGCATGCCCGACTTCGACATCGACTTCTGCATGAACCGGCGCGACGAAGTGATCAATTACGTGACCGACAAATACGGCAAGGACAACGTCGGGCAGATCGTCACCATGCACCAGATCAAGGCGCGGTCGGGGGTGCGCGACATCGCGCGCGCGATGGCGCTGCCTTACGCGGACGCCGATCGAATCGCCAAGTTCGTCCCCGAACCGATCCAGGGGAAGAGCCCGCCGATTGCAGAAGCGATCGAAAAGGAGCCGCGGCTCAAGGCGCTCTACGACGAGAGCCCCATCTACCGGGAGCTGCTGGACATCGCGAAGGGCCTCGAAGGGCTCAACCGGCACGCCGGCAAGCACGCGGCCGGCGTGGTGATCGGCGATCGGCCACTGTGGGAGTACGTCCCCTGCTTTCGCCCCGCCGGCGACGAGACCGGCATCGTCACCCAGTACGACAAGGACATGGTCGAGAAGGCCGGCCTCGTGAAGTTCGACTTCCTCGGCCTCAAGACCTTGACGGTCATCCAGATCTGCCTCGATCACGTCAACCGGGATCGCGGCCTGCGAGGCGAGGAGCCGCTCGATCTCGCCCTCATTCCACTCGACGAAGTCGAGGTCTACAAGATGATCTCGCAGGCCGACGTCACCGGCGTTTTCCAGCTGGAGTCGTCGGGTTTCCGCGAGCTCCTCAAGAAGCTGCGTCCGGACTGCTTCGAGGACATCGTCGCGGCCGGCGCGCTCTACCGGCCTGGCCCGCTCGAAGGCGGGATGGTCGATGACTTCATCGACCGGAAGCACGGCCGAAAACGGGTCGAATTCGACCACCCGCTGCTCGAACCGATCCTGAAGGACACCTACGGGGTCATCGTCTATCAGGAGCAGGTCATGCAGATCTCGTCGGTGCTGGCGGGATATAGCCTCGGCAAAGCCGATCTGCTCCGGCGGGCGATGGGCAAGAAGAAGGCCGAGGTCATGGCCAAGGAGAAGGCCGGGTTCCTCGACGGCGCCAAGCAAAAGGGCGTCGATCCGCGCGTCGCCGAACGGGTCTTCGATCTCATGGAGAAGTTCGCGGGTTACGGCTTCAACCGCAGTCACTCGGCGGCCTATGGGCTCCTCACCTACCAGACCGCGTACCTCAAGCGCTATTTTCCCGTCGAGTTCTTCGCGGCGCTCCTCAGCTGCGACAAGGACGACACCGACGCGATCGTGAAGTTCATCGCCGAGGCCAAGTCTGCCGGTATCGCCGTGCTCCGGCCGGACGTCGACGAATCGGGCACGGATTTTAGCGTCGTGGCGGTCGGCGAGAACGGGACGGCGAAGAAGGTGATTCGCTTCGGGCTGGGCGCGGTCAAGGGGGTGGGCGAGGGGGCGGTCGAGATCATCAAGATCGCGCGCGAGCAGGGGGGGCCATTCCTGTCGCTGTTCGATTTCTGCAAGCGCGTCGACGGACGCAAGGTCAACCGCAAGGTGATCGAGGCGCTGGTCAAGGCCGGCGCCTTCGACGGCATCGCCGCGCGGAACGAGGTGACGCGCGCGCGGGTGTTCGGCGCGATCGGCGTGGCGAGCGAGCGCGCCGCGGAGGCGCAGCGCGATCGCGAGAGCGGCCAGACCAACCTCTTGGCCCTGTTTGGCGGTGGCTCCTCAGGTGAAAACGGCAAGAGCAACGGCAACGCCGCGATCGAGCACGCTTACCCGCCCTTCGACGAATGGATGCCGAGGGAGCTGCTCGCATACGAAAAAGAGGCGCTCGGTTTCTACATCAGCGGCCATCCGCTGGATCGATACCTCGGCGAGCTCCGCCGCTACACCAACGCGACGGCTGCCAACTGCACGGAGAAGGGCGAGCGCGCGGAGGTGATCCTGGGCGGCGTGGTGACCAGCTTTCAAGAGCGGCCCATGAAGAACGGGCAGGGGAAGATCGCCTACTTCACCCTCGAGGATCACACCGGCCAGATCGAGCTGTTCGTCAGCTCGAAGAAGCTCGACGAGTATCGGGAGCTTCTCTCCAAGGACGACCCTATCCTGGTGACCGCCACCGTCGACACGCCATTCGGCGAAGGCGAGACTGCCCGCGAGCGGCTACGCTTTCTGGACGCCAAGCCGCTGTCGCGTGTCCGCGCGGAGAAGAGCTCGTTGCTCGACATCAAGCTGAACGCGGATCTGGTGAGCGAAGACCAGATCCGCGCGCTCGCGAAGGTGCTTCGCAGCCACGCGGGCGCGTGCAAGGCGGTGCTGCGCATGGAGATCCCGATGCGCAGCGAAACGGTGCTGGCGCTGGGCGACGACTACAAGATCGCGGCCAGTGACGAGCTGCTGGCCCGCATCGAGCAGATCTTCGGTTCGCGGGTGGCGGTCCTGCGCTAGCGTGAGCTTGGGACCACCTTGTTCCGAATGGCCCAACGTCACGCTGATCGCCATCTGACAGCCGTGGTGTCGGGGAAATACTCGGCTTGTACACTCGGCCTGGAGACTCGGGGTTGGACACTGGCCGGCATAATCTGCGGCCCATCACGGCAGTTCGCATCTGAGGGTTGCGGTACTGCACACGAGTCCTAACGACGGATCGCAGTCGTTCGAGGTGTTGCAGGCCTGGCCCGTCTCCTCGTAGGGGAAGCAGACGCCGAGCGAGCTGCTGCCGGCGATCGAGGTCACGTTCTGGCTGGTCCCCTGCGCCAGGCAGAACGAGCCGGTGGAGCACTCGGCCGTCGTGTCGCAGCGCTCGCCGACTGGTATGTAGCCGACGAACAGCCCCCCACAGCCCGCCAGGGCATCCTGCACGCTCGGAAGCGTCGACTGCTTGCCGTTGCAGGGACTGCTCTGGTAGGCGGCGATGCAGGCCGTCGCGGCCGTCGGGCTGATGGCCAGAAGCCCTTCGGCCGCTGCCGTTGAGACCAAGGCCAGCTGTTCGGAGATCGCGTACAAAGCTCTCGACTGGCAGGATGAGCCCGCATCGGTGCCGGTCGAAGCATCGCGCGCGACCGTGCCGCCGTCGGCCGGGCACGACCCTCCCGCCGCTGGTGAGCCGGCGCCCGCGGCGTCGCCCGACGCATCGAGCGGGACCGAGCCGTCGCCAGCCACGCCGCAACAGGCTTGGTGGTCACAAAAAGCCTGCGCCAAGCCCGTCGCCAGGTCGTAGACCGTGGTTATCGTTGCGACCGTTGGGCTGCTCCCCGAGTCGCACCCCGAGACCGCGAGCGAAACCGCGAAAAAGGAGAGCCCGCAAAGGAAACCGGGTGCCGCTGAGGGCCGGAAAGACCGATGTAGCATGTTTCACTTCAATATCACGCCTGACGCGTCGATCGCACGTGACGGCAGTCCCGCTGCGCGGCGCGTCGAATTCTCCGCGGGGACGCATCTATAACTGGCTCGCTTGAAAATCCCCCATTATCATTCGCAAATCTTGGCCCGGGAAGCCGCCCGCTCGCGGCAAAAAGCCGCACCAGCTCCTACGGTACGCCTGCTCTTGCAGGATGTCGCCGAGGGGATTCGTGTCCTTCAGACGCGCGACGGAATCGAGCTCACCGACGAGCAGATTCTCGAGCGGGCGCGCAACATCGTGACCGGGTTGCTCGGAAACTACCGCATCCGGGCGATCGATCCACGTGAGCTGCCACGTGAGCTGCCACGTGAGCCGCAACGCGAATTGCCTCGCGAGCCGTCCCGAGCTGGACGCGAGCCGCGGCCCGTTCAGCAGATGAACTTCCTCGACCACATCGAGGCGCGAGCCGAAGCCCGCAACAACGGCCGTCCCGGCCGCGCCTGAGGCGGGTGGGGTTGGGTTGGGCGGGCAGGGGGAGCCGTCATTCTGTCTCAAGCAAGGACGCGATCCAGCCGACTGCTTTATTGGTGAGGACTGCCATGCCCGACGGGCTTGGGTCCGCTCGGAACATAAAAGTGAAAACTCGGGTAGGCCGTCTCGGAGGATCGATTAACCAGAGCCGTGCGTTTCGCGGGCGATGGCTGCGCGTTGCGATCGGGGCGGTGGCTGTGTTCGGGGGGAGGAGCGTGGCGCGGGCGAACACGTGCACGTGGACCGACGCGGACGCCACCGGGATCTTTAGCGACCCTCTAGATTGGCTGAATTGCGGAGGCGTCTACCCTGGGCAGGTTGCTCCGGGAGCGGATGACGTCGTCTTCGACGGAACCACGCCGCGCAACGTGGCGTGCTCTGTGGATGTTGCTATCGACGTCAACTCGATTACGTTCCAGAACGGCTACTCGAAGGCCGTCTCCCCGAGTGGTGCGACCGCGATGCGCATTCGCGGGAACGTGTCGATGTCAGGTGGCGGCGCAACCTTCACGCTGACCAACGCCACTACGCAGGTCGGGGGAGCCTTCACGCGGACGGCCGGGACGCTCACTCCGGGGACGGGCACGGTGATCTTTAACTCCAGCACCTCCGTGAGCCACACGTTTGGGGGACAGTCGTTCAACAAGGTCATCATCAACGACGGCTTGGTCGGCTACTGGAACCTCGACGGATCCGTCACGGACGGTTCCGGATACGGGAACGCCGGCGCGCTGCATGGCACCACTTCATTCACGGCCACGGTACCCGGGACTGTCACATTTTCCGATCCGGACGCGGCGACTTTCGATGGCTTGACCGGCTACGCGCAGGTGGCCACTCCCGTGAACATGCCGGCCGCCGGTGTCACGCAGACGATTAGCCTCTGGGCAAAGTTCCCGTCATCGATCGCCACACAAGCCATGGTCGCGCTGACCGGCGCGGGATCCGCAGTGGAATTGGGGCTCGGTAGCAGCAACATCCGGGTCTGGAAGTCGTCGGGAACCGATCTCGCCCACGTGGCGGCCCCGATCGACGGCGCGTGGCACCACATCGCATACGTTTACGACCCTTCGGCCGGCACCACGGACAAGCTCTATATCGATGGCGCCCTAACCAGCGGCCTCGGTGTCGCCCACGATGCCGGGGCGGTGACGGGGGTGTTTATCGGCGCCGACAGCGCGAGCACCAACTTTTTCAACGGGTCGCTCGACGACGTTCGGATCTACAACCGCGCCCTGACCATCACCGAGGTGGGTAGCCTCGCGTTGGGAGGATTGCCGGGGACGGCTGCAGCCACGCACACGTTCGGGAGCGCATTTGTCGCGAACGGAGACTTCGTGATCGCCTCGGGCGGGGTCACCGGGACGAAGGCCCTAACAGTCGGCGGAAGCTGGTTGAATTACGGCGGCATTTTCACGGGCACCGGTCTCGTCACGCTGAGCGGGGCATCGGCGGGCGCCATCCTTTCGGGTAGCCAGACCATGGGCGGCGGTCTGACGATAAGCAGTGGCACGTACACCCTTTCAGACCGCCTGTGGGCCCAAAGTCAAACGGTCACCGTAAACGGCACGCTCAACGATGGCTCTTATGTGGTCCATGCCGGCGGCTTGACGGGGAGCGGCACGTTCAACCCCGGCACCGGGACGGTGGTGTTGAACAAGACCGCCAACTTGGGTGTTGCGACCTTGAACAACCTTCGCCTCGAAGATTCGAAGAGTGAAAACAACCTGGTCGCTTACTGGAAGCTCGACGAGGGGAACGGCGCGACCTTCCACGATCTCACAGGGAGCGCGAATACGGGGACCCTAACGGGGGGCGCCACCTGGACCAGCGCTGCCCCGGGCATTAGCTTCGACGATGCGGCCGCGCTGAACTTCGACGGCTCCACCGGCTACGCGTCGATGGGGACCAACAATATCCCTGCGGCGAACAAGGCACAGACGATTAGTTTTTGGGCCAAGTTCCCGTCGACGGACAGCGTCCACGACATGGTAACCATCATGGATCCAGGCGACATGAGCGGCCTCGAGATCGGAATAAACGCCGGGAATCTGAACGTGTGGGAGTACGGAGGTCCGATCCTCATCAGCATGGCTGCCCCCAGCACCAACACCTGGCACCACATCGCGTACGTCTACGACAACTCCGGGGCGGGCACGGACCAACTCTACGTCGATGGGGTGCTGAACACGGGCGGCGGTAATACGACGACGCACCAGACAGGGTCACCGACCGTTGCGTATCTCGGGACCTGGAACGCGGGCTCCGAAGTCTACAACGGCCAGCTAGACGACGTGCGGGTTTACAAGGTCGCGCTGACGGCGGCCGAAATCACCCAACTCGCGGCCGGGCGCTACGCGGGAACGGGCGGTTACGCGACGACCACGCTCGGGACGAACACTACGGTCAGCGGATTGCTGTCGCTCGACGCCGAAGGCCTGACGACCAGTAGCTTCACGCTGAGCGCCACACAGCCTAGCTCGATCATTGCCGGCACTTATACAGTCGGAACGGCTGCCCAGACGTTCTCCGGGAGCCTGACCGTCTACCAGAGCGGAACGGTGAAGATAGCGTCCGGCGGCAGCGTGACCTCGAGCGGCCTGACCGTACAGACGAGTGGAACGGTAACGATCACCGGAGGCACCCTGTCTTCGGGGGGGATGCCCTTTGTGCTCGGGGGAGCGCTGACGCTCACCGGAGGCAGCGCTTCGTCCGGAGCCCTGACCGCGCAAACGGGCTCCTCGATCACGCTGACCGGCGGGGGCAGCATCTCTTCGGGGGACCTGACCGCGCAATCGGGTGTCGCCGTCACGGTGACGAACAGCAGCGTGTCATCGGCGAACGTAAATGTGCAGGCAGGCGCGACTCTGACGCTCGCGGGGGGAAGCGTGGCGATCACGGGCGGCAAGGCATTTACGATGGACGGGACGCTCGCGGCGTCTGCAAGCTCGACGATCGCTAGTGTCACGGCCGGTACCTACTACAGCTTCAAAATCGGCTCCACGGGGACAGCAACGCCGACCCTGAACATCACCAGCCTGGCCGTGCAAGGCACGGACACCAACGGTATGTGGATCAACGCCAACGCCAGCGCGACGACGACGTTCACTCGGTTCGACGGCATCGCGTTTAGCAACGGCACGGGGACCCAGCTTCTCCAGATCTACGCTCCGACGCTCTATCTGGCGTCGAATGGTTGTACCTTCGACGGAAGCACGACGTATGCGATTGCATTGACCGGCAACGGTACCGGTGCCGGCGCCGGTCCGCGCGCGGTCTTCGGTGACGCGACCTGCGCGACCAAGGCCGCGAGCGGGCTGTGCGCCACCAGCGAGAAGTTGGACGACGACGCCAACAACGACGGCGTCGCGGACCATCCGGCAACCAACGGCGCGGTCGTGCAGTTCACGCGGGCAGCCGATTATGCGGGAGGGACGTTCCAAGGTTTCCCCACCGCAGCGTTCGATTGGAACACGTTCTCCTACTACGCGACATACGCGGCATTCCAGAACGCGGTAGGTAACGCCGACACCGTCTATGTCCGAGACGAGTCTGGGAACGCGCTCTATTCGTGGACCACCGCCTCGACCGAGCACCTCATCGGTACACCCCAGTGGACCACGGTTGCCTCGACCCACTACCTCTACGTCGCGACCAACAAGGGCGCCAATGCGGGCAAGATCTATCGTTTCATCGACAATGGGTCGTCTTTGACCGTGGACGCGACCTGGGGCGCCGCCAACCCGTACCTTTGCACCTGCACCGTTTCGTCGCAGCTTTCGTTGGATGCGAGCAACGTCTACTGGGCGGCCACGACCAGTTCGGGGCCAGCAATCCAGCAACTCTGGGAGGTTGGCCAGGCGGCGCAATCGGTGATGACCGGATGGCCGGTAACGACGCCCAAGAACGTCACCACATCCTCGCCACAATTGTGGACGAGCAGCGGCACCACGCTCTACCTCGGTATAGCCGGCGACTTGCTCCAACTAGATGTCACGGGAACGACCTTCGTCACAAACACGAATCCTGGGACGGTCAACGGACGGGTCAGCGTTGGCTCGAACCACAGTGGGATTACCCGTGTGTTTGCTGGTGACAACAGCCACATGATGTGGGCCATCAGTCCGACGAATTTCACAGGCGCCAACTACATCTGGAAATACAACACCGTGAGCAATGTTGGCGGATCGAGCTATTACGACAATACAACCGACACACTCCAGTTCGGTACCGCCGGTGGAACGGTCATTGTGCTGACCGGGGCAGGAAACGGGGGAAGCCCCGGCACCGGCGTGGTCCTCAATTCCAGCTACCCGTACACGCTCAACGCGTCCGATCCAATCACCTCTGCGCCGCTCTATTACGGCGGCGTCCTAGTTGTGGGAACAACGCTCGGCAAGCTTTATTTCCTCGATCGCAACACCGGTAACGCGACCGCTCCTGCAGGTGTCAGCCTGATCAGCGAGTATTACTTCGGCCCGACGGAGGCGGTCTCTGGCATCGGTTTCGATTCCAACACCAATCGCTACATGGTCTCGACGTCCTCGGGATCAAAACTCGACGGGCGCCTCTATTACTTCGACCTCGTGACCGACCCGACTCCCACCTATCAGTAGTCGCCATGCCCACCCACCCACGCTACCTACGCTCCGCATTCGCCGCCCGGCTCCGCCGGACCGCGGTGCTGGCGTTGCTCACCTTCGCGACGCTCGAGACGGGCACGGCGCGCGCGGACGACTGGGCGACGCCGGGGCTCGACGCTGCGCACGCCCGGCTGTCGGCCGAGCGGTCGGGCGCGGGGTTCTCCGATGGCCGTTGGTCGTACACGCCGACCGGCGGCGGGCGCGTGTTGGCCAGCCCCATCGTGTCGGACGGCTTTGTCGTCACCGTCGATCTCAACGGCACGGTGAGCGCTCTGCAGGCCGAAACGGGCCAGCAAGTCTGGCAGGTCGCGCTCGGCTCGGCCGTTCAAGGAACGCCGGCGATCGCGCGGGGCCGGATCTTCGTTCCGACCCTCGGCAACAAGATCGTCGCCCTGGGGCTGGCAGACGGTGCTTCGCTCTGGACCACCGATCTCGGGGGGATGAACGTGTCGTCGCCGACCGCGATTAACGGAGACATCATCGTGGGCGCCGGCCTGCCGCAACAGTTCGTGGTGCGGCTCGAAGGCGCGACCGGCGCGGTGGTCTGGCAGAGCCCGGCTGTCATGGAGCAGTTCAGCAACACGTCGCCCGCGGTGTCAGGCGGCTTGGTCTTGGTCGGCACCAACGGAGGTCACTACTACGCGTTCGATGCCGCCACCGGCGCGGCGCGCTGGGACACTCGGGCCGACGGCATCGTCAACATCGCGGCGCCTCTGATCGCCGGCGGTCGCGCTTACATGGCGGGCGGCAAGGACAGCGATCACGTCCACGCCCTCGATGCCGGCACCGGCGCCGAGATCGCCGGCTGGCCCGTCAGCCTCCCGGCGCCCGCTCCGGACCTGGCCGGGACGCAAATCTATCGACGCCGCGCCGTTTCCTCGTTCGCCTCGGTGGGCGGGGTGCTGATTTTGGAAACGCGGCTCGACGACGCGCTCGATACCGACGGCGATGGTTTTCCGGATCATTACCTGGCGCGCGAAACTGTGGTTGCGCTGGATCCGGTCTCGGGCGAGCTCGTCTGGCAGCATCCGCTGGCGCGCGCCGTGTTCACCGATCCCAACAATGTTCCGACGTTCGTGGTCTGTCCGACCCCCGCGGCGTTCGGGACGGACGCCGGGGCGCCGCTGCTCGCCGCCGCGTCGTCGCTTGCCGCGACCGTCAGTATCCTCGACGTGGCCAGCGGCGCGGACCAGGGCGATCTGTCCGTCGCGGGCCGGGCGCTGGCGTCGCCGGTGATGGCGAACGGCCGCCTCATCACGGTCGCGGAGAGCGGCGTCGTCGAGGGGCAGCTCTCCAGCGTGAACCACCCGCCCGCGGCGCCGATTTTGGGCGCGAATCCGCAGCCGCTCGACGCGGCCGATGTGACCTTGCGCTGGCTACCGGCGTCCGACCCGGACGCGGAGATCCCGACGTACGAGCTGCGCATCGACAGCGACGGGGAGGTGCTGGAGAGCTTCCAGCAGCAGCTCTTCCCGGCGCAAGGGGCGACGTCGATGGCGGTCGTCGCGCCGTTGACGCCGGGCGTGACGTACACGTTCGCGGTGCGCGCGCGGGATCCGCACGGGGCGCTGTCGCCGTGGTCGGCGCTCGAGACGTTCACCGTGGCGGCCACCTCCCCGGTGACGGTGAATGGGAGCCTCGCGATCAACCTGAGCTCCGCGGTGGCTGCGGCGCAAGCCGGTGACGTGATCGCGCTGGGGGCGGGTACATACCCGCTGTCGCACACGCTGCCGGTGGGGGCCGGGGTGAGCATTCAAGGGGCGGGCGCCGGTCGGACGACGCTGGACGGGACTGGCCTCGCCGTGGGCGTCAGCTTCGGCTCCACGGACGCCGGCCACGCGGCCGCTCTGGACAAGCTGACGGTCGCCGGGGCAGCGACGTGCGTGGCGGTGAACGGGGGCGCCACCGGCGTGGCTCTCACGCACCTCATCGTGCGCGATTGCCAGACGGCCGGAATCTCGGTTGCGGCGGCGGGCGGCGCGAGCATCGCGAACGCGACCTTGGTCGGCAACGGCGCCGGCGTCGACTCGGCGGGCAGCGCCACCGTCAAGAACAGCCTCCTCACGGCGAACGCCGTGGGTCTGACCGGCGACGCGGCCGGCGCGCTTTCGAGCACCTACGATGACCTCTTTGGTAACCAGAGCGACTACAAAGGGCTCGCCGCGGGGGCGGGCGATTTCTCGACCGCCGTGGCGTTCACCGATCTGGCTGCCCGCAACCTGCAGCTCGCCAGCACCCAACCCTCGACGGACAAGGGTGATCCCGGCGACGACGTCGGAGCCGAGCCGATGCCGAACGGCGCGCGCATCAACCTCGGCGCATTCGGCGGCACCGCCGACGCCGAGCTCAGCACTCCGTCGACCTTCGTGGCCGATGCGGGTACGCCGCAGCCCGGTGGGGCCGATGCGGGCAAGCCGCAGCCCGGTGGGGCCGATGCGGGCAAGCCGCCGCCCGGCGGGGTCGATGCGGGCAAGCCGCCGACCGGCGATCAGAGCGGGGGCTGTGGCGTCGCTGGTCGGGCGGGCCGCAGTGGTGTCGGGGCGTTTGGGCTGGGATTTGCGATGCTCCTGTTCTCGGTGCGGCGCCGCCGTCGGGATGGCGCCGATCGATTCAAGTAAATCTCGCGCCCCGCCGATTTCAAAGTCAGAGCGACTTTCCGCTCGGTCCTGAGGGGGACGACATGCTGAACGGCCTCATGAGTGCGCTCTTCGTCGTTGCCGGTGGCGTCTGCGCCATGGCTGGTTATGCGATCGGTTCCTGGCATCAGCGCCGCGCGATGGAGTCCGATCTGGCGAGCGATATCTTCGCCGATCGCAGCTTCGATCTGCTGGACGAGCCGCTGCAGCGCCGCGATCAGCGCTCGAACTGACCTAGTCTTTTCGTGTCGCGGCGGCGAGTCGCTTGGCCGCCGCGAGGTAGAACTCGGGCAAGATCTCGGCGCCCACGTAGCGGCGCCCGAGCTTGGCGGACGCGACGGCGCCCGGGCAGAGACCGCCGAACGGCTCCCACACGACGTCCCCCGGATCGGTGCAGGCCCGGATGATTCGCTCGAAGAGGTCGCGAGGCTTCTGATTGGTGTGCAGGGCGCCGGCCCCGCGCTTGAGCCGTTCCGGGCCCCGCAACGCGGGCGTGCTCCAGATGTTGGTGACGCCCACCTCGCAGTGAAACTTGGCTCGCATCTTTTTCCATGCCACGCCCAGCAGCGGGGCTTTTCCGTCGGTGCTGAAGTACGGGCGCCCGCTGCGAAGACCGTAGCGATTGGCGTACGCGGCCAGGCGTTCGAAGGCCTCGACCGGCGGGAAATACCACAGGTGGCACGCGGTGAGATATTTGCGGGTGGCCGCGTTCTTCACGCCGCACGCCGAATTGGCGCGCGAAAGCGGCAGCCCCGCGCGGATCCATTCGTGGCGCAGCCAGTCCTGCATCGAGAGCTCTCGTCCGTCGACGGAAAACCGGGCTGCTTTGACGTATTGGACGCAGATCTCGGTCACCACGGGGAACTTCCGGAGGGTCTGGCTGTTAGCGTTTCCTGCGATGTGCCCGACCCCTTTGTCCCAGACGTGGCAGTTGCGGTACTCCCATCCGTTGGCGACGAGCTCGCCGTGGACGGTCGCCCAGCCGACCTCCGTTCCCCAGAACCAGAGCGTCGTCTGCGGCGTGGCTCTGCGGGTCCAGGACTGGATGTGCGGGCGATACCACTCGCCCAGCCGCGCGGGCGTGGGCGGATCGCCGGCGAAGCCGCCGACCCCGTACGGCCCATCGGCGATGATGCAGACCGGTTCTGGCCACCGATCGTAGAGTTGCTCGGCCGGGGCGTGGTGGATGGTGGCGCCTTGGCGCCGAAAAGAGGCGCCGGGCTTCGCGGCTCCCCGTCGCCCGACGACGATTCGGGGCTTGGGCGCGCTAGGCAAGGCGCGCGGCTTTGAGCGCGGTCAAGATGACCCGCGTCGCAGGCGACTGGTTGAGCGTATAGAAATGAACACCGGGCGCGCCGCCATGGAGCAGCTCGACGGCTTGAGCGGTCGTCTGCGCGATCCCGAGGGCGACGGTCGCCGCTTCGTCCTCTCGCGAGCGCTCGAGCTCGGCCTGCAGCGGCAACGGCAGGCTGGCGCCGCAGAGCTTGGTCATCCTCTCGACACCGGCCAGGCTCCGGATCGGCATGAGACCGGGAATGATCGGGACCTTGATTCCGGCGGCGCGCGAGCGCGCGACGAAGTCGAAGTAGAACCGGTTGTCGAAGAAGAGCTGGGTCACGACGAAGTCGAGGCCCGCGTCGACCTTGGCCTTGAGGTGGCGGACGTCCTGATCGAGGTCGCGGCACTCGATGTGCCCCTCGGGATTTCCGGCGCCGCCCAGGCAGAGCTTTGGCCCGTAGCGCTTGCGGATGAACGCGACGAGATCGGCCGCGAAGCCGAAGCCATCCGCCGGGCGTTCGAAACGCGTCTGGCCGGCCGGCGGATCGCCCCGCAGAGCCATCACGTTCTCGATTCCGGCATCGACCAGCCCGTCGAGCACGCCGGCGATTTCGCTTTGGGTGGCGCCGACGCACGTCAGGTGCGCCATCGCGGTAAGGTGCGCCTCGCGCTCGATCCACTGCACCAGCTCCAGCGTCTTGGTGCGCGTCGATCCACCCGCCCCGTAGGTCACCGACACGAAGGCCGGGGACAGCTCGGCGAGATCGCGGATGGTCCGCTCCAGCGCCACCCGTCCCGGATCGGTCTTGGGCGGAAAGAGCTCGAACGAGAACAGCTTGCGGCCAGCCTCCGCCAGCAGCATGGAGATCTTCATGCGGTCGCGTCGCGCGCCAGACGCTCGGCGACGAACTCGGCGTCGAGGGTGATGGTCTCGCCCTTGCGCTCGGGGGCATCGAACATGATGTCGTGGCAGAGACCCTCGAAGATCGTGCGCAAGCTGCGCGCGCCGGTGCGGCGGTGGATACAATGATGGGCGATGAGTCGCATCGCGCCCTCGGTCAGCTCGAGGTTGACGCCGTCAAGTTTGAGCAGGGCCTGATACTCTCGCACGACGGCGTCGGGTGGCGCGGTCATGACCAGGAAGAGATCCTCCTCCGAGAGAGGATCCAGCTCCACCCGCACCGGCAGGCGGCCCAGGAACTCTGCCAGAAACCCGTAGTCGAGAAGCTCCTTCTCCGTGGCGCGGCGGCTTTGGCTCGCCGCGCCGGCGCCGCCGATGCCGGCGCCGAAGCCGACGGGTTTTCCCCCGTCGAAGAGCTTGAGATCGGAGAACGTTCCGGCGGCGATGAACAGGATGTCCTGCGTATCGAGCACCACGAAGTCGTGCTTGTTCCAGTGCTGGGTGACGTTGAGCGGCGCGAAGACCTCTCGCCCTTCCAAGAGCTTGAGCAACGACTGCTGGACCCCCTCGCCACCGATATCGCGCGCGCCGGCACCGGTGCGCGCCCCTTGGCTCCTCCGGGCGATCTTGTCGATCTCGTCGATGAATACGATTCCACGCTGCGCCAGCTCGATGTCCTGATCGGCGCGGTGCAGAAGCTCGCCCACCATGACCTCGACGTCCTTGCCGTAGTAGCCGGCCTCGGTATACTCGGTCGCATCGGCGACGGTGAAGGGCACCTCGAGACACTGGGCCAGCGTGCGCGCGATGTGCGTCTTGCCGGAGCCGGTCGGACCGAGCAGCAGCAGGTTCGACTTCTTGATGAGACGCTTGCCGGCCGGTGTCGGCTGCTGGCAACGTTTGAGGTGGTTGTAGGTCGCGATGGCGACCGTGCGTTTGGCGCGCTCTTGGCCGACCACATAGCGATCGAGATAGGCGAAGATCTGTCGCGGGGTCAAAAGCGGGTGCCGTTCGGCGACGCGAGGGCTGGTTTTCATGACCAAGGCCGGCAGTATCCCATCGCTCGCACCGCCTCGCCAGCGGAGCGGCGCGTTTTGTCTGGCGGAGGCGCCGGTCTATACGCTAGAAAATGGCACCATGAGCTTCACGACCACCGCCGTCATCGAAAGTGTCTCCGCCCGCGAAATTCTCGACTCCCGTGGCAATCCCACGGTGGAGGTCGACGTCACGCTGGATTCGGGCGAGGTCGGCACCGCGGCTGTGCCTTCGGGCGCGTCCACCGGCGAGCACGAGGCGATCGAGCTGCGCGACGGCGACAAGAAGCGCTACCTCGGCAAGGGCGTGAAGAAGGCCTGCGAGAACGTCACCAAGCTGCTCGGTCCCGTGGTGATCGGGCGGGACGCTTTCGATCAAGCGGGCCTCGACGGCGCGATGTTGGCCGCCGACGGGACATCGAACAAGGGCAAGATCGGCGCGAACGCGATCCTCGGCGTCTCGCTGGCGGCGGCGCGCGCGGCGGCGCTGGAGCTGGGTCTGCCACTTTACAAGTACCTTGGCGGTCCGAGCGCGCGCGTGCTGCCGGTGCCGCTGATGAACATCATCAACGGGGGCGCGCACGCCGACAACTCGCTCGATTTTCAGGAGTTCATGATCGTGCCGAAGGGCGCGCCGAGCTTCTCCGAGGCGCTGCGCGCGGGCGCGGAGGTGTTCCACACGCTCAAGAAGCTGCTGCATGACCGCAAGGCCTCGACCAGCGTCGGCGACGAGGGAGGCTTCGCACCGGACCTGCCGGGCGCCGAGGCTGCGCTCGGCGCCGTCTCCGAGGCGATCGAGAAGGCTGGCTATAAGCCCGGCAAGGACGTGGCCCTGGCGCTGGACGTCGCGTCCAGCGAGCTGTGGGACAAGTCCAGCAAGACCTACAAGCTCCCCGGCGAGGGGAAAGAGCTCGACGGCAACGGGATGGTCGATTTCTACGCCAAGCTTTGCGAGAAGTTCCCGATCGTGTCGATCGAAGATGGGATGGCCGAGAACGACTGGGACGGCTGGGTGGCGCTGACCCAGGCGCTCGGCAAGCGCGTGCAGCTGGTCGGCGACGATCTGTTCGTCACCAACACCGAGCGCATCCGGACGGGGATCGCCAAGGGCGCCAGCAACAGCGTGCTCATCAAGGTGAACCAAATCGGGACGCTGACCGAGACGCTCGATTCCGTCGAGATGTCTCATCGCAACGGGTGGACCACGATCATCTCGCACCGCTCGGGCGAGACCGAGGACACCTTCATCGCCGATCTCGCGGTCGCGGTCCGCTCCGGTCAGATCAAGACCGGTTCGCTGGCCCGCTCCGAGCGCGTCGCGAAGTATAACCGCCTGCTGCGAATCGAAGAGGATCTGGGCGGCTCGGCCATCTGGGGCGGCACGCTCGGGCGGCTCTAGTGTTGGCCGCGCGATCGCCGGACGCCGTACTTGACGATGGCGTAGGCTGCCCGGACGCCGTCCTTCCAGCCGATCTTCTTTCCCTCTTCGTAGGTGCGGCCGGCGTAGCGGACCGGTACCTCGTAGATTCGCAGCCCCATCTTGGCGACCTTGGCGGTCAGCTCGGGCTCGACGCCGAACCGGCTCTCTTCGATGTCGATCGCCTTCACGACCTCGCGGCGGAAGGCCTTGTAGCAGATCTCGATGTCGGTGAGGTTGAGATCGTTGAACATGTTCGACATCAGCGTCAGGCCGCGGTTCACCACCATGTGCCAGAAGTAGAGCACCCGGTGTGACGAGCCGATGAAGCGCGAGCCGAACACGACATCGGCGACCCCGTCGCGGATTGGCTGAATCAGCGCCGGGATGTCGCGCGGATCGTATTCGAGGTCGGCGTCCTGAATGACGACGATGTCGCCGGTCGCCGCGGCGAAGCCTGCCCGCAGCGCGGCGCCTTTGCCCATGTTCTTGGGTTGCAAGAGCACCCGGACTTCGTTGGCGCCCCGCCGCCCATTCGGATCCGGCAACCAGCGTTCGAGGCCATGGTCCCGAAGCTCGATCAAGATATCGCGCCCCCCGTCGGTCGAGGCGTCGTCGACGATCACCAGCTCCTTGTCCAGGTCGACCGCGACCACCCGCTGGACAATCTCGCGCAGCGTCGCGATCTCGTTGTAGACGGGAATGACGATCGATAGCTTCACGCGCAGCGACCAGGCGACCGAATAGGTTGGCTCACGCCGGCGGTCAAGCTAGCCGCCGAGGATGTTGCGGGCGATGACCATGCGCTGGATCTGGCTGGTCCCTTCGTAGATCTGCAGCAGCTTCGCGTCGCGCATCAGCTTCTCGACCGGATAGTCCTTGGTGTAGCCATACCCTCCGAAGATCTGGACCGCATCGGTGGACGCCCGCATTGCCGCGTCGGCGCCGTAGGCCTTGGCGTAGCTCGACACGATGCTGTCGGGCTTCCCCGCGTCGATCCCGGCCGCGGCCTTGTGACAGAGCAGACGCGTAGCCTCGTAGGCAATGGCCATCTCCGCCAGCATGAACTGTATTGCCTGGTGCTGCGCGATCGGGACCCCGAACGTTTTGCGCTCGAGCGCGTATTTTCGCGACTCGTCGAGCGCGCGCCGGATGATCCCGGCCGCGCCGGCCGCGATCCAGGGTCGCGTGCGATCGAAGGTCCGCATCGCCAGCTTGAAGCCTTCGCCCTCCGCGCCCACCACGTTGGCCTTGCCAACCTTCACCTCCTCGAAGATCACGTCGGTGGTGTTCGAGCAGCGCTGCCCCATCTTGTTTTCTTTTTTTCCGACCGAGACGCCGGGCGTGTCGCGATCGACGAGGAAGCAGGTGATCCCCTTGTGGCGCGTCGTCCCCTCCTCGCGCGCGAACACGGTGTAAAAGCTGGCCACGCCGCCGTTGGTGATCCAGCGCTTCTGTCCAGTGAGAACGTAGTCGTCGCCCACCTTGCGGTAGCGGGACTTCATGCCCGCCACGTCGGAGCCGGCGTCGGGCTCGGAGCAGCAGTAGGCCGCGAAGATAGGCTCGGCCAGCAGGCGTGCGAAGATGGTCTTCTTCTGCGCTTCGGTGCCGACCAGGATGATCGGCATCGTTCCCAGCATGTTTGCCGCCATGGTGGTGTTGACGCCGGTGCAGCCGTACGAGATCTCCTCCAGCACCAGGCAGTGCGCGAGGCACGACAGGCCCAAGCCACCGTAGGCCTCCGGGATCTCGCAGTTCATGAGACCGGTTTGCCAGCCCTTCTTGCAGATGTCGGCCGGGAACGTGCCGTGCTCGTCCATCTCGCCGGCGACCGGGATGATCTCCCGCCGCGCGAAGTCCCGCGCCGTCTCGCTGAGCTGCTTCTCTTCGTCGGATAGATCGAAGTTGGGCATGGGGAGATTATAGAGGCAACCGGGCTACTTCTGCGTATCGGCCGCAGCCTGCCGCCGCGCGCGGCGCTCCTCGCGCTCGGCGGTCTTGCGCTGCTCAAGCCGGAAGGCGTCCCGGGTGGCCCGCGCTCCCAGCATGAACCCGATGACGACGCCCAGCAGGAACATCACCGGGATGTAGATGAAGTGCGACGAGGGTGGCGCTGCGATCGCGAGCGCGATCATGGACGCGGACCCGGGCTGTCTATCTTCTTCTGCAGTTTTCGCCGCAGCTCTTCGAGGTCGGCTCGCACGCGTGACAGCCCGCGCGCCACGAAGAGCACGTAGACGAGCATCGCGATCCAGATGAACCCATACGCTGTACCGACGAAGGGACCGGCCGGCAGCTCGGGCCTGAGCGGACCTTCGATCCTTTGGAACTCCTGCGCCAAGGCCACCGCCGGCGAAAGGGTGAGCAAGACGGCGGACCAGACGACGGCCCACAGCGTGAGCGGGAACGATCGGGTCGTCTTCATGAGTGAGCCTCCAGGATATCGTCGGCGTCGAGGCGCAGCGCCGCGATCTCCGCGCGCGCGCGTTCGAGGCGCAGGCGCAACCCGAGCAGCAGCGCCCAGATGACGGTCATGAGCGCGAAGGCGCTCCAGAACGCCGGCCGCATCCGCGGATCCAGCGTCGGCACGACGGTGGTGCGCGGGTGGACCGTCCGCCAGATGTCGACGCTCTTGTAAACGAGCGGTACGTCGATCGCCGCGAACAGCGCCAGCGCCGCTGCCAGCTTGCGACCTGCCGGCCCGGCGTAACGGCGCGCCAGCAGGTAGGCGATCATCATCAGAACCAGCAGCAACGAGCTGGTCAGCCGCGCGTCCCACTGCCACCAGACGCCCCACGCCTTTCGCCCCCAGAGCGGCCCCGAAACCAGCACGCACGTTCCGAACAGCACGCTCAGCTCCGCCGCGGAGACCGCCAACCGATCGCCCGCCTCCGATCCCTTGAAGAGGTAGGCGATGCTGCCGCCTGCGCAGGTGAACGTCGACAGGAACAACATGATCGCGCAGGGGACGTGGAAGTAGAAGATCTTCTGCACGAAACCCATCACCGGCTCGAGCGGTGCCCCCAGGATCAGCCGCGGGACCAACAGGAACCCGGCAGCCGCGGCCGTCGCTGCGACCAGGAATCCGGACCCCACGGATCGCATGTAGAAATACTACCTCGAAAGTGCTGCTACCATGGACAGGATGCGACGTTTGACTCCGTTTCTGTTGGTCCTCACTGGGGGGGCCGGCGGCGGGTGCATCGGCGGGTGCATCGGATCGGTCGACGAGCCGGTCATCGAGCGGCAGGGCGCGGTCGGCGAAGCGATGAACGGCTTTCCCTCCGCGATCGAGCGGCTGGGGCTCATGGCCATCAACCGCGCCCGCTCCGATCCCGAGACGGTCAAGGGCCCGCAGTCAGCGAGCTACCCGGCGCGCCCGCCTGTGATCTGGAGCATCGCGCTGAATCAATCGGCCCGCTTTCACGCCAACAACCTCGAGCTGTCGGACGTGACCCTGATGCACACCTCGCCCTGCACGCTCAACGCGGACGTCGCGACCAGCAGCTGTTCCGGCGATCCCAGTTGCGCCTGCGCGTCCGCCGTTCCCACCAGCTGCGCCAGCTGCGCCGAGGTCGACGCGACCAACACCTGCGGCACCGACCCCTTCGTCCGCATCGGCTACTTCATCTCTGGCTCAGGGGTGAGCGTGACCGGGGAGGTCGCCGCGGCCGGCTACGCAAACCCGATGGCCGTCGTCGACGGATGGATGGATGAAGCGTCGGGCGCCGACGGCCACCGAATGAATCTCACCGACCAAGGGATCACATCCAACACGATGGGATACGGTCATTCGAGCGGCTCGAACTGCTGGTCGACCTTCGACATCTCGGACTCGGGAAAGCTCGCGGGCGCACAGATCCCGAAGATCCCGACGGCGGCGGTGAGCCCCGCCGGTGGCGCCGCCGGGACCTTCACGTTCTACGCGACCTGGGCCGATCCCGCGCTCGGCGGTCCGGCGTCCCTGAACGTGGTCATCGACGGCACGTGCTCGGTGCTGACCCGCGAGCTCGGCACGGACATGCTCAACGCGACGTACAAGGCTACCGCGACGCTCGTCGCTGGTTGCCACAATTACTGGATCGCCGCCAAGGACGCGGCGGGCGCGGCGATCGCCTATCCGACCACCGGTGCCATCACCCTCTCGATCGGCGGCGTCGCCTGTAGCGGCGACTCCCTCGCGCCGGCGCCCGCGGCGTCCTGCTCGGGCGCCGGCGGCGTGACCACCACGGGCAG
>CAAGKR010222332.1_pt1 | contig 35372 bp, 38 predicted proteins | sample 2556971 | NCBI WGS metagenome assembly CAAGKR01 (sample SAMEA5207829, study PRJEB30636) | soil metagenome | biome: forest; feature: boreal; material: soil | place: USA | collected 2011-09 | depth 1 m | reverse complement strand
TCGCTCGCCGAAGCGAACGGAATCTTTCCTTGCCGATTGAGCGCGAAGCCGCGATTTTCGAGCGTTCGATGCAAAATCATCAGGCGCAGCATCGCGATGAGTTGTTCATCGCTCAATCCGTGCCGCTCAAACTCCGGCGTCCGTTTGGTGGTACTCGCCATCGGCTGTCGTACTCGCCCTCCTTCAAGAGCAAATCCTGCGACGGCCGAGAAAGATGCGGGCATGCCTCGCATCGTCGGATTCGGAGTCTTTCTCGCGCTGAGTTTGCTTGCTGGAGCGCGGGCGCAGGCGGCGGCTGAATTCTGCCCCGCAACGCTTGTAGGCGAGCCTGCGCAGATTGACGCTACCTCGTACCGTTTTAAGCTCGGTGCGATCAGCTCGCGCAGCGTGAGTGGCACGATCCGGATTCAAACCCAGACCGGCTGGTACGCGGCTTCGTTCTCGGATGCTGCACTCAAACCGTTAGAGCAGTCTTATAACGACCAAGGCATGACGTTTAGCCACGAGGATTTTATTTCGAATGATTTTGTCGTGAAGTTTCCGGCCCCAACGGCGGTGTTCTATGCGTACGTCATTCAAGCCGAAGCGAAAGGCGATACACTCTTGAATTGGGATCGATACGGCATGGTAGCGTGTTCGCCGACGCCGTTCTCACCGAAAGACAAACGCAACGCGGCGCGGCCGATGCCGCCGCTTTCAAAGAGTCCGATCGTATTGGCCGCGGCGCCTGTCGCTGCGCCGATGCTCCCAACATGCGCCGAGCCCTTTAACGACGTCCGGCCCATCAAACCCGGAGTGTTTCATTATCCGGCAATTTACGGCCGCGACGATCCGTCCGCGCGACCGACCGGCGTTACGGTGGTCGTCGTCGCGGTGGATCGTGACGGAAGCGTGGTTGACGCATGGGTATGGGAGACCATCGGCACACCGATGCTCGATCAAGCCGTGGTTGATGAAGCGCGCAAGGGCACCTACGCGCCCGGCAAGGCGTTCTGCGAAAACGTGCCGGGCTATTTCGTCCTGCGCTCAGTTTTCACGCAGTAGCGAGGGTCAGGGCCGTTTGTTGATGTCGTCGCGAATGGCGCGCGTGGCCGCGTCGGCCGCTTCTTTGGCTTTGGCCGCGCCTTTGCGGAACAGGTCGCGCAGCTGGCCGGCAGCCTCTTCGGTCTGCTCTTTGGTTTGATCGAGCGCTTCTTGCATTTTCTGTTTGGCTTTTTCCAGAGTTTCGTCGTTCATCGTTCAGTCACCGTGAGCACCCAACGAATGGCTCGAGCGTATTGGTCCAATTCGCGGACCGTCCGCCGCAGCCAGCCGGTGGCGCCTTTCTCAACGTCGTTACTGCGTGGAGGGGGAAGGTGTTTCGCGTAGGTGAGGGCGGCCTCCAACTGGGCTTCGATTTCCGGCCAGCGGCTACGCAGCGACTCCTCGGAGGCATCGGGCAGCCGTTCGATGATCGGCGGCGCGGGAGCTGCGGGATCGCGCAAGGCGATTTCGAGTCGCGCCAATGCGTAGTCGGCGCTCACGCTTATAAATGAAGCCAGCAGTTGCACGAGCCGCACTTCCATCACCGGGAGCGCTTCGTTCAGCGGCGAATGGCGGCCTTTAGTGAATGCGGTTGGAGATTTTAGGCGTTATGTGATCGTCGGCAACGGTTTTGCCGGAACAACCGCAGCGGAACAACTGCGCAAACACGATCCGTCGTGCACGATTGCGTTATTCACCGACGAACCGTACACGCTTTACAACCGGATTGCGCTGCCGCCGATGCTGCGCAAGCAGGTCACCGAGCAAAAAGTGATCATGCGCGACCTCGAGTGGCATGAAAAACACAACATTGAGTTGCACTTGGAGACGCGCGTCGAGCGAGTTGTCTCGGAAGAGAACGTCGTTCAAGCCGACGGCAAATCTTACCCGTATGACGCGCTGCTCGTGGCGACCGGCGGCCGCCCGAATCCGCATCCCGCGCCCGGGTACGATGGCGCCAACGTCTACAATTTTCAATACATGGACGACACGAAGGCGATTTCGCGCGAGCTGGAGACTGCGAAAGCCGGCGTGGCGATCGGAGGCTCGTTCATAGCATACGAACTTGCGGAAGCATTCGTGTCGCGCAAAGTTGAGACGCATTGGATCATGCGCGGTCCATATGCGCTCTCTCGCATGCTCGACGACATTGCCGGAAATATGATCGACGAGGCTGCCAAAACGGACGGTGTGCACATGCACTACGGCGATGAAATCACCGAATTCGTGCGCGACAACGGCGTGGTGAAGAAGATCCGCACAAAAAACGGCACGGAGATCGAAGCGCAGTGTTACGGTGTTGGCTTGGGTTTGCGCATGAACATCGAAGTGCTCGACGGCAGCGGCGTCGAGACGAGCGCCAACGGCATTCTGTGCGACGACGGTTTAGAGACCAACGTCAAGGGGATTTTTGCGGCCGGCGACATTGCGGATTTCTTCGATCCGATTCTCGAGATGCGTTACCGTATGGGAACGTGGAACAACGCCGGCGCGCACGGCAAAGTCGTCGCGCAAAATATGATGGGCGGCAGCGAAAAATATCACGACGTTCCGGAGTATTCGAGCTTGCTCTTCAAAGGCCAAACGATTACGCAGTTCGGCCTCTCTCCCGAATACCGCAAGGACATCGAAACCGTCTTCATGGTCGACAAAGAGAAGCAACGGTACCGCGCGCTGTACTTCTGGGAAGATCGCCTCGTCGGCGGTCTTTTCATGGGTAAGGGCAACCGCAGCGGCAAGCGCAAGTACGTCGACACGATAAAGAGCAAACAACGCTTTCCAAAACCGCAATGGACACCGATGCTCGAGTGGACGCACGACTAAAGACAGGATCGAAATGAAGATTTATTTCCTACGGCACGGCGTTGCAGTTGAACCCGGGGATTGGAAGGGCAACGATTTCGACCGGCCGCTGACCGGCGATGGGCGCGAACGCATGGCGCGGGAAGCCAAGGCGCTGGGAAAGTTGGAGGTCGATCTCAATGCGATCCTCACGAGCCCGCTCGTTCGCGCGAAGGAAACCGCGGCCATAGCGGCCGGCGGGCTGAAGATTGCCGTCAAGGAGGACGAGCGGCTCGGAGGGGACTTCGATATCGAAAGCTTTGAAGCAATCTTGCAAGATCACGCCGATGCAAAAGCGATAATGCTGGTCGGCCACGAGCCAAGTATGAGTTCAGTGATCGGTCACCTTGTCGGCGCCGCGCGAATCGATCTCAAGAAAGGCGGCTTGGCGTGCGTCGATCTGCCCGACGCCTCGACGATGACCGGAGAGCTGCTCTCGCTTATTCCGCCGAAGGTTTTGTTGCTCTGAGCGCGCGCGGCGGTGTGAGCGTGTCACGGTGAACTTTCCTACCATTCAAAAAACGCCCATCGCTTCTAAAATCTCACCACGACACGGCGGCGTTTCGTCGCTATGCTAAACGCCTATAAAGTAACCGTCGTGCCGCGGGCGGCAACGTGGGCGTCCCAGCCGTATTTCATCTTAACGAGATCGCATAACGACTGCGCGGAAACCGAATCGCCGTGGACGGCATAGTACGTCGGTTTGCTCGTGCACGTGTCGAGCCATTGCTGAATGTCGTTGCGATCGGCATGAGCGCTGTAACCTGAAATAATGCCGGTTGCAGCGCGGACCGGCAGAACGTCGCCATAGATTCTCACGGATTTCGCGCCGTTGGTTATGAGAAAACCGAGCGTTCCGGCGCTTTGGAAACCGACGAAGAGAATCGTCGCCGTCGGATCCGAGACGTGGTTGTGTAAATGGTGCAACACGCGCCCGCCGGCGGCCATGCCGCTGGCCGAAACGATGATGTGCGGACCATGCACGTCGTTAATCGCTTTGGATTGCTCCGTCTCGATGGCGACCGTAAGATTGTCGCAGCCAAAGGGCTTGCCGTTGGTCTCGAACGCGATCGGTTTGTGTGCGTCTGGAAAGTCTTTGAAGAGCTGGTCCACCTGCGCGGCCATCGGGCTGTCGAGAAAGACCGGAACGTGAGCGAGCGCCGGATTTTGCCGCTGGAGCTGCCCGATGGAAAACAATATCTCTTGCGAGCGTTCGACGGCAAAGGCTGGAATGACGATGGCGCCGCCGCGAGCTACGCCCGCTGCGAGCGTTTGCCCGAGTTGTTCGAGCGCGTCGGGCGGATGGACGCGGTCGCCATACGTGGACTCGCAAACCAAGACCTCGGCTTCGCCCATCGGCGTCGGATCGTACAGCAGTGTGCGATTGTAGCGTCCGATGTCGCCAGAGAAAATCACGCGCCTTCCCTCCACTTCGACGCCGACGAACGCCGAGCCGATGATATGCGCGGCGTTTTTGTAGATCGCGGAGAAACCGGCGACTTCGAAAGGCTTCTCGAGATCGATGCCTTGCGTGAGGTGAATCGTTTGCTGAACGTTGGCTTCGTCGTAAAACGGCGGCGGGGCGTAAGGAGCCTCTTCATGAAAACCGCGCTTGTGCAGGTGGCGCTGAAGGTGCGCCGCGTCTTCGAGTACGATCCGCATGAGTGCGCGCGTCGGGGCGGTCGCGAAGATTGGTCCTTTGAAACCGTCGCGCACCAGCTTCGGCAGATATCCGACGTGATCGATGTGGCCGTGCGTGATGACGACCGCATCCAGCTCCGCCGGATGAACGGGCAGCGGCACGCTGTTGAGGGCGACGACATCGGACGTTCCTTGAAAGAGCCCACAGTCGATGAAAATCTTTCGGCCGTTGCTGCTGAGCAGATGTTTGCTGCCGGTGACGGTTCCGGCAGCTCCGATGAACGTGAGTTCAGCCATCGGATTCCTGCACGATGCGCAGACGCGGGCGCGGCGGAGGCATTGTCTGTTCGGCGGTGCGATCGAAGGCTTGCGAACTGGGAATCGGTTCGCTGCGATATTTTTCAAGGCAGCGATCGACCAGCAACTCGGGGTTATCGTCGGCGATGATGATAGATCCGGTGTCTTTCTGGACCAAGGCGGCTATACGCAAGAATTCGTTGGAGATGCCGCCGGAGTTTGTGAGCACGCCGATCAGTTTGCCTTCGTCGTAGGCGATGCAGAACTCGCCGAGCGTACCGCTGCGGCCGCCCATGAAAAGCACAAAATCCGAGCTGTGAATGTTGTGCGTCTCGCGGCCCATCAATCCCGATCCGGTGAAGACCATCGTTGTGTACGGTTGCAGCGGTGATCCGTAAACGTTGACGTGTTCTTCGGGTGAAAGCGCCGGTGAAACGCCGAGGCTGATGCCATTGGCTTCATGCGCGCCGATAACGGCAGCATGCGGCAGGCCCGGGCAGGCGCCCGTGACGATCGTGCAGTCGCGCTCGGCGATCCGCCGTCCCATCCGCGCCGCCAGCGCCAGCTCGGCATCGGCGATTGCGCCGCCTGCAGAACCCATCACGCCGATTTGTATTTTCATGCAAATGCTCTCCGTCGGCGCAGATTCGGCTAAGGTATGGGCTCGTCCGCCCGCGAAACTCGGATCAATGCCTGAACGCGAATCGCTCGAAGTAGACGTCCTGTTCGTGGGCGCCGGGCCGGCCAGTTTGGCGGGCGCGATTCGCCTGATGCAGTTGGCCAAAGCCGCAGGTCGCACATTGGCCGTCTTGGTCATCGACAAGAGCGGCGAGATCGGCAGCCACGGAATTTCCGGCGCGGTGCTCGATCCGAAAGCGCTCGACGAGCTCTTGCCGGATTGGCGCGCCGAAGCGCCGGTCGAATCTGAAGTAACGAGCGATCACCTTTGGTTTCTCACCGAAAAAGTGAAGATCAAAGCGCCGATCAATCCTCCGATGCTCAACAATCACGGCAAATACGTTGCGTCGCTGCAGAAGATCGTAAAATGGCTGGGTGAGAAAGCGGAGGCTGTGGGGGCGCAAGTCTTTCCGGCATTTCCCGGTCAAGAATTGTTGTGGGACGGCGATCGTGTGATCGGCGTGCGCACCGGGGACAAAGGCTTGGACAAGGACGGCAACCCGAAGCCCAATTACGAACCCGGCGCGGATATTCTCGCGAAAATCGTCGTGCTGGGTGAAGGCCCGCGAGGAACGCTCGTGAAGCAGGCGATGCCGCGTTTACTGCTCGATGAGGGCCGCGAACCGCAAGTCTACGCGGCAGGCGTAAAAGAACTTTGGCAGTGTCCACCGGGCCGCGTGCAAGCCGGAAGCGTGATTCATACGCTGGGCTATCCTTTGACGTCCGATACGTTCGGCGGCGGTTTTATCTATGGCATGAAGGACGACATTCTCGACGTGGGATTCGTCACGGGTTTGGATTACCGCAATCCCACAACCGATCCGCAGAACGAATTGCAACGTTTCAAGCTTCATCCCGCGGTACGCGCGCTGCTGCAGGATGCGACGCTCGTTCGTTTCGGCGCCAAAGCGATTCCCGAAGGCGGACTCTTTGCGATGCCGCGCAAGTATAGTGACGGGCTGCTCATCATCGGCGATTCGGCCGGATTTCTCAACGGCATGCGGTTAAAAGGGATTCATCTTGCGATGAAATCGGGTATGCTTGCGGCGGAAACCGCTTTTGAGGCGCTCGAGGCCGGCGATTATGGCGCGGCTCGGCTTTCCGCGATCGAAAGAAAATTCAAAGAGTCGTGGGCTTATCGCGAACTTTTTGCAGCGCGCAATTTCCATCAAGGTTTCGAAGGCGGCTTGATCGCGGGCATGCTCAATGTGAGCCTCGGCATGCTGACGGGCGGGCGCGGCTTCGGCATCAAGAACAGATTGCACGGCTCGGCCGGTTACGCGCGCATGGAAAAGGCCGGCTACAAACCCAAAGAGACGCCGCGCGCAAAAATCGACAACGTGCTGACGTTCGGGAAACTCACCGACGTCTACAACAGCGGTGTCACGCACGAAGAGAACCAGCCGTGCCACTTGATAGTCGCGGACACGAACATCTGTCGCGATCGCTGCACGGTCGAGTACGGCAATCCATGCCAATACTTCTGTCCCGCGCAAGTCTACGAGCCGTTTTTCGAAAAGACCAACGGGCAAGTCGAGGGACGCTTGCAGATCAACTTCACGAATTGCGTGCACTGCAAGACCTGCGACATCATGGACCCCTACCAAATCATCACTTGGGTCCCCCCGCAAGGCGGGGAGGGCCCGGTCTACACCAACATGTAAACGTTCTCGTGATGAAGGCGACGATTAACGGTGAGCCGCGCGAACTTCCGGAAGGCCTGACGGTGGAGGGCTTGCTGGCGCACATCGCGGCGCCGGAGCGCGGCATTGCGATAGCGAGGAACGATCGCGTCGTGCGGCGCGCGGCGTTTGCGGAAGAGGTCGTGCAAGAAGGCGATCGCATCGAAATCATTCGGGCGGTGGCAGGTGGGTAACGTGCAAGACATTTTACGGATTGGCAAACGGGAATTCACATCGCGGCTGATCGTCGGGACGGCGAAATATTCGTCGCTCGACGTGATGCAAGCCGCGCACGCGGCCAGTGGCGCACAGATGGTGACCGTGGCGATCCGGCGCATCAGCCTCGACGACAAGAGCGGCAAGACGCTATTGGATTACATCGACCGCGACCGCTATACGATCCTGCCGAACACGGCAGGGTGCTTTAGTGCGAAAGAAGCGGTGGTGACAGCACAGTTAGCCCGCGAGCTCCTTGAGACGGATCTCATCAAACTCGAAGTCATCGGCGATCCGAAGACGCTCTATCCCGACACGCGCGAAACGCTAGCGGCCGCCGCGGAACTCGTGCGCGACGGTTTTACGGTGCTGCCGTACGTTATCGACGATCCGGTCGCGTGCAAACAACTCGAAGAAGAAGGCTGTGCGGCGGTCATGCCGCTGGCGGCGCCGATCGGCAGCGGCCTGGGCGTCTGCAACCCGTATTCGATTCGGATCATCAAAGAGCGCGCGAAGGTGCCGGTGATTGTGGACGCCGGCGTCGGCACCGCCAGCGATGCGGCGATCGCGATGGAACTTGGCGTGGACGCGGTGCTCATGAATACGGGGATTGCCGCTGCCAAGGAGCCGGTGCTCATGGCGCAGGCAATGAACGCCGCGATTGAAGCTGGACGCCTCGCATTTCTAGCGGGGCGGATGGAGAAGCGGCTCTACGCCAATGCCTCGAGCGCGATGCGCGATCTTATCACCGTAGAAGTTCACTCTTAGCACAGCGATGAAATTGCGCGTGACGTTTCCGCTGGCAGCGGGTCTTCTAACGTTCGTTTTTCATCTCGCCGCCAATCCTCACTACGGGTTCTTCCGGGACGAACTGTATTTCATCATCTGCGGCTTTCATCCACAGTGGGGATACGTGGATCAGCCGCCGGTCGTGCCGCTGCTGGCCGCCGGCTCGCAGCTTTTTGGGCACTCGCTCTTTCTGTTGCGGGCGATCCCCGCCGCGTTCGCGGGCGCATCGGTCTACACGATATGTTTGCTCGTTCTGGAGTTTGGCGGCGGTACGTTCGCGATGACTCTGGCCTCCATCGGCGGGGCGCTCGCTCCAGTGTTGACGGCATTCGGTGAGAAGGTCGGTCCGGACATGGTCGGCCTGTGGCTCTGGCCGCTGGCTATACTCTATCTCTTCCGTATCGTGAAGGGCGGCGACGCGCGTCAGTGGCTCGGTGTCGGCGCCGCGATCGGGATCAGCGCCGAGAGCAAGTACAGCGTGCTCTATTTTGTTGCAGCCTTTATCGCTGCACTGTTGATTTCGCCCCAGCGACGCATCCTATTTTCAAAATGGTTTGCCGCCGGCGTGGCCGTGGCGATCGTCATCGCGCTGCCGAGCTTCGTTTGGCAGGCAGCCAACGGTTTTCCGATGCTCGAGGTCCTGAAGGCCGGGCAAAACGGGAAAAACGTCATTCTGTCGCCGGCGCAGTATCTGTTCGCGGAATTTCTCATCGTTGGACCGCTGCTTTCGTTCATTTGGATCGGCGGTCTGGTTTGGACGCTGCTCAAACCCGACACGCGCTTTCTGGGATATGGTTACATTCTGCTCATCGCCGCGATGATTCTCTCGCATGCGAAACACTATTATCCGGCTGACGTCTATCCAATTTTCTTCGCTGCCGGCGGCGTCGCGATTGAAGCGTGGACGTTGCGCGCGCGCTATCTTCGCTCGGTTGCCGTCGGGCTTGCGATTGTCGGCGCTCTGGTGTTGCTCCCCTACGTCGTCCCAATTCTGCCGGAAGAAACCTTCATCGCTTACAACAAGGCAGTCGCTCCGAAGATCGGCGGTCGAGCGATCGTCACCGAGCATCTAAGGCAGAATTGGATGACGCAAGATTTCGCCGACATGCACGGCTGGCCGGAGCTCGCCGCGACCGTGCAACGCGTCTACGATAGCCTCTCGCCGTCGGATCGCGCGCAGGCGGTCGCAGTAGGCCAAAACTACGGCGAGGCCAGCGCGATTGCTTTCTTTACGAAGATCCCGGTGATCAGCGGGCATAACCAATTCTATCTTTGGGGCACGCACGGCGATGGCAATGTCTTGATCGACATTGGCGGCGATTGCGGGCGAAGTTTGCATCTTTTTCGTTCCGCCAAGCGGGCTGCCGTGTTTTCGGCCCCTTATGTTATGCCGTACGAAGATGACATGCCGATTATGGTTTGCCGCGGCATCACAAGACCAATTGGAACGATTTGGAGTAAGATTAAAAACTACGAATAGCTCGCCGGCGCCTTGGCTCGGACGAACCAGTGCATGACGCCGCGCAGAGGTTCGCGATGCGCCCAGCGGCCGACGATGTCATCGGCGGCAGTTTCCTGGATCGATTCGATTATGAAATGCTTTTGCAACAATTTGCGTAAGGCGGATTCATCGAAATACATGTGCGCAACGCCGCCTTCGTCCCCTGATTCATTCGCGTAAACGCTTTCCTCGAGTTTTCGACCTCGACCGTAACGGGCATCGCGAACGGATCCAAATGTGGCGTGAAGCGGCGCGCCCGGTCTTAACGAACGGGCAATTGTTTCGAGCATGACGGAAATCGTGGCCGGCGTCCCATGCAACAGCGCGTGCGTACTGAGCGCGCCGTCGTAATGGTTGTCTTGGACGTGAACCTGCTCGCTGTCGGTAATCGAGTCAACCTGAAAACAGGCCGCGCGCAGGGCGCCGCTATTCCGGCCGCTGCCCGACCCGACTTCCAGTACGCGCGCATTTGGAAGAGCGCGCAAGCGCGCGATCAGTGAGATAGCGAGAGGATGTGCGCGGCGGAGCTTTTCGGCCTCCGCCGAAGATTCGTTCATGCCTGAGCTGCCTTTGATTATTGTCGTTGGCGGCGATGACCTTGCCCTGCGGGTCTGCGACGAATTGCGCGCGACGCGCGGACATGACGTGGCCCAGCTGTGGCCCGTGGACGACGAGGCGCTGCGCGCGGCCGGCGTCGCGAAAGCCGTTTGCATCATTCCGGTCTCGAGCGACGATCGACTGAATCTGCAGATTGCGCTCAAGGCGCGCGAAATGAATCCGAAGATTCGCATCGTGCTGCGCCAGTTCAATCGCGCGCTCGGACACAAGATCGAGCAGAATCTTGTGGATTGTTCGGCGATCTCGCCCGCGGCGCATGCGGCGGCGACCTATGCGGGCGCCTCGGTCGATCCGGCATGCTCATACGCTTTGCAGTTTCCGGATATCGACGGACCCTTGCTCGGTTTTTCCGAACGCGCGGCCCGGGATTTCGGCTTGCGCGAAACGAGCGTTGGCGAGGCCGAACGGCGCTTGGGAATGCGCGTCGTCACCGTCAACGAAACGATCGCGCCCGAGCGGACCGCGCGGATCGCGCGAGACGACCGCATCGTCGCATTCGGGCCGATGGAGGCGATGCAGCACGCTTGGAGGCGACGCCGTCACACTCGACCGCAGCTCCGGCGCCGGCGCCAATGGATTGCAGACATGCTGCGCGCCGCCGCGCGTTACGAACCGCTGCTGATCTACACGTTCGCATTCGCGTTGCTGCTCTTTCTGGCCGGATCGCTGTATTTCACGTTCCAGCTGCACCTGTCGTTCGTTGAGGCCATGTATTTTACGGCCTCGACGATGTTCACCGTCGGATACGGTGACATCACACCGTACAATCGCCACGGTGGCGTCTTATCGCTTTTCGTCGCCATGGCCGTCATGGTCGGTGGTGTGACGATCGCAGGTATTTTCATCGCTTCGATCGCATCCGCATTCAGCCGCGCGCAGGACACGGCCCTGCAAGGTCTGCGGCGCGTTCGCGCGGAGGACCATGTCGTCGTGTGCGGCGCCGGCAATACCGGCACGCGAGTGATCGACTTTTTGCTGCGCATGCAGCAGCGCGTCGTTGTGTTGGAGCAAGAACCGAGCTCGCTGGTACTCGAATTGGCACGGACACGCCGCATCGATTTGCTGACGGGCGACGCGACCAGCGACGACACACTGGGGTTTTGCGATCTGCGCTCGGCTTTGAGCTTTGTCGCCGTCACCGACAGCGACACGGTGAATTTGGAAGCGGCGCTTGGCGCGCTGGTCCAGAATCCTCAGATTCCTGTCGTCATGCGAATCATGGATCCGGATTTCTCGCGCCTGATCGAGCGGAATTTCAACATTGCCAAGTCATTCTCGGCCAGCGAATTGACTGCGCCGATGATTGCGGGCTTGGCGCGTTTTCCGGGCACGCGTGGACGCGTGACCTTCGCGGGAGAGACGTTCAACGTCGGCGTGCGTAGCGCGGCGACGCGCTTGCCCCGCGCCGAAGGAACCGTGCCGCTCTACGTGCATCGAGCGGGGAACCTGTTGCCGATGCGCGATTTTACGGAAATGAAGCCCGATGATCTGCTGCTCTACATCGTGCCGCTTTCGCAGTTTAAAGCGGATTAGCAACGCTGTCGAACAAATCCGATAAGGCGCGGACGTTTTCCACATCCGAGGTCACGCCTAAACGCTCTAGGCCCCATGAATCTTCGATTGTCCGCAAAAGCGAGTAGTGATTGTACGGAACCTGTGAGATGTAGCCGCGTCTGACGTCGCCGCCTATGGCGATGAACGGAATCCTGCCGCCGCCGTACGTGCCGCCTTTCGGCAGCAGGTTCGTGCCGGGTGGCAACACCGGTGAATCGCAGCATCCGTCGGCGTTGAGCCATCCACCTGTGCTCGGATCTCCGTTGTACGTTGTTTCGTCCGTCAAAATGAAAATCACCGAACGATTGGTCCAGCCCTTAGCATGCAGCAGCACGGGGACCCATTGCTTGACAAAGTCGTCGCCACTGCGGCGAAGGGCTGAATCTTTTGCGTACGGACATGGCTCCTCAGGCGTGCCGTGCATGTCTTTGCAGACATCGGGTGATATCCAAATGAATTGCGCAAGTGTGCCGCGTTGCGCATCGTCGGTCAGCCGTTCGAGCGGCACGACCTTTGCGCGTCGCTTTGGATTGTTCCGTACATCATCATAGAGCATGAAGGGATCGTGACGGATGACGTACAGAGCCGTGTTTTCATTGGGCGGATAGAAGTTGTCTGCGAAGCCCGCCGACGGCAAGCCTTGCATGTACGCCTTCCAGGAGATGTCGTGGGCTTCGAGTGCATCCACCAAATTCCAGTGGTTGAAACGCTGTGTTGGATCGTCCGAATTGCTGTACCAGTTAGAACCCGACGTTATGGCTATGTAGTTCGGCAAACTCGGATGAGTCACGCCGTAGAAGTTTGACGCGTACGCGTACTGTTTGGCGTATTGCGTGATGGTCGGCGCGGCGGGATCGCCGAGGATGCTCTTGTCGCTGTGATTCTCGAGCATAATCACGACGATGTGGTCGAATTTGGGCAGAGACGCGGCCTCCGAACGTGGGGGCCACAGCCATACCGAAAACACGATCAAAGCAAGTGCGGTGAGCAAACGGCGCATTAGCATCCTCCCATGTCCGTCAGCGTTTCGGCTAACCGCCCGGCCTTCGCCTTTACCGGCGCGATCCACCCGAGGAGTTTGCGCGCTCTTTCTCGATAGTTCCAGAGTCCATGACCAAGCGGAGATATCTCGTTTTCCTGTTCATGTTCCTGAGCGTCTTCGTCAATTACATGGACCGGGTGAACTTTGCGGTCTCGATTCCCGCGATCCGGCATCAATTCGGCTTCAGCTTGCAGCAGATCGGTGCGATCGCATTCGCCTGGGGGATCGCGTACGCCGTATTCAATTTCCCCGGCGGATGGCTAGCAGATCGGCTGGGTCTGCGCTGGTCGCTGCCGCTCACGCTGGGCTGGTGGTCGGCATTCACCATCGCCACACCCTTCGCCGGGACGCTCGCCGGATGGTTTGGGATCCGCGCCTTAATGGGTGCGGGCGAGGCATCGATCTGGCCGATCAACGCCAAGTGCGCGAATGCGTGGGCCGCACGCGGCGAACGCTCGACCCTCTATACGTGGGCAGGGTCCGGTCAATATCTCGGTCCAGCCATTGGCACATTGCTGGCCGGCTTGATTCTCGTCAGATTCGGGTGGCAATGGACGTTCATTTTGTTCGGCCTGGCCGGGTTGCTGATTCTGCCGTTCTGGATTTTTGTCGTGCGCGACCGTCCGGCGCTGGACCCGCGGGTCAACGCTGAAGAGATCGCCCGCATCGGCAACCGCGCGGCCCCGGATGAAAAAGCTGACTGGGCCGGTATCAGGAACGTCCTTTTCAGCCGCACCGGCTTGGGAATGCTGCTCGTCTACATGACGTTCGGATACATTCTGTTTACGTTCTTATACTGGGTGCCGAGCTACATGTTTTACACCTTCCATATGAGCATTCTCAACAGTTCGGCATGGGCGAGTCTTGGCGCGCTGCTGGGCTTTGCGGGGTTCATCCTTTCCGGCCCCTTCAACGACCGTCTCGTCGCGCGCTTCGACCGGCTCACCGCGCGTCGCATCGGTACCGCTGCACCGATGGTCGGCACGATGCTATGCATGGTGCTCTCGTTGTTCAGTGCTCGCGCGGGACTCGGCGGACTGACGGCAGTGCTGATCGGACTCGCGCAACTGATGATGAACCTGACCGTCGGCGCTTGGGCAGTGAACATCATCGACATCTCACCAAACCAAGCCTCGACCGGCCTCGTCTATGGCGTTTTCAACGGTGCACTGAATATCATGGGCGCGTTCAACTCGCTCATCCTCACATCGATTGCGACTAGGTTTGGCTTCCCGGCGGCGTTTGGCAGTGCAATCGTCTTCATGCTCGTTTTCCTCGTCAGCATTCTCTTCATTGTCGACCGCCCGAGCTATACGAGGCTGATCGCGCAGGCCGAGCTAGCCCGTAGTGCCGTATAGAGATAATATGCTGACCGAAAACTCGAAAATGCCCGGCCTCGACGTCATGGACGACACGGGCACGAGATTTAATACACGGGATCTGCTCGGCAAGAGTTTGGTTTTGTGGTTCTACCCCAAAGACGACACACCGGGTTGAACGAACGAAGCGTCGCAGTTTCGCGACGCCTTCGAGCAGTTTAAGGCCAAGGGCGCTGAGATCGTCGGCGTCAGTAAAGACTCAGTTGCGAGTCACCAGAAGTTCAAGGCGAAGTACGGCATTCCGTTCCGCCTTATCGCCGACACCGACGGAAAGCTGTGCAACGCATTCGGCGTGATCTCGGACAAGAACTTGTACGGGAAGATCGTCAAGGGCATTACGCGCTCGACATTCTTGATCGATCCCGATGGCACCATCCGAAAAGTTTGGCCGAAGGTTGAAGTCGCCGGCCACGCCGAGGACGTTTACAACTCTTTGTAATAGGCTTATCACGAAATGCTTCTTGCAGTTGCGCTGCTTCTGAGTCTTGCGTCGCCATCGCCGGCACCAGCCGACCCCTATCGAATCTACAAGCGTGCCATGCTCCGGCTTGCGACACTTGACCAGCCCGCGTATATAGACGAGACGCAGCATTGGCTAGCGACCACCATTGGTATCGCCGGAGCCACCAACGAAAATGTGGGGGTTCAACGCACGATCTTCAACTCAGTGACTCGCAGGGAGTGCAATTTCGGGGTGCCGTTCAGCGCCCGCGAGCACCCCACAATTGGAGAGTCTTATTTTGCACCCGACATCTGGCTCATCAACAGAAAATCTCAGGCGCCCGCCATACCGAACCAGCCGAACATGGCTCCGGATCTGTCGGACCTTCGGACAATTGCCAGCGTCGTGTCGGTTGCCCAACCTTCATACGATATTCACTTGGTTGGGATTGATTCGCTCACAGGTGGCGCATCGGCTTATCATTTGACGCTGCGGCCGCTTTCCGAGCCTCACAAACATAATCTCCGAGAGCTCTGGATCAATACTTCCAATGACCTCATAATGCGTGCGATTATCGAGGGGGATTATCGCCCCAGTTACAGCCTTATCTTACAGGATACGTTTGTCTTGGAAGAATTTGGCAATGTGAGCGGTTACTGGTTGGTGATCCATAAGGTTTGGACTTATTCGGAACCCTTTACCAACAGCCACTTTCAATACAATGTCACGTCGGTCACAATGAGGTTCCCCGCACGCGTCCCTGACTGGTTCTTTGATACGCGGGAATTCGAGCGCCATTTGGGTGACGTCGGCAGGACGCTAGATTCGTTCTAGCCCCTCGTCAGGGACGCTTACAGCGTCCGCTCGGGGTCCTTCGACTTCGCTCAGGATGACAATGGTGGGTCGCTAGTTCTCCGTCCTTGCGTCGCCGCGGGGAAGCGAGAACTGCAACAGCGAGCGCACCGGCGCGAGCCCGCGGCTCACAACGGCGCAGCACGTCACGCGAAGTTTGAGCTCTTCGAGGCGATCTTTGGCCGCCAGCAACTCGCGCGCGGTCGTGACGACGTCCTCGAGCAAGAGCACGCGCTGTCCCGGCTCCCACGCGCCTTCGACGTACTCGCCCGCGAAGGCGCCGTAGCCCTTTGGTTTCTTGCGCACGGCGATCATTGGAAGATTCGCCAGCTGCGAAACTGCCGTGGCGATCACGACGCCGCCAAGTTCGGTGCCGCCTATGAGGTCCGGATTAACTTCGGCAATGATCGGTACGAACATGCGCGCGATGCGTCGCAGGACGTGCGGATCGGAGAAGAGCCGGAACTTGTCGATGTAGTAATCGCTGCGCGTGCCGCCCGCCAGCATGTAGTCGCCGCGCGTCAGTGCGCGCTCGACGATGATCTTGCGCAGCCAGTTGAGATCCGGAAGCCGCCCCAGCGATTCGTTGGAGCCTAAATACTCCACTGCCAGGCGTTCCAGGATTCGGTCACCGGATTGGGCGCAAAACCCTTGAAGTTGATGCTGATCGGGTGCATGGCACGCTGATCGTACAAGAAGATCTCCGGAAGGTCGCGCGCCAGATAGGTTTGGATCAACGCATACGTTTTCTTACGCGTCGGCCGGTCGTAGTTGTTCAGGGCAATTTTCTGCGCCGCTTCCATGTCGCTGTTGCAGTAGCGCGAGTAGTTGTAGCCCTTCGGCGCAACGTTGGCGCACGTATATTGCGACGCATCGTCCGGATCGATTCCGGCATACCAACCGGCTAAGCTCAAGTCGAATTTTCCGCTCTGCAGGATGCCGCCTTCGCCGACCGGGGCGAACAACACATCGCCCGGGTAATACTTGATGTCGGCGACGATGCCCACTTGACGCAGCATCTGCTGGAGCTCGATGCTATTCTTGCGGCGGGTGACGTTGCTGTTATTGCTGACCATCGTCAGCGACAACGGCTGCCCGTTTTTCATCATGACGCCGTCGGCTCGCGGCTTGTAGCCGGCTGCGAGAAGTTCGCGGCGGGCGGCCTGAACGTTGGGCGGATATTGTGTGACGTTGGGATAGTACGACCACATCCAAAACGGCTGATCTTCGACCGCAACCCGCGTTTGCCCGAACGTCAACGTGTTGACGATGCGCTGCTTGTCGATCGCGTAGGCAACCGCGCGGCGGACGTGCATGTCGTACAGCGTTTGGCCTTTCTCGACGTTGAGCTGCACGTCTTCATAGCCATTCACGTCAACCCAAGCCAAACAGACGCCGGGAATGTTTTTGACCTGCGGATAGTTGCTCAACGATGCCTCGAACATCCAGTCGAGCGCGTGGGTTTGCAGCATCGCACGCATGGTATTTTCGTCGGGCACCACTTTTATGACGATTCTCGCTAGGCCGGGTTTTCCCATAAAAAAATTGTCGTTGGCAACGTAGGTGATGTGGTCGCCATGCGCCCACTGTTGAAACTTGAACGGTCCGTCGCTGACGGTCGGGGCCGCATTGAACGCGATCGTGTTGATGTTCGGATACTTCGCGAGCACGTGCGCCGGCACGACCGGGTACGGCTGGTCGCTGTCGGCGAAGAACGTGTTGATGATCGGGGCAAATTTCCGCTTGAGGTGCACGACGACCGTGTAGTCGTCGGGTGTGTCGACGCTTTTGATGTAATCGTAGCCGTGGCGCGAGATGATGTTGTTATTGTTGTTCATGATCGCTTGCCACGACCACTTGACGTCTTTGCTCGTGACCGGGACGCCGTCGGTCCACTTCACATTCTTGTGCAAATGGTACGTTATCGTGAGCCCGTCTTTGCTGATGCCACCATTTTCGAGCGTGGGAACTTCCGCGGCGAGCGAGGGTACCGGCTCGCCTTTTGGGTTGGCGTGCAAAAGCGGCAGGAACGCCAGGAACATGATCATGCCGTCGGTTGTGTTCGAACTCAGCAGCGGATTGAGGTTCTTGATGTCTTGCTGAATCGAAACGCGCAGCGTGCCGCGCGTCGCGCCGCTCGCGGGCGGATCGGCGGGAGCCCCGCACGACAGCGAATTGCCAGGGGTTACGCCGCCGCCGGTTTTCGTGCAGCCCGCGAGGAGCGCCGCAATCGCGCCGAGTGCTAGAAAATGTTTCATTTTTATACCGCAGCTTTCGGAGCAGTCCATTTACCCGGAACGGCGTCGAAGCGCTCGTGGCGCCAGGAGTAGGTTCCCAAACCTTGGGTGGCAGTGCGTAATTCAGTGATGTAGCGCGAGAGTTCGACCTGCGGAACGTACGCCTCAACCGTGTCGTAGCCCGCTTTGTCGGCCGGATTCATTCCAAGTATTTGACCGCGTTTGCCGGTCAGCTGCTGCATGACCGATGAAGTGTAGTGTGAAGGAACGGTGACGGCGACGTGCACGATCGGTTCGAGTACGACCGGATTGCATTTCGGTATGGCGTCGCGCACGCCCATGCCGGCGGCGGTCCTAAACGCTTGTTCGCTCGAATCGACGTCGTGGTAAGCGCCGTCAAAGAGTACGACGTGCAGATCGGTGACGGGATAGCCGCCGACGCTGCCGTGTGTCAGCGCTTCGCGCACGCCTTTTTCGACGGCACCGAAGAATTGGCGCGGGACGACGCCGCCGACGACCTTCACTTCGAAGGTTACGCCATGGCCGCGATCCTGCGGCTGGAAGCGCAGCCAGACGTCGCCGAATTGCCCGTGGCCGCCCGTTTGATGTTTGTAGCGCGCGTGTACTTCGGTTCCCACGGTGAGTGTTTCTTGATATGGGATCGCGGGCGGCGCGGTGACAACTTCCACTTTGAACTTGCGCGTGAGCCGCTCGACCGCGATCGACACGTGCTGTTCGCCGTTGCCCAGCAGCAAGAGTTCGTTCGTGATGGGGGCGCGCTCCAGGCGCAGCGAGGGATCTTCGTCGACGATGCGCGCCATCATCTGCGAGATCTTGGCCTCGTCCATCCGTTCCTTGGGGCGAATCGCGACCGCGAAGACGGGTTCGTTGGCAGGCACGCGCGGCAAGAGCACTTTGAAATTGTTTTCAGTGAGCGTGTCGCCCGTGGCGACGCTTTCCAAGCGCGCGATTGCGACGATGCTGCCCGGGCCTACTTCAGGCACGGCTTCCTGTTTCTTGCCTTGCAGACGGTAGAGCCCACCGGAGCGCACTTTTTCGCCGCCCTTGGCGATGTCGGTAAGCGTCGCGTCCGATTTGAGCGTGCCGGAAACCACGCGCACGATTGAAAGTTTGCCGGACTGCGGATGGATTGAGGTTTTGATCACTTGCGCGATCACCGGGCCGGTGGCTTTGGGTTCGATCGGCCGTCCCTCGGCGTCGAGCACCGGCGCGTCGGCCGGCGACGGGAACCATTTCTCGAGCGCCCGCACGAGCGCCGTGACGCCGTAGCCTGGAAGCCCGGCGGCGACAAGCACCGGAACGATTTGATCGTGCGCGCATTCCTGGCACAGATCTTTCTCGACCTCTTCGAGCGCAGGCTCGACGCCTTCGAGCAGCGCTTCCATTAAATGATCGTCGAAGTCGGCGATCGCTTCGAGCAGTTGCAGGTGCGTTTTTGCGACGCGATCCTGCATGTCGGCGGGAACCTCTGCATCCCTTTCGCCGCCGGCGTCGTACGTGTGCGCCTTGCAGTCGCTCAGATCGACATAGCCGTTAAAGTTTTCGGCGGCGCCGATCGGCAATTGCTCCGCAACCACGTGCCGCCCATACGCATTCTGCAGCGCTTCGAGCGTGCGCGCGAAATCCGAACCCGGACGATCCATTTTGTTCACCACGAAGAGGTGCGGCATCTTGCGCGACTCGATGAAATCGATCAGCGCCTGCGTCTGCGGAACGCGCAGCGCCTCGCCGTCCAAAACCATGACGGCCGCATCGCAGCCCGAGACTGCCAGCTTCGTTTCCTCGAAGAAGTCGATGAAGCCGGGACAATCGACCAGGGTCATATCGATGCCATCCGCCGTGCAGTGCGCGAAACCGATAGTCGTTGATTGCGCGTGCGCGATGCACTCGGGCTCGTAGTCGGTCGTGCTGGTTCCGTCGGTAACGGCCCCTTTGCGGCCGATCGCGCCGCAGTATGAAAGGATTGCTTCGACGAGCGTGGTTTTGCCGGCGTGGTGGGTTCCGACGACGGCGATATTACGAACGCGCGAAATGTCCGGCATGGGGAAGTCTCCTTGGGCGTTTAACGTCGTTTACGAGCTGGAGTTTTTTTCTTGCCTTTCGGCGCAGCTTTCTTGGGCGAGGTTTTCTTAAGAGCAGGTTTCTTCTTGGGAGCGGGCTTCGCGATCTTGCGCGCAAGCTTCTTGGGAGCGGGCTTCGCGATCTTGCGCGCAAGCTTCTTGGGAGCGGGCTTCGCGATCTTGCGCGCAGGCTTCTTGGTGACTTTCAATTTCTTGACCGGGCGGGCGACTTTTTTCGCAGCCTTTTTCTTAGGCGCGGCTTTGACCGGCTTGGCAGGTTTGGCAGCTTTGAGTGTTTTGCTCAGCGTTTTCACCGGGCGTTTACTCGTGCGCGCCGGCGCGCTGACGCGTTTCTTGCGGCCGCGCAACGCACGCTCTTCGGCTTCGTCGCGCTCGGGGAGTCCGAGCTCCGCGCGTCCGTAGCCCGTGATGCTGCTGCCCGGTTGCACGGCGGGTTCGCGGGACAATATTTTTTGCATGTGCTCTTTGGTCGCGCGCAAAGCGACCCGTGCCAGTCTGCCGCCAACGGGAAAGACCAGTTCGTTGATTTTCGCTTCGTCGAGCAGTCTGAGCACGATCTCGAAGCCCGCACCCTGATCCTTTGGGCTGTGCGCATCCGAGCCGACCGCGATACCGACGCCCTTGGCTTTGGCTTTCTTGAGCAGGCGCAGCAGTGACTCGCGATATTTTTGTTTCTGATCGTGTGGATGATCGCGATAGAGAAAGCGCGTGTTCACCTCTATGGCCAGACCGCGTGCCGCACATGCATCCAAGATGCGGTTCTCGTACTGTTCGAGGCGTTTCATGTCCGGCCAGTTTCCGAAGGTTGCCGGCGCGTAGATGTGCGCGACGATCTGGCCCGGAAGTTTCTCGATGTCTTCGAGCAGCTTCGCGACGTAAAGCTCCCACGTCTTTTGCGTGCCCACGGTTGCGAAGAGATCTTTGAATTCAGGATTATCGAACGGCCACTGCCAGTCCGCCCCTTTTTCCGGATGTTCGATCGTCACAAAGTGCACCGAACGGATCATGCCGTCGGGGCGCATCGCGTCGACGATGTTCTGCGCGTCGGGTCTGGCGCGCGGATCGTTGTCGATCTCGGCGCCGATCGAAAAGCGCATCCCCCGGCGCAGGCCTTCAGAGACGACGGCTGCATGCGCAACATCAACGCCGGCGGTCTCCGCCGCGCCGTAAAGATCGCCCGCTTCGGCAAGTTTGAGGGCGCGCCGCAAGGTGTTAACGGCGCCGGGATCTTCGAATGTGAGATAATTGATATGGTCGGAGACCATCAGGAAGCGCGGCGATCCGCGCTGGCAGGCGTGATAGAACCACAAGAAGAGCATGCGCGCGGAGTACGCGATGGGACGTTCCTCGGCAAACGGTTTGTGCTCGCCTTTGGCGTGTCCGTGAACGTCGGGGATGGCGGCGGTACGAGGGTCGCTCAGATTGTGCTCCTTAGACTCCGGCCGCCGCAGCTTGCCTGCCGGCGTTGCGCCTTTCGATCCATGGGACTGTGGCGGCGATCGCCAACTCGACGGCGCGATTCATCAACTCAAGTGACATCGAGGGACTATTTCCCGGTCCGGCTGCAATGGCTTGCTCCGGCAGATACGGCAAGTGAATGAAGCCTGCCGTCACCGGCGGCGAAACGGACTCCGCGATGCCCAGCGCCTCGTAGAGGGTTTGATTGCACAGATAGGTCCCGGCCGAGTTGGAGACATAGCCGGGAACGCCATTGCGCTGCCACGCGTCCACGATCTCCGCGATCGGCATGGGAGAGAGCCGGGCGTCGGGTCCGCCGCGCAGGATCGGTTCGTTCTTGCGCACCTCACCGGCGTTGTCGGGGTTTTCGAAGTCGAGCATGTTGACCGCCACGCGCTCCAGTGAGACCGCGGTGCGGCCGGGCGCGAGACCCGTACAGATGACCAAATCCGGCTGCTCTTCCTCAAATGCTTGCTGCAGGCGCCCGGGAATGCCCGAAGTCTCCACCGGGAAGACCCGCACGATGACGAGACGCCCCGCGATGAGGCGCCCTTCGAGACTGCGCGCGACCAGGTCGCTCGGGTTGGCGTCCCTGCCGTCATACGCCTCGAACCCTATTACGAGAACCGGACTAGACACCGTGAAAAAGGTTAGGTGAAAAAAAGCCGGCTCCTTGAGCCGGCGGATCAGTGGTACTTGGTAGCCGCCCTTACGAGGCGGCACCTCCGTTCATCGTAATTTTGGAATAACGTTGACTCATCTGACTTACGATGACCACCTCCTCCGTCCGGCTGTTTGCCCTCGTTGGTCTATATCTGAGGGAACCGCGGACTAATTTGGAAGACGACGTTCAGCGCTGCGGGCGATAGCCCTCCATCGTCAGTAACCGCGCCTTCATCTCAATACCGTAGCCGTAGTTGTGCAGCGCTCCGCTCGAATCAACGACGCGGTGGCACGGAAAGAAGAGCGGCAGCGGATTGCGCGCCATCACCTGTCCGACCGCCCGCGCCGCACGCGGGCGCCCGATCGTGCGCGCCACCCAGGCATAGGAACGCACCTCGCCCGGCGGAATGCGCGCTGCAGCTTTGAGCGCTTCCTGTTCGAAGGGTGTCAGATCGCTGATGTCCATTTTGTCTTCGTCTACGCGCCACGTCTTGAAGTAATCGTCGAAGATTTTCTGCAGCCAGTCCGGCGTTTGCCCTTTGTCAACATGGCGGTGCAGGCGGCGTTCGATCTGCGTGCGCACCTTATCGGGACCTTCGCCGCGATCGAGGCCGATGAACGCGATGCGCGTTCCCTTATAACCGACGTAGACGCGGCCGATGCGCGTGCGCACCCAGGTCAGCACGATCGGCGTGCTGCGATATTTTTCTTGCAAAGTTGCGATGTGTTCGATCACGCGCTTTGCGAGATCGCACGAGGGTTCGGGCTGCGGCAAGCAAGAGAGGCAGTACGCCACGCCTTCGTATTCCTCATACAGGTCTTGGCAGCGCTGACAAGCGCGCAGATGATTGTGGACGGCGGCGCGCAGGGGGGGCATACCTTCGCGGATATCATCCCACAGCGCTTCGACTTCACGACATCGCATGGATAGTTTCTCCTTCCGGCACGGCTCTGCCGATTTGCGGGCCGAGGATCCGCCGCAAAATGCGAACCGCACGATGGACGTGCGACTTCACGGTTCCGATCGGCTGATTGAGGATTTCAGCGATCTCCGGATGGCTGCGGCCTTCGATGAACCGCAGCGTGGCTGCGGCGCGCAGGTGCATCGGGAGTTGCAGGAGCGCTTGCTCCACCAGCGCCATGTCGGCGCTTCTCTCGAGAATCTTTTCGGGTTGCGGCGGCCCGTCGTGACGGGACCCGCGCAGCAACGCGTCGGGGTCGGCGAGCGCGTCGAGGGCTACATTCGTGGGCCGCTTCCCGCGCAGCCGGTTTCGGGTGACGTTCAGGGTAATCGTGTACAACCACGGCTGCAGGCGCAACTCGGCTCGCTGCTCCGGCGACATCTTTGCGAGTGCGCGATACGCTCGCACGAACGCGTCCTGAACGATCTCTTCGGCGTCTTCGCGGTTGCCCGTCATACGCAAAGCGAAACCGTAGAGCCGGCGCTCGTATTCGGCGACGATGCTTTCGAAACGCTCGGTGCCCGGGGCGCCGACGCGCTTAACCGCCTTTTTCTGTGCCGGTGGCGGCACGAAGTACTCCCTCAGGAGCGGGGCGAGAGCGGTCATATACGCGTCCCAACACCGCTGCCTGACGCGAAGGTTTCACATAGGGCTGGGCGAACCCGTCCGCCATGACGCCGCAAGCGTTCATTCCAAAACCTAAAACCGTTCGTCGCGCGTCGCGCCGAGCGGTTTTTGCTTGTTGGGGGTATTGATGGAAGCGATCGAACCACGGGAAGTCTCGTTCGATGCGTACACGATGTGCAGTTTTCTGCCCGCCGTCGAATCGTCGCGAGCTGTTCCCTTGGTCCTGATCGGCTACCGGCCGAACGAAGATCCGTGGTTCGTGTGGCTCGTTCCCAAAGAAGGCATCACTTCCCAAGGTCTTACGGACGACCCCTATTATGCGAAAATCTTGCGCGACCCGTGCGCTTATTTCGTGAAGAAGCTCAACAAGTACATTGAAGAGACCGGCTCCGTAAAACGCGGCATCGAGACGCTGATCGACTGCCACCAAAGCCACTTGGCGTTTACGCCGCTGGTGCACTTGCGCGAGGTGCCGTTCACGCACCCAATGACCGTGGAGTTGCTCGCCGCAGTCTAGTGTGAGTCGGCCTCCGTCGTTGGCGGTGAGGCTGACTGTGCTTTAATCGTGCGTTCGTAAATTATCGTCACCGGCGAGTGCTGGCTGCCGTTTTGCAGCGTCCCTGAGATCGTCAGCGTCTCGCGCAGCGCAAGCAAGATAGGATCGCCCTGCAGTGCATAGTAGACCGTGCCGCGCATGCGCATCGTTCCGTGCATCGACAGCGCGGCGCGGTCGGGCAAGGGTCCGGCCATTGGCCCAACGACGTCGAAATTCACTGCCAGCGCCGGCTGGGCCGCGACGCGCCCGTTCGCGCCGCGCTGCAGGTAGCCGCGCAGCGTTCCGCCCATGACGGGAGCCGGAAAATCAAAGGGCACGCGGCCTTGAAGCCGCAGCAGGTCGTGCAAGGTTTGCTGGTCGAGCTCGATCGCAAAAGGCTGGTTGAGGATGGTCAGATAGTCGGGATCGGCGTCGGTCCGATCTTGCAGCTCGCCCTGCGGTGTGAGGATCTGGACGAACACCGCATGCCCGGGAATCCGCCCGGTTTCGTCGACCCGCACGTATGTGGCTTCCGCCCTGAACTGCGTCTGGTTCCCGGCGCGCCGAATCGTTAGCTGCTGCGTGCCGCTGTAGGAAATGTCGGTTTGAAGGTCTGCCGAGCCGATCCGGTAGCGATCGTTTCCGCTGACGACATAGCGCTGATCGGCTTTGGCCGGCAGTGCAATCACGAGCACCGCTGCCAAGCCGAGGCCGACGATGCTGCGGTGACGCGTGATGGGAGAACTCTCTTTCTTAGTCGTTCTAGGTAGTTTGGGGTAACTCGCTGAACTCATTATGCCAATAAAGACGTTTAATTGAAACGTCTGAAGGCGGGTTTTTGGATACGCTCCAGTACGTGAAAGGCGCTCGCATTGCCACGGCCTTGGCGTTGGCCCTCGGGCTAGCGATGCCGGCGAACCGGGCAATTGCGACTCCCACCGTTGAAATCCCGAACGCTTCAACGGCGGTTGCAGTGACGCTGCAGCAGATTTACCAGCGCGCCTACGACGAGGCTTATAGCCGGCATGCGACGATTGAGCGCGACGGCACGACATTCGTTTCGACGGGCGACATCAACCAGGAATGGCTGCGTGATTCGAGCGCGGTCCTGACGCCGTACATCGGCTTGGCCGTCACGGACTCGTACGTCCGGAACATGCTGCGCGGCGCGATCGCGCGCCAAGCGAAGTACATCCTGATCGATCCCTACGCCAACGCCTTCACCAAAGACTATCAGGTCGGCGAGCGCAAATTCGAGATGGATTCGCTGCTCTATCCCATTCGTCTGGCGTACGTCTACTGGAGGGCCACCGGCGACCGTTCAGTCTTCACGCCCAGCCTACAGCGCGCGATGACAACCGCTCTGCGGATATTGCGGCTCGAGCAGCACCACGCGACGCGCTCGCACTACCGGCATTCCGAGCTGGCGAACACCGGCATGGGCACGCGGGTCGCCTATACGGGGTTGGTCTGGACTGCGTTCCGGCCGTCTGACGACGCCGCGCGTTACCAATACAACATCCCCGACAACATGTTCGCGGCCGTCGTACTGCGTCAGCTGACCCAGATCGAGAAGAGCATCTACCGCAACCGCGCCCTGGCGCAAGAGGCCTGGGGCCTCTCAGTGCAGATCCGCCACGGCATCGAACATTATGCGATCGTCAACGAGCCGGGGTTCGGCCGGATTTATGCATACGAAATCGACGGGTACGGTCGCGCGAACCTGATGGATGACGCCAACGTTCCCTCGCTGCTTTCCGCGCCGTACTTCGGGTATGTCGGTGAGCGCGACATCGTATATAAGGCGACCCGCAACTTCGTCCTCTCGTCTCGCAACCCGTACTACTTTGCCGGCAAGTACGCGGCGGGAGTCGGCAGCCCGCACACGCCGAACGGCTACATATGGCCGCTATCGTTAGTGATGGAGGCCATTACGGCGACCGATCAAAGGGAGATCGATCGCGTGATGGGCTACATCGCCGCTTCCGACACAGGCGATCATCGCCTGCACGAGTCGTTCAATGCGGACTGGCCGGAGTCGTATACGCGAGATGACTTTGCTTGGCCGAACGCGCTTTTCGCGCAGCTAATGCTCGCGCGACAGGGCCGTCTGCCGGCGATACTCGAATCGCTCGCGCGCTAAGAAGAATCGAACGCGAGCGGTTGCGCGGCAAACCACGACTTCGTCGGGGTGCGCGAAGGTGCGTCCGTCAACGTCCACGGTGAAACGCCCCGCACGCAATCCTGCCAGCGTCGCGCGCAAGCTGCTCGTAAAATGCTCGTGCGGCGCGCGCGCGCCGAGCGCTTCGCGAACCGCGAGCGAGAGCAAATGGTACAACCTCAGCGGAGTCGCGGACGCAAATGCACTGGAGCCGCTGCGGGCGACTGCGTGGAGATCGACGGGCACGCGCACCGTAATCACGCGCCTAATCTTCACGCATTTCCGAGGACCTGCCTGCTGCCGAGGATAATCAATTAGTGTGAACGGCGACGATCTCGGACGGCGCCGGCGGTTGACGCCGTCTGGTTCGCGGCGTTCGTCGGGCGGAGGCAATGGCTGGCTGATCACGATCGTTGCGGCGATCGTTGTCGTCATCGCCGGCTGGTTTTTAGGCATGGCATTGGCGCGCTTCGCGAACGCGCCGAAAAAGCAAAACACCACCGCCCAAATCGCACCGTCACCGACCGCATCGCCGACGGAAGCGCCCACGCCTTCGCCTGTTCCGTCGCCGACCGGCACGCCGCACGCAACGCCCAAACCGAAACCTTCTGCTAGCGCGAAAGCCACGCCAACCCCGTCACCGTCTCCGTCGCCGTCGCCGCGTCCGACGGTACGGCCGACAATCGCGCCAACCGTACGGCCGACAATCGCGCCGAGTCCCGCGCGCCGCCGCACCCTGCCGGTTAGCCGCCGTCCCGAACCTACGCCCCAGCGCACCGCTGCGCCGGTTCCGGTGCCGGCAAATCCCGCAGAGGTTACCGTGCGCTCGTACATCGAGGCGCTGCGCAGCGGCGATCCGCAGACGGCAGCTTCCTACTTAGGAAATGGCGCGCCTGATGAGGGCTTCATCGACGAACACACGCGCATCGTGAGCATGCACACCGCGCTCGAAGCGGACGGCAGCTACGTCGTCGCAGTTCAGATGCAAACGCCGCGAGGAAACTATTTGGAGACGTTCGACGTCGCAACGACCGCGGGCGGCAGCAAGATCTTGCAGAAGAGCGTTACGAAGCTGTAGCTAAACTTCGTCGGGCCAGGCGGCCAATTCGCCGATCGCGGCGCTTTTCAAGACCTTTAGACCCAACATCGCGCACTTCATGCGCGTCGGACTGATGCCGATGCCGACATTTTCGAGGACGATTTCCTTTGGAAGTCTGGCGATTTCCGCAAGCGACTTTCCTTTGATGGTTTCAGTCAGCATCGAAGCGGAGGCCTGGCTGATCGCGCAGCCTTTGCCCCAAAACTTTACGTCGTCAACCAAGCCTCGGTTATTGAGTTTCAGCTCCATGCGGATTTGGTCGCCGCAGAGCGGATTGAGATCTTCGGCTGACGCATCGGCGCGATCGAGCCGCCCGAAATTGCGCGGGTTCCGATAGTGGTCGAGAATATAATCCCGGTAGAAGTCGTCCAAGGCTAAATTTTGAAGACTTTGGCGGCTTTTTCGATGCCGGCGATCAGCGCCTCGACGTCCGCCTCGGTGTTATAAATATAGAATGACGCACGCGCGGTCGCGGGCCAGCCCATCTTTTCCATGAGCGGCATCGTGCAGTGATGCCCGGCGCGCACGCAAACACCTTCGGTATCCAGGATTGAGGCAAGATCGTGCGGATGGACGTCGGCGAAGTTGAACGAGATCACATCCCCGATGAGATCGGGATCTCGCGGCCCATAGATAGCCAGCCCGTTAGATTCAAGCGTGCTCAGCCGCTCAAGCGCGAACGCGACGAGGTGCCGTTCGTGTTCGCGCACCCATTCCATACCGATTTCGCGCAAGTAGTCGACCGCAACGCCGAACGCGATGACATCGGCAACATTGCTCGTGCCGGCTTCGAATTTTCTCGGCAGATCGTTGAACGTCGAAGACGCGTACTCGACTTTGCGAATCATGTCGCCGCCGGTCAGAAATGGCGGCATCGCTTCGAGCAGCTCGCGCTTTCCGTACAGGACGCCGATGCCGGTTGGCCCGCACATTTTGTGCGCGCTCAAAGCGTAGAAATCCGCGTCGAGCGCTTTCACGTCGACGGGCATGTTCGGTGCGGCTTGCGCGCCGTCAACCATGACGAGTGCACCGGCGGCATGCGCGCGCGGGATAACGACCTCCAGCGGCGCGATCGTGCCGAGCGTGTTGCTGACCTGTGACAGCGCGAGGAGCTTGCAGCCGTCGAGCAGTGCGTCCAGATTGTCGAGCACGTGTACGCCGCGGTCGTCGACCGGAATGAAGCGTAGCTCAGCGCCGGTTTTTTCCGCCAGCAGCTGCCAGGGCACGAGATTCGAGTGGTGCTCGAGCTGCGTGACCAGGATCGCGTCGCCGCGCTTGAGGTTCGTTAATCCCCAGGAATACGAAACGAGGTTGATCGCTTCCGTCGTATTGCGCGTCCAGATAATCTCTTGCGGACGGGCATTGAAGAAAACGGCCACCTTTTCGCGCGCCTTCTCGAATTCATCGGTGGCGCGTGCCGCGATCTCGTAGACGCCGCGATGAATGTTCGCGTTGTATTGCGAGTAGTACTCGACGAGTGCATCGATGACGCATTGCGGCTTTTGCGATGTCGCTGCGGAATCGAGATAAACGAGACGTTTGCCGCGTGATGTTTTCTGGTGCAGGATTGGGAAGTCGGCGATGATGCGATCGATTTTGGAGCCGGTGACGATCATGCGATTTTCGCTTCCAGCGCCAAACGAAGGCGGTCGCGAAGCGCGTTCGTCGGAAAACGTTCGACGACGGGCTCGAAGAATCCAAGCGCGATCATCTTTGCGGCTGCGTCGGGCGTGATGCCGCGGCTCTCCATGTAAAAGATGAGATTCTCATCGATCGCGCCGATCGTCGCACCGTGAAACGCTTTCACGTCGTTTGCGCCGATCTCGAGCGCCGGCACTGAGTCGATATGCGCCTTCGGCGAGAGCAGGAGCGCATCGTCGCGCAGTGAGGCTGCCGTGCCCTGCGCGTGCGGCGCGATTCGAATATTTCCGACGTAGCGTCCTTGACCGCGATCCGTCGCAGCTGATTTGATCAGCGTCTCAGATTGAGATGCGCCGACGTTATGCCGGATCGTCGAAGCGAGATCGACGTGTTGATCGCCGCGCGGAAAGAAGAAACCGTTGAGCTGTGCGTGTACGCCGGGGTTGTCGATCAGCACATCCACCGAGGTGACGGCGAGTGCGGCGCCAAGCTCCGCCACGCACCATGTCACCGAGGCATCCTTGCCCGGCGCTGCGACGCGCGTGAAGATGGATTGTGCATCCGCCGGTAGATTTTGCTCGGCTGCGTACGTAACGGACGCGTTCTCCGCGCAGACGATTTCGGCGATGCCGCAGACCGTTGCGCCTGGACGGCCCTCGATTCGTTCGATGATCGTGCACTGTGCGCCGCGGTCGAGCAGCACAAGCGTGTAAGGGAAGAGCGCGCCGTCTTTGGCCGCGTAGGTAATCTCAATCGGCTCGTCCACTGCGAGATCCGCCGGAATGTACACGAAGGCGCCGGTGTTGCAGAGCGCCGTAGCCAGCGCGGCAAACTTCGAGTTCAGTACGCCGACGGCGCTGCCGAAAGCCTTGGAAAAAAGTTGAGCGTGTTCTTGCGCCGCGGTTGCGAGATCGCAAGCGATGACGCCGGGCTTATTCGGGCCGCTGATGCTCGGGCTGGACGGCCCCGCAACGGTCAGCGCCGAGAAGTCCAGCGCGTCGAGATCGATCTTCCAGAATTGTCCCGCGCGTTCGCGCCCGGAACGCAGTTCGAATGCTCGGTTCAGCAGCTCTTGCCGGCGGGCGCGATCCAGGATCGATGTGTCGAGATTTTGCGGCACCGCGAGGCGCTCGAGAGTGCTAGGCAATCTGCGAGATCTCCTCGCGAATAGTGTCGTAGCCTTCGCGCTCGATGCGCTGCGCCAGTTCTGCGTCGCCTTCTTTGACGATGCGGCCGTCGATCATGACGTGAACGACGTCGGGTTTGACGTACTGCAGGATGCGCGGATAGTGTGTGATGATCAAAAAGCCGGTTTCTTTGTCCTCTTCGCTCGCGCGCATAGCGTTGACCGACTCGCCGACCGCGCGCAGTGCGTCCACGTCCAGTCCGGAATCGGTTTCGTCGAGGATCGCGTATTTCGGCGAAAGCATCGCGAGCTGCAGCATCTCGAGCCGTTTTTTCTCACCGCCGGAAAAACCGTCGTTGAGATAACGTCCCATGAAACTCGGATCCATATCGAGCAGATCCATTTTTTCGAGCAACAGCGCACGGAATTTGGCGGGCGGAAGATCGCCCGGATGCAGCGCTTGGCGCGCCGCGAACAAAAAGTTGGCGACTTTCACGCCCGGAATCGCCGCTGGATATTGAAAGGAAAGAAAGAGTCCGGCTTTGGCGCGCTTGTCGGGCGAGATCGCAAGTAGGTCGGTTCCGTCGAGGGTGACGGACCCGCCCTCGACTTTGAAGCCAGGATGGCCGGTGAGCGAGAAGGCGAGCGTCGACTTGCCGCTGCCGTTCGGCCCCATGAGCGCGTGGACGCGGCCGGCTTCGACTGTTAGGTCGATGCCCTTGAGAATCGTTGTGCCGCCCGCACTGGCGCGCAGCTCGTGAATACGTAGGGCCCGCTCGGACACGCTCTGCTCCTTTAGATCAATCCGGAAAGGCGGCCTGAAACGCCGCCTATCCAATCCTACGGACCGGGGTAGGGAAAGTCAAGGAAAACCTGGACTATCTGCCTATTTCGTGCTAGGATTCGAGGCAGAATATGCAGGCTGATCGCTTCTTCCAGACCACGCGCGGGCGCATCGTTGAAGAGCTCCGCCGGCGCAAATCCGCCTCTGCCGTCGACTTGGCGAAGGTCTTCGGACTGTCGCCCAACGCGATCCGGCAGCAGCTCGTCGTGCTCGGTCGCGACGGCCTGGTCCTTGAGCGATCGGTCCGGCGCGGTCCCACCAAACCGACGCACGAGTTCTCGCTGACCTCCGACGGCGAAAAGCTCTTCCCGCACCATTACGACAAGATGCTCTCGGCGGTCTTACGCGAGCTGCGCGCCCAATACGGCGAGAGTGGCGTTGCCGCGGTCTTTGAAGGCATCTCCAAACGCACCGTTGCCAAGGCTCGCGCGCGGGTCACAGCGTCCGATACCGTGGGTAAACTCGGCCAACTGACGCAGGTGCTGCGCGAGGGCGGAGTGGTCGCGGACTACAATTTGATCGACGGCGGCTTCGAACTGCACGAGCACAACTGCCCTTACTCGGCGGTCGCCAAGGACAACCCCGAGGTCTGTTCGGTGATTCACCAGGTCCTCGAAGAGAGGATCGGCGGGACGCACGTCCAGACCGAGTCCCTTGCAACCGGCGGCAGCGAATGCAAGTTTGAGCTGAAGGCATGAATTTTCCAAAATTCCAGAAACTGGTCGAAGACCGCAGCGGATTCCGCACCATGGAGAACCCCACCGCAAGTGGTGAGTACTTCAGCGACTCCTGCGGCGACATGTACAATTTCTTTTTGAAAGTCGGCCCGGGCGCGGTTATTGAGGACATGTCCTATTTCACGACCGGCTGCGGTTTCGGCACCGCGACATGCAGCATTGTGGTGGATTTGGCCAAGGGCAAGACGATCGATGAAGCTACCGCTTTGAAGGAAGCCGACGTCGAGCGTGTGCTCGACGGTTATCCAGAGAAGAAGAAAGACTACCCGCAACGCGCGCTCGAAGCGCTGCACGTTGCGATCGACGACTACAAACAAAAAGTTACGTCGGGAGCGATTCCTGACTATTTCGCCATGCCCGCGCCCGAACGCGCGGCGCAACCCGTTGCGGAAACCGTTCCCGAACCGCCGCCCGCGTCAACCGACGACGGCAAACTCTTAATCAAATTGCACTGAGCGCGCGCTAGAGCGATCGCTGCGACGGCCGATACCACTCGAATCACTTCGCGGCCTTTAGCGGGTAGCGAGCCCGAACCTCGTAGCGCGTTGTGCGCCCAGCCGGAATCGATTCGAAGAGCGTGAGCTCGCGAACCGTCAGTTTCATCGGTTTCAAATCGAGCATCGGGAGATGCGCTTGCCCGCCTTTTACGCGTGCGATCGTCACGTGCGCGACGGCATTTTTATCAAATTGAAATCCCAAGTCTTCGTACGCCTTGCGTACGGTGCGCGCGAGATCACGAAATGCCGCACCTTGTTCGCGCGCTCCGACCCACACGACGCGCGGCCTGAGCTCGTGAGGAAATGCCCCGATTCTATCCAGCGTAAGTTGAAACGCCGCAGCGTCGTGCGCGGCGCGGGCAAGTGCGTTTCGAATCGTCTCGATCTGCTCCGGATCGACCCAGCCCAGAAATGCCAGCGTAATGTGCAGTTTTTCGGGCGTCTCGAAACGCGCGTCAAATCCCGAGTCGCGCAAACGCTGCGCTATCGCCGCGCACGATGCGCGCGCGCCGGCGTGCAAATCGATGCCTGCAAAAAGTTTGAGGCGATTCATCGCCTAATGTAAATAGGGATTCGTATTGCGCTCTTCGCCGATCGTCGTAAAGGGGCCGTGACCGGGAATGACGCGCGTTTCATCCGCTAAGGGTAACAATTTGCGCTGAATGCTCGCGACGATGTCTTCCATCGACGTGCCGCCGAGATCCCAGCGTCCGATAGAGCCCGCGAAGAGCGTGTCGCCGGATAGGACCGTGGTTTTAGCGTCATCGTCAAAAGCAAAGCATACGCTGCCCGGCGTATGCCCCGGCGTGTGCAGGACGTTGAGTTCCAGATCACCGGTTCGGACGGTGTCGCCGTCTTGCAGCTCACCGTCGAGATCGACAATGCGCGGCACCTCATACATGCCGATCCATCCGGCTTGGATGCCAAGATTCCGATATAAGGGCAGGTCTCCGGGATGCAGCAAACCTTGCGCGCCGGTCCGTTCGCGAAGCGTCGCGAGGTCGCCGATGTGATCGATGTGCGCGTGCGTGTGAACCAGGTATTTGGCGCGCGTACCGAGGCGTTCCAAGCGTTTGACAACCTCGCTCACGCCGTCACCGCCGTCGACAACGATGGCTTCACGGTGCTCGTTGTCGCTAAGAATGGTGCAGTTACAACCCAGCGGCCCGACTGGAAACGTTTCGACGATCAATCGATCCGGATTCCAAAATCGTGGAACGCGCCGTTGTAATAGCCGAGCGGCGAACCGGGGCGCGATGCGCATGACAGCACGCGTCCGATGAAGACGCTGTGCGAACCGGCCCGGTGCTCTTCGGCCACTTCGCAATCCAAATATGCAACCGTGCCGCGAATGACCGCCGCGCCGGTCGCGTCGACGTTGTAGGAAACGCCTTCGAATTGGTTGTGCCGAAGCTTGCTTGCGAATCGCTCCGCAAGATGTTGCTGATCGCCGGCCAGGATGTTGATGCAAAAGACCTTGGATTTCGAGATGAAGAGGTAGCTGCGCGCTTCGCGGTTGATGCAGATCAGCACGAGCGGCGGATCGATCGAGACGCTCGAGAATGCGCTGACGGTGACGCCGCGCGGCTCGCCTTCGCGCAGACTCGTCACGACTGTCACGCCGGTTGGAAAGTGCCGCATGGCGGCCTTAAATGCCCGAGCGTTTGCGGGAGAAGGGTTCACGCTTTGCGTGCGCCGATGCCGAGGCCGGCGCCGAGCGGAACGATCGTAGCGTCCAGTTGCGGATGCTGCAAGAACGCGCGATTGAAGGTGTCGGTTTCGTCATCCGCGTTCAGGCCGTTGAGGATAACCAGGCCGGAAAGTTTGAGCACGTGCAGAGACTGTTGCAAGTAAGCCGCGTAATCGCTCCGCGGCGCATCTATGAATGCGATGTCGAGGTTGCGCAGTGGAAAAATATGGAGCACTTCGAGTGCGGGCTGATTTACGATTTCGACTCGGTCGCCGACCCCTGCACGATCGAAATAGTCGCGCGCAACCTCCGTGCGTTCGATATACGGATCGAACGTCCAGATTTTACCGGCGGGCGGTTGGGCAAGCGCCATGTGCAGCGTCGCATATCCATACCCGGTGCCGATCTCCAGAATGCGATTCGCTTGCATCGCATGCGTTAAAACGGAGAGCAGCCTTCCGACCACGGGCGGCACGGTCGCTACGCCGTCGTGATTGGCCCTTTGCTCGATCTCGAGAAGAAGATCCTTAACCATCGCGTCAACGCTTAGTCGCGCGAGCGGGGCTTCCCCGCATCGGCTGTGGCTTTCATCACATTGCGAAGCAACGCAACGTTGGTCACCGGTCCGACACCGCCCGGAACGGGCGTTATCGCGCCGGCGACTTGCACGGCGGAGTCGAAATCCACGTCGCCTTTCAGCTCGCCGTCGACAAGCGTCGTGCCGACGTCGATGACGGTGGCGCCCGGCTTGATGTCTGCGCCGCGGATCAAACCCGGCACGCCGGTCGCAACGACCAGAACGTCAGCCATGCGCGCGTACGGCTGCAAACCGGCGGACTTCCTGTGTAAGACCGTCACGGTCGCGTCATGCGAAAGCATGAGCAGAGCGACCGGCGCGCCGACGACGACCGAACGTCCAATTATCACGGCGTGTTTCCCGGTCAGCGGCCAGTGCGGACTGCGTTCGAGCAGCAGCATCACCGCCGCCGGCGTCGCCGGCACGAATTCGGCACCTCTGCCGAATGCTAGATGCCCTTGATTGGTCGGATGCGTGCCGTCGACGTCTTTGTGAATTGGAATTGAATCGGCGATCGTGCGAATCGAGAGATGCGCCGGCAATGGCTGCTGCAGCATGACGCCGTGCACGTTCGGATCGTCTCTCAATCGCTCGAGCCGTTCGCGCACCGAGGCGGCGTTGGCATTCTCCGGCAGCTCATCGGCGTGCACGGCGATGCCGACGTGTTCGCCGATCTTGACGAGAGTGCGGACGTACGCGACCGACGATTCGTCTTCGCCCACGAGCACAATCACGAGCCGCGGATGAATTCCGCGTTCGCGAAGCTTGTTACTTTGGAGGATCAACTCGGCGTGCAGTTCGTTGGCAACCGCGCGCCCGTCCAGAATGCGTGCCGGCACGGCTCGCGCATTCGTTCGCGG
>CAAGKR010366980.1_pt1 | contig 35435 bp, 31 predicted proteins | sample 2556971 | NCBI WGS metagenome assembly CAAGKR01 (sample SAMEA5207829, study PRJEB30636) | soil metagenome | biome: forest; feature: boreal; material: soil | place: USA | collected 2011-09 | depth 1 m | reverse complement strand
CAACGCGGCGCTTGCTGCACGAGGAACGGAATATCGAACCAGGCGTCCGGCCGAAAAAAAACCGAGGCCGGATGTTCCCACGCGGCGGAGAGCTCGCGCACCGGCGTGTCGAGTATGACACGCACGCACGCGACGCGTGTTACGTAAAGCTGACCCGTCTCCATGTCTGCTCCGGCGTACCCCTGCCGCGCCCAACGGGTCCGCTCTGCTCCGCAAACGATGCGCGCGCTCGTGAGCAACGGGGCTTCGATCGGTTCACAGCCGAATTTACGGGCTGCGCGCAGCAGTGATTCAACCAGCTCCGGATTGCAAGCGAAAACAGTTCCGTCCGGACGGCGTATCTCGCGAGGAACGAGCACGGTACCGGTTGGCAGATCGTCGCGAAGTCCGCCGGCAAGGCCGCAGCTGATGACGGTCGGACCGAGATCTTCGCGCAGCCCGCGCAACGCGACTCCCGCATGAATCACGCGCGCGCGGTCACCGAGCGCGGCCCTCGCCGCGCGGGCCTCTAAACCGGTGGCCGCTACGACGATAACGGGATCAGTTGCAGTAGTCATGCACGCGATACCACTCTACCGCGCGTTCGAGCGCAGCTTTAACGGGGCCGGGATGATAATTCAACTCCCGCGCGGCTTTGCTGCTGTCGGCAAACATCAGCTCGCGCGAGAGCCGCATACCTTCGAGCGGTATCAGCGGATCGGCGCGAAAGAGCCGGCAGCGAGCTTCGTCAGCATACGCAATCGCAAGCAAAAGTGGATAGGGAACGCGGACGCGCGGCAGGGGCCGGCCGGTAGCGGCGCTCAAGAGTTCCCAGACACGATCGAAGCTCAAGTCTTCGCCACCCAGAACATACCGTTCGCCCGGACGACCGCGCTCGAGCGCCGTCACGTGTGCGCGCGCGACGTCCTCCACCGGCACGAGGTTTAATCCGCCGCGCGGCGGTCTTACGAAGATCCTGCCGCACGTAAAATCGAGAACGAGTTTTCCGGTCGGCGTGGGTTTCCAATCGCCGGGACCGACCGGCGCGGTCGGCAAGAGCGCCACCACGGGAACGCGGCCGGCAAAGGCGGCGCGTTCTTGCGCGACTTTGGAACGGTGATAGGCCGAGTGAGAGCCGTGCAGCGTTCCGGAAGTCGATGTCAGGACCGCACGCTCGACTCCCGCAACGCGCGCGGCTTCCATCAAGCTCGCGGTACCTGCCACGTTCGTTTTTTCGATCGCACGCCGATCGCGCGGCGCAAAGGAGTACAACGCGGCGCAATGGATCAGGTAGCGGCAACCTTCCAATGATCGGGCGAACTCGCCGGGCCGCGTTAAATCGCCGATCACGACCTCCACGCCTCTGTTGTCACGCTGCAGGGACTCCGGTTTACGCGCCAGAGCACGCACGAAATAGTTGGCCGCCAACAATTCGCGAAGAATGTGCGAGCCGACGAAACCGCTCGCACCGGTTAGGAAAACGCGGTCAGTGGGCAATTGCCGCGCGAATGCTCTCCTTGAACGAACCGGTGGTCTTGAGAACGGCGGTCGGCTCATAGCCGCAGTGCGCCATGCAGTTCGCGCACTTCGGATTCTTTCCGCGGCCGTAAAGCGACCAATCCGTCTCTTCGATCAATTCCTTGTACGTCTGCGCGTACGGCGCGTCGGACATCAGGTAGCACGGACGCTGCCAGCCTAAGATCGAGTACGACGGAATCCCCCACGGCGTGCACTCCATGTCGAATTTGCCTTCGAGGAAATCCAGATAGAGCGGACTATGGTTCAGGCGCCACTTGCGCCGCTTGCCGCCCGCAAACGCTTCCTTGAAGATCGCGCGCGTCCGTTCGACGCCCAGGAAGTGTTCCTGATCGGGCGCTTTTTCATAAGCGTAGCCGGGCGAGATCTGCATCGCGTCGACTTTGATCTCGTCGTTTAAATAATCGAGCACACCTCGAATCGCCTTGGCATCGTCCGGATCGAAGAACGTCGTGTTCGTTCCGACGCGGAAACTTTTCGCCTTGGCCACCTTGATCGCGGCAATTGCTTTGTCAAATGTACCGTCGCGGCAAACGACCTGGTCGTGGCGCTCGCGCAGACCGTCCAAATGGATCATCCACGTGAAATACGGCGAAGGTTTGAACTGGTCGATCTTCTTCTCGAGCAGCAGCGCGTTCGTGCAGACGATCACGACCTTCTTGCGGCGCACGAGTTCCGTGACCAGCTCCGGCAGCTGTTCGTAGACGAGCGGCTCGCCGCCGGCAATCGAGATCACCGGCGCGCCGCACTCGTCGATCGCGGCCAGGCATTCCTCCACGCTCAAACGCTTGCGCAGAGTCTCAGCCGGATGTTGAATCTTACCGCAGCCCGCGCATGCGAGGTTGCATTGATAGAGCGGCTCGAGCTCCATGACGAGCGCGTACTTGCTTACGCCGGCCATCTTCTTGCCCAGGATGTATTTGGCGATGGCGGCTTTTTGTGCGAACGGCGTGCTCATGAGACGGTTATCTGCTGACTTCCCGCCGATATTCCCCCTTCCTCGGTCCGCGGCGCGCGATCCATGGCCAGGGCCATCGTCGGAAAAAGATGGCGGTACATGTGATAGTTGAGATAAAAATCTCGCGGGAAACCCGTGCCGGTGAAGTAGGGCTCGTCCCAGGTTCCGTCGCTCCGCTGGCGTTCGCGCAAGAATCGCAAGCCGCGCTGAGCGGCCGGATGCTCTCTAAGGCCGGCCCACTGCAGGGTCATCACCGCCCACGCCGTCTGAGACGCGGTGCTCGTTCCGATACCCGCAAATGACTCGTCAACATAGGAATGGCAGCTCTCTCCCCAGCCGCCGTCCGAGTTTTGCATCGCGATCGTCCACCGGGTTGCACGCTCGACCATGTCGCGGCCGCTGCACAGCTGCGCGAGCGCCGAGACGACGCACCACGTTCCGTAGATGTGATTGACGCCCCAGCGCCCGAACCAGTGTCCCCGTGGTTTCTGCGTTTCGCGTAAGTATTTTAGGCCGCCCGCGACGTACGGATCGCGCTCGCCGCGGCCGAGCATTGCGAGCATTTCGAGGATGTGAGCGGTGACGTCTTCGGTCGGCGGATCAATCATCGCACCGAAATCCGAGAACGGCATGCGGTAAAGAATCTCACTCGTATTGTCGCGATCGAACGCCGCCCATGCGCCGTTGTTCGATCGCATGGCCAGCGTCCAGCGAACCGCGCGATCGATCGACGCGCGCACGGCTGCGCCTTCTCCGCTCTCGAGCAAGGAGCAGACGATCACCGCGGTGTCGTCAATGTCGGGATAAATGTCGTTATCGAATTCAAAAGCCCAGCCGCCACACGGTTCGCCTTTGCAGCGAACCCGCCAATCGCCCCAGGCATTTGCCGGAATTTGCTCGGCTAGCATCCAATCGACGGCGCGGCGCATCGCGGGATGATCGGCGCGCAAGCCGGCTTGGTAGAGCGCGCGGATCGCCCAAGCCGTATCCCAGACCGGCGACATGCAGGCTTGGAACCGCCAACCGGTTTCGTCGGCGAATGCAAAACGCTCCATGCCTTGCAAGCCCTTGCGCATCACCGGATGATCCAAAGCGTAACCTTCGAGGTTGAGCGCGATCAGCGAGTAGACCCAGGGTGGCTGAATGCCGCCCCAGCTACCGTCGGCTTCCTGACGCTGCACGACCCACTCGATCATCTTTGCGCACGCGGCCTTGCGTCCAGGCTTATATGGAAGGCGCTCGTAAAGCTTCAAGAACTGATCGACCCACCACAACCAGCCCGAGCCGGGCACCTCGTGCATGCGCGTCTGGGTTCCCGGGTTCACGATCTCGCGCACGTCCACGCCGAGGTCGCGGCGCGGGCGGCGCGCGATCACGACGCACAGCGGACCGACCGTTCCGCGCGCCCAGCACGAAAAATCGTAGAGATTGAACGGCATGGCCGGCGGAAAATAGACGATCTCCGGCGGCATCGTCGGAATTCCGTTCCACGGATAGTTGCCAAACAGCGCCATCCAGATCTTCGTAAAGACGCGCGCTTCCACGAGCCCTCCGAGCCTCCGGATCGTACCCAGCGCGCGCTGCATTTCGTCGCGCGCCGGATCGACGCCGAGCAATTTGAGTGCAACATACGCTTCGATCGTGGTGCTCAGATCGGCGGGCCCTTCATAGTAGAGCGCCCACGATCCGTCTTCTCGCTGATGATGCAGCATATGCCGGATTGCACCGTCGCGATTCGGGTCGACCGGTACGCCGAGAAAACGCAGCAGCAGCACGTGCTCCGCCGTCATCGTAACGTTGGTCTCGAGTTCGTCCGTCCACCAGCCCGCCGGCGCTTGCCGTTCGAGCAACCAGCTCACGGAGGCGGTTAGCGCTCGGTCGTCCATGCGTTTTGTTCCATCAATGCGTTGGCGGCCGCGATGCCGCTGCGCACCGCGGACTCCATGGTGTCGGGCCAGCCGGTGGCGGTCCACGAACCGGCGATTGCAACGTTTCTCTCCCGTGTGCGCGCGCCGGGCCGCACTGTAGCGGGTCCGGCCGAGAACGTTCCTTCAGGATTCCGTGTCGCAGCCCCGCGAACGAGTTGCGCTCCCGCCAGCTGCGGAAGCGCTGCCGATACTTCGCGCCATGTTCGCTCCACCATCTCGGCGGTCGGATCGGCAACCAGCGCGTCCGCGGCGCTCAGACTGCAGCAGAGATAGCCGTTACCCTTTTGAAAAATCCATTGCACCGGCGAGTCGAGCAGCGCGCAAAAGTCGAAGTCCAAGCGGCCGCGGTCGTGCCATAAATGCACATCCATGATCGCACTTGCCTCGTACGAATCCAAGCCTTCGACCCCGAAATGCCGGGGATCGCCCAGCACTCGCTCGAGCGCGCGCGGCGGCAGCGCCAGCACGGCGCCGTCGAAGGTTGTGTTTTCACCGTTAACGGTGCGGAGGTTTATTTTGCCGTTTTGCGCTTCGATAGCGGAAACTGCCGTCGAACGGTGCACCGAACCCAGCCGCGCAGCTGCGGCATCCATTATCCGCGCGAGCGGCACCGTGGTATATCCAAAGCGCGCGGCGTTGCGGTCGTGCAAGAAAGCCGTCGAAATCACGAACGCCGCTTCGGCGGCGCTCATCCGTTCCAGCGGCGCGTTGAGCGCCGGCACCATAAACGGCTCCCAAAAAGCGCGCAGCGTTTCCTCTTCTTGTCCGTGCTCGCGCAGCCATTGGGCGAACGTGCCTGTCAACTGCTTCTCGCGCATCAGTGCGAACAGTGCGCGAGCCAGTTGCAGCTTTCCACGAACGCCCAGATGACGATAGAAGGTCATGGACGCGAGCAAGTGCCACGGAGCCGGCAAGTTGGCGGCGCGCAATCTACTGCGGACACCTCTTGCGTAAACGGTGACGTCGAAACGGTCTTGTAAATGGAGTGCGTCGCGCATGCCTGCGCGTTCGACGAATCGCACGAATTCGGTACAGCACGCCAAGTAAACGTGCTGGCCGTTGTCGACTTCGCGACCATCGACCTCGAACGACGTGGCGCGGCCGCCGAGCAAGCGGCTTCGCTCGAAAAGATCAACGTTGCAACCGGCGCTCTGCAGCTCCATCGCCGCGGCCAGCCCTGCCAGGCCGGCGCCGGCCACAGCTATCCGGGGCGCAGCCACGAGGCGACGACGACGCGCAGCTTCTCCCCGTTCGAGAGAGCCGCGCGTTCACGCAGCGGCAGCCGCGGATCGCGTTCGATTTTTTCCAAGATGCGCTCGTAGATGCCGGCCATCGTCTGCACGCAGGCTCCGGCGCGCCGCGGAATGTACCGGAGCACCTGATAGCCGCTTTCGAAGAGCCGGCGCGTGCGCTGCGTTTCGAATGCGATCAGATCGTTCCAGGCTTCGCCCGGCTCGCCGCGCAGCAACTCTTCTTCCAATATCCCAAAACGGCGCAAATCCTCTTGCGGCAAATAGACGCGCCCCATCTCCGCATCTTCGCGCACGTCGCGCAGAATGTTGGTCATTTGGAGCGCAAGACCCAAATCGTCGGCGCGGTCGAGCGCCTGCGGATCGTCGAACCCGAAGATGCGCACGCACATGCGCCCGACGATGGAGGCCACGAGCTTGCAGTACTCGCGCAATTCCGGCCACGTGGCGTAACGCGTATGGGTGCAGTCCTGCTCGACTCCATCGATCAGCGCTTGCAACTCCGACTCGGGAATATTGTAACGCTCGATCGCCCGGGATAACACGTACATCACGGGATCGGCTTCCGGCGAAGGTGCTGTAGTTCTCACACGTTCACGCTGGGCGGCCAAACGCTGAGGAATCAGCTCCGGACGCGGTGCGTTGTCCACTTCATCGTCGACTTGGCGCGCAAAATCGTAGAGAGCATAGATCGCGACTCGCTGCTCATGCGGCAGGGAGATGAATCCCCAGTAAAAGTTCTTCGCCTCGCGGCGCGCCATCTCGTGGCAAAAACGCTCGGCTTCCTGCTCGACCGCGACCGGACTCAGCACTCAGCCCTACCGTTACGATGGGCCAATGCGATCGTCGCCCGAATCAACAGCGCCACTTTCGTGGCCTTCGATACCGACGGACGCCTTACATCCGTACGAAAGTCGATTCGCTCGATCTCCTCGCAAATCGCAAGACCACCCAAGCGGTAGAGCGCAAGCTGCAGGCGCAGCGCGCCGCGCGTCATCACTTCGAGAGTCTCGCCCGAGGCCAACATCGTCCGTGCGCGCTCGACCAGCGCCCGCACGGCGCCATCCAATCCGCTGACATCGAGATCTTCTTGCAGCAGATACGAGCGGCCGATCTTCGCGTCCCGGCTGACGTCTTGCGCGTGGTTAGCCAACTGCAAGCCGATGCACACGTCGTCGGAGAGCTTGCGAGCCACGGCGTTATCCAGTCCGAATATCTTCAGCACCACGCGACCGACCGGTGCTGCCGAAAGCATGCAGTAGGCATGCAGTTCGGGCCACGTCCGATACGAGAGCACCGTTTGGTCTTGCACGTTGGCCGCAATCAAATCGAGAAAAAGCTGCGCATCCAAGCCGCGTCGGGCGACCGTCTCACGCAGTGCAAACAGCACCGGATGAACGGGCTCCTCTCCGGAAAAGAATGCTTCCGTTTCGGCTCGCCAGCGTTCCAAGCGCGCGAGCGCCGAGTCACGCGACGCGCTCTCGTCGCCGAGATCGTCCGTCGTACGGCAAAACGCATAGAATCGCATGAGGTCCAAGCGCAAAGGCGCTGGGACGATCCGCGAAGCGACGGCGAAATTCTCGTAATGCCTGGTGGCCAAGACGCGGCAGTAGGCGTCTGCGCTCATCACAACTCTTCGCCGGTCCGCCGTAGCTTTTTCGTTCGGCGCAGATCGCTCAGCGTGCGTTCGCCTAGCCCGAACATCGCGATGCGCAACACTTCAACGTACTCGCTCGCGAGGTCCGCCGCCGTTTCGTAACCTTTTGCGGCTGCGCGCAAGAACGGCCCCGCGATCCCCACGAGATCCGCGCCGAGCGCGATCGCTTTGACGGTATCGAGTCCGCTGCGAATGCCGCCGCTGGCAATCAAAATGCCATCCGGTTGCGCCGCGCGAGCTGCGCGCAGACACTCTGCCGTGGCGATGCCCCAGCCGGCAAATGATCCCGCGACGCGCGCGCGCCAGGGTTCTTCGATGCGATGACGCTCGACCTCACTCCACGACGTTCCGCCCGCGCCCGCCAGATCGACCGCAGCTACGCCGGCTTCAAAAAGCGCGCGCACGGTATCGGGCGCGATGCCCCAGCCGACTTCTTTCACGACGACCGGCGCGTTCAGCGCGCTGCAGATCGTTTCGATCTTGGCGAGCAAACCGCGAAAACATGTGTCACCGTGGGGCTGCACCGCTTCTTGAATCGCATTCAAGTGCAAGACGAGCGCGTCTGCGTGCAAGAGATCGAGCAGCCGCCGGCAGTCATCGGCTCCGTAGCCCTTGTTGAGCTGCACGGCCCCCAAATTTGCGAAGAGCAGCACGTCGGGCGCCACCGATCGCACATCGAACGTTTCGATCAGCTCGGGCCGCTCCAGCAAAGCGCGCGCCGATCCAAGGCCCATCGCCAGCCGCCGATCTTGCGCGACGTTTGCCAGCATGTGATTAATGCGGCGCGCCTCGTCCGTTCCGCCGGTCATGCACGAAATCAAGATCGGCGCGCCCAGTTCGCGGCCAAAAAGCCGCGTGGCCGTGTCGACTTCGTCGAGATCGATCTCCGGCAGCGCGCAATTGACGAATCGATACTCGTCAAAACCGCTGGCGACGCCTTTCGCGTTAACGTCGCGCTCGAGGTTTATGCGAACGTGGTCCGCCTTGCGCGCGACCGTACCCTCGGCGACCGTCTCCTTCATCGCTTCAGCCTTCCTTCGATGGTCGCGTGAGTTCCTTGGGGAAAGGAAGCGGCGATGCGCCGCTTGATTGTGACCGCGGACGACTTCGGACTGGCGATTCCGGTGAACGAAGCCGTCGAACGGGCGCACCTTCACGGCATTTTGTCGACCGCCAGCCTCATGGTCGCGGCCCCCGAGACCGGCGACGCGGTTGAGCGCGCGCGCCGCTTGCCGAAGCTTCGCGTGGGGTTGCACGTCGTGCTCGTCAACGGCCGCCCGGCGCTCCCGCCGGAGCGCGTTCCGGCCTTGGTCGATGCGCAAGGATGTTTTCCAGTCAATCTCTTTGCGGCTGGCGTGCGCTACTTTTTCAAATCGGGCGTGCGCCGCCAGCTTGAAGCTGAGATTCGGGAGCAGTTTCGCTTGTTCGCGCAGACCGGATTGCATCTCGATCATGCGAACGCGCAGAATCATATGCACGTGCATCCGACGATCTTCTCACTGATTGTGAAGGTTGGACATGAATTCGGCTTGCGCGCGATTCGCATTCCGTACGAACCTTTCGGGCCGGCATGGCGCGCAACCCGATCGCATTTCGGATCGCGCCTCGCGCAAAGCGTTTTTTTATCTCCCTGGCTCGGCTTAATGAAGCGGCGTTTACGAAAGGCTGGCATCGCCGGCAACGATTACGTCTTTGGAATGATCGATACAGGCCATATGGATGCGCGGCACATTCGCGGATTCGTCGCCGAGCTGCCTTCGGGAACGTCCGAGATCTATTCGCACCCTGCAACGAACAATTACGACGGCGAGTTCGCGGCATTGATCGATCCGGCGGTGATCGGCGACCTGCATGCATCGAACGTGCGGCCCGCCACTTTCAGCGACTTGGCGCGCGATGGTGTTTAAGCTTCGCGACGCGGCAGCCGCGGCAGCGTTCGCTTTGACGGCGGCCGGCCTTGCCTATAGCGCTTGCGAAATCGTCGGCATGCGGCGCTTTCGCAAGCGCCCGCAGTCGCAGCCGGAATCTGCGCCGCCTATCACTATCCTCAAGCCGCTTCACGGCGACGAGCCGCAGCTGTGCGAAAATCTCCGATCGTTTTGTGAACAGCGTTATCCGCGTTATCAGGTGATTTTCGGTGCGCGCGACCCGCGCGACCCGGCACTCGACGTCGCGCGCCGGCTGGTTCAAGAATTTCCCGAACGCGATCTGTGCGTGGTCGCGGGCGAATCCGACGAGCGCGCGGCGAATCCGAAAATCGCCAATCTCTACGGGATGATCGGCAAGGCGAAATACGACTTGCTCGATATCGTCGACAGCGACATCCGCGTCGGGCCAACGTACCTGACGGCCATCGCGGCGGCCTTTCGCGATCCGCGCGTTGGTGCGGCCACCTGTTTGTATGGCGGAGTGGCCACAAGTGGAATCGCGCCCCAGCTCGGCGCCATGATCGTCAACGAGCACTTCATGGCCTCCGTGTTGGTCGCCATGATGATCGAGCGTCTTACGTACTGCTTCGGTGCGACGATGGCCGTACGGCGCGACGTTCTCGACCAAATCGGCGGGCTTGCCGCCCTGGCAGGACACATCGGCGACGATTTTATGCTCGGCAAACTCGTCTCTGAAGCCGGCTACGAGGTGGCGCTCTCTCCGTATGTCGTGCGCATGAGCGTCGCGGATCCGAATATGCGCACGCTCTGGCTGCATCATCTGCGCTGGCAACGCACGGTTCGCGCTGCGCGTCCGCGCGGATTTGCCGGTTCGCTTGTAACCTACGTGCTGCCGCTCGCGTGCCTCTCAGCTCTGTTATCGCGCTCGCCGGTGGCGGCCAGCGCAATCCTCGCTTGCGCCGCAACGCTGCGCGCCACCGTCCACGAGGAGGCTCGTAAAACGTTTGCTCCTGAGGCGCGCCTTGCGCCCTGGCTCATTCCGGCTGCCGACGCGTTCGTGTTTGCAACGTGGGTCGCGAGTTTCTTCGGCTCAACCATCACCTGGCGCGGCGACGAGTACAAGATTCAAGCCGGCGGCCGCCTATTGTCATCCTGAGGTATCGAAGGACTACTTCGGCTTCGTCATCTCGCGCGGTACGACGTACTTGTCGAAATCCTCAGCCGTCACGTGCCCCAATTTTACGGCTGCCTCTTTTAACGTCGTCTTATGATGGTGCGCATGCTTGGCGATCTCGGCAGCCTTGTCGTAACCGATCTTCGGCGATAGCGCCGTTACGGTCATCAGCGACTCCCGCAAATATTCCGCGATCGTTTCCTCATTCGCGCTTAAACCTTCAACGGCGTGCTCGCGGAACATCGTGCACGTATCGCGCAGCAGCGTGCACGAGTGCAGAAAATTGTAAATCATCACCGGGTTGAAGACGTTGAGCTCGAAGTTGCCTTGCGACGCTCCGAAACTGATCGCCAGATCGTTGCCGTAGACTTGCGCAACGACCATGGTCATCGCTTCCGACTGCGTGGGATTGACCTTCCCCGGCATGATCGACGAGCCCGGCTCGTTTTCGGGCAGCGTTAGTTCACCGATCCCGGCGCGCGGACCGGAAGCCAGCCAGCGAATGTCGTTAGCGATCTTCATGAGAGCCGCGCCGAGCATTTTGAGAGCTCCCGAAGCAAAAACGAAGTCGTCGTGCGAGGCGAGCGCGGTGAATTTGTTCGGGTGCGACCTGAACGGCAGGCCGGTGAGCTCCGCGATTTTTTTGGCAACGCGCTCGCCGAATTCAGGATGCGCATTCATTCCTGTACCGACCGCCGTCCCGCCGATCGCTAAATCGTAAAGCGGATCCAGCGAAGCTTCGCACGCGGCCATCGCCCGGTCGAGCTGCGTGACGTAACCCGAGAACTCCTGACCGAGCGTCAAAGGCGTCGCATCCTGCAGGTGCGTGCGCCCGACCTTGACGATGCTCATCCATTGCTTGGTTTTAGCGTCAAGAGCATCGCGCAGCTTCTTCACAGCCGGCAGCATGCCGGACATCGCTTCGGCGGCGGCCATGTGCATCGCCGTCGGGAACGTATCGTTCGAAGACTGCGACATATTGACGTGATCGTTGGGATGGACCGGCTTCTTGCTCCCCATTTCGCCGCCCGCGATCTCGATCGCCCGATTGGAGATCACTTCGTTCACGTTCATGTTGGTCTGCGTGCCCGAGCCCGTCTGCCAAACCCGCAACGGAAAATGCACGTACAGTTTGCCTGCGATCACCTCGTCGGCGGCCGCGGCGATCAGCTTCGCCTTCTCGTCGTCGAGTTTGCCCAGCTCGCAGTTCACCAGCGCGGCGGCTTTTTTCAGCGTCGCCATCGCGCGAATGACCTGCCGCGGCATGACGTCGCGTGGCGAGTCGCCGTCGCCGATATCAAAGTGAATCAACGAGCGCGCGGACTGCGCGCCGTAGTATTTGTCGGCGGGGACCTGGACCTGGCCCATCGAGTCGGACTCCGTACGGGTCGTTTTCATGCTACCGCTATTTTCTCTCGGGTCGGCTCGGGCAGCCCTCTATAAAGGTCGCATTCCCTTAAAAGCGGCGCGGGGGATCGTCACGCCGAGCTCACGCGTCTCGATGACCTCGAGCAGCGTTAGCGGAAAGCGCGGATCGTAACCCTGCTTGCTGCAGCGCCCGCAACTCATGGCGGCTCGGGGCAGGCGCCGGCGCAGAATCTCGAGCGCGCACTGTTCGCACCGCAAGATGTAGCGCTTGGCCGATTCGTTGAACGGCTTGACGTTGCCGAGATCGTGATAGATCGAGGTCAACCCGCACTCGTGCATCTTCTTGCGGAAATCGGAGCCGTGACCCGTATCGCCGGTGCGATCGTAGAGCCACGCGTGGATCATCTCGTGCAGAAGCGTTTCGCGCAGAGCTTCGGGATGTTCGCGGAAGTGTTTGGCGGAAAGCTCGATCAGCACCGGCTTCGTGTTATAGGTGATGCGTCCGGCTGAATTCGAGAAGCGGGAATTGTAACGAATCCGGCAGACCGGCACTTCGCCATTGAAATGGTAGTTGTTCAACTCGGCAAAGAGCAACTGCAGCTCGGTTTCGGTCGTCACGAAGAGTTTGTTCGACCTGCGTCCAACATTTTCTTGGTGATCGATGCTCCCGAGCGCGGCTTGCCGCCGCGCATCTATCTTCCGATCGTTATCGTCATCGCCGCAATCTTCTTGGGAGTTATCGGATATCTCCTAAAATTGGGCTTTAGCACGGGCGGATCCGTTTTCGGCACCGGCACCGGAGCGAGCAGCCAAGCGGGTACCGCCGGCGCCGCGACAGCGGGCCCGGGGGCAGTCAACGTCGAGGGAGGACCGCCTGCCACGGTACGCGTGCAACTGCAAGAGTTGCGCGATCGAATCGCGCGCAGTCCGAAAGACGACGTTGCGCTGACGCAGCTCGGCGATCTCTACCTGGCGGTCGGCAAATACAGCGAAGCGATTCCCTATTACGTGCGCGCGCTGGCCGCGAACCCGCACAACGTCGCCGCGAGCGAGGGCCTCAGCGAAGCGCGCGCGGGCTTAAAAGAAACCCCGTAATGCGCCTGTACGTCTCGTGCGACATGGAAGGCACGGCCGGCGTCTGCAGCTGGCTGCAATGCGATCCATCGAACGTACATGAGTATCCGATCTATCGCCGCTACATGTCGCAAGAGGTTCGCGCGGCTATCGACGGCGCGCGTAAAGGCGGCGCGCGCGATGTTGTCGTGAACGACTCGCATTGGGACATGCGCAACCTGCTGTGGGACGAGCTGCCTGCCGACGTGCGCGTCATCTCGGGTGCGCGCAAGCCCTTCTCGATGACCCAAGGATTAGGCACCGGCTTCCAGGGAGCATTTTTCACCGGATACCACGCGCGCGTGGGCGATAAAGACGGCGTCCTTGCGCACACGTATACGGCTGAAACGATCTACAACGTTCGCGTCAACGGGGTTGCGTGCAGCGAAGCGCTGCTCAACGCCGCAATGGCGGGATACTACGGTGTTCCGCTGCTGCTGGTCACCGGCGATCGCGTGGTCGTCGAACACATCGCGGAACACATGCCGTGGGTGACCGGCGTCATTGTAAAGGACGGCATCGGTCACTACTCCGCCAATTCGCTGACTCCCAAAGCCGCGCAAGCGGCGATCCGCGAGGCCGCAACGCAGGCTGTGCGCAATGCATCCAAGGCCACGCCGTTCACGTTCGAGCCGCCGCTCACGCTCGAGATCGACACTGCTCGCGTGGAGCAAGCCGACTTCATCGAGCTGATGCCCGGTTATCAGCGTATCGGCGGGCGGACGCTGAGATTTGAAGCGCATGACTATCCCTCGATCTTCCGCGCATTCGTTGCGGCATTCCGGCTCGGCGGAACGGCAAACTCGCGAGCATGAAAATCTACATCTCCGCCGACATGGAAGGCACTGCCGGCGTCTGCAGCTGGGATCAAGTCGACGCGCGCAATTACACGCCCGATTATTTCATCTACCAAAAGATCATGACCGCTGAGGTCTGCGCCGCCATTGAAGGCGCGCGCAAGGGCGGCGCGCGTGAGTTCTTGATCAACGACTCGCACGGCCCGATGCGCAATCTGCTGCTTGACGAACTGCCCGAAGACGCGCGCATCATCTTCGGTAACCGCAAACCGCTTTCGATGACCGAGGGGATCGATCAGAGTTTTGACGGGGTCTTCTTCACCGGCTATCATGGCGCGATCGGCGAGCCGAACGCGACGCTTTGCCACACGTATACACCGTCGGTCGTTTACAACGTGCGGCTCAACGGGGTGCGGTGCAGCGAAGCAACGCTCAACGCGGCGCTAGCCGGCCATTACGGCGTGCCGGCGCTGTTGATCACGGGCGATCGCGCGACCGTGCAGAGCGCCAAAGAACAGATGCCGTGGATTACCGGCGTGGTCGTGAAAGAAAGCATCGGCAACTACGCGGTCGATTCGATCTCGCCGCAGGCCGCGCGGGACGCGATCCGCGAGGGAGCGACGCAAGCGGTCCGCGCTGCCAAAGAAGCTCTCGCTTTGGTTTTCGATCCGCCGATCGCACTTGAAATCGACGTCGCCAAGATCGAGCAGGCGGATTGGATCGAACTGATCCCGGGGTTCGAGCGCAGCGGCGACCGAACCGTGCGCTTCACGAGCGAGGATTATCCGACCGTTTTCAAAGCTTTTGTGGCGGCCTTTCGAATCGGCGCCGCCGCGGATCAGCGCGCCTAGGCCGAGCTCTCCGTCTTCGGTTTGGCTATCGCCGCTGCAATCTCGACCACGTCCGACTCGTCGAGCGAAAGCTGTCCCATCGCTTTTTCGTACATCGCGATCATCTCTTCGTTCTTGCTGCTCGCCGCACGCTCTTCGCGCAGGCGCTTGATCTCTTCGGTGACGCGCTGAGCCAGCTCCGGCGTGAGCTCGACGCCCTGCTTTGAGAGCTCGGGTGCGTGCTTGCGCAACGTGTTTTCCACGAGCGCAACGCCCGAGTGCTTCCCGAAGACCCATGAAATTTCGGCGCCGACTAGCTGGGCAGGGACCGCTTCGTACATGCGCCGATCGATCAGCATCGCGTGCGTGTGAATGCCGGACTCATGCGCGAAGACTTTGGAGCCGACGATCGGTTCGTGCTGCTGCATGGGCACGCCGCTCATGCGCTCCATGAAACGCGCAAGGTCGCGCAGCTTGTCGTACTTGAAACCCGGAATTTCGATTCCGTAGAGCACGTTGAGCGCCGTCACGAACTCGTGCAGCTTCACGTTGCCCGCGCGCTCGCCGTACCCGTTCGCCGTCACCGAGACGACTTTGAAACCGCAGGACACCGCCGTAATCGCATTGATCGTGCCCAAGCCGTAATCGTTGTGAAAGTGGCAGACCATCGGCAAACCCTCGGGCATCGCCGCGACGATGCGCGTGCAGTACCACCGCGCGGCTTCGGGCGTCAGGCAGCCGACCGTGTCGGGCCAAGCGGGACGGTCGCCGCCGGCTTCGAGACTGCGCTTGAAGTAGCGGATGAAATAGTCGACATCGCCCCTGCTGCCGTCTTCGGCGCCGAACTCGATGCTGGTCACGCCGCGGCTGCGGGCGTAGCGGATCGCATCGCATTGCAGTTTGATGTTTGCTTCGCGATAGAATTCGAGCGGCAAATCGAGCCACTCGCGTTCGTCTCGCCCTTCGAGCCGAAGCAGCGTCTTGCCGATTTTATACTTTAAGTGCAGATCGCTGCCGCTCGTAAAGATGAAGAACGTCACCTCGGATGGCGAAATGCCCACGTCTTCCAGAGTTTTGGCGGTAACGTCGATGTCTTTGGGATTACTGCGACACATCACGACAATCTCGACGCTGCCCAATTCGCCGCGCCGCTTCGACTCCATGATGAGTTGCAGGGCTTTACGATCGCCTTCGGACGCCGCCGGGAAGCCGACGCTCATGACATGCACGCCGATGTCCGCCAGCCGTTTGGCGATCTCGCGTTTTTGTTCCGGCGTATAGCAGACGCCCGGCATCTGCTCGCCGTCGCGCAGCGTCTCGTCGTAAATCCGAATTTCGGACGGATCCGGGAACTTCAAATCCTTCGTGAACTCGCGCGGGTCGCGAATCAGCTGCCCGATGGGCTCCTTCAGTTCCACACTCAAAGGTTCTCGTCGCGCCGGATAAGCCCCGCGTCGGCCGCCGCGCTGGACTGCGCGCGCCGCGTGTAGACGCGCAGTTCCGAGATGTCGCGCGGAAAGAGCAGTTCGAGCGTCCAGTCGAACGCCACGCGCAGCTTGCGATCCAAACCGGGCAAGCGCGCCAGATAATACGTCCGCCACAAAAACCAGGCGAGAAACCCGGTCAGCACGCGATTTCCCGGTAGTTGTGCGACCGCTTTGCGCGCGCCCAGCGACGCCATCATGCCAAGTGACGTGTAACGAAACGGGCGCGTCGGCCGGCAGCGCATCGTCGCGGCGAGATTATCGGCCAGCAGCGGCCCTTCGCGGATCGCGTGCTGAGCGGTTGGCGGGAAAAAACCGCCGCTTCCGTCGGGAATCGCGGCGCAGTCGCCGCAAGCCCAAACTCCCGGATAACCCGGAACGCTCATATCCGGCGCCGCCAGAATCGCGCCGTTTTTTGCATGGGGCAAACGCTCGCTGCCCGGAAGCATGCGCGGCTTGATGCCGGCGCTCCAAACGATCGTATGCGTTTCGATGCGCTGGCCGCTTGCAAGTTCGATGCCGTTGTCATCCGCACCGCGTACGCCGTCGCCCGTCAACACCTCGACGCCGCGGCCGCGCAGGAACGTTTCCGCATACGATCCCATGCGCGCGGGCAGACCCGGCAGCAACGTCTCACCGCCCTCGATTAAAACGATGCGCACGTCGCTGCGGCGCACGCACGGATAGAATCGTCCTACGCTGCGAAAGAGTTCGACCATCTCCCCGGCTGTCTCGACGCCCGTAAAGCCGCCGCCCACGACGACGAGCGTCAGGAGTTTTTTGCGTTCTTCCTCTGAAGCGTCGTCGGCGAGTTCGAGCAGCCAAATAAAACGGTTGCGAAGGATGGCAGCATCCTCCAACGTTTTGAGCGCAAAGACACGCTCGGCGACGCCGGGCAATCCGAATGTAGAAGTCGAGGCGCCGGTCGTGATGACCAGTTGATCGTATCGCAAGCGCTCCGCGATTCCGGTCAATGTATGCGTATAAAGCACTTCGCGCGAATCCATGTTCAGCCCGGTGACGTCTGCCAGAATGAAATGCGTTCGCCGAAGCTGTGCGCGGATCGGTGTCACGATATGACGCGTGTCGAGTGCACCGGAACTTACCTCGGGCAGCATCGGCGTGAAGAGCGAAAAATTTTCGCGGCTGATCAGGGTCACTTCGGCTTCGCCGGGCTGCAGAATGTGCTCCAATCGCTGCGCTGCGCCGATTGCCGCAAAGCCTCCGCCCAGAATAACGATCCGCATCACGCGCGTGCCTTCGTTGCCAAAACAAGCAGGCCCCGTAAGGGCTTTGGCCCGCAATTTCAGAAGGACGGCACGTGAGCGAAGAGCAGAAAAAACCGCCAAAGAATCCGTGGGCCTCGGGCTTTAACGCGGAGCGTCCCGAGAACCGGGCGTACGACGTTCACGAAGGCGAGTATCTGCCGCCCGATCCCAACAAACAGCGCGCGAAAAAGACGGTCGAAGGCATAGGCGCGGCCGGACTCGGGATTGGTGCGCTGCTCTTGAAATTCAAAACCGTGCTGCTTGCCGTGTTCTTGAATCTCAAATGGCTCTATCTGCTAAAGGTCTTCTTCTTGTCCGGCGGATCGCTTCTCGTCTCGCTGTGGTTTTACGCGCTCTTCTGGGGTTGGAAGTTCGCGCTCGTCTTCGTCTTGATGCTTCTAGCGCACGAGCTTGGACATTACGTCACGATTCGCAACTATGGTCTGCCCGCGCGCTTGCCGATGTTCGTGCCGTTTATGGGCGCCTACACCGTGGGCGGCGTCCCCGAATCACTCGAACACGATGCGTACATCGCGCTCGCGGGCCCGTTGACCGGTTTGGGCGTCGCGGCAATATGCTTTGTCTTCGGATACGAAACGCACAGCACGTTTTGGTACATGGCGGCCTATGTTGGCGCGTTTCTCAATCTCTTTAACATGATTCCGACGCCACCGTTTGACGGTGGCCGCGTTGCGGGTGCACTCTCGCCATCGCTATGGATCGGCGGTTTCGTCGCTTTTCTCGGCCTTGCGCTCGCACTCCATCTTCCGCTGTTCTTCGTTATCCTCTTCGGAGCGCTGGCGCTCCCCGGAGCGATCGCCGGCTGGCGTGGCTACAAGGATCCGCGCTTCGCAACCATAACTCCGGGCGGACGCGTGCGCGTCGCACTCTGGTATCTCGTGACGCTCTTCGCGCTCTTTTACCTCATGACGCTCACCGCGTCGGCGGCACACCCGGCCATTCGCTCGTGAAGCTCGGCGCGGCACTGATCGCAGCGGCGTTCGTCGTCATCGCTGCGCTCACCATCGCGCGACCGCAGCACGCGTCCGGACCGTCGTTGCGTGATTTTGAGGCCTACTATTCAGCCGGCGCGACGTGGGCGCGCGGCGCGGATCCCTACAGCCTCGCGATTTGGCAGAGCGAAAAAACTCTGCCCGGCGTCGACGCGCAGCGGTATGAAGTTCTGCCGTTCGTCGGACCACCCGCGACGCTGCCGCTCTGGGCAGCCCTTTCGCTTCTTCCGTATTTCATTGCGGCAAATCTGTGGCGAACACTCCTTTTCGCATCGTTGCTTGCGCTGCTTTGGATGCTGGCGCCGCTTGCAAACCTGCGCCGGACTCCGCTCACGTTATTTGTGCTTGCGATTGCTGCGCTCGGTTTCGCTCCGATCACGAGCGGGCTCGCGCTCGGCCAACTTGCATTACTGATTGCGTTCGCCATCCTGGCTGCATTCGTCGCACGCGGATCCTTCGCGAAGGGATTCGCAGCGGCAATCACCTGCGCGCAACCGAACATCGCGTTAGCCCTCGCCGGTGAATTGCGGAGCCGGAAAAACGCGCTCGCGATCGTTTTCGGCGCGGTCATATTCGCGATCGTCAGCTTCGGTATTGTCGGCGGCCCAGGAATGGTGAACTACATTCGGGCGCTGCAGCAGCACGGCTATGCGGAACGCTTCTCTGCCATTCAGGTGACTCCGACCGCGATTGTTTATGCGTTCGGCGCCGGAGAGTTTGCTGCCGCGCTCAGCGGCGTGCTGGTTGCAATCGCAGGCGTCATCGTATGGCTCTTGTGCGTGCGCGCCATCCGGGATCCGTTGATCTCTTTCTGCGCTACTTGTGCGCTCGTGCCGTTCGTGACGCCGTTTTTTCACGAACACGATCTCGCAATCGCGTTCGCCCCGGCCGTGCTGCTCGTTCTGCGCGCTTCGCCGGCCGCGCTGCCTATCGCCCTAGCCGGCGCACTGCTCTGCGCAACGAATTGGCTCGGCCTTGCACAAAGTCCCGATGGCACGGTGCAAACGCTACTGCTCGTCGCCGCCTTCGCAGCTGCGTTGCTAATGCTCAGACAAGATTTCAGCTTCCGCACGCTCGTGATCCCGGCGGTGGTTCTCGTGCTCATCGCCGCGGCCGGATTCGCGGCGCGCGCGCATCTCATGCCTGTTTGGCCCGATGCAATGGCGGCGTTACCTGCCGCTGCGCAGCGCGCAGACATCGCCGCGATTTGGCACGCGGAACAAGCCGCGACGGGACTCTTCGCTCGCGACACGCTGTGGGCACTGCTGCGGTGCGCGTCGTTAGCCGGTTCAGCCCTCTTGGTTTACGCTGCCGCGATCAGTTTGAGATCGCCTGCGGATTCCAAAACGTCAGTTCAGGTCCGGGATTGATGCCGTTGAAGTCGTCGTTGAAGGTCACGTGGTCGGTACGCTGACTCAAGACGATGAACGGCACGTCGCGCGCAAGCAGTTCTTGCAGCAAAACGTAATCAGCTCTCCGGCGCGACGGCTCGTAATGAAGTAACGCATCGGCGAGTGCTCGATCGACGTCGCGATTACAGTAAGCCATGTAATTCTGTCCCAACGGCGAGATTCGCGAGCATGCGATCTGGTTCGTGAGGTCCGGATCAGGCGCGAGAGTCCAGGCGTATGACGCGAGATCGTAATGACGGGTCGCTACAACGCCGCCCGCAGCGTAGGACGAAAACAGACGGTTCGTTTGGTAGCGCGTGTAGTCCAAACCCACGCCGATCGACCGAAACCACTGCTGGATCAAAAGCACGCGCGCATCGAGCCCCGGATTACCCGTGTTGCCGGCAAAGTCGAAGCGTAGCGTCGCGCCGTTACGATGCCGTAGCCCGTCGGCGCCCAGCTTCCATCCGGCCCGTTCGAGTTGCGCCGCCGCGGCGTGGAGATCGAATGAATAACACGATGCGCGCGGATCATAAGCCCAACTCAGATGCGAGATCGGCGTGCACGCCAGATAGCCCGCGCCGTGATCGATTTTCTGCCAGAGTAAGCGCACGTCGATGGCGCGCACTAAAGCTTGGCGCACCTGCGGATCCGCCAGTATGGGATTCTTCAGATTGAAGTCAATGTGGCCGTAGGACGTAACGTCGTGAGCGATCGTGCGCGTTCCGGGAATCCGTTCAACGTGCTGATATTGGAAGGTCGGCACGCGGACATACGCATCGATTCCGTGCGACTGGAGTGCGACGAAGACGGAGTTTGCGTCGGGAATTATCTTGAAGATCACGCGCTTGAGCTTCGGCGGCCCGCCCCACCAGCGCGGAAAAGCCTCCATCACGACCTCGCTGCCCCGTGCCCAGCGAACGTACCGAAAAGGCCCGAGACCGACCGGCAAACCATTGTAAGGCGCGCGATTGATTTCACGACCTTCCAGCAGATGTTTCGGCAGAATCGCCGGATTGCCGACGGGCGTGAAATAGTGATTGACAAACGCCGCGTAAGGTTTTTTCAAACGGAAAATGACCGTGTAGAGGTCCGGGGTCTCAACTCGCGTGATCAGATCCCAGCCCTCGCGGGTCAGCACGTTGGTATGCGGGTCGAGAATCGTCTTTACCGTGAACGCAACGTCGGCCGATGTGAACGGTTTGCCGTCATGCCAAACCACGCCGTGGCGCAGCTTGAACGTCAACGACTTTCCGTCTGCGGAGATCAATCCGTTCGCTTTGGTCGGCACCTCCAAGCAGAGCGACGGAATCGCGTTACCCTTATCGTCGAAAACGAAGAAATACCCCATCGTGAACGACGATAAGTCGTTCACCAGCGTTTCGGTCGAAAGCAGCGGGTTGAGGTTATCGATGTCCTCGCCGTCGGCCCAGCGGAACGTGCCGGGAATCGTCCACGCGTGACGATGGCACGTCCCCGCCGGTTGCGGTCCCTGATTTCCGGTGCACGATATAAGCGCGGCGCCCACAAAGAGCGCCGCGCAAAACCGGACCACCGTCACTAAATGTCGACGTTCATGAAGTCGTCGAATTGCGAAACGCCATTTGGACTGAAGTTGTGCAGGTCGCGATTAACGATATAAATGTCTTCGCGGCCATCGGTCACGATGGTCGGCACATCCGCGGTGAGTTGCTCCATCATGATCGCGTCGTCTTTGTTGCGGCGCGTCTGGTCGTAGTGACCGTACAACGCAAGCATCGACTTGTTAGCCTTTTGGTTACACCAGTGCAAGTCATTTTGGCCTTTGGGCGGAATCGAGTCGCATCCGTAGATCGTTGAAAAGTCGCCGACGGGATCGAGAAACCACGCAAAAACAATGGCATCCCACTTGCCGCCGTAGAGGATGCCGCCTTGCTCCATCGGTTCGAAAAGGAGCGCTAAGGGGTAATGTTTGACGCTTATGGAGACTCCAAGTTGTTTCCACCAGCTGCGGATTAGTTCGATCATTTCGTCGGTATCGGGACTTCCCGTGGCGGTTACGAAGTCTAAGTTACTCAGTTTCACGCCGTTTTTTGCTCGAATCCCGTCAGAACCGCGCACCCAGCCCGCCTTGTCGAGCAGATTGTTAGCCTTTGCAATGTCGAAGGGAACCATCTTGATAGTAGGATCCCAGTACGGCGCCGTGCGCGACGCCGGTTCCTCTTGGAGATAGCCGACGCCGTGGCGAACTTTTTGCCGTATCGTGGCGCGGTCGAGCGCGAGGCGCAACGCTTCACGGACGGCCGGGTCTTCCATCTTCGGCCGGCTAATGTTGAAATCCAGATGGTTGTAGCCAAAAGAAGGCAGCCGCACCGCCGTGTACCCCGGGACGGCGTTCGCGCGCGCGAAAAAGTTTCCAGCGACCGGATACCACAAATCGAGCTGGTGAGATTGAATCTGCGTTAGAACGGTGTTGCGATCCGGAATAATGTCCCAGACGATTTTCTTTAATTTTGGCTGCCCGCGCCAGTAGAGCGGGTTCGGAACCATCACGATGCGCGACGCGCGATCCCAGCGTTGATATTTGAACGGACCGATGCCGATCGGTAGTGAATTGTACGAAACTTGGTTGATATTGGGATATTGCGCGAGCAGGTGTTTGGGCAACACGCACGGATTAGCTCCGGCGCTCGAGAAAAACGTTTCTAGGAAAGGCGAATACGGTTTGTTCAAGTGATAGACGACCGTGTACTTATCAGGTTCGTCTATCTTGACGATGTGATCCCACCCGTTACGGCTGACTTCATTGTTCGCCTTGTTCAGCACGACTTGCGTGGAAAAAACGACGTCATCCGCATTAAAGGGCGCTCCGTCCGACCATTTCACGCCTTTACGGATGTGATACGTAATGGTTAAGCCGTCTTTGCTGATGCCGCCGTTGTGCTGCGTCGGAACGCCGGTCGCGAGTTCGGGATACGGGTTGTTGCTACGATCCCATTTTATGAGCCAGGCCATCGTGAGTGAAGAGATCAGGCCAAGAGTGAGCTGCTGAGTGAGATGGGGATTCAGCGTTGAAATATCACCGTCCGTCGAGTATCGAAGCACATGAGGCAGCGTCCAAGAATTCACGCGCGTCGTTACGGGCCCGCTTACCGTTTCTGCGGCGCCGTTGCTCGGGACTGTCGTCGTCGTGCCGGTTTGGCCGCCGCCGGTTTGCGTGCACCCGGCTAGAACGAAGACCGCGGCCAGCGTTGCTGCAAAGATACGTTTCATCGAGGCTCCTCTTTCATCGCTTCGGGATCGAGTCCGTGCGCCAAGCAGAACTCGCGGTACGCCAGCGGGGATATTTCGGAAGGCTTGATTTCGCTGCGTCCTCCCCAGAAGACGTTCGTATACCCGAACTCGATGCCGCCCTCCCGCAAGTGGGCGTCGATGGCCGCCTTGTGCGCGAGCACCACGTCTTTGTCCAGGCCATGCGCGACCGCCATGACGTTGACGTTACGGAACTCTTCTCCGCCTTCGCGCCAATACGCGTGCGTGACGGTGTGGTGGCGGCCCACTTCACGCCCCGCCTCGATCTCGCGGCCCACGGGAACGGCCCAGTGAAAGAGCGCGTTGTAGCGCGTGACCCGCTCGTTGCCGGCAGTCTTCTTCACGTGCTCCAGGAACGTCGAGAATCTGCCGATCACGCCACGCGCATTCAAGCCGCGCGCGATGTGATAGAATTCATCCAGGCTGACATTCGCTTCGGCCGCGCGCGCCCGCCAAAGATCGCGCACGATCTCCTGCGCCTTGAACTCTCGCTTGAGCGCCGTCAATACGCGCCACTCGAGCTCGTTGAGCGAGACGAGCGTCGTATCGATCGGATCCGCCGGCACTTCCGCGCGGCTGCCAATCTCGATTCCGCGCCGGCGAACGTGGCCGACGCCCAGAGCGAAGAGCTTTTTTGCGGGCATCAGCCGGAAATGATCCGCTCCGACGCGCTCGCGCAAGAATTCGGCGTGCTTTTGAATCGCATAGCCCTGTGGGACTTTCAGCGTCGTCCACAAACGGTAAGCCGCGCCAGGCGTAGCCGGATCGGCCGTGCGGATGACGACGTGACCAGAAAACGGATCCTCACAAAACATGTAGTCGAACGCCGCGTCAAGTTTTTCAGGCGAAACGCGCCAAGCGACTAAAGCGCCTTGCGCGAGACTTGTCGCGAGCAGCGTCTGCCGCACCCGCCGGATCGTCCCGGCTTGCAGCATCGCTACGACGCGCTCGATCGCGATTTCGACTGGAACGCCGCTGCGCGCAGCTATTTGGCCGAAAGGATCTTCCTGAAAGCCCGCCAGCCGGTCTTCGGAGATCGCGAGGATCTGCGCGTTGATCGGGTCGCTGACCACCGCAACGGTATCCGTGTCTACCCCCCGAGCTCAGTTTCCGTGGCGATGCATGATGCCGTTCGAGCGATTAACCAAGCCAGAAAGCGAGAACGGCATCATGCGAGCCTACGGAACTGAAGCGGTCAGCTGGTTTTCACCGAGCGCGAAAAGATACGCTTGCTCGGCCTGGCGCAGGAGGTAGACTGCGCTGAGTTCATCCGTTTCCGCCTGCGTCAAACCGACCTGCGCGTTCAAGAGCAGCGGCAAGGTCGTCACGCCCGCCTTGTACTGCGCTTGCGTTGCGCGCAAAATCTCTTGGCCTTTCGAGAGTTCGGCTTGTGCCTGTCCGAGCGCGGCTTCGGCAGAGACCAGTCCGACCAATGCTTGGCGGACGCTCAGTTCGACCCCCAATTTCGTTTCGTCGAGCTGGCTGTTTGCGATATCCAGTTCAGTCTGCGCTTGCGCGATCTGCACGCGCGTCACGCCTTGGTCGAAGATCGGAATGCTCAGCGCAACGCCGATGCTCCCGCTTGGGCGAAAGTCCGTGCCGGTAGCAGATGTGGAGTTCGAACCGTAGCTCGCAGTGCCGTTCAGCGACGGCAACAAGCCGGCGCGTTGCGCGCGCAGATTATATGCAGCCGCCTGTGCGGCATATTGGGCGGACAGGTAATCCGGCCTCTCCAAAAGTGCGCGCGCAACCGCGAGATCGTAGTCGTGCAATTGCTGCGGCAAGAGCGAGGCCGTTGGATCTGCGGGCGTGTCGTTGATCGGCGCGACAAGCGCGCTCGCATCCAGCCCCATCTGATTTGCGAACGCGGCCACCGCCGAGAGTTCGTTGCCTTGCGCTCTGACCAGCGCCACCCGAGCTTGCGCGGTCGGTAACTGCGCGGTCGCGAGATCGACGCGCGAAGCCGTGCCGGCGCGCAATTGCGCGGTCACGAGGCTCTCCTGCACCTCGTTTTGATGCACGACTTGCACGGCTAACTGCGTCGCGGCTTGAGCCTGCAGCGCATTGTAATATGCCTGCGCAACATTGAAGGCGAGCGTCTGCAACGACCTCTCGTAAGTTCCGGCGCCGGCGAGCCGATTGGATTCCGCCTGACGGATCTCGCCTATGACTTTTCCGCCGTCCAGAATGAACTGCTTCAGCGTTGCGTTGACGCCTTCGCTCGTGGTACCACTGCCGAACGTGCCGGTGCTTACACTGCTGCCGCCCGTGGACGAGTTTCGCGCACCGTAGCTTCGCGTGTCGCTCGCGGTCGCGCTGAGATTCGGATAAATTCCAGTGCGCGCAAGATCGACGGAAAGTTGCGTCAAGCGAAAGTCGGAACGCGCGATCGCCAACACCGGCGAACGCGCGGCCGCGATCGCGATTGCTTGCGGGAGTGCAATCATCGCCGGCACGCCGGGCTGAACGTGTTGCACGGCGGCTCCGGGCGCCGGAGTTCCGTACGCCGGGTACGGCAGCGCTTGCGGAGTCGAGGCGGGAATCGGCGTGGGCGTCGCCAGAACAACGGCCGCGAGAATAATTCCGTGCATCGGCTACTGCGGCTTGCGGCGGCGCGGCGAGCCCGTGGGCGAGGCCCCGGCGCCTGCGCGGACGTTGCTTGGACTTGCGCCGCCATAGGCGACGAGACTTCCATCTTGCAATGCGTCAGGACGCGTCGTGATGACGACCGTGCCGGCGCGCACGCGCGGGCTGCGCACTTCGCTGAGCGTGTCGGTTTGCAGACCGAGTTGTACCGGTACCTCTTGCGCCTTCTTGCCCGCACCGACGATGAACACGGCATTGCCACGATCGGATTGCGCAACGGCTTGGCGTGGCACGACGATCGCATTGTCATGGCGAGCCTGCTGGATAGTAACGCTGACCAGCATGCCGCCGCGCAGCACGTCGCCCGGATTGGCTTGCCGGATGCGCGCTTGGTACGAAAGTGTTCCTTGTGTCGGAACGGCGTTCACGGCGCTGATGCGTGCGCTGAAGCGCTGACCGCTTGTACTCGTCGTGAACGTCACGGGCGTATGGGCGTGAACGTACGCCAAATCTTCGTCCGGAACATTGACGTTGATCCAGACCGTATCCACCTGGTCGACACGCAGCACCGCATTGCCCGGACTCGCCATCGCGCCGGGATCCATGAGCCGCGCCGTGATGACGCCGTCGAACGGCGAGTAGAGTGCCGTCTGGCCGATCTGCGTGCGCAGCGTATTGGCTTGCGCCTGCGCGGATTGCACCGCGGCGCGATCGGCTGCAGCGTTTGAACTCGAGACTTGCGTGGACCCTTGATTGCTGATCGCGGTTTGGTATTGCGTCTGCGCTGCGATGTATTGCGAACGCGCCTGGACGAGCTGCGACTGCGACACGTAGCCTTGCTTGAAGAGCTGCAGATCTTGATTGTAGCTCAGTTGCGCGTTATCCAAAGCCGCCTTCGCCGAACGCACCGCCTCCGACGTCTGTGAAGAGACGATCGGCACGTTTATCGCCGACGATTGCGCGTGAGCCGACGCTTGCGCGATGAGCGCTTCGTCCTGCGCAAGTTCCGCCTGCAACGTCGAAGCATCGATCCTCGCGAGCAACTCGCCCGCGCTCACACGATCGCCTTGGTTCACGTAGATCACAGTGATCGGTCCAGACTGCTGAAACGACAGCGTCGATTCTTCCAGCGGCGAGACTTGCCCGTCGAGGGTGAGGTAGGTCGCGATCGTCCGGCGCTGCGCCTGCGCAACGTCGACGTCGAGCGCAGTCGGACCGTGCTGCTGACCCTGCTGCCCGCAACCGGACAGTATGGTCGCGGCAATAGCGAAAACGGTGATGTTTCTTGCTTTCATTCTTCTTTCAATACGGAGATCGCGGTTGTTTGATTCACCCGTCATTCCGCCTGCCGGGGGAGCGCGCGCCCCGGCGTGGTATTGAAACGTGGCCATGCGTGCGAAACTCGAGGTCGGCCGCACTTACAGCAGGCAGAGCCGCGTCGAAGAGTGGATGACCGCAGAAAAGGCCGGCAACAAGGGCGTGGATGCCCTTTCGACCCCGATGCTCGTCCAGCTAATTGAAGACGCTGCGATCGCCTGTGTGGCCCCCACCCTCGAGGAGAGCCAGGTAACCCTGGCCACCCAGGTGGACCTGGAGCACCGCCGGCCGGTCCCGGTCGGCTTCATCCTGCGGACCGAGGTCGAGGTGGTCCTCGTGGACGGCCCCCGCATCAGTTTTGCGGTCCAAGTCTTCGACGAACAGGAGTCCGTGGCCGAGGGAACCCACGAGCGGTACGTCATGGACCGAACAAAATTTCGCGCAAAGCTTGAAGAAAAGCTCACTTAACGCTACCTTTATAAACGAACGGGAAACCGGGCCTCAGGCGAGCCGGGCGGCAAAGGTAGCCGCCGGGCGAGCCCGTCCTCGCTTATACTGAAGGGGGGGCAACCCAATTCCCGAAACGATTAGCTTTGCTTGCACCTGGGTATCCCTGCGACGAAACCTACGCTTGGTTCGTCTGCACGGAAGGCGAGGAAGACCTCGCCACGCCCAGGGAAGCCGAGCTCCTCATTCTAGCTAGGAGGAAAACTTGAAACGACTGAGCACCGGAGTCCTCGCCGCGCTGTTAACGGCCGGCTTGGGACTTAGCGCGGTTGCAGCTCCGTCGCAGCCTGGATCGCATGGAAACATAGGACCCACTGTGATCGCCCAGGCTAGCCCGGCTCCGCCGCCAATGAACTTCGGTTCCCCGCCGTCCGGACAAATCCCGATTCTCTATAATGACCACCACGTTTATGCAAAGCCGGATGAGCTCAAACAGGGCCGTGTCCTGGCGGCGCTCGTACGTGGGGGTACCATCCTCATTCCAATACGTTCGATGTTCGAGCAAATGGGCGCGACGGTCGCATACGATCCGGCGTCCAAGACGGTTGACGTCACCAAGCCCGGCTCCGACGTAAAGGTAACGGTCGGCAAACCCGAGGTCGTAATCAATGGCGAAACGCGTCCGTTGGACGTGCCGCCCGAAATCTATCAGGGCCACGTGGTTGTTCCCGTTCGCGTCATATCGGAAGGTATGGGCGCGTACGTACAATGGGTTCCGGAGAAGCGTCTGGTTGTAGTCCGCTACATCCCGCCGACGCCGCCTCCGCCGCCCGCCACCCCGGCTCCGTCACCTGTACCGACACCATCGCCCGTTCCGGCGCCCTACATGGACCACTTCATCGCCGGCGACTACATTATTTCGCCGAAAGTGTACAACGAGTTCAGCCCGGGCAACGTCGGCAACAACAACACCGGTGGCTTTTCGTACCGTATCCATGGCGCGGCGGAGTTCAATCTCGTCAGCCTCCCGTGGATGCTCGAAGGCGACTATCGTCAATACAACTACCCGCACAATCAGGGCGTCGCGACGACTGCGGCTAACACACCGTTCGCTCCGGGACCGGGCCAAGGTGAGATCTGCGATGGTCTGAGCGGTCACGCCGCTTCCGGTGATACGGGCTGCGTCATGGCGATTGGCGGACAATTCCTAACGTTCGTACCTGCGTTTACCGTACGCGACTACGATGGCGACGTGCGCTTGGGTCTCAAAGTGATCGCTCCGCGCATCTACCTCGGCGTTGGCTACATGTGGCGCTCGGGCAACTACGGCTATCCGAAACTGAACGGCGTCGGTTTCGGCGTGTCGAAGCTGCCGGATCTCGATTCGGGCTTCACGTGGCAGGGTTCTTTCTGGTACTACCCGACAGTGAGCGGTAGCGGCTCGTTCTGCGTTCCGCTGCCCACCGGACCGGCAACTTTCCCCCAGAACGGCTGCGGCAACGCGCAAACCGTCACGCTGGCGTACTCCATTTTTAAGTACGACATCGGCGGAGCGTTCACGTTCGGTCGCAACACCCCGATCTACATCGAGTTCGGATTCTTGGGCGATCGCATGCTGGGCAAGACCAATGCCCCGATCAGTCAAACGCACAATGGACCTTACATCGGTCTGGGTCTCAAGTTCTAATCTCGCAAGAGCACTAGAACCAAAAGGGCCTCGGAGAAATCCGGGGCTCTTCTTCTTTCATTGATTTTTGTTTTTTGCGATCAGCGCGATGACGCCCACACTACGCAATACGTTTTATTGAAAAACAAATTATAATTAACAAAAAGAAATGCCGCACCGGAAACTGCGGGCCGTTCGCGATAACGGCTCTTGAGCGATTAAAACTCGCGATTTTCTTGGGTTATTTATAAGCGCGCATATGCAGCGTGGACGGCGGCTCGCTAACGTTTATGCGGCCGGTGCGTTGGCGTAGGCGAAGGCGCGGGAGACCGCGACGGCGAGCCGCTCGGCGCCGGGCGCGGAACCATCGTCCGAATCGGCGCGGACGTTTCCGAAGCGGCCGGGGACGGAGTCAGCGTCAGCGCCCCCGTCGGAAGCGGCGACGGTGACCCGCTCGGCGCCAAGGTGGGCGTCGGCGCTACCGTTGGAACGGGCGTCGGGGCCGGCGTGTAGCACGGCACCGGCAGGATCTCGACCGCAGGTTGTCCCGGTGCGAGGGTCGGCGTTGGTGACGGAATTGGTATCGGTGACGGCGTCGGGGTCGCAGCCGGCGCGCGGCGGCGGCCGCCCGGAGCCGGAGACTCCGTCGGAGCTTCCGACGCGCACGGCTGCGGCTCCATGAAGTAGTGTTCGGTGAAGCCCACCATATCTTTGTGCACGAGTTTTCCGAAATAGCTCTTCGGCCAGCGCTGCGCAATGATGTGCAAGTATTGCCACGCTTTCGTTTGCCCCGGCAGCGTCCAGATTTTGCGATAGATCGCGTACGCCAAAAAATATGAACGCGGGAGCTGCGGATCCTTCGGATACCGGACGTACCATTGCCGCAATGCGTCTTCCGCGAAATCTACCTTCGAGATCAAATGCGTATCGGTCGTATAGGCGCCGGCGCGAATCGATTCATCGCGAAACGTATTTTCGATTCCGAGATAGCTCAGCTTGAACCGCCCGAAATACTCGTCCCCCGGTGCCGAGACTCGTAGCATGTCGAGCTGGTGCTGTCGAAATTTTGAAACCGCCGGCGGGTTCGGCCATTTGGGGGCCGGTTTCGACGGCGGTTTCGATGTCGGTGCCGCTGCTACGGAACCTAGAATGGATGCCGCGACTAACGCGACGAGAACCGATGTCGTGGTGGAGCGAATCTTCATCACTCCGGGGCAGTTCGCTTACTTTAGAACGCTTCCCACCTCAGTTTGGGCAATGGTACAGAACGGCGAACTCCGGTAACGGCTCACGAGCCAGTGCAGCGCATTTACGGCTTTGACGTGAGCATCGGCCGTTTGGATGCGCGCATAGAGATGCGTGAGTTGGTAAACGCTGCGGGCCAGCCACGGATCGGCCGGATACTTGGCCTGCCAGTCGCGGATCGCGTTCTCAACAAACGCGGCCGCGCCGAGAATGTCGGCGCCTTTGTCCGGCGAGTAGGTCAAACGTTGATCGAGATTACGCAACTCGTTGCGGATACCGAGAATGCTCATCTTCAACCGGCCGAAGTATTCGTCCGCCGGCGCAACTCTCGAGGCAAGCCTTACGGAAGCCATGTGAGTCGCCGAAAATGCGGGCTGCGGCGCCGCAACAGCCACCAGCGGTAGGACTACAATAACAAAGAGAAAGCGATGTGGACGCAACGCGCCGCGCCTTTTCTCCCCCCCCAGCAGGCATCGGCACCGCAGGGCGAGCCCATTAGTTGCTTGAGTCGCTCTCCAAGCGAACAGGAAGGGTAGCCATGGCTGCTAACACCCCTTGCTGCAATGCACCGCCGACGTATTGCCGTTGCCGCTATCCAACTTTTAGCTCATGACCGTGCCTCGCTCGATCGCGCGTGGCCCGGAATTGCGCAACACATTCGCGATGCCGCAAATGCCGGCGCCGGGCTCGTCGTGCTGCCCGAAGGCACGCTACCGGCGTACGTTCTAGGCCACCAGCGTTTTGAACAACGCGAGATCGCCGGAGCGCTCGCCACCTGCGCGCAGCTGGCGCGCGAATTGCGCATCGTATTGGTGGTCGGCGCCGCGCGCGCACAGGGAGACCGTGTCTACAACAGCGCGATCGTCTTTGACGCAGACGGGACGGTAGCGGGCAGCGCTGACAAACACTTTCTCTGGCACTTCGACCGGCAGTGGTTCGCGCGCGGCGAGCAGCTGCAGCCGATCCGTACGTCCGCGGGAGTCTTGGGCGTCCTCATCTGCGCCGACGGACGAATTCCGACGATTGCACGGGCTTTGGTCGATCGCGGCGCGGAGATGCTCGTCATGCCCACGGCTTGGGTAACGAGCGGGCGCGATCCGGCCAATTTGGAGAACGTACAAGCGGATCTGCTGGCACGCGTGCGGGCGCGTGAGAACGGCGTCCCGTTCGTGGCCGCCAACAAATGCGGCGTCGAGCTGCATTGCGTGGCGTACTGCGGCAAGAGCCAGATCGTCACCGCCGATGGAACGATCGCGGCGATCGCTTCCGAAACGCAGCCCGCGATTATCTCAGCCGGGCTGGAGATCGGCCCTGCCCAGCCGATGCGTAGCCGCGCCCCGTTTCCCGAGCCGGCTCGGAGCAGCCAGGACGGTCAACTGCCCGTGCGCGTCGCAATCTCGGCGCACGAGGGTCATGCGGTTGAGCCCGAGCTTCTGCGAACGTTGGAAGCCGACGTGCTCATCGCACCGGACACGACTTCTTCGGAGCCACAACCGCTCGGTATGCGACTGCCGCACGGACTCATTACGTCCGATGACGCCGTGCACGATCCCGGCGCACTCGCCGCCCACCGCCTCGCCGGCAGGGACGTTGCGATCTGGCTGACGGCGGAGGACGACGGCTGGCAGGTTTCGTTTGCGCGCACACGGGCCGTTGAGCTGCGTATGTACGTCGTCGTCCTCGATACGAAAGCGCAACGCGCCTACGCCGTCGATCCGGACGGCGCAATCGTGTGCGGAACGTATAGCGATTACGACATCGCGAGTTTTACGTACGATCCGGCCCGCACGCGCCAAACGCTCGTCGCGCCGGGAACCGACGTACGCGAAGGACTCGAACGAGCACATGCTGACGCGCGCTAGCGCACTCTCCCTGTTGCTTTTGCTCGGAACGGTGCCGCACCATGCGCCACCGCGTGCCGGTTCGTTCAGATTGATCATTCCAGCAGGCTCGTACTTTTCGGGAAGCCGCGTCCGGATCGCGGTGACCGGCATGAGCGGACCTTACGCGCTCTCGATCTTAGGACCGGGAAGAATCGAACACGATACATTCGTCGCGCCGCAAGTGGACCGGCCAACGTGGACCACGCTCGTCGGGGCTTCCGGTGAAGCCGTCGCCTACGGTTCGGTGCGAACCGTGCCGCCGCCGCCCCTCACCGCGCACGTGATTGCAGTGGCTACGTACCGCGGCGGAATAGCGCTGCATGACGAGCGCACTTTTGCACCGCTCGGAAATGCCGCGATCGACGGTGCGCCGGCGGACGTCGCCTTCTTGTCCGACGGTTCGTTCGTCACCGCGGATACGGACGGCGATCTGCTGACGCGTATCTCTCGCTCGCCCTGGAACGTACGACAAATCTCCGATGTGCCCGAAGGCAATGAGGTGGCGGCCGATCCGGGCACCGGCGACATCCTGGTCAGCAACCGCGATTTCAAGGGACAAGGCGCGCTCACGCGCATCGCGCCGGACGGCAGCGTCGCGCACGTCGTGACCGGCATGACCGCCGAGGGCATCGCATTGGATTCGAACCGGCAAATCGCCTATGTCGGCAACGTGAACGACGACACGATCGCCGCGGTCGACATTCGATCGATGCGCGTCCTGCAAAAAATTCCAGCCGTCGAGCGGCCTTTCGGTCTTGCTTTAGACGAACGCAACTGCCGCCTGTTCGTTGTTTCCAACATGAGCCCGTCGATGAGTGCGCGGGGCGGTTATGTGGCCGCCATTGGTTTGGATGCGTCTGCTCCGCGCATCGTCGCGCGCAGTTCGAAACTGCGATTTCCGCTCGGCATCGCTTTCGATGCGCGCGCCGGACGGTTATTCGTAACCGACGAGGCCGCAGACGTGATCTACGTCCTCAACTCCAAGACGTTGCGCGAAGCGCACACTGCGCTGCAGACCTGCTCCACGCCATGGCGGCCGCGTATCGCCGGCAATCGTTTGTACGTTCCGTGCGCGCGCGCGGATCGCGTGGACGTTTTTGCCTTGAAGACGCTGCGGCGCGTAGCCGGCGCGCCTTTTTCGACCGGCGGATATCCCTTGAGCGTAGCGGTATGGCGCTGATCGCGGCGGTTGCGCTGGCGGGGCTCTTACCGCTGGCGCCTCACCCGAGCGCACCGTTTCCGCGTATTCTCACCGATGCGGCAACGTTAACCGAAGTCGCGCCCGGCGTCGGCTACGGTGACTATGAGATGCTGACGGCGGACGGAGCGCTCTCCGTGCACGTGCTGGCAATCGATCTGGGCGAACCCACCATTCGCGTGGGTGCGATGCTCGCGCAGGATCGTTTGGTTTCGCAAGGTGAGCCGACCTCGTCGATGGCGAAGCGCAGCGGCGCCGTCGCCGGAATCAACGGCGACTATTTCGACATCAACCAAACGAACCAACCGCTGAACATTCTGATCCAAAACGGCCGGTTGGAACGGATGCCGATGCACCGCTGGGCGATCGCTCTGGATCAAAACAAGGCCGCGCACTTTGCGGAATTCTCGATTGCGGCAACCGCGCAGATCGGCACCGCAACGGTGCCGCTGCGAACGATCAACGACTGGCCGCCCGGAGGCCGCGTCGTCCTGATCACGCCCGACTTCGGGCCGATCCGTACAGTTCCGAACGTCACCGAGCTTCAGCTCGAAATCGCAAACGGGACGCCACCTTTTGCAACGTACCGCGTTACGGGGATCGCGGATAATACTTCGATGCAACCGGCGGGATACTATTTGGCCATCGGCCAAATCGCGTACGGCACGTTTCCATTGCCCAACGCCGGTGATGCAATTGCGATCGCATCGGATGCTCAGCCCGCGCTGATCGATCTGCAGACCGCGATCGGCGGCGGACCGCTGCTCGTAAAGAACGGCCGCTGGTACACCGATCCCGACGGACCTTCGACCGGTGAATTTGCGACGCATATGCCCGCATCCGGCGCCGCGACGACGGGCGACGGCCGGCTCTTGCTTTTTGAGATCGACGGGCGGCAGCCGGCGCTTTCCATCGGTGTGCTGCAGCCGCAACTCGCCGCGCTGATGATCGCCTTCGGCGCAACTACCGGCATGCAATTCGACGGCGGCGGAAGCTCTACGATCGTCGCGCGCATGCCCGGAGATGCGAACGCGACCGTGCAGAATTCGCCATCGGACGGCGTAGAACGGCACGTCGCCGACGGCTTGTTCATCTACAGCGACGCGCCCCCCGGCATACCGGCGCGCATTGTATCTTGGCCGCGAAGTGTTCGCGCCTTTCCCGGGGCGCACGTCGCAATGCGCTTCGCAACGATCGATTCGGGTGATCATCCGGCCGCCGACGGACGCTCAACGCGCGCCACGGTTGAACCGGCGGCTCTTGGGACCTTGCTCGCGGGCGAGTTCGTGGCCAGCTCACGCGCCGGCGATGGCATCCTGCGCGTACGGCACGGCACCCTGCGTTTAAACGTACGAATCTCCGTAACCACCGCGGTTGCGCGCACGCAGATTCTGCCGCAACAACCGGAAGTCTCCCCCAGCGGAAGCTTGCATCTCTCCGTACTCGCGTTTGACCGCGAGGGCTATCCGATTGCGTTGCCCGCACTGCTGCCGTGGCAGGTGCAAAATGGGACGATCGACCGCGCGGGCAATTTTCGAGCGCGCAACGGCGATGCAGTGGTTAGCCTGCAACTGGGCAACTACCTGGCGCTACAGCAAATCGTCGTCGGCGAGCACAATCAGAGTCTCGGGTTTGCCCGCGCTGCAGCATTTGCGAGCGCGCCGCGCGGCGGACCCGGCGACCTCACGATCGATACGGCATGTCAGGATTGCCTAACGCTGCGTTACGACTTCACCGGCAACGAGCGCGCGGCTTACGCGAACGCATCGCTCGCCCTTCCTCAGCGCGCGCTTGGCATCAGCGCCGACGTATTCGGTGACGCAAACGGCGAGGCGCTGCGCGTTGCGGTCAACAACGCGATCGATGAGCGCTTCATGTACACGATCGCTCACGTCGATTGGCACGGTTGGCGTCACGTTGAGTTTCGTTTTCCGCCGGAACTTCCGCAGCCTCTCACGCTCAAGGCGTTTTATGTCATCAATCGCGTCGGAGTCGAGTCTTCCGTCACAGCCGCGGGCTCGGTCGGTCTTCGCGACGTCCAGGTGATACTTGCAGGCGGCTCCGACAACTCCCACAAATAGCGCGAACGCATGAGTTTTGACGATCTGGCCGCACGCGCGCTCGACACGGCGGGCACGCGAGGAGCGGAGTATGCCGACGTGCGCTT
>CAAGKR010270416.1_pt1 | contig 35587 bp, 32 predicted proteins | sample 2556971 | NCBI WGS metagenome assembly CAAGKR01 (sample SAMEA5207829, study PRJEB30636) | soil metagenome | biome: forest; feature: boreal; material: soil | place: USA | collected 2011-09 | depth 1 m | reverse complement strand
GGTGGCGGCGGCGGTCGCAGCGACCGCGGCGAGCGCCGTTACTGAGTCCATCTCACAACGAGATTTTTGCGAAGGATGGAGAGCCCTCAAAGGCCTCCATCTTTTTTTTTGATGCCTCCCACGGCCATTCAAGAACACCTTGCGACGCTGCTGCGGTGCGACCGCTGCCCGCGCATGCTCAAGCCGGTCGTCGTGGGGCGACCCGTCACGAGCCGGATCCTCCTGATCGGGCAGGCGCCGGGCAACAAGGAGCCGGTGCTCGGCAGACCGTTCGCCTGGACGGCGGGCAAGACCCTCTTCAAGTGGTTTGCCTCAGGCCTGGGCTGGAACGAGGACGAGGTTCGCGACAGAATCTACTTTGCCGCCGTGTGCCGCTGTTTTCCGGGCAAGCTTCCCAAGGGCGGCGACCGCGTGCCGGCTCCGGAGGAGATCGAAGCTTGCTCGGGCTGGCTCGAGCGGGAGTTTGAGCTCCTGCGGCCAACGCTCATCATTCCTGTCGGAAAGCTCGCGATCGGACGCTGCGTCGAGCCGGCGCCGCTCAGCGAGACGGTCGGCAGGAGCTTTCCCGTGAGTCTCGCCGGCCGCGCAGCGGACTGCATACCGCTTCCGCATCCATCGGGGGCATCGCCGTGGCACAGGATGGAGCCGGGAAAGACCCTGCTCGCCCGCGGGCTCGCACTCATTGCGGCGCATCCCGCGGTCACAGGTCGTACCTTGACGAAGGCCCGGGCATTTGCAGGTTAATCGGGAATGGCTCCCCTACGGTTTCTTGCGGTTGCATGCGCTCTGATTGCGGCGCCCGTCCTTCTGCATGCGCAGCGCGAGAAGCTTCCCCCGGACGACCTCGATTTCGTCGAGAAGAAGTGGCCTAACGCGGAGAAATCAAACACCGGCATCCGCTACGTCGTTGAGCAGCCAGGAAAAGGCCCGCTCCTGGCCCCCGGCGACATGATCATGGTCAACTACACCGCAAGCCTGCTCAGCGGCAAGGTCTTCGACCGGGTCAACGACAAGCTTCATCCGCTCACCTTCCGCGTGAACCGAAGCGAGGTGATCGAGGGTTGGGACCAGATCCTTCAGTTGATGAGGCCGGGCGCCAAATGGCTCGTCATCATTCCACCCGAGCTGGGTTACGGGAGGCGGGGAAACCCTCCACGGGTGCCCGGCTACTCCACTCTCGTCTTCGAGATCGAAGTCCTGGGGATTAAGAAGGACGGCTGATCACTTCGCCTGGGCGGCGGCCTTCGTGTACGCGAAGGTCGTCTTGAACTCCGCGACAGCTTGCGCACGTGCCGCGTCCGGAGTTCGGCCCTGCGCAACGAGATCGGCCGTGCGCTTGTCTATCCAGCGGTGCATGAAGTCCTTTTCGACATCCGCGGCCACCGTCTTGCTCTCCTTCGGCGCTGCGGGATTCTTCTTTGAGGAAAACATGTGGCAGGCGGAGCTTGTGAGCAGCACGGCGGCCAAGGCGAAAGGAACGAGGCGTTTCATGGGCAGTTGGAGCAGTTTGGGTGCACCGGGGTGGGACCGCGAGTGAATCTTTTTGGTTTCGTGTTTTGTCGTTAAATCGTTTACCTGCCCCTCCATGAGCGACGAGCCGCAACCGCTTCGGTTGAAGCCGCGCCCCCAATCGGGGGCTGGGCCGCCGTTGCCCCCGGATCTTTCGTCGGCCCCTCCGCCACCCCCTCCGGCAGTCGCGGACCAAGGCGATGGGACCGCCCGGCTTCGCCTGAAGCCCCGATTAAGCGTCTCCGATGAGGCTTCTTCGCAGGCCGCGCATTCAGCGCCTGATTCCGAGCCCTTCATCGCTCCTCCAGACCCGTTTCCAGCGCCGGCGGCTCCAATGCCCAGCGAGCCCGCACCCGAAAGCATACCCGTTTTCAAGCTTCGGCCGAAGGGGGGATATTCCGCGCCAGCGACTCCTCCGCCCTCTCAGTTCACGCCTTCGCCGTCCGCGCCGCCGGAGCCCCCTTCTTTTGCGGACATGGCGCCCCCCCGGCCCCCCCCGCCCCCGATGCCCATGCCGATCGACGACCTGCCGCCGCCTCCGCTGCCGGCGCGAGGCTCGGCGATGCCGCCCATGTCGGTCTTGTCTGCTCCGCCCCCGCCGGCGCCCGGCGGAGCGCCGGAGCCGCCCGCAGCACCGGGCGCGGTTCCGCGGCTGTCGATGTCATCGCTCAATGCGCCGCCTCCGCCGCCCGCGATGAAGGCAGGCCTCAACATCAAGGTTGCCGGGGACTCTGGTGCGAAGGGCGGGAAGCCGCCTGCCGTGAAGCCGGGCAAACCGCCGAAGGCGGGCGCGGTCCTTAAGAAAAGGTCCGCGCTTAGTCCGGTGGCAAAGGCGGGCATCGCCGTTGTCGTTGTCGCCATCGCCGTCGCCGGCGTTTTCTTCTATAGGATTTTCTTTCCGCCCCCGAGCAAGGACATCCAGCTCAAGCCACTGATTGTAGCCAAGCCCGTGCCGAAGGATATCAAGGACGCAGCCGCCGTCGCCGTGGCGAAGGCTGCCACGGACGCCACGAAGCTGGCTGAGGTGATTGCCGCCAAACGCGCCGCCGAGCAGGCCAGGGTGGACGCGGCGGCGCAGGGCCAGGATGTGCCGACGCCCACCCCCGCCACGGAGGAGGTGATGGCGCAGTCCAGCATCTCATCGGACGTGAAGGTGAACAACACGCACCTCGACGCCGCGCCCGCGGCAAGCCCCGCATTCAGGACCTTTGTCGCTGGAGCTAGCATCGGCGGCGTTTTCCAGGGGACCCCATCGCGGGCGCTCATCAACGGATCCATCGTGCGCGAAGGCCAGGTGGTCGAGGGCTCGCTCGGAATCTCCTTTGACCGGATCGACTCGGTCAGCAAGGTGATCTACTTCAAGGACTCGACGGGAGCGGTCGTATCCAAGAACTACTGACGGCTGTCCGGCCACGCGGTGTCACCAGATCTCGACGGGGCCGCGGGGAACGGGAATGCCGGCGCGCCCGAAGACTTCCGCCTCCTCGCCGCCGCTGGCAAACAATGTCGACATTGGGGCCGGGCGGTATTTCGGAAGGAGCTCGCCGTCCTCGTCGCAGTACGCGGCGCGCCACTCCCGATACTCGGAAATCACGGCCTCAAAGTCAGCCTTGGACTCGATCGTCAGGATCCTCTGCTTGAAGGGCTTTGCGGGACCGAAACGTTTCGCATACCACGGGGCCACCTTTCGGAAGAGCCGCGCGCCGCGGGCCTCGCCGTAGAATTCGCAGTACCGGTCGAAATGGAGCCTGAGCACCCGTATGCGCTCGGCGAAGCCGGGTTCGGGCAGAAGCTCGCCCGTCCTCAGGAAATGCTCCGTCCTGCGGAAGATCCAGGGGTCGTAGAATGCGCCGCGGCCGATGCTGACGCCCGCGCACCCGGTTTCCTCCAGCATCTGGCGCGCGGCCTCGGGCGTCGTTATGTCCCCGTTGCCGATGACCGGTATCGCCCGCACGGCCTCCACGACGGAGCGGATTCCGGGAAGGTTGACGGCGCCGGAAAATCCCTGCGCACGCGTCCGCCCATGGATGAAGACCGCAGCAACGCCCGCATCCTCGAGCGCCTGCGCAAGGTCGGGCGCAGTAATGTTCTCGGCGTCCCATCCCAGTCGCATCTTCGCCGTGACCGGGATGCCGATCGCGCCGACCATCCTCCGCACGAGGTCAGCGGTCTTGCCCAGCTCGGTCATCATCGCCGAGCCCCCTCCGATCTTCGTCACCTTCTTCACGGGGCAGCCCATGTTGATGTCGACCGCCTGCGCGCCCATATCCTCGCAGATGACGGCGGCGTCGCGCATCTCGTCGGGGACGCTGCCAAAGAGCTGGATTGAGAGCGGCTGGTCCCCCGCGCACGATTCGACCAGCTTGAGCGCCGTCGGGTTGCGCTCGATCAGCGACCGGGCGTTGACGAGGTCCGTTGTCGCCCAGCCGAGGCCGCCCAGCTCACGTAGGGTCATCCTCATCGGAAGGTTGGTGTACCCCGCCAGCGGCGAGAGGAAGAGGTTGGAATCTACCTCGATGTTGGCGATGCGCATGTCGGTCCGCGCAGGATGGCCGGGAGGCCGTTTTCCGCAACCGGCAATTGGCGCGGGTCAGCCCGAAACGAGTTCGAGCGACAGCCGGTTGTGGCGCTCGAGGACGGCCTCGAGGTCCACCGTGACCAGCCGTCCCTCCTCGACCACCACGCGCCCGTCGATGACCACCCAGGACGAGGGTGCCGGCGCGCAGAAGACAATCGCCGCGACCGGGTCATGGAGGGCGCCGGCCGTTCCGACACCGCGCAGGTCAAATGCAGCGAAATCGGCCGCCATGCCTTGGGCCAGGGCCCCGATGTCGTCGCGCCCGAGGACTCTGGCGCCGCCGATCGTCGCCAGCTCGAGCGCCTGGCGGGCGGTCATTGCGGATGGCCCTAACCCCACGCGCTGCAGAAGCATGGCCTGTCGCGCCTCGCCCAGGATGTTGCCCGAGTCGTTTGAGGCCGATCCGTCGACGCCCAGCCCAACCGGGACGCGCCTTGCGATCATCCTTCGAATCGGCGCCGTGCCTGAGCCGAGACGCATGTTGGAGCACGGGCAGTGAGCGACGCCCGTGCCGGTCCGCCCGAAAAGGTCAATTCCCGCGTCGTCCAGCTTGACGCAGTGCGCGTGCCACACGTCCGGGCCCACCCAGCCGAGCTCCTCGGCGTATTCCGCCGGCGTCATTCCAAACTTCTCCCTGCTATAGGCGACGTCGTTGTCATTTTCGGCGAGATGCGTGTGGAGCGAGACCCCGAATGAACGTGCGAGGCGCGCCGATTCCCGCATGAGGTCCCGGCTGACGGAGAACGGCGAGCAGGGCGCGACCGCGATCCTGAGCATTGCGAAGCGCCGTTTGTCATGGTGTGCCTCGATCAAACGCTGCGTGTCCGAAAGAATGAAGGACTCGCTCTCGACGAGCTCGTCCGGCGGCAGGCCGCCGTGGCTTTTCCCGACGCTCATGCCTCCCCGGGACGCGTGGAACCGCATCCCGACCTCGGCGGCAGACTGGATGCTGTCCTCCAGGCGGCATCCGTTCGGGAAAAGGTAAAGGTGGTCGCTCGAGGTCGTGCATCCAGAGAGGACGAGCTCCGCCATCGCCGTCAGCGTCGAGGAGCGCAGCATGTCGGGCGTGAGGCGCGCCCAGATGGGGTAGAGAGCCTCGAGCCATTCGAACAGTCCGGCATCCTGCGCCGCGGGAACCGCGCGCGTGAGGCTCTGAAACATATGGTGGTGGGTGTTGACGAGTCCGGGCACGACCACGTGCCCTGAAAGGTCGAGCACCCGATCCGCGGTATCCGGCAGCTCCGACGACAGGCCGACGGCGGTGATCCGGTTTCCTTCGGCGAACAATCCGCCTCCCCGGATCTCCCGCCGGTCCTTGTCCATCGTGACAAGGACGTCCGCGTTGCGGACCAGCAGCGTGCCAGGGCGGGCCCCCACGGGCGTCATCGTGCGCGGACTGCGGTCCTCATCCGTAAGAGGCCCTCGGCGAGCGTCGACCTCGGGCACCCGAAATTGATCCGGACATTCCTGCCTGGGGGAGCGCCGAACGGGACACCGTCGCTCAGCCCGACGCCATTGTCCTCGAAATGCTTCGCCGGGTTGGTCAAGCCGAGCTCCGATACGTTGAGCCACGCCAGATATGTCGCCTCGATGGGCGCCTCAACCCGCACGCCGGGTATCTCGCGCTCGATGAAGTCCACGAGATAGTCGCGGTTGCCGCGGAGATATTCGAGAAGCGCGTGCCTCCATGGCTCGCCATCGCGGTACGCCGCCTCGCAGGCGACGTAGCCGAAGATGTTCACCTCTGCGACGATGCCCGCGGTTGCCCTGACATACCGCGCGCGCAGCGCGGGATCCGGGATTATTGCGAACGACGCCCCTAGACCCGGGACGTTGAACGTCTTGCTGGGGGCCATGAAGGTGAGCGTCCTCGCCGACTCGCCGGGAGCTGCGACTTCGATGGGCTCGTGCACGGCGCCCTTCGCAAGGAGAAGGTCGCAGTGGATCTCGTCGGAGCAGAGCACAATTCCATGCCGCGCGCAGAACTCGGCAACCCGTGCGAGCTCGGCCCGGCTCCAGACACGCGCGACCGGGTTGTGCGGGTGGCAGAAAAGGAGCACCTTCGTGCGAGGTGTGACGGCCGCCTCGAGCGCGTCCCAGTCGATCTCCCAGCGCCTTGCCTTGGTGTCGAGGGCGAGGGGGACATTCCTGGCTACTCTTCCCTGGCCTTTTGGGGCGATCGTGAACGGCGGATATATGGGCGCAAAGCTCATGACCTCGTCGCCCGGCTCGGTAAGGGCACGGATCGCCACATTTAGGCCGCACACGAGGCCCGGCAGCCAGACAAGCCACGCCGGGTCGACCTGCCACTTATAGCGTGCCGCCAGAGCCGCTATCACGGCTTCGACCGTCGACTTGGCGGGCCGTGAATAACCGAAGATCCCGTGCGCCGCGCGCATCCGGATGGCATCGACTATTGCAGGCGCCGACTCGAAATCCATGTCGGCGACCCACATCGGAAGGATGTCACGACCCGCGTACTTCTGCCATTTTTGCGAGTCTGTGCCTCGGCGGTCGGGCGGCGTGTCGAAATTGAAAGTCATCGGGGCGGCGAGCGAACCACAACGCGCCGGGGATTCCGAACGTTTTTTGAGGTTCGGCCGGGCGGCCACCCCTTCAAGGTGTTTCGAACAACGGAAGGATCCGCATTCCGGGCACCGTGACCAGTCCCTTGTCGGTGATCCGAATCTCAGGAATGACGGAGAGGGGGATGAGGTTGAAGCCCATGTAGGGGAGCTTGCAGCCCGCGCCCCTCCAAGCCCGCTTGAGCCTCGTCGTCTCCCTGGCCACATCGGGCGCGCGCCTGTCGGACATGAGACCCGCCACCGGAAGCGCCACCTTGGCGACGACCTTGCCATTTCGCACCACGCAAACGCCGCCACGCATTCGTTTGATCTCCGCGAGCGCCCTCCGCATGTCGCGTTCGTTCTTTCCCGCGAGAATGATGTTGTGGGCATCGTGGCCGACAGAGCTGCCGACCGCGCCGTCCCTGAGGCCGAAATCGCCAAGAAGCCCGTGCGCCACGGCGCCCGACAGGCCGTGCCGCTCGACGATGGTCACGAAGCAGAGTCGGTGCCGCGCGAGGAGATTCGCCCAGACCTCGCGCGCCCTGGGCCTGAGCGGAACGCGCTCATGCTCCAGGATGATCCCCGGGGCCGCAACTCTGATGACGTTCGCCGTCACCGGCCCGCGCGGAAGCGCGGGCTGGAGAACGGGCCTCACCGGAAGCATCACCGTCTTGTATGCGGCACTTGGATACTTGTAGCGGCGGGAAAGCGCCGCCTCCAGGACAGGTGTTATCCTGCGGTCCCGCACGACAAGTTCGCCGCCATACCATGTGCATTGCGGCTTGAGCGAGTCGTCCAGGAGCACGATGTCGGCGCGGCGCGCCGGTGCCAGGCCGCCTATGTCTCCGTCCATCCCGAAGCGCGTGGCTGAATGCAGCGAACCCATGCTCCACGCGACCTCGGGCGCGAGCCCCGCCTTCACTGCGGAGCGAACGACCCAGTCCAGCCCAAACAGGAAGAGGTCGTCGGCGTCCCGGTCGTCGGTGCACACGCAGACCCGCTTCGGGCTAGCCCCGAGCTCGGTGACGGCCCTTATGGCGAGGGGCAGGGAGTTCCACGGCGTCCTTGGGTTGCCTCCGCGCAGGAAAACCCACACGCCGTTTTCGAGGAAGTCGTCCGAGATTTCCCTCGTTATCGCCTCATGCGTATCCGTTATGCCGGAAGCCGCCGCGGCCGAGACAAACTCTCGCCCATAGACGTGTCCCGACACCGGCAGGCCGCGGCGAAGGGCCTCCGCGAGGACTGCGTGGCTCCTGCGGTTGCCCATGGCCACCTGCACGTAGTCCATCTTCTCGCCGAGGCCGACCGCCTCGGGCCAATCGTCGAATATGCGGCCGATCTTGGCAGGCGTCAGGTCCCCGCCGGCCGTCTCGAACCTCGGCCCTGTCGCCGGTACGGTGCTGGGCACGGTGAGAAAGATCGAAAGCGGCGCCTGCCGGGCGTCCTCGAGCATCCACTCGATGCCCCGGGCGTCGCAAACGTTTCCGATTTCATGGCTGTCGCAGAAGATCGTGGTCGTTCCATTAAGGAGTGCCGCCTCCGCGTAGGCGCACGCCGTCATCATGGAGCTTTCGATGTGGAGGTGGGGATCCACGAGTCCGGGCGCGAGGATTCCCCCGCGCGCGTCGAACCGCCGGACGCCTGAACCCCGTCGCTGCCTGAAAGTCCCCGAGGGCTTAACGGCTGCGATCCGCCCTGACTTTATCCAGACCTCCCGGCCAGAATGCATCCGCTCGGTATAGGTGGAGAGGAGCCGGGCGCCCGAAATAACGAGGTCCGGGGGCTCGCGCCCCATTGCGACTGCCGCGAGCGAGCGCGTTACTGCGTGCAGGGGAGCTACGGAAAAACGCGTCAGGCTCATGTTGCGGAAAAAATTCTGCCGGGGCATACCGGCGCCACCTGGGACGCCCGCGAGGTTCAAAGACTTACTGAGCCGACACGGTTGAGGCGAGATGATTGAGGGGCCTTGGATCCGCCGTCCGCTAGGGCTGGACCAGGGCCCGCCAGGCGGGAAGGAAGAAGACCTGCGTTGCGAATATCCTCTCGCCTCCTGCGCCGAAGCCATTCGCGAGCTGCGCCGCGCAGCCGAGCTCGGTAAACCTCGGATCCAACATGGTTTCGCGGTGATCCGGCGAATTCAGCCAGCCTTCGACAAGAAAGGCGGCATATTCCTGGTAGGTGTAATCGGGTTTGGGCCCGTTGGGCGGGCGCCGTGCCGGCATCATGATGGCGTTTTCGCCCACCCTGGCCGCCTGGAGGCCCGCCTGCGCGACGCGCTGGCCGACATCGTGCTCATGCAGAAACATGCTGTGGTGCCCGACCGTGAGGGTGAGCGCGAGATAGTTGGCCTGCATGTCCGCCGCATCGTCCAAGGCGGACAGGCCCTTGAGAGCCGAAGAGCCATTTGCGGCGCGCGCCAGGTTGGTTTCCTGGAAGATGGCTCTTGAGAGAAGCGCGTGATCAAATTCCTGCAGAGACATGACCCGGTCAACGGCCGGGTCCCTGCCCGACACGGGGGGAGGGGGCCTTGGCGAGTGAACGCCTCCGGAAAGAATCACAGCGAGCAGCGCGCCCAGTGCGCCTTTCGGAATCTTCACGCATACCAGCCAACCGCGCGCCTTTTTTCACGCAAAGGTTTTCGAGGCGGACCCTGAGCAATTACAGCGCACCCGGCGTCACACACTGGGAAGTAACTGCACAGCTGGCCTCCAGCCTCAAAAGCTAATGCCATGGAGGCCGGGTGTTTATGCGGCTGCTGGTTGCGGCACCACCCATGCAGAGAGAAGGGCACTATGCGATTCATACAATTCACCCAACCCAGTGGCCGCGTTGCCGTGCCTTCCGCCCGATTCGGCGGCAGGCTGGCAGTCTCGGGCATTGAAAACGAGCTCGACTGGCTGTTTGGAACGGCGCTCACGGGTTTAGCCGGATCATCCCGTGGCGGACAGTTCCCGGTCGATCTCACCGAGGATAAGGAAAACCTGTACGTTCGGGCCGAGCTGCCCGGCGTCACGCGCGACTCGATCAGCGTCGAGTTCGTCGATGGCAGCCTCACTGTCGAGGCCACCCTCAAGGAGAAGTCGGGCGAGGGCCAGACGCCGGCTACATTCAACCGGCAGGTCAGCATTCCGGACGAGATCGAGGCCGACAAGGTCTCGGCCGTCTATGAGAACGGTGTCCTCACCGTGACGCTTCCGCGCAAGGAGGAGTCCAAGCCCAAGAAAATAAAGGTGTCGGTCAACTGATCCGACGCACCAAAGGAAAAAATCACCATGTCACTACTCAATACACTCATACCGAGCTTCAACGGCGCATGCGCCGAAGCCGGGAAACCGCAGACACGCAGGCCTCGCTACGAGATCACCGAGACCGCCGAGGGCTTTGACGTCACCGTCAACCTTCCCGGGGTGGCCAAGGACGGCCTCGAGATCACTGACGAGGGCGGCGAACTCCGGATATCCGGAAAGGCCGCCGTCAAGCTGCTTGACGGCAGGGTGGTTCTCCACCGCGAGACTTCCGATGCCGCGTTCGAGCTTCTGCTCGCCCACGACAACGGGATCGTCCCCGAGAAGACCCAGGCGGACCTGCAGGACGGCGTGCTTCACGTGAAGCTCTCAAAGGTCGAGTCGGCGAAGCCGCGCAAGATCGCGGTTAGCTGAAGCACCGAAAATTGCGAATGCCGGAAGCCCGTTGCGGCTTCCGGCGTTTTTTTTGACACCACGCCAGGATCAGCCGGCGTTCCGGCGGCGCTGCGCGATCGAGGCTCCTATCGAAACCCCGAGTAGGGCTGCGATGACGGCCAGGGACGCGGCGGTCGGGACCTTGTACCAGGGCTCGGCCATCATCTTTATCCCCACAAACGAAAGAATCGCGGCCAGCCCCGCGTTGAGGAAACGCAGCGACCGCATCGCTCCGGACACGACAAAGAAAAGCGAGCGCAGCCCGAGTATCGCGAAAAGGTTTGATGAGATCGCGATCATCGCGTCGTGGGTCACGGCAAGGACAGCCGGAAGCGAATCGAGGGCGAAGAGCAGGTCGGCCGTCTCCAGGACGATGAGTGCGGCGAAGCCCGCCGGGGCGTGCCGCGTCACAAACCCGTAGATGCGACCGGAAGGAGCCAGGGCCTTGCGGCCCCCTTTGTGGGCAGCGAAGCGGATTCCGGTGGCCAGCAGGACCACCCCGAATACCGGGACGATCCATGCGAAGCGCGTGATGGCACCGACTCCTGCAAGGATGAAAGCCGACCGGAGCACGACGGCGCCCGCGACGCCCCAGAATAGGAGGCGGCGCTGGCGGCGCGGGTCCAGGCCGAACTGCTCGAACACCAGTGCGAACACGATCACATTGTCCACGCTCAGGCTGAGCTCAATCAGGTAGCCCGCCAGATATTGCTGCGCGGGCTCGGCGCCGCGGCGCAGCCAGACGATTGCCCCGAATGCGAGCCCAAGCGCGACGCACGCGAGCGCCACGACCGCGTCCCGCGCCCGGAAGGGCCGGGCTCCGGGCCTGGAGTCGGGTCGTGATTCAGCGGGCACAGGGTCAGCGGCAACGCCGCATCTTGACGTTGCGGGAGGTCGCGGCTTTGGCAATGTCCTCCCATGGAGATTCCTATCCCCATCCAGGTGCCCGCGAAACCCTCCGGACTCCTCCTTCGCCTGGTCGACTCGCTGCAAAAACGGTTTTTCCCAGGCGCGATGGATTCCGTGACCGCGCGCTGGATCGCCGCGCTGCTGTTCGTCCTGGTGGCCTTCGTGATGGGCCGGTTCGTAATGAGGGTGGTATTCTCGAGGATAAGGAGGTTTTCCGCGGGTGCTAAGAACCAGCTCCTGGTGCCGGCGCTGGAACCGCCCGCCTCGACGCTCGTCGTCCTATGCGGCATCATTGCGGCCCTTTACGTCGTCCCGCTTTGGGACACGGTCCCAAACCTTGTCAGGCTCGGCGAGCACGGGGCGCTCACGGCTGTCATCCTTTGGGGGGTCGCCTGCGCGGGCGGGGCCGCCATCGACCACTTTGCGGTCGGCGCACGCGCGCGGAGCCTCCACATCGCGGCCTTTATTCCGCTCATCAAGCGGACAATTGGCGCGTTCTTCATCGTGTTCAGCATCCTCGTCGTCTTCGAGAGCCTGGGCTTCGAGGTGAAGACGTTCCTCGCGGGCCTCGGGATCGGCGGACTCGCGTTCGCATTGGCGGCGCAGGACACGATCGCGAACATGTTTGGCTCGTTCGTGGTCGTGATGGACCAGCCCTTCTATGTTGGGGAATACATTCGTATTCAGGGGCATGAGGGAACCGTTGAGGAGATCGGGCTCCGCTCGACAAGGCTGCGGACGGCCCAGCGCACGCAGATAGTGATCCCCAACAAGACCGTCGCGGCGGAAGTCATCACCAATTTCACGAGGATGCCCCAGCGTCGCGTGGACGCGACACTGGGCCTGAGGTACGACAACCCGCTGGACAGCGTCCAGCTCGCCGTTGCGGACATCCGCGCGCTTCTACGCGCCGACCCCGGAGTCCACCAGGGCCAGATCGTGGTCAGCTTCGCGGATTTCAGCGACAACTCGATGCGCGTGCAGATCCTCTATTTCACGGCCGACCCCGACTGGGAGGCGCATATGGCGGTCCGCGAGCGAGTCAATTTTGGGATCCTACGCGCCTGCAACACCCGGGGTGTCATTCCCGTGTATCCCGACCCGGCCTTCCGCGCCGAGCGGCCGGCGGCCCCCGGTGGGCCGGGTGCCTAGTCCAGCGTCTGCCGGTATCGCTTCACGCCGATCGCCATGGCGATCGTGACAATGAGGCCGTCGGCTAGACCTCGGGCACTCGATTTTTTGGGATTTCGATTTAAAGGGTTGATTTAGCGCTTTTCGGGCGGGTTTCCCGGTTCGGCAGCTAAGGTTGATGGATCGACCCCCCAGGAATCGAAGTTGGGACTCTTCACTAGCCATGAAGGATGCTGTCAAGTGGAGCCCCATCAAGTCGTTCTCAACAGAGCCGATGGGCTGGAATTACAGACCACTGTCGATGTGCGGTTCCTTTACGTCATTCTGAAGGAAGGCCTATCGGAGGTCATTGGTCAGTGTGAGCGGCGCCGGGTCGTTTGTCGGCGGATTATTGGGGTCCTGCACTTGCTGCTCTAAGCGTTGGCTACCCAAGCAGGCCTGCCTACTTCTCGAACCAGGCTTCCATCCCGATGTCCTCTGTCCGCACCTCAACCTTCCTGAACGGGACCCCGGCGAGCATCCTTTCGAATTCGACCTTCGTGTAGGCCCGCTTCAGGAGCATGAGGCGGAATGTCGCCAACGTGAACCATCGGTTCCACGCGCTCAAACCCCAATGGGCAATGTGCCGCTTGATGTCGCTCACTGGCACGTCCCGCCGGAGATCGATGACGACGCCGGTGCCATTCGGGCGCAGGACGCGTTGCATCTCGCGGAGCGCCAGTTCGGGCTGGGTGAAGTTCTTGAACGCAGCCCGGCAGACGAGCAGGTCAAAGCTGTTGTCGGCATAGGGGATGGCCGATGCGTTTCCCACGCGGAAGTCCACGGGCACCCCTGCGGCTCGCGCGTTCCCGCGGGCCAGCTCCACGAACGTCCTGCTGATGTCGAGACCGGAGACCCGGAAGCGGCCGAGGCGCGCAAGCTCGACGGCCAGGAAGCCCGGCCCGGGCGCCACCTCTAGGACGTCCCCGCCGTCCGGCAGAAGGGCGCCCAGGCGCCGGGCGTCCCGGCGGAAATCCTCCATGCCCTTGCGGGTGTTCCTCTCGTACCACCGAGCGATCGGGCCCTCCATGCCCAGCCCCTTGTATGCTTTCAATGTCGCTGCAGTCATGATTCGCGGGTATTCGTAGATTTTGCTAATTTCGTTGCGTTGATTTGGTACCTTATTTAATAAGATACTTATCCAGTAAGAGACATTCGAACACCATGTCAACCGAGAACCCCGGAAACCGCCGCGCCCTGCACGCCGAGCTCATGGAGCAAACCCGGCTCCTCATCGCGGGCGCCGTCCTCTTCAACCAGCACGTGGCGGACGAGGTGGGGCTTCATCTGATGGATCTGCAGAGCCTGAGCTTCCTGGGGCTCCAGGCGTCCGTCACGCCCGGAATGCTGGCCGAGTTGACGGGGCTCACGACCGGAGGGGTGACGGTGATGCTCGATCGGCTGGCAAGGGCGGGCTACATCAGGCGCCGGCCCAATCCCGACGACCGGCGCAGCGTGCTGATCGAGGTAAACCCGGCAAAGTTGAAGGGGATCCAGGCTCACTACGCGGGCGTAGTCAGGCAGCTCGAGACCATTTACGCGGGCGTTCCCGAGGCGGACCTGCAGTCGGCGGTCAAGGTGATGACTCTCATGAATGCCACCCGCGGACGGCGCCCGCCCCCAGCTGGCAAGCCGCCATTTCAGAAGGCTCCAATAGTTCACGAACCCAGAACCCGGTAAGCCTGAAAGCCACCAGAAATAGAGGAACACCTGTCAGGCTCAGCCAATCGGGGCCCCTGCAATTCGGAGCGGGTCGATACCGTAATCGCCCCGCTTGGGTCGCGCGAACTCCAATGCCTGGCCGCGAAGCGATAGCGGTGATCTCGGCTGGCAGCAAATAGGTCGGCACATTCCATCGTTCCTTTTGGGAGATCGACCCTGGCGGCCATCCGACGCCTGGAGGTTGAGGCTCTTGAGGGCGCGGACAGGCCACTCAGCTAAGAGTTCACGGCAGCATCTGCGGAGTCTGCTGGCCGGGTCCTGCGGCAGGCTTAATCGCCTCTTTCCTCGGACCCGGCCAATGCATCTCAACTGCTTCGTCTCCCGTCCGAATATCCCAAATCGACCCCATAAATCGGTTTGACCACCTCAGTCATATGACTGCCATCAACCCTTTAAATCGAAGACCGGATTTTTTTAACGCCAAGAATGGATGAAAAAACGGTCACGTAATGGGATGACAGTCAGTATATTGGGAACTACTTACCCGGGACCGTTTTACTTGTGAATCCTGGCTGGAGCCGAGAGGGTAATCATCAAATTGAAACGCCGTCCAGACGAGACCATCGGGTCGACCCTTCGAAACGCCATCGCCGCGCTGGCGATCGCTGGGGCCCTTGCGTTCACACCGGCGGCGCGCGCGCAGGTCACCCAGCTGAACCAGAGCTTCAACGGCACTACGGCCCCGGGCTGGGTCCTGGGCGGCTCAAACTTTACCCCGGAGCTCACCGCCGCCCATGGGATCGACCCGGTCGGAAGCGGCTGGCTGCGCCTGACCAGCAACGCGAGCAACGAGTCCACCTACGCCTACGACTCGACGCCCTTTGCCTCGGCCAACTCGACGATCTCGGCCCAGTTCAACCTTGCGGTGTACAACGGCTCGGGCGCCGACGGCATCACGTTCTTCCTTGCGGACTCGAGCGTCGCCTTCAGCGCCGGCGCCTACGGCGGCAGCTTAGGATACGCCCAGAAGACCCTCGCGGGCGGCGGGGGCGCCGACATCAACGGAATGGCGGGCGGCTACCTTGGCGTGGGCGTCGATGAATTCGGCAACTACTCGAACCCCACGGAGGGCCGCATCGGCGGCCCCGGGTTTGTCTCGAACGCGATCGCGGTTCGCGGACCCGGCACGGGCCTCACGGGCTATGACTACCTGGGCGGCTCGGGCGCTCTCTCCACGCCGCTCTCATATCCCGGCCAGACGACCCGCCCCACCGGAGCCCAGGCCGAGACGATCCAGATGATCCTCACCTCGAGCAACCAGCTGACCGTCTCGATCGAGATCGGCATGACGGGGGTTTTCCGCACGGTGCTCACGGCGGACCTTTCCAGCTACACGCGCCCGAGCAGCCTCATCATGGGCTTCACCGGCAGCACAGGCGGTTCAACCGATATCCACGAGATCCAGGACGTGTCGCTCACCGCCGTGACGGGCAGCCTCTGGACCAACAACAGCGCCGACAGCAACTGGAACACCGCCAACGACTGGGCTGGGAGCCCGGGCAAGGTCCCGGCGGTCGGATCCGACGTGCTTCTGGACAACACCTATGTCGGCACGGCGCAGACAATCAACGTGGGCACGACCCAGATCATCCGTTCCCTTCAGATTGACGCCCCGTTCGGCTACACGCTCAACAACTCCACGCTGGAATTCAACAACGAGGGCGTGGCCGGCACGACCGGCATCGTTGTCACCCAGACGCATGGCAGCGCCGCTGACACGGTCAACTCCGCCATCAAGGCCGACAACGCGATCATCGTTCAGAACAACTCGGCCTCGAACCTCAACCTGACCGGCGCCCTCGCCACGGGCGGCTTCTCGGTGAACTTCAACGGAAGCGGCGTCGTAAACGAGTCGGGCATCGTCTCGGGCACGGGCTCCATCTATGAGACCGGCTCGGGGGCGACGACGCTGTCCGGCGCGAACACGTATTCAGGCGGCAGCATGCTCGTCTCCGGCACCGTGAATGCGAATTCCAGCGCGGCGCTTGGCACCGGCGGCGTCACGCTTAACGGCGGAACCCTGGCCTCGACGAATGGAAGCACCCTCTCGAACACCCTCACGCTCACGGGCAGCTCGGGCCTCAGCAACATCACGACAAGCGGCAAGCTGACGCAGTCGGGCGGCAGCCTCACTCTCAACATGGAGGGCGCGACCCAGTCAGGGGCGGTCGCCCTTTCCGAGGGAAACACGGCGCGGACTCTGACCGTCGAGTCTGACGCCGGCACCAGCACGATTTCGGGCATCATCAGCAATGGCGGCTCGGGTGCCGGCAGCCTCGCGAAGACGGGTGCGGGAACCCTGGCCCTCGGCGGGGGCAACACCTACACCGGCACGACGACGGTCTCCGGCGGCACGCTGCAGACGAACGTCGCCAACGCGTTCGCGAACACGATGGCGATCACGGTCAACACCGGCGCGATCATGAGCCTGAACGGGAACAGCCAGACGATAGGGTCCATCAGCGACGCGGGTGCGCTGTCTTTTGGCGCGGGCGCCGCGAACCTGACGCTCACCTCGGGCACAAGCCTTCTCAGCGGCACGATCACGGGCACCGGAACGCTCACGCTGGATGCCGGAACAACCCTGACGCTCGGCGCGAACTTCAACGACTCGGGCCTGAACATCGTCCTCGCGGGCGGCACTCTGAAGCTCAACGGGACCACGGACACGTTCGGCAGCCTGAAGATCACGAGCAACTCGGTCCTCGATTTCGCGAACCCCTTGACCTCGTCCCTCTCCGTCAGCGGCGTGACGCTGACGGGCGCCTCCCAGCTCTCCGTGACCAACTGGGCGAACATGGTCGACTATTTCTACAGCGGCACGAGCCCCGGCACACAGGGCACGGCGCCGATCGACCAGATCGTCTTCAGCGGCTTCGCGGGCAGCAAGACCCACTGGAACACCTACACGTCTGGCCCTGGCGCGGCCAATGAGATTTCGCCGGTTCCGGAGCCCGCCACGTACGGGGCAATATTTGTGGGCATTTCATTGATCGGGATAGTGATCCACCGCCGCAAGCGGTCCGCTGCCTGAGGACTGCGGGAGGCCGCTTGACCGGACGCGCTGCCTGCGTCTATTCCACCATGGGCAATATCATGGGAATGCGGCATCCAACGCGGGATATATGGGCGGTCCTTTCGGCCTTGGCGGCCATCATCCTGGCTGCGGGCCCACTGCGCGCGGACCTCGCGCCGTCGTCGCCTTTCCTTCCCGCCAACGCCGTGGCGGCAGGGGCGTCGGCCGGACCCCAGGGCCCCATCGAGCTTCGGGGCGTCATGTCGATGCCCGGAGGCGCACCGGCCTTCTGCATCTACGACACGGCCAAGAAGAAGGGCGTCTGGGTCAGCCTCAACGAGGCCGGCCATGACTTTGTGGTCAAGTCGGCTGACTCGTCCGCGGACAGCGTGAGCGTCCAGTACCAGGGGCGCAGCATGACATTGACCCTGCGGACGGCAAAGGTCGCCTCCGCCGGCGCGGCCGTAATCCCGGCGGTCGTGCCGCCGGGCGGACCCCAGGTGGCGCTGAATCCTTCCCCGTTCGACGAGCAGAAGCGGCTCGATGCCGTCGCCCAGGAGGTCCGCCGCCGAAAGCAGGAGCGGGAAAGGGCCGTCATGGACGCCCAGAACGGCGTGGCCCCTCCGATGGTGCCGAATCGCTAGCGTCCGATCGGGGTACGGAATTTTTCGTGCACCTGCCGAGCGTCCGTCTAGCGTGAGTTCCCAAATGGGAACTCCGCTCACCAGCGCCGACGCCGGACCGTCCAATCCGGAGCTGATCCGCCGGCTGTTCGGCCTTGCGTGGCGCTACCGCCTGCGTTGCCTGCAGGTGCTCGGCATCCAGCTCGTGCTTCTGACGATGGGGCTTTTCGGGCTGAGCTTCACGGGGGTCGGCATCGACTACATCCGGCAGGTGGTCGCGCACAGGGAGGCGGATCCGCAACCCCAGGCGGTGATCCGTTTTCTTCACTTCAGCCTGCCCGCGGCGTGGCATCCCATGCAGGTGCTTGCGGTCCTCGGGGGGCTCATCCTTGCCCTGTCGATGTGCAGGGCGTTCCTCAACTACGTTTATGCGGTCCTCGTCAACATCCTCGTCCAGCAGAAGCTGGTCGTGGACCTGCGCGCCGAGATCTACGACAAGCTCCAGAGGCTGAGCTTTCGATTCTTCGACGCGAACACGACCGGATCGATCATCACGCGGGTGACGGGTGACGTGCAGTCGGTGCGGATGTTCGTGGACCAGGTCCTCATCCAGAGCGTCATCATGGTTATCTCGCTCACGGTCTATGCCATCTACATGGCGAGCCTGAGCCCCGGGCTCACGCTCGCCTGCCTCGCGACCACGCCCGTGCTCTGGATCCTCGCCGCGCTCTTCTCCCACAAGATCCAGCCGGAGTACGCCGAGAACCGGAACCTGGTGGAGAAGATGGTGCAGTACCTCGCGGAAAGCATACAGGGCGTGGCCGTCGTCAAGGGCTTCGGGCGCGAGGACGAGAACCGCGAGAAGTTCGAGGCCGGAAACTCGGCCATTCTCACGCAGCAGTACAACATCTTCTGGCTGGTGAGCCTCTTCTCGCCAACCGCGGGCTTCCTCACGCGCATCAATACCATCGTCCTCCTGGGATACGGCGGGGTGCTTGTCGCTCGCGGGTCACTGCCCCTGGGCGCCGGCCTGGTCGTTTTTGCCGGTCTTCTGGACCAGTTCGCCGGCCAGGTGAACAACGTCGCCGCGATCGTGAACTCCGTCCAGCAGTCGCTCATCGGGGCGAAGCGAGTGTTCGAGATCCTGGACGCCCCGGTGGACGTCCGCTCGCCTCCGGATGCCGTCCGCCGCGCGCGCTTCGAGGGGGCCGTCCGCTTCGATGACGTCTCCTTCGAGTATGGCCAGCTCGATCCCGTGATCCGGGACGTGAACCTGGAGGTGAAGCCCGGCGAGTGCGTGGCGATACTCGGCGCGACGGGATCGGGAAAGAGCGTCCTGATGAGCCTCGTCCCGAGGTTCTATGACGTTTCCAAGGGACGGCTGCTGATCGACGGCATCGACGTCCGCCACCTGCACCTGGACGACCTGCGCCGCAACATTGGCACGGTCTTCCAGGAAAGCTTCCTCTTCTCGAACACGGTCGCATCCAACATTGCCTTCGGGCACCCCCACGCGACCCAGGCGCAGATCGAGCGGGCCGCGCGCGTGGCGGCTGCGCACGAATTCATCATGGGCCTGCCCAAGGGCTACGACACGGTCCTAGGCGAAAGCGGGAACAGCCTCTCGGGGGGCCAGCGGCAGCGGCTCGCGATCGCGCGCGCCGTGCTGCTCGAGCCGGCGATCCTCCTCCTGGACGACCCTACCGCGGCCATAGACAGCGAGACCGAGCATGAGATATTCGAGGCGCTCGACCGCGCGATCGCAGGCAGGACGACCTTCATCGTCGCGCACCGCCTCAGCACGCTCCGCCGCGCGGACATGATCATCGTGCTGGAAAACGGGCGGATCGTCCAGCGGGGCACCCACGCGGAGCTGATCAAGGTGCCCGGCCCCTACCTCCATGTGGCGAATCTCCAGCTGGTCGACGGGCGCGAACTGCAGGAACCCGCCGGGGGGCTGAAGCCATGAGCGCCGAGAAGACAAAGTCGTCCGACCTCACCCTCGTGCGGCGCGTGCGCGACGAGGATGACGACGAGGAGCAGTTCAAGCCCCTCGACTGGAGGCTCATCCGCAGGCTCCTCGTCTATGCGGGTCCCGTCAGGGGCAAGCTCTGGGTCATGGTCGTGCTGACGGTGATCCGGGCGGCGCAGCTGCCCGGTCTCGCCCTGCTCTCGGCTAGCGTGATCACGGGACCGATCGCACATTCGGACGTTCACGGCATCCTCGTGGGAACGATCGAATTCGCCGTCCTCGCGGTCGTGACGGACTTTCTGTTCCATTTCCGGCAGCGCTATGCGCTCGAGATAGGCGAGACGGTCGTGAACGGCCTCAGGTCGGACATCTTTGCGAAGGCGCAGCGCCAGCCCATGAGCTTCTTCCACCGCATGAAGCTCGGCAGGATCCTCAGCCGGGTGACAAGCGACGTTGAGGCAGTCCGAGTAGGCGTGCAGGACGTCGTATTCGTAACGGCCATCCAGTTCGGGCAGATGGTGTTCACGGCCGCGGTGCTGGCGTACAGGGACTGGAAGATGTTCATGGTCGTCGTCGGGATGGCGCCGATCCTCTGGCTGGTGAACAACCACTTCAGGATGAAGCTGAGCCGGCTCACCCGGGCCGCCTCGGACAGCTTCAGCCGCGTCACAGCGACCCTGGCGGAGTCGGTGAACGGCATCCGCGTGACTCAGGGATTTGTTCGTCAGGACACGAACGCCGGGCTTTTCAGGAGCCTCCTCTCGGATCACTCGAGGTACAACATCGCGCTTGCGCGGACCTCCGCGGTTCTGGCTCCCATCCTGGAGCTGAACAGCCAGTTCTTCGTCGCGACCCTCCTTGTCGTGGGAGGGTGGCGCATCTTCCATCACGGGATGGAGCCGACGGACCTGATCATGTTCATCCTCCTCTCGAACTTCTTCTTCTCCCCTTTCACCATCATCGGCAACCAGTACAACCAGGGCCTCGTGGCGATGGCCAGCGCCGAGCGGATCTTCTATCTTGTGGACATGAAGCCCGACTGGGAGGACGAACCGTCGGCCTCGGCGCTTCCCGACCAGAGGCGGCAGGGAGGCAAGGGCGCGCGGATTGAGTTCAGGGGGGTTTCGTTCGGATACGACACGAGCCGGCTCGTCCTGCACGACATCAACTTCACGGCCGAGCCCGGCCAGACGATCGCCCTCGTTGGCCACACCGGGAGCGGGAAGAGCTCGATCATCAACCTTGTTTCCAAGTTCTACCTTCCGACCTCGGGCGAGGTGCTGGTCGACGGCCGGGAAATCCGCTCCATAACCGGGCGCTCGCTTCACCGGCAGATGGGGATGGTGCAGCAGCAGAATTTTCTCTTTAGCGGGTCGGTGCTCGAGAACATCCAGCTGAGCAAGCCGGGCGCGACGGAGGCCGACGTGAAAGAGGCGGCCGCGAGGCTCGGTTGCCTCGACTTCCTCGGGGAGCTGCAGGACGGTCTCAACACCCAGGTCGGCGAGCGCGGGTCCGGGCTCTCCGTCGGCCAGCGACAGCTTGTCTGCTTCATGCGTGCCCTGCTCGCGGATCCGCGGATCGTGATCCTGGACGAGGCGACGAGCTCGATCGACGCCCTCACTGAAGCGCGGCTCCAGAATGCTCTTGCGACACTTCTGCGGGAGCGCACGAGTTTCGTCGTGGCGCACCGGCTGAGCACGATCCGCGGAGCGGACCTCGTCCTCGTGCTCGACCAGGGACGCATAATCGAGCGCGGGACCCATCCCGCGCTTCTCGCAAAGGGCGGCCATTACGCGGGATTGTACAAGCAGTTCGTGCAGGTCGATGATCGGCGCTGATTTCCGGCCCGCAAAAATCAGTAAAGATTTTTCTCGGAAATCGGGTGGTTTTCCCTCTAGAAAGGCATTGCTTTCAGGTCAAAACACCCTACAACAAAAGATTCATATGGCTAAAAAATCAGCTCGTAAACCCAACGCCGCGTTCATGAAACCGGTAACTCCCGACAGCGCACTTTCCGCCGTCGTCGGCTCCAAGCCGCTTCCCCGCACGGAGCTCACCAAGAAGCTCTGGGACTATATCAAGAAGAACGGACTCCAGGACAAGAAGGACCGTAAGATGATCAATGCCGACGTCGCCCTCAAGGCCGTGTTCAGCGGCAAGGGCAAGGTCAGCATGTTCGAGATGACCAAGCTCGTCTCGGGCCACGTTTCCTAAGCCCCAGGATTCGCTTAGAATATTTGCCGCCGCGGATGAACTCCGCGGCGGTTTTTTTGTGGTGCGCCCGGGGTTACTTGCCAAGGGCGGTCTCGATGTGCCGGCAGGAAGCTTTGATGATCTCGAGCCTCGCGTGCCGCTTGTTGTTCGCCGCGACGAGGTGCCACGGGGCATGGCGCGAACTCGTGAGCGCGAGCATGTCCCCGACGGCGATCTCGTAGGATCCCCATTTCCGCCGGTTGCGCCAGTCCTCGACGTCCATCTTGTGCCTCTTGTAAAGCGTCGCCTCCCGGTCGCGGAACCTCCGGAGCTGCTCCTCCTTCCCGATGTGCAGCCAGAACTTGAGCACGATGACGCCGTGCTCGGAAAGCTCTCGTTCGAACTCGTTGAGCTCCCGGTAGGCGCGCCGCCATTCGGGCTCGGTGGCGAAGCCCTCGAGTCGCTCGACGAGAACGCGGCCGTACCAGGAACGGTCGTAGATCGTGACCATGCCCGCCCGCGGCAGGTGCCTCCAGAACCGCCAGAGATAATGGTGGGCCTTCTCCTCGTCCGTGGGCTTGGAGACCGGGATCACGCGGAAGTCGCGGGCGTCTATGGCGTCGGTGAGGCGGCGGATCGCGCCGCCCTTTCCGGCGGCGTCCCAGCCCTCGAAGACCCAAACGACGGAGCGCCTCTCCTGCCCGGCCGCGCGCACGGCCTTGTTCAGCCGGCCGAGCCACTTGTCCCTCTTCTTCTCGTAGGACGGCTGCGAGAGCTTGCTTTCGAGGGACAGCGAAAGAAGGCGGCGAAGGCCGGCCGGCCGGAGCGGGACGATCCGCTTTACCCGGCGGCCCCGGGCCGCGGCGCGGCTGCGGGCGCGCACGTGGATGCGGTAGCGGGAAAGAAGGATGTCCGCGACGGCAAGGTTCCGGGCGCGGGAATCCGAGGCGTCGATGATGTACCAGGGCGCGCCGGGCTGGTGGGTCGCGCTTCGCATCCTTTCCGAAAGGCGTGCCAGCCGCTCATAGTCGCGCTGGCTCTTCCAGTCGTCGGGCGTGACCCGCCACGCGGTGCGCGGATCAGACTCCAGCTCCCTCAGCCGGGTCCTCTGCGCCGACTTGGAAAGGTTGAGCCAGACCTTGACGATGAGCGCGCCGCCCGCGGCGAGCTGGCCCTCAAACCAAGCGTATCGCCGCAGGGCCGCGTCAAACTGCGCGAGTTCGCGCGCGCTCCGCGGATCCTCGTGGAGAGCGTCCGCGTGCCAACCGCCCGCGTAGATCGCCATGCGGCCGTTCGGGGGAAGCGTCCGCCAGTAGCGCCACATCGCGGGCCGGTCCCTCTCCTCGTCGGTCGGCTCGTGGAACGCGAACGTCTCGAAGCCGCGGGGATCAAGCCAGCCGTTGAGGATGTTGATGACGTCGCCCTTTCCCGAGGCCTCGACGCCGCCGACGACAAGGATCACGGGAAATTTCGCCGACTTCAGCTCGACCTGCATCCGGATGAGAGCCGCGCGTACGTCGTGAAGGCGCGCCTCATAGGCCTTCTTCGACATTTTCCGGTCATCTCCCGATTTCGCCATTTTTCTGGGGGTATCTCCGTGAGGAGTGGCTGCTGCCGCCGTTGATGTCGAGACGTCTTGGGGCTCGGTTGTGTTAAATCTTGAGCGGTTACCTCTTGGCTGCGGATCGGCCGGCGACCACCCTCTCGGCGTTCCATGGACTACCCGACGAAGCCATGAACGATGCCCCCAAATCCCTTCGTCGGCGCGCAATCCTCATGCTCGTGCTGGCGAACCTCTACTGGGGCCTGAGTTTTCCGCTCATCAAGTCGATCGCCTCGATGAACCGGGAACTGCTTCCGGACGCCGGGCCCTGGTTCGTCGCGGCCATGGCGATGGCTCCGCGGTTCCTCCTGGCAGCTCTCCTGGTGCTGATCTTCCGGCGTCGCGCAGAGGGCCGCCCGACGCGGCTGGAGTTCCGGCAGGGCCTGGGACTCGGGGCGTTCGCGGCCGCGGGGACGTTCCTCCAGACGGACGGCCTGCAGTACACCGAGGCCTCCACCTCCTCTTTCCTCACGCAGTTTTCCGCCATCCTTATCCCGGCGTGGCTGGCGCTGCGCCACCGGCGCAATCTGGGTTGGATCGTCTGGATGGGCTGCGTGCTGGTGCTTGCGGGCGTTGCGATCCTGGGGCACTTCGACTGGCGAACGCTCAGGTTCGGAAGGGGAGAGTGGGAGACGACGCTCTGCTCCCTGTTCTTCATGAGCCAGATACTCTGGCTCGAGAGACCGGAATTTGCGGGAAACCGCCCCGTTCCCGTGACGCTTGTCATGTTCTCAATTCAGGCGGTCACGTTTGTTGCCCTAGCTGCCGCAACGACACCGAGCATTGGCGCGCTCGCCCTGCCCTGGGTATCCCCGGCGTGGGTTGGCCTTACCCTCACGCTCACGGTCGTTTGCACGATTGGCGCGTTCTCGATCATGAATAAGTGGCAGCCCCGCATCACGTCCACGGAAGCGGGATTGATCTACTGCATAGAGCCCCTGTTCGCATCGGTTTTTGCGCTTTTTCTTTCAGGGGTCTTCTCAATTTGGGCCGCAATCGACTATCCGAATGAGCGTGGGTCATGGTCACTGGTGATTGGCGGGAGCCTCATCACGCTGGCAAATGTCTTGGTACAGGCGCGGCGAGCGGCGCCAAAAGCAGGTTTCTCAAGTAAGGCTCGTTAAAAGAAGCTTATAAACTGCATTAATATAATAGTAGCATATTTAAACTTGCATAAAATATAAAAAGGCAGTCTAAAGGTTGAATTAAATCGGCAATCCGATCCATATTGCTGAATGGGCTCGAACAGAAATTCGAGACCCTGGATGCGGCGCGACGGGTCGCCGCGCGGCCGGCGAGGGGATGGCTCCGAGCTGTCCGGGAGGCAATCGGTCTTACCCAGGGTGAAGTTGCCTCCAAACTCGGGGTGAAGCGCCAGTCGCTCGCGCAGTTCGAGAATGCCGAGGAGCACGGTTCGATCAGCATCGCGTCCATGCGGCGCGCGGCCGAGGCGATGGATTGCGAACTCGTCTGCTTCGTCGTCCCGCGCGAATCCGTGGCCCGGTCATTCACCCAGCTTGCGCAAATTCACGATCCCGCGGCAAAGCACCTGAAAGCGACGGAGCATTCGATGTCGCTCAAGGGCAAGGACGCCTCAGCAGATGGCAGCTGAAACCACCGCCGGGGACGCGCCGCTCACGCCCGATGAGCGGGTGCGGCTGCTGCCCAGCCTTTCCACGCGCGCGCAGCTGAACGAGATCGAGAGGCTCAACATCAACACCGCAAGAATATGGGCCATGCGCCCCGCGGTCCTGCAGCGAAGCGATCTACTGTCGGAGAAGTTTTCCCGGGAGCTGCACCGGCGGATGTTCAACGTCATCTGGCGTGGGGCCGGGCAATACCGGACAACCGAGCGCAATCCCGGCTGGGAACCGCACCGAATCGCGGAGGGTGTCGGCATGTTTTTCGATGACGCCGAGGGCTGGTTGCGATTCTCGACGTTTGGGGTGCATGAGGCTGCGGTGCGCCTCCACCACCGGCTCGTGTCGATACACCCTTGGACGAACGGCAACGGCCGGCACGCGAGGCTCATCGCCGACATCGTCGTCGCCGCCAACGGCGAGAAGCCGCTTGCGTGGGGATCGGGGCCGGCTTCCATCGGCGGCGCTCCGGCGAGGGCCCGCTACCTCGATGCCATCCTGGCGGCGGATTCCGGTGACTTTGTGGCGCTCCTCGGGTTCGCCAGGGCCTGACAGGTCGCAGCCGGCAATCGTCAGAATGAATACGAGGCGCTCCCGAAGAACCCGCGCCTGGCGCCGTACTGGGCGGCATTGACGCCGACGCCCGATCCGTTGCGCAATTCGTAGGAATTGTCCGTGATGTTGACGACATCGAGCCGGACTTTCCAGAAACGGTGATGACCCGTCTTGAAGCTCTGCTCGCCGCCGACGCTGATTGAGTAGTAGGCGGGCACGGTTCCTCCATTTGGGATGTTCGTGCCGTCGGGCGCGGTCGCGTCAGTCCGCAGGCCCGTCCCGTAGAGCGCATCGATGTAGACCCGGGTGTCGCCGCGCGTCCGCTTCCATACATAGTCCGAGCCGAAGGAGCCGGAGAGCACCTGGTTGTGGTCGAGGAAGATCCAGTGGTTCCGGACATAGGCCAGGTCCGCGGCGGTGAAAAGGAATTCAGCGGAATTCCAATCCTCGCCCCTCGCGACGGAGTGCGCGAGGTTGAGGTAGGTCGTGAACCCGCCGACCGAGTAGGAGCCCGAGAGTTCGAGGCCGTAGATCTCGCCCTTTGCGTAGTTGAATGCCGACAGGATCAGCGTCTGGCCGAACAGCCCGTCGTCGAGTTGGTTCGCGGCGCGCTTGTAGTAGCCGTCCAGGCCCACCTGAAGCCCTGTGCCGATCTTCTGCGTGATCCCGGCGTCGAAGTATTTGGAGCGCTCGGCTCGGACGGGATCTTCTTGCGCCACTGCGGACTGATTTGAGGTACCTTCGAATTTCTCGACGGTGCTTCCAGGGACGTTCTCCACCGGGGGAGGCGTGAAATAGCGCGCGTATCCCGCATGCAGCGTGGTCGACTCCGTGGGCTGGTAGATCAGGTTGATGCGCGGGCTGAGCTGGCCCTCGTTGTCAAACGATGAGCGGAACTCGTCAGCCCGCGCGCCATAATTGAGCGTTAGGGCCTGGGTAAATTTCCATTCGTCCTGAAGGTAGACGCCCTCAAACAGACCGTGCAGCGTCTCGGTGTCTGCGATCGGGAACTCGGGCCCCGTTGGGTTGCCGCCGGCATCGATGGGAAAAACGGTGGTCACGGAGTCGGCATCAACAGACTCGTCGAGAAATGAAAAGCCAGCGCGGAGCGTGTGCTTGTCGCCGACGGCGAGGCTTCCGTCTCCCTGTATTCCGGCGGAGAAAAGCCTGCGGTCGACGTCGCTCGCGACGCCGTTGAAGTAGAGGTCGCCGACCGGGTCGGGTGTGAAGTGCACGCTGCTGTCGCGGGCGAACGCGGAAATCTGATAGTTGAGGTCTCCGGCCGACTTCTGGTACGTGACAACCCCGTAGTAATTCTGCTCGTTCTGTCGCTCGTCCAGCTGGGACGAAGCGAATTGACCTGGAAGCCAAGGCGCGCCGTCCGGAGCGGCTCCCGCCGGCAGGCCGGGCGTGTCGGGAACCTGGAAGTTACTGTAGGAGGCGCCGCCCATGAATGTGATGCGGCTCGTGGGGTCCAGGATGTCGGACATGTAGATGAACGCCTTGTATTGGTCCGTCGAGTCATGGATCGCCGACCGGGAGTCCGTCGGATTCTCGATGCCAAGGGCATTGTGATCATAGCTTGCGTCCGTGAAATAGCTGAGGTTTCCCTGGGAGCCCCCGAGCTCAAAGCTTGGTCGCAGCGTGTCAAAGCTGCCGCCGTAGATCGATGCTTCGCCTCCCTGGTCGAAGCCTCCGGTCTTCGTCTGGATGTCGACAATGCCCGAGGTTCGGAATCCATATTGGGCGGGCAACGAACCGGTGATCAGTTGCATGCTCTGCACAAACCGGGGATCGAGCTCGAGGCCGAACCCGCTGATACCCTCCGGCAGGAGGACATCGTTGATGCGGTACTGAAGGTTTCCGTGCTCGCCGCGAACATGCAGGTCGCCGTTCGCCGCCGAGTCCTCGGCCACCCCGGGCGCCCTCAGGAGAACCTGGTTGAAGGGAGCGTCTGCCCCCTGCGGCAGATTGAGGATCTGCTGTTGGTCCATGATGAACGACGTTGCGCCGAGGCTTGGCTGGATGAGCCCGCGAGTCTCGTCGAGGTCGCCCGTCACGACAACGGGATCGAGTTGCGTGGCCTTTGAATCCGCGGCCTGGGCGGCCAGGGGCTGGGATGGATCCGGCTGCGCGTGGATCCACGGGATCGCGAAAACGACTGTCAGTGAAGCGAGTAACTTTTTGAAATTCATCAGGGAACGGACTGTTGCGGTTGAGCAGGCGGGCGACGACGCACCCGGTTGACGGAGCCATTCCGCGTTCACGGTGTCCGCAGACACGAGGCGGTGGCGCAACGCCGGCGCAATTGTCGCGGGGGCACCCCGAGGGGTGCGCCTGACGGCCGGCAGGATAGCTCAAGTCAGCGGCGGAGCCTGCGTGGGCAGGTGCAGGTAACGCGGCGTTTCCGGGATGATCCGGTCAAATACCGCGAAACTTTCGGAGCGCATCGTCTCGCCGGTGAAGGCGAGGGCAACCAGCGCAAGCGCAAGGACGATGCCTTGGGCAAAGAGGGTGACAACGCATCCATCGTCGTGGTCGGCCGTTGGGCCATTGGCGGGGATCCCGTCCTGATGCGAGACGCCTGCGGCATCTCCGTGGTGTCCATGCAGGCGCTCGTGAAGCTCGGGGCTTGAGGCGAGCACCGTCAGGGCCAGCACCAGGACAATCGCCAGCCCCGCGGTCAGCCGCGAAGACAGGGAAGGCCGATTGTGTATTTGGCGAAGCATCCGGTGTTTACCGTCTCCATTTTACCATGGCCGTCAACATGGGAAGGCCAAAATGACGCATAGGGAACCCTTAGCCTCTGGAGGCTACAATGATGTGTATGAAACCCCCCAAATTCAGAATCTCCCGCCCCGTGGCTCTGGCCATGATCGCGGCCTCCCTGTGTTCATTCCTGATGGCGCAGCCGTCTCCGACGCCGACTCTCACGCCCGACCAGCCGCCCCCGAATGAAGGCGACGGTGCTCTCAAGCACCATGATCGAGCCTTCATGATGAAGGCCGCGAAGGCGGGCAACAAGGAGGTCGCCGTCTCCCAGGCGGTCATGGACAAACTCTCCAACCCCCAACTCAAGAATTTTGCCCAGACGATGATCACGGATCACACCGCGGCGGGTGCGGAACTTGCGACGCTCGCCGCCAGCAAGAATGTCCAGCTTCCCCAGCCCGACCCCTCGATCGCCGACGACTGGTCGAAGAAGACCGGCGACATCGACAGCAAGTACGTCAAGGAAATGGTCTCCGACCATGAGGAAGCGGTTAAGCTATTCGAGAAGGAGTCCAAGAGCACGGATGCGGACATTGCGGCCTTCGCGCAGAAGACCCTCCCGACCCTGCAGCATCACCTGATGATGGCGCAGGACCTCGCGAAGACGGTCAACTGATCCGGGGCGGCCCCGCATCGCTGGCGATGTGGGGTCTTGCGGCGCGGGGTTCCGCGAAATGGCGGCGAACGCGCCAAATCGCTTGTGCGCCCAAAGCGGACTCGCACGATCGCCTGGTGCAGCCGTTGGCAAAGCTATCCGACATCGAGGCCATCGCGAACGCGATTGACGCAGTCGTGCCGTCGACGCCGCAATTCTCGTGGCCTCTTCTCAACGCGCGCACGGGATGCGAGCTTTGGGTGAAGCACGAAAATCACACGGCAATCGGATCGTTCAAGATCCGCGGAGCGCTCAACTACGTGACCCAGCTCGCGGCACGCGAGCCCCGCCTCGGCGGGGGGGTCGCCGCCACTCGCGGGAACTTCGGCCAGGCTGTGGCTTTTGCCGCCTCCCGGCGGGGGCTCTCATGCACGATCGTGGTCCCCCATGGAAACAGCGTGGATAAGAACCGGGCAATGCGGGCCCTCGGAGCGGAGTTGATCGAGCATGGCGAGGACTTCCAGGCGGCGCTGGTTGAATCGGAAAGGATGGCGGCCGCGCGGGACCTGCATTGGGTTCCCCCGTTTCACCCGGACCTGGTCAATGGGAACGCGGGGTCGATGCTCAATTTCTTCAGGAATTCCCCGCGGCTGGATCGCGTGTACATTCAAATCGGCATGGGTTCGGGGGTCTGCGCCGTCCTGTCGGCCCGGGACGCGCTCGGACTGCCGACGGAAATCGTCGGCGTCGCGTCGGAGCGCGCGCCGGCGATTGCGCTGTCGTTCGAGTCCAGGCGCGTTGTGTCCCATGCGGTGTCGACGCGGATCGCGGACGGGATGGCGTGCTCCACGCCGAGTGGCGATGCGCTTGAACACATCCTGCGCGGCGTTCAACGGATTGTCCGCGTGTCGGACGACGAGGCCGAGGCGGCGATGCGCGCATTTTTTTCCGACACGCACAATGTCGTCGAGGGCGCGGCCGGCACGGGACTCGCGGCCGTCCTGCGTGAGCGCGATGCTGTTGCGGGAAAGCGAATCGGGATCGTGCTCACGGGGGGCAACGTTGACCGGGACACGTTTGCGAGGGTCCTTGCGGCAGGGTGAGGCCGCCCAACGTGAACCCGGCCCCCAAGGATTTGGCGAAGGTGGACGCGAAGCGCCTGACGCGCGCCCAGATTCGGCTCTATGCGATTGGGTATACCGTCCTTGCCGTAGGTTCCGCCTGCTCGTACTGGGCCTACCGGGTAGCGGTGACAGACGAGCTGGGCGACGCTCTCATGGCGCAGGCGCGAGATACAAAGGGATACCAGAGGCAGATGGAATACCTTGGGGGAAAGGCGAACGTCCTGGGAAATGACATCACGAGCTGGTTCGTCGGCCTTTGGCACGGAAGGAACCTGGCCTACACGCTTGCCGTTCTAACGATGGTCAGCGCGCTGATATGCTTTTACGTCGCATTCGCGCTGCCGGATCTGCCGCCATTCGGCGATGAAACTCCCGCGGGTGGAGACGGGACGAAAGGCAACGTCCACCCCGGAAACTAGACTGAGCGAAGGGCCTCCATGGGCGGGACGCGGGCGGCCCTCATGGCCGGCACAAGGCATGCCGTCATGGCCACGAGCGAAAGCAGCAGGGCGGCGGCGCCGAATACAAGGGGCTGCGGGCCGCCGATGCCGAAAAGGAGGCTGCCCATCGCCCTGCCGATCAGCCATCCGCCGATTCCGCCGAGAATGGAGCCGATGACCACGAGCTTGGCGCCGAGCGAGAGGAACTGGGCGAGGATCTGCTTTGGAAGGGCGCCGAGAGCCATGCGCACGCCGATCTCGCGGCGGCGCTCGGCCACTGCGTAGGCGAGGACCCCGTAGATTCCGACAGCGGCGAGGACAAGTGCGACGCCGGCGAATATCCCGGCGAGCATCAGCGGCGACCGCCGCGAGACCAGGCTTTCGTTCATCCGACTCTCCATGGTCTTCAGGTCGCTGACGGGAAGCTCGGGATCCACGCGCAGCACGGCGGCCCGCAGGGCGGGTCCTGCGGCCTGGGGAGCCTGCACCGTCCGGAGCATCACATCGATCTGGAAGGAGGCATAGTAGATGAACGGATAATACACCGACCCCTGTGCGTGCGTGTCCGCGAGATCCTGAACCTTGGTGGCGCCCACGATGCCGACGATCGTGAAGGCCTCGTCCGGCTTGCCGGGCGCGCCGTTCCACAACCGGTGGCCCAGCGCGTTCCCTTTGGGCCAGTAGCGCCGAGCGACGTCCTCGTCGATAACGCACACGCGCAGACCGCGCGTCGAATCCTCGTCGGTGAGCAAGCGGCCTTCGCGCAAGGGAATGGACAGGGCTGTGAAAAGGTCCTCGCTGACGCCGGATGTATAGTGGGTGTGCAGGGACTGGCCGGCTGCCGGCGGTTGTCCCTCGATGCTGATTGCGTTGTCGTCATGGTCGCCGCCGAACGGCACCGATGATGTGAATCCGACGGCGCTCACGCCCGGCAACGCACGGAGCTCCTGTCCGAGGCGCTGCGTGAATTCAAAGCGCTGCTTGTCCTCCTTGTAGCGCTCGTAGGGCAGGGGAATGCTGCCGCTGAGCACGTTTTCGGGCCGGAAGCCGGGGCTGACGGCAAGCACGTTGGAAAAGCTGCGCGCGAGCAGGCCGGCGCCCACGAGGAGCGTGAATGCCAGGGCGAACTGCGCGACGATGAGCGTATGGCGCAGGCGGTGCGCGGAGCGGGTCGTCGTGCCGCCCCGGGATTCCACGGAGAGCGCCAGGGCAAGGTTGTCCCGCAGCGTGTGCCAGAGCATCGGCAGGGCGAGAAGGAGGCCTATCACGACTGACGCGGTCAGCGCGACGAGGCAGACGTAGGGGTCAAGAGTGTAGGACCCGAAATGGGGAAGGTCGTCGACCCCGAGGACCTCAAGGCCGCGCAGGCCGGCCCATCCAAGGGCGAGGCCCAGGAGTCCCCCTGCGAGCGCGAGCACGAGGGTCTCCGTGATGAGCATCCGCGCGAGCTGCACCCGCCCGGCGCCAAGGACTTGGCGGAGCGAGAACTCCTTGGCCCTCGCGGACGCGCGGACAAGGAGCAGGTTGGCGAGATTGACGGCGCCTATCAGGAGGAGAAAGAGAACGCCGGCCTGGAGCAGGAGGAGCATGGGTCTGGTCTCCGCAACGAGATCGTCGTGAAAGTCGGCCACCGTAGTGTGGAAGCCGGCGTCAAGGACGAGCTTCGCAAAGGGATCCTGCTGCATTCCGTGCTTGTTCACCGCATCGACCTGTGCCTGCGCCTCGGCCACCGTCGCGCCGGGCCGAAGGCGGGCAATCATGTTCATGTTATTGCCATGGCGATTCTTGTCTTTCTTGTCGTCGTCGCTGAACGCCATCGGTGTCCAAAGCTGGGCCTTTGAGGTCCCGAAACCGAAGCCGGGCGGCATGACCCCGATGATCGTCTGCTGTTTTCCGTCCACGCGCACCCTCTTGCCGATTATGTCCGGGTCCGAGGAATAATCCTGGCGCCATAGGCCGTCGCTCACGACGAGCACGTCGTTTTTCCCGTAAAATCCCTCGTCATCCGTGAACGTACGGCCCTTCGCAGCGGATATCCCCAGCACCTTGAAGAATGAGGGGGTGACGACCATCGTGGCCACGCGGTCGGGCGAGCCGGCCCCGCCGATCGTGACGCCGCCGTTTCGATAGGCCCCCGCGTCGGCAAAATCGGCCACGCCCGCCCGGCGTTCCAGGTAATGGGGAACGGAGGCACCTGCCCGGTCAACCCCGGCCTTCGGATACTGGTTGAAGACCGCGACGAGCTGGCCCGGGTCCGGGTAGGGCAGCGGCCGGATCAGGACCGAATTGACCACCGCAAAGAGGGCCACATTGGCGCCCAGGCAGAGGGCGAAGGTGAGGAGTGCGGCGATGGTGAAACCCTTATCGCGAGCGAGGCCGCGGAATACCAGCCGAACGTCACGGAAAACCGGCTCAAGTAAATGCATGCGGAGGTATAACCCCGCGGGATCCCTAAAAGTCACAGAAATGATTCCATGGCGGCTGCGGCGGCCATTGGGTATAAGCTCGTGCCGCCCAATGCGTCGCCCATGGCACAAGCCCTGCTCGCCCTTGTTATGATTTGTCGAATCTCACGAAATGCCCGCGGCGGCGCGTTGGGCGCGCTTTTCCTCGCGGCCGCGGCATTCCCGTGCCGGGCCGGGGAGCGGATCCCCATCAAGGTGATTGTCGTGGCCGGATTCGAGGTCGGGGCGGACACCGGGGACGTCCCGGGTGAATTCCAGTTCTGGGCCGAACGCGAAGGACTGACGCAGAAGGCGATAATCCTCAAGCGGGCCCATCCCCTTTGCCACAACGACAAGGGTCTCTATGGGATCGTCGGGGGCAATTCGACCGACAAGGACCTGAGCCCGAACGGCGAGATCGAGCTGATAACGGCGCTTTGCCTCGATCCGCGTTTCGACCTCCGCAAGACGTACTGGATTGTCGACGGAATTGCCGGGATCGATCCCGCGGCGGGACCCATGGGCAGCGCGGTCTGGGCCGAGAACGTGGTCGATGGTGACGCGCTCAGGGAGATCGATGACAGGCAGCTGCCGACGGGCTGGCCCTACGGACTCTTCGCGATTGGGACCAAGGCCCCGGACCAGCTCCCTACCAGCGAGCCGGAAAAAGGTGGCGGGTGGGGAGGCGCCACGCTCGCGTACAGCATGAACCATCCGCTGAACGGCGGGCTCGCCCGCTGGGCCTACGCGGTGTCCAAGGACGTTAAGCTCATGGACTCGACGAAAATGGAGGCGTGGCGAAAGCGCTATACGGGGTTCCCGTCGGCGCAGGGGGCGCCGAAAGTGATGATGGGAGACGCGCTCGGATCCATCCGCTACTGGCACGGGGCCTCGCGCACCCAGTGGGCCCGGGACTGGGTCCGGATGTGGACGGGCAACCAGGGGACGTTTGCAACGACGTCGATGGAGGCCCAGACGTTCACGGGCTCGCTGATGCACATGGCGGATGAAGGCCATATCGATTTCAGCCGCGTCCTTGTGCTCCGCACGGCCAGCAACTACTGCACGCCGCCGCCGGGGGATGATGTCATCACGACTATCGGTGACGAATCCCTGGGCACCGACGCGGCGCTGGAAGCAGCCTACAGCGTCGGCTCAGTCGTGGCCCATGAACTCCTGGACCATTGGGACCGATATGAGAACGCGGTCCCCGCTGAGTAGCTGGAACACGTCCAATTCAGGTTCGGATGGGCTTCTGAGATCGAAAAACAACTCGCCGCCGTTTAGTGACTCAACTTAATCCACGCACAGCAGTTCGAATCCTGCGAAACCGGCACCTCAATTTCCTTACGGCCATGAGTTTACATCCCCAAAACCGATCCCTCTTCTTGGATGGAGCCGCAGAATGGCCCGAGACCTGCGTGGGTGACAGTGAGCCCGTCTTGTTGTCCAATTCCACCCTATGGCCCTGCACGTCGCACTTCATCACCGGACCACCTACAACTACAATCGGGCAATCACGCTAGGTCCCCAGACGGTTCGGCTGAGACCGGCGCCCCACTGCCGCACCCCCATCCTTAACTACTCGCTTAAGGTCGAACCGGCGGAGCACTTCATCAACTGGCAGCAGGACCCGCAGGGCAACTACAGCGCGCGGCTTGTCTTCCCGAAGCCCACCCGGGTCTTCTCCGTCGAGGTGGACCTGGTCGCGGAGATGACGGTCTTCAACCCATTCGACTTCTTCCTGGACCCGGTCGCCGAGAACATCCCCTTTGCCTATGAGCCCAAGCTCGTGACTGAGCTCTCGCCCTTTCTCCGGAAGGACGCCGGCACACCCGCCTTCGACGCGTTTCTGAAGACAGTCGACCTCACGCCCCGTCCGGCCCTCGACTTCCTCGTCGCCCTGAACCTACGCGTGAGCCGCGCAGTGCGCTATCTTATCCGGCTCGAACACGGCGTGCAGTCTCCCGAGCAGACGCTGACGCTGGGCAGCGGCTCCTGCCGCGACTCCGCGTGGCTCCTCGTCCAGGTGCTCCGGCACATCGGGCTCGCGGCCCGCTTCGTCTCCGGCTACCTGATCCAGCTTCGGCCGGACGTGAAGACGGTTGACGGTCCGGCCGGCGCCTCCCAGGACTTCACGGACCTGCACGCGTGGTGCGAGATCTACCTCCCTGGCGCCGGGTGGATCGGGCTCGACCCGACCTCGGGCCTGCTCGCGGGGGAGGGCCACATCCCGCTCGCGTGCACCCCGGAGCCCTCGAGCGCTGCCCCGATCAGCGGGGTCGTCGAGAAATGCGAGAACACCTTCGGCTTCGCGATGAATGTGCGCCGGATCTTTGAGACGCCGAGGGTCACGCTCCCCTATTCCAGCGAGGACTGGGCTGCGATTGAAGCCGTTGGCCTCAAGACCGACATGCTCCTCGAGTCCGGGGACGTGAGGCTCACGGTCGGCGGCGAGCCCACCTTCATCGCCGC
>CAAGKR010002963.1_pt1 | contig 35684 bp, 22 predicted proteins | sample 2556971 | NCBI WGS metagenome assembly CAAGKR01 (sample SAMEA5207829, study PRJEB30636) | soil metagenome | biome: forest; feature: boreal; material: soil | place: USA | collected 2011-09 | depth 1 m | reverse complement strand
AGGTTCGCTTCAAGACGCGACACAAAGTTAGTCCGGCTACGACCTGTTCCCCACCTATGATGGACACACCGAAATATCGTGGAGCACGAACATTCTTGAGCTTTTGTTCGAAATAATCCACGAACGGGTTATCGTGCCTGTTGTCAACGAAATGGTGGAGTGTCTTAAAGCTGGTGAGTACACCGGGATGGGATAAACATGAGGTTCCAACGTCAATGACGGGTTCAGCCGTTGAGAACGCGTTCAGTAGCGCGTAGAAAGCATCTACACTCTCCTTGAACTCCGAGATGTGCAAACAGGTGCGCGACTCTTTGAGCTTGCTCACTCGCCGCCTTAGCTCTGAATAGGTCTCAAGTTGGGCGAGTGCGTAAACTGCACGGCCGCGGTATGCCGCGTGTTCGTCTGACAGAAGGCTGACGTACTGTTCCAATCGCTGCTGCGCCAGAGCCAAACGCTCGCGACCGATAAAGTAATGATAGAAACCTACATTCCAATCGCTTTGTAGCACCCGGTGCCCTTTCGGCTCCAGATAGGCTTTGAGTGAGGGAGTGCTGAGGAACGGCTGGAATGGCGACCACTGTGGGGGGAAAATCAAATGCAAGTCAATACGCCCTGTGTCTGTACAGACTTCATGGATCGATGTCATGCTTCCCTCCCTAACAACCAGGGGTACTCCGGTTACAAGATAGAGTACTCCCTCGCAGTTTAAGGCAATTGTTTAGTAGTCTTTACAATGCAGCAACTACTGCTTTACTTCAGGAAAAGGCGGTTTGGTCTGCCCCGCCTCCTCGGCCACGCTCCCTTGATTCTGATTCTGGTTGTCCATGACTTCCTCACCACGCCGCAGACCAGTTCTGATTTGGCGAAGAACATTCGGCTTCAGCTTCAGAAGATCCTCTAGCCTTCCTTGGTTCTGGTTTTGGTTGTCTTCTACTTCCTCGCCAGGCCTGACCGGAAAAACGATCTCGCGCAAAACATCCGGCTTCAATTTAGCTAATTCTTCAAGGCCACCCTGATTCTGATTCTGATTGTCGTTAGCAGCCTCCGCACGCGCGCCAAGCTGCGAGGAGACCTGGGATAAGACTTCAGGTGAAACTCGCGCTCGCAATTGCTCCAGGATTTGTTTGATATCATCGTTCGCCACGGTTATTCTCCTTTCAAGTGAGTCTCGAACTGACCCCAACCAAGCCAATTAAATCTATTTGGTCGAATCAAGGTGAGGTAGCTTACATGGCATCGAGGTTAACCTCATTGATGTAGGTCAAGCTGCTTATTGATGTAGGTCAACTTAGCCAAGAGTGTGCCGGCGGCCCCAATTAAGCTTGCAGTTGCACCCAATGAGCAGTTGAAAATATGAGCCAGCCTTTGTGACGTCTTAGCACACCCTCGGTCTCCATTTGTCGGAGCATTCTACTGAGGTGTTCAGGGGTTACGGCGATTAGTTCAGCAATTTCCCAGTTCCGAAGCGGCATTTCCAAACGTATCTCGCTAGCCGATAGGTTCAGCTCCATCGCCACAATTAAGTGCCAGATGAGCTCTTCGAAGCGTGTTCGAGCAGATAAGCATCCTAACTGGGCGACACGGATCATCTGATCTGAAATGTCGTGACTGTGGGCCTGGTGCAAGTGCCACGACAACGAGGAATTCTGCATCAGAAGCCTGCGGAACTCAGGAGCCGAGACTCGACGCAAGGAAGAGGTTGTAAGCGTAGTGGCTGTTACAGGATAAGCCTTTTCAATGATAACTGACTCCGCGCCTAAGAATGCACCACGTTCGGAAACCATGACTATTAACTCGCTCCCGTCCTTCTCAAGGCGAATTAGCTTTACCAGCCCCCGCTCAATGAAAAAGACACCGTGTGGATTAGCCCCCTGGCGAAAAAGTTGGACGGTCGCAGGGTAGGGCTGAGTTTCCCCTAGCTCTGTCGGATCGAAATAGGACCGAGAAGCTGGGATCAGAGTGACATTAGAGAAGCAATCTAACTTTTCCTTCTGGCTGACTCGTGAATGCACGACTGAGGAATCCAGTGACATACCTTTTATCTTGCTCTTGACCTCGCCAACCATGAGGCACCATGAGGTTTGCCTGGCTCAGGAATGAGAGCGTCAACGACTGCTTACGATTCCACCAGGTGAGCAAATTCGCAGCGTTGCACGCTCTTACAAACGCGGGCTCAGCGATATTAGTTTGGCTGGATTGAGCGAGTGCGCGAGGATCAAAGACTCGTGAGAATTCAGCCCGTTATGAGACGAACGAACGATATTTTAAGCAATTGTAAAAGTCAAGAAAAATTTCGTAGTGGTTCACTTTGAGATCGACGCGGTGACTTCTGAATCCCGAAGGGATGCAAGCCGCGCGATTCTTTCTGCCGCGATGTCCAAACTGAACCAGTACCCTGCAGTGAAGTAGATTCCTTACCCAATGTTTGACGCATTCAGATCTTTCTTCGCCTCGTCGATCAAGATGTTATTTCGCTCGTAAGAAAGCGTCGCGCCGGAATCATCGCCAAGTCTTGGTGGATATTGGTGGCGCTGATACACCGGATACGCTTCGGTGCGGAGATGCGAGAGCATGTGATGCCCTCGGCGCGATGCACGCTCGTGACGCAGTGCAGAAATATCAATTGGTGCGACGACGATTCGTTCACCCGGTCCGGGTGAAGCTTCAGCCAGCAGGCGACCATCGTAATCGACAACCTGGCTGCCGCCGGGCCATGAGTACGGCGGATAATGCTTCAGGCGGGCCCCCTGATTGGCGCCAACCACATACGCGATATTCTCGATTGCTCTGGCGCGATTGATCACCGTCCACCAGGCCATCGGTTCTGTCGCACCCCACGGGTCCATGTAAGCCGACACCCGCACGAGTACTTCCGCGCCATTCGCCGCTAGTTGGCGCATCGCCTCAGGAAAGAGCCAGTCGTAACAGATAGCGCAGCCGATGCGACCAATAGAAGTTTCAGCAACGGGAAACAGCGGCTCTTTATAACCTTCCAGATCGTGGGGACTTGTGTGAACTTCGTAAGGAATCCACGTATTCACCTTGCGATACTTGTAGAGAATTCCCTCCGGGCCAACCAGGCAAGTCGCATTAAATACATGGCCGGGCCATTTCGGATCAGTTTCAAGCATTGAGCCACTCTGAATGTAGATGTTGTGTTCACGAGCCTTAAGCTCGAGCCGCTCTGTGTGTTCATTAGGAATAGGGATCGCCAGCTTCTCGATTAACTCAGCCGCACTTTCAAAGACCGGCGCTGAATGCGCGAACTCGGGAAAGACAACGAGCCGGACAGGCAAAAACGGTGCTGCGCCGGCGACTGCCGAATCAATCATCGAAAGCATGCGATCCGTATTCGCCCGCATTCCCTTTCGGTCGATTGGATTGGGCTGATCGGTCTGACAGGCAGCCACTGAGTATCTGATGTGTTCCATAATGTACTCCGAGTTCATCCACAGATTTCGCAGATTCCACAGATGTAGAGCTAAAGGCAATCAACCGTCCACGTACAGTCTGCCCTATGTCAAATCTCTTTCCACCTAATCGGAGGAACTGTGTAATCTGCGGACTACCGCTGAACTATAGCGGCGTCGATCGACGGCACTGGCGAGAGCACAACACGCGTGTTGTACTTTTCGACATAAGCGCGCTGTTCTGCTTTCATCGGGTAACGCTCGGGCCAGGCGTACGGATACCGCGTCATGCCATGAAAGGGCAACGGCATGATTTGATCAGGACTGGCAGAGTTAACGTCCATCTCTTTGCTGAAACCATCAGCGAAAAACAGAAATGTGCGCTTCCAACCAGCGGCCAAAGGCGTTAAGGCAGAAGCATCAAACGATAAACTGATTTCATCTCCCGGGCCCGAAATAACAAACATGTCATCGCTCTTGAGCAGCAGCTCGCGTACATCACCCTCGCGCGTGTAACGCCCGGTCATCACTTTCCAGGGTGATGTGAACGAGATGCTTTGATAATCGTAGCCGAAAGGCTCTCGACCGTCTGGGGTTGTTTCGCGCGAAAATCCCCGCCAGCTAAGATCAGCACGAACCGGATCCAATTTTGCCAGCGCGATTGGAAAACCGCCCTCTGACGTGTCTACCAGGATTTGATCCCAATAGATTCGCATGTTGGTTACGATGCGCACTTCACGGTTCTCCGTCAAAAACTTTCCGGTGAGATCGACGGTGACTGTCTGCGGCCGTCCCACAGGAATTCCAATATCCTCAATTACTGTGCGCCACTTGCCCTTCGCGTCTTTTACCTGCAGCGCCGGCGGCTTCATTTTTTTGCCCGCCTGACTGGCGGCGACGTTATCACTGGACCAGGCGTAGTCCGTCCAACCTGTCAGCAGGAGGAGGATTCTTGAACCATGGCCGTCTTTCCCTTTGTCCAAAGTCCAATGTCCAAAGTCCAAAGTCTTTTTCTTGATGTTGGACTTCCTCCTGAAGGCGCGGGCATCCTGCCTGCCTTGTCCCTGACCCAAAGTTTGTGCTTTGACATTGGACGTTGGACGTTGGACATTGGACTCCTCAAGTTTCATCGTCAACGCATGCTCTTCCGCGTAGCCGCGAATGCGATCGCGAAGGAAGTCGTCTGGGTAGCGACGGTCAAACCTCGAAATTAGGTCGAGCACATCGTGCCCATGATTGTCAGTCGCGGCCAGCGGCGGGTGCGCGCCCTGCGTGGCATAGATCTTAAAGGGCCGCGGCGGATCCGTCATACCTTCGTTCGGATAGATCTCGACCTCCTGAGGATGAGCCACAGCTATCAGTTGAACTCGATCGACGAACATTGCCTCTTCGAGTTCATCTGTCATCCGAATCTCAAAGCGCCCGTTCCTTTCCTTTAGCTTATCTGCGGGAATGCGGACGTACTCGTCCGGGTCGGGATTGTTATAGCGGCCGGGCTCTTCGAGGTAACCCATCTCGCCACCACCCATAAAGTCGGTGACAAATTCGAACCGTTCCCCGTTCCACGTGTACAAGTAGGGACAAGACGAGGGCTTGCGATCGAGCTCAGTGAGGCTGAGCGAAAGGACGGATTTTGCCTCGCCGGAAGCCAACTCCGGAAATTCCGTTTCCGCTTGCACGATGCCGGCCGGCCAAAGAACGCGCACCGCATCCGGTCTCTCGCGCTTTCCTAAGCCAAAGACGATATCGGCTGGCGCTGGTGCAGGCCACGCGGAATAAGTCTCCAACTTCTGCCATAAACTTCCCGCGCGCACCTCCATTTTCGCCTCGATCGCACTGGCATTGCTGACGCGGCCTCGTAGATGTGCACGAAGAGAATGGTTGCGATTGCCGCCGTCGTTGCGCAAAAAACGCAAGTCGCCATTCTTTCCTCGAAGAATCAGATCTTCATCGCCATCGCCGTCGAGATCGGCAGATGCCAATGCCGTTTGGGTTGAAAACATTCCTCGAAAATCATACGTTGCACCCGGATTCCTAAACGCAGGTGGGAGCGCTCGGTCGCTCACATCAACAAAACCGTCGCCAACGTTTCGCCAGACACGCAGGCCCCGCGTAGTCATTACCAGTAGGTCAAGCAAACCGTCGTTATCGTAATCCAGGAACTGCGCGGCCATCGCGCCTTTGGTCTCAGCAGCCGCCGGGGTGGATCGGAAATGGCCACGTCCGTCGCTCATGAAGAACATTCCCGGTCTTTTCCCACCAAGAAAGAAATCCGTAAAGCCGTCCTTATTGACATCGCCGGCCGCCGCGCACCAAAAAACACCCTGGCTATCCAGGCCAACTTCTTTAGCAACGTTGCGAAAGGTTCCATCACGCATATTGCGGAAGAGTGTTGGCGGCTCATTGTGGCTGAGTAAGAAGAGATCAACGTCGCGACGATTGTCGAAATCCGTCGGCACAATAGCGGAAGACATTGAGAACGAATTACGGCTGCTTACATTTGCCGTCTGGCTGATTTCGGTAAAGGTGCCATCGCCATTGTTTCGCAAGAGAATATTGGTAGGGCCGGTTATGAAGATATCCAGGTCCCCATCGTGGTCAACATCGACAAAGGCCGCAGACAGGTAAGGCGCTCCTTGAGCCGACGGAATTTTGATGCCGGCTTGTTTCGTCCTATCAGAAAAGTGGCCATTCCCGTCATTGTGATAAAGAACGAAAGCTTTGTCGTCGAAGCGCGCGAGAAAAAGGTCAGGCTTGCCGTCATTGTCATAGTCGCCTGCGACAGCCGCGAAGCAGTACTGGCTTCCTGTTATGGACAATCCGGAGCCTTCCGTCACATCCGTGAATTTTCCACCATCGTTGCGCAGCAATCTCGCCGAGTATGAAGCATCGAATAGATCGAGATCACCGTCGCCGTCGTAGTCAAACAACACAATGGCATCAGCGCGAGCATTAGTGTTCAGCGTCGCCGCCTTAAAGCGACTGCTCGGTCTGTTTCTCGTGTTTTTAGGTGCGGGGCCGAAAAAGCCTTCACCCGCATCAGTGAATTTCACGTCGGGCGTCGCCCGTTCAACCAGATCCCGTTCCGCACCATTTGAAACGACAGCCTCAGCGTAGCGGCCGCCCTCCAGATAATTCGTACCCAGGCTGGTGCCGGCTCCGCTTTGCTGTAATTGCCGAAACTTCTCAATAAGCCGTCGCCCTTCCTCTTTGGCACCGGTGCGAGTCAGAAGCAGGCCCAGGTTGTAAAGAGCTGTTAGGTTATAAGGCTCGGCCTCGATCGCTGCGCGGAAGGCGGTGATAGCTTCGTTAAATTTCCGCTGCTGTACAAAGAGTTGGCCAAGGTTTATCTGCGTGCCGGGATCGGCCGGGTCAGTTTTTAAAACTTGCTGAAACTCCGCGATTGCGTCGTCGGGCCGGTCCTGCGACCGGGCGATTAAACCAAGAATGTAATGAAGATGGGGGGCGTTTGGATCCTGGGCTAAGCCGTTTTCCGCTTCGTGTTTCGCACTTTCAGGGTCGGGAATGTAGTAAAGGGCGATGCTCCGGTTAATGCGAGCAAGCTCGAGATGTGGATCGATTTCAAGAGCGCGACTGAACGATTCTGCCGCCTCTCTGGCTTTGTACTGTTCAAGTAATCCGACGCCGATATTGTTCGCGCGATAAGCCGCTTCGCGCTTAGTGTCTTCACTTGTTTGATTCGCGAGCCTCTGGTCACCTCGCGCGGACGTCAGCACCGCAGTGCGGGCCAGTTCGATCGTAAGAGCCGCTGACAACGAAACAAGGAATGCGAAAAGAATTGATCTACGCGAAACTTTCATGAACGCATATGATGCACTACGCTGCCGCAAAACAAAAATATCGCCGCCACCTTCGTGCCTACATCTCAAAGGTCGCTAGCTGAATCTGCACTCTGAAAAGTTGCACACTCGCTTCAACCCTTCGCCGACTTCCCTGCTCCACCGACCCCACGACGGACAAGAAAATAGTAGGCTGGTAAACTGATCGCTACCACGCCAACTCCCAGCAATGATTGCCTGGGATTGTTGCTTCCGAGTAATACTAGCAACAAGGCAATAAGAGCCAGGAATATTATGGGGGTCACCGGATAGCCTGGAGCGAGGTATTCTGGTTTGACATGCTCTTTACGTCGTAGCACAAACAAGGCAGCTACCGTCAGCGCGATGAAGATTACGACCACAAAAACGAAATAGGAGACGATTTGATTGAAATTGCCGAGCAATACGAGTAACGAGGCAAGCACTGCCTGGAGAGCAGTGGCACGCGCGGGGGTCTCGAAGCGAGGATGGATTGAAGCCAACGCCGGAATAAATAATCCGTCGCGCGCCATCGCGAAATAGACGCGGGGCGCCGACATGACTACTGCTGTCAAACTTCCTAATACAGCTACGATAACGATAATCGAAAAAACCTCTGCGCCTACTTGTCCAAATAGGACCTCTCCTGCCTGGGCGGCAAAAGTTTCGCCCGAAACGACCTGGTCCAGAGGAACAAGATATAAGAAGACCGCGCTGGTTAAAATATAAACAAGCGTAACAATCACTACTCCATAAGCCAGGGCCCTGGGTAGTATGTGAGCTGGATTGCGCACCTCGCCGGCGAGTTTACTGAGGTCCCACCATCCTCCAAATGAAAAGAAAGCGCCTAGCATTCCGCCTGCCAGAGCCGCGAGTAACGGAGCTGAGTTTGGTCGTTGCGCTAAAAATGGCGTGAAGTTTGACCAATCACCAAGCTGGAAGCCGAAGCCCCAGAGTAAAACAAAAGCGAGCAGGCCCAACTTAAGAATTGTCAGCCAGCGAACCAACCACGCGCCGAGTCTGACGCCTCGAATGTTCGCCGCCGCAACCAAAACGATCGTGGCAATGGCCACAGCTTTCACGGCGAACGGCGAAAGATTCAGGCTGTAACCGGCATAACTAGCCAGGCCGACGGCGAGCGCAGCGGTTAGGCCGGGATCCATCACCAGCAGCGCCATCCACCCGTACATGAAGGCCACTGGGCGGCCATACGCCTCGCGGAGGTAGACGTAAACCCCGCCTGCCTCGGGAAACCTTGCCGCGAGCTCGCCATAACAAAGTGCGCCACACAGCGCCATCGCTCCCATTACCAGCCAAACTGTCAACAGCAAAATCGGCGAGCCAAGCGACTTCGCCATGCCGGCAGGGGTAAGGAATATACCCACTGCAATTACTTCTCCGACTACGAGAGCAGTGGCCGTGCGTAGGCCAAGTTGTCGCTTGAGTTGGCCGGGTGTACTCAATCAGCGTTGCTCATCGGCAGATTTAGAATGACATGAAAAATCCGTGGTCTACATCGGTCGAGACAGGCGCATTCTCGTACTTAGAATGTCACGCGCGCCGCGAACTGAAAGGCACGTGGGCCACCGGATCCGAATACGCCGCCCGCCGTCGTCACCGGTCGCCCAAAGCTCGAGGAATGCAGGAAACCGGGATTCTCAGGATCGTTGCTGTCGCGCACGAGTACATTCGAGAATCCTGAATAGTTCGACTTTGAAACGCCCAGCACGTTGGTAATATTGAAGAGATTGAAGACTTCCGCGATCGGCTCAATCTTAACGCGCTCCCCAACCTTGAAGACTCTTGACAGGCGCAGGTCAAGCGAACTAAACCCGTCATTGAAGCGAGCATCGTCAGCAACGAGCGGCAAAGGCTCAATACCAACGCGACTGCTGTTAAGCTGCTTGATAAACGCATTCAGCTCAGCTGCGGTATGAAACAACCGTCCACCTGCGTTGCGCTGTAACGTCGGAATTCGCGAACTCCCATCAGGCAACAGGATATCCATCGGCACTCCGGAAGCGAGAGTAAAGATGGGAGCCAGACGCATGCCGTAGGGAAGATCAAACACTCCGGCGAAGGTAAACCGATGTCGCTGGTCGTTGGCGTTGGACCATACTCTAGTCGAAGGTTGTTAGAATCAACTGGCCCGTTAGAGAAAGGAATCTGATCGTCGTTAGCGTAGTTGAATGACTTGGAGAGCGTGTAAGACGCGCGGAATTGATAACGATTTGACAAGCGTTTCTCCACGCTCAACAGAAACCCATCGTATTTGGTCTTGACGCTTGATTCGAGATTCTTCACCAGGTCTGGACCACCTACTACGGGATTGAAGACGCTGCCGACCGTCCGTCGTTTAAGTCTGCAACAAGTTAAGGTAGGAATAGACGACCTCTGAAACGACGAACCCGGGACCGGGAAATTGGTGAATTACGGGATGCAAACTACCATGACAAATCATTTGTGTCGTTGGCCTGAGAGGTGGACTTTCATCTCAAACTTTAGTTGGAGACGCCTGGGATCATCAAAAGTGGACGATGCCATGCTGCTAACCGGTGGTAGCTGCTTGAGTTTGGTCTGGACAAGCCAGCTTTCCGAATCTGTTAAAACGATAACCGCAGACCAAGCTGGATCTCACGCCCCGGCGTTGCCGCTTCCGTAATAGTGCCAAACTGAGGAGTGTTCACGAACCGATTGGGCGTTCCCAGATTCGTATGGTTGAGCGCGTTGAAGGCCTCGCCGCGAAGCTGGAGTTTGATGCTCTCGGTTACGGTAAACTCGCGCTGCAATGCTAGGTCGAGAGTTTGTCTGCCCGGACCGTAAATCGTGTTTCGTCCCACGTTTCCGAAGGTGAACGCCGCGGGCGCAACAAACGCGGCAGTGTTGAACCAATGGTCAGCAGTTCGCGTGCCGGAAGAGAATACTGGCTGGCCCGTATAACTGGCACGAATTGGATTTTCTCCTAACAGTGTGCCCGCGTTCGCGGTATCGCCAAATACCGAAATGGTAAACGGGAATCCGCTTTGCGCCTGGTAGACTGCAGAGAGACTCCAACCATTCGTGACCCCATGAATAAAACCAGACTTGCCCAAGGACGGGACATCGTAAACCGCACTCAGCGCGAAGCGATGGCGGATGTCACAGGCCGGACCTTTTTCGAGGTTGAGGTTTGAGTTGTTTTGCGGGGCGGCCGATTCGAATATGGTCGAGCGGAAGTCGGGCGCGTCACTGAGGCTCTTTGAAAACGTATAGTTGGCCAGGAGGGTCCACCCTCTGGCAAAGCGCCGCCGCAAGTTGACATAGCCCGCCTCGTACCAACTTTGCGCAGAATTCTCTAGTAGGTTGATTCCGCTTACCGGAAACGTCGTATTGGTCACATTGATACCAGCGGGCAAGACCATGCCGGGCAGGAAGCTCAGGGTTTTGAACGGCCGACGAGGGCCAATAGCCCCGGGGCCGGGAGGAGCATTGTTAATAAGGTGCGAGCGTTGCAAATGCACTCCGTGTGAGCCCAGGTATCCAAGTTCCAACGTCGTCTCCGCGCCCAGGCTTTTTTCAACAGAGCCGCTCCACTGCTCGATGTATTGCGCGGGTGCGTTAGCTTCGAAAGCCGCGAAGCTAACCGTCGTCGTACCCAGCACCGCTGGCCCGAAGTTGAAATGACTGGCGACGATGCCGGCAGCGGGAGTGAAGTTATCGCTCTGTTGCGTCTCCGGAAATACGTAGGGAACATTGTGACGCTGGTTACACCAGGTATTCATATCCACCGGCGTGAAGAAGATACCAAAGGCAGCGTGCAGCAAGATTCCGTGGCCCGGAATGTTGTGCGAGATGCCAGCGCGGGGAGCGAATCTGAGTTTGTTGGGGTAGTTTAAACCATTTGGGTAGCCTTGCTGTCCGCCGATGAAAACGGAAGGCACACCGTCCTTGAACACGAGATTGGTGTTAGCAAAACGAATGTCCTTCAGCGGACTCATGTATTCATAACGCAAACCGATTTGAATTGTCGTGTTATGAGTCACCTGAAAGCTGTCCTGGACAAACGCATCGGCATACCACTGGCGCAGTTGCATCTGGGGAACGCCCGCCTGACGCTGTTTCACTGCGGGCAAGCCGAGCAAGAAACTGGCGAGAGCTGAACCCGTGCCATCGTTGGTCGCTGTTTGCGTAGTGAATCCATTAGTGAATTGATAATAGCCTCGGTTTTGGAAGAAGCCCCACATGGGCCAGATCAAATGGCGGTAACTGCCACCCAACTTTAGACTGTGTCGGCCGACCTGCCAGCTCAGCGAGTCGCGCGCTTCCAGAATCGTGTCCCAGGCATGCATAGGCGTAGCGATGAACGAGTCGCCCATGCCCGAGTAACCCTGCACGTTGAACCACGGCGCGCCAAATGCGCCCTTGCCTCCAAAACCAACTCCCGAAATTCCGAGTTTGGAGACAATGTCGTTAGTGAAGCTGTTCTCGGAAGTACGATGCATCGACAGCCGTGAGACAGTAAGGCTCGCGATGTTCACAACGCTGGGGCTGACGATGCGAGTCCAGCCAACCGTGCCGTTCTGCGACATGTTATCGTGAATGGCCCCGAAGCCTGGCAAATTCTGCGGCATGAAGCCCTTTTCACTGCTAAACGAATAACGAGCGAACAGGCTGTCTCCCCGTTTGAACGTCTGATCGAAGCGGAGCGTAGCTTGATCGGTTTTGTAATGTTTATTGCGCACGTCGAGAAAGTTGTTGCAGTCCACGCCCGCCCCAACGACGGTTGGCGCCCCCATCATCGTCATACCGCAGCCGTTCATACCCATATCCATGTTGGGACGGGGGACATACTGGCGCAGGAAAAGGGAAGCCTTCGGATCAATCAGGTTCGCCGGAATGACGTTTCCCGGGAACGGATCGCGAATGATCTGTGGATTGCTCGGACTAACCGGCTTTGTCGGATCGAAGTTTGGATTTGAACGTGAGCTGAAAGGGTTATAGATCGTGACACCGCTCATGCCGAAATTGCCATTGATTTCGTCCTCTGTCGGCACGGTCTCGATCATCGTCTCGGCCTGTGTCAGACGCAACCCTTCATAGTTGAAAAAGAAGAAGTTCTTGTTGCGAATGAGTGGACCACCGACTGAGCCGCCGAAATTGTTTCGCACGAGATGGCTTGACGAGTCCATTTCATTGAATGTGCGAGCGTCGAACGCGTTGTTGCGCAGAAACTCATAGGCCGTTCCGTGGAACGCATTCGTACCGGTGCGCGTGACGATATTGATTTGGCCGCCGCCGGCACCGCCCATCTCGGCTGTGTAGCTTCCCGTCTGAACCTTGAATTCCTGCACGCTGTCCGGCGAGGGGCTTAGGTTCAAAGTATTGAACGTGGGATCAGTATTCGTAGCCCCGTCCAGCAGAAAATAGTTCGCGTTGGGTCGGTTGCCGCCAACACTGATCGCTGAGCGCTGTCCCGGCCGCCAGTACAACGGACTCATGTCACCCGCCTGTGCTCCATGACTCTCATGCGCGCCCGGCACCGTGAGTACCAGATCAATCAACATTCGCCCGTTGAGCGGCAAGTTGCGAATGGATGTCGGCTCGACCACCTCACCCACGCTCGCGTCCGAGGTCCGCAAGACGGTCATCGTTTGAGTTTCGACCTGCACAGCGCCGCTGACCGAAGAAACATTGAGGCTGACGTCACACGTCATCTGCTGTCCGACCTCGAGACGCAGCGCTTGAGTGGACGGCGCAAAACCCAGAGCCTGCGCGGCAAGTTCGTAATCCCCCGGTAGCAGCCCGGGGATCGAATATGCTCCCTGCGCGTCGCTGCTGACTTGCCGAACGGCCTCCGTACTGACTGAAGTAAGTTGCACGGACGCGCCCGGAATCGCCTGGTGCTGGGGATCAAAAACGGCACCGCTTACGCTCGCGTAGTTACTCTGAGCCAGTACAGGCTCCGCGGCGAACAGCAAGAATACGATAGTTGAGACGGTCCCCGTTGCGGCGCGTAGCAGAAGACGGTGACATCTTCCAACTCTCAGTCGTCGGAAAGCGAATGCAAATCTAGTCATTGCCTTGATTCCTTCGATCCTTTAGTTCTACCGAAATAATGGAAACGAAATGGCTTGCGTTAGCCATCTGCAAACTGAACCAAAACCGTGTAGGCTGCCGGACTAAGTTATGATCTATGGACCATGGCTCGCTTCCGTTAAGGCAAGCGACACTATCCTGCCCAATTGGTGAGCCCGGACCCAAGTTTAAAATCTTTTCGGAATCAGCGGCCGTCGTTCAAGTCTGCAACAAATTAAGGAAGGAATAGACGACCTCTGAATCGACGAACCCGGAACCGGGAAATTGGTGAATTACGGGATGCATACTACCATGACAAATCATTTATGTCGTGGGCCTAAGGGTGGACTTTCATCTCAAACTTTAGTTGGAGATGCCTGGGGTCATCAAAAGTGGACGATGCCACGCTGCAGGGCCGTCGTGGCGGCTTGAGTCCGGTCCGTCACGCCCAGCTTGCTTAGGATGTTGTTAATATGACTCTTCACGGTTGCCTCGCCAATCTTCAATAGACCGGCGATCTCCTTATTGCTCTTACCTCGCACAATCTGCTTGAGCACTTCCAGCTCTCTGGCAGTTAGTTCAGTGCCACTCATTCTTTCCGCCAGCCGCTCGGCGACCTGAGCAGGAATCCGTCGCAATCCTGCGTGTACTTTTCTGATCGCATCTTCCAGTTCTTCGAAAAACATGTCCTTGAGCAGATACCCCTGCGCACCCGCCTGCAGAGAGCGGTAAATGTCTTCGTCGCCATCATAGGTAGTGAGGACAATGAGATGTGCGTCTGGGAATTCTCGGCGTATGGCTGTGATAGCTTCAACGCCGCTCAAGACGGGCATCCGGAGATCGATCAAAGTGATGTCTGGATAATTCCCTTGATCACTGAAGGGTCTGAACTTCCCCTCTTGCAGTTGGACCAAGCCGCCAGCTGTGCCAATCCAGAGACGGCCCTGTGCGTCCTCCAGGAGGGGGTGAATGTCGTTACTCCTGAGTTCGGCTGTGTTCTGCTTGTCGAAAACGGTGAAGCCCAGGCTGTCGAAGCGTGCGAGACCTTCCTCGGTTGCTATCCAGATAAAGCCGTCGCGTGTTTGCGTAATTGAGTGAACAGTATTTTGCGGCAAGCCGTGCTCAGTGGTCCACACTTCGTGACTGAACTCTGAGATGTTTCTGAGAGGATCAAGACCGAGCGTCCACCCACTCCAAAGTAGCGGCAGTAAGAGGAGGGGCCTAAGAAGCCAAAGAGTTAGCTTATGAACGACACTTGATGAGCGCATTTAAGGTACTCAAGCGAGCATGAACCCCTCTGCTATTGCCTTCGGTCTTAATAATGTAACATTCCTGGCGGTCAGCTTGGGTCGATTATACTCAACGGCCTTGCGGCGTCTAATAGAGTGGAGTTTCCTGGAATGGGAGGTCCTGTTTGCGGACCAAAACATTAATAACAATTCTCACCGCATCATCGCTTGTCTTTTGCATTGCCACTGATCGAATGGCGGCGCCTCGCACCCGTTGGCGTCCGGCAACAGAACCAGAACTCAAGAAACTTATCCCGGCCGCGCCCCCGTTATAGGAGAGAATATTGAGACCGAATTTCGCACCGCCTCCGGCGTAACCGACGGTCGCGGCAGATTCATTGCCGGCGTCGTAACGATCACCGCGGGCTATTCAGCCGAAGGAAAATACTCACACTTTTTCATCACTCAGATAGGACTCAGGATAGGCAGCATGGATTTGCAATCCGGAGAGTATGTTTTTGGCTACCAGCGAGTAAACAACGATACGATTCGCGTTAGCTTTTACCGTGCATCCAGCGGTGAAAGTCTTGGTGACGTCGAAGCTCATCTGAATCGCCGCAGTAGCCTTGTTCGCTCGCTGTTGATCTCGCCGCCACTCGCCGCCAAAGGCACTATTCAACTCGGTCGTTTTCTTTTTGATTATCGAACCACTAGTTAAATACAAAACAAGAAACGCCAAGCCGAGAGCGATACTCACTTTCAACCGTTGCGGAAATGAGTGTGCGGGTTTCTGAAGAACTTCAAGCAAGGACGCTCGCCTGCACCTGCTTATAAACTTCGCTAAAGATCTCGCGGGCGCGGTCCAGACTTTCTGCCTCGGCAACAACACGAATAATAGGTTCCGTATTCGAGCCTCTCACGAGAAACCAGCCGCCAGGCAACATTATTTTTACGCCATCACGCACGTCCATTGGATAATCTGCATACTCTTTGCGAAGCATTCTAAGTACCGCAGCGATCTTGTGCGAGGGACAGACTATTTTCTCTTTAATCATGCAGAACTGCGGAAAACTATTCAGGAACTCCGTAACCGTTTGCCCAGTTTCAGCAAGGTGGTGCAAAACGAGAGCCATACCGACCAGGCTGTCGCGCGCAAAGTTAATCCGGGGGTAAATAACGCCGCCGTTACCTTCTCCGCCAATTACGGCTCTTTGTTTCTTCATCTCTTCTGTGACGTTGACCTCGCCAATCTTCGTATGAAAAACGGGGCAGCCAAAGCTAATGGCAACATCGTCAAGTGCAGTTGTGGTCGAAAGGTTAGCCACTACCGCGCCGGGCTCTTTGCCAAGGACGTAAGCGGTTGCCAGCACGAGCGTATAATCTTCACCGATCGGTATTCCTTGTTCTGACACAATGGCCAGTCGATCTGCATCCATATCCTGAGCGAATCCTATGTCGGCGTGATGCTCTTTGACTGCGGTACAAAGGTCGCCGAGATTTTCAGGCAATGGTTCCGCGCCGCGGGGGAATAATCCGTTTGGCGTTACGTTAATTGAGATGACCTCGGATCCCAAGGCCTCGAGTAGTTTTGGACCAACCAGTGAACCTGCACCATTACAGGAATCGATAACGACCCGAAGTGGTCTTTCGGTTTTTGGGAGCGGGCCCAAGACGTCGAGGATGGCTTGAATATGGAGATCAGTAGCCCCCGAGATCTCTTCAACCGTCCTTAATTCCGTGTCTGCCACCTTCGTGTACTCGCCCTGATGATAGATGTCCAACATCTCGCGCGCTTGCCCAGGCGCCAGGAATAGACCATCAGGACCGATGAACTTCAGGGCGTTCCATTCCGCTGGATTATGACTGGCAGTAATAGCAATCCCACCCTGCGCCTGATATTGGCGTACGAATAGCTGAACCGTCGGAACCGGGCACATGCCGATATCAATCACGCGGAGTCCACTCGACAATAAGCCGGCGATAACGGCTTGCTCGACCATTTCGCCCGAAGTGCGGGGATCGCGGCCGATCACAACCGTGCCCGAACCAATGTACGTCCCGAAAGCCTGGGCGAAGCGGGTCAGCAGTGTAGGAGTGAGTGAATCACCTATTACACCACGTACTCCCGAAATGCTGATTTTTAGAGTCGGTATCGCTCTCATATCTCAATCAGAAATCAGACAAACATAATTTGAGAGCAGTTCAAAATAGGCGAGGCCTAATTAAATCAGCCTCGATAATCAGAAGGTCACTAATATTGTCGGCAGTAGCCCTGGCGTGCAGCTATGGCAAGTTGAAGTTTCAGGGATTGGTATTCTGCTCGAGTAGCCTATCAACACTTTTCTGGATTCTATTACTCAGTTCAATAATGCTGAATAGATCCCTGTCGGCTTTAGCCTTGTCCATTTTGGCCTTATCCAATCGCTGAGCGTCAATCGTCGGCATTCTTGAGAGCAGGGTTCTCGACGAAGCCATCGATTAGCTTACAAAGCTGGACCAGCGCGCCTGTCATGCCTCCACTACCGAGCGTTGCCAGATCCTTTTGCTCATTTTCTTTGTCATCGCGTGCGTGAGGAATCATGTACATTTTCAGCCGGTTAGCGCGCTTGTTAATCTCCTCCGTCTGATGGGAGACGAGGCGGTATTCGATCGGAGTTTTGGCTACAAGGCTACGCGCGATCTGATTGCGAACGATCTGGATGCGCGTAAAGTCTTCTTTCACCTTTGTGAGGGTAGCTTCAATTCGTTGTTGGTTCCTGTTCTCCGCCGTAGCGTCTAGTTCAGCGCTGCGGAGCCTTGCCTCACTTATCTCTCTTTCCTGACTTGCAATTTTCGGATTGTTGTTCCCTGGCATGCCTGATCCGGGCGGCGGGCCCGCCTGGCCCATCGCCGCGCTTACCGTGGTCACTACCAAAAACACAGCCGCGCCCAGGCGACCCCCAAGATTCTTAAATAGTCGGTCACATCTCATAGCAAGATCTTCTATGCGGAGGTTGGAAGTATAATGCCGTGATTCCTTTCTTACAACGGTTGGGTAGATTTGGTAGTGTCAGGTTCCCGGCGTATTTACTTTTTCAACCTGTCGCGCGTCCAGTTAAGCAGATGGCGAGCGCCTGCCGCGTCTTCAGCTTCGACAATAATGCGGATCATCGATTCAGTATTTGAGGCGCGTACGTGTATCCATCCTCCTGGCAAGCTCACTCTTATTCCATCCGTCGCATCGTAGGCGAGCTGTTCGCCCTCAACGGCCGTGCGAAAGTCTTGCAAAACTGAATAGAGGCGGTTGGGTGCGACAGGAATGTTATGCTTCAGAATCGCCAAACGAGGTAGTTGCCCTACCATGTCCGACATTCTTTCGCCTGTGCGCGCCAGGTGTTCGAGAATGAGGCCTATCGCCGCCGCGCTGTCGTGCGTAAGTTGCACCTCGGGTACCGTAATACCGCCGCTGCCTTCCCCCCCCAACACACCGTTGTGTTCTATGATGCCTTCAGAAATGTAAGTTTGTCCCACCGGAGTACGTACAACGTTTCCACCATAACGCGCTGCGATCTGTTCTATAGCACCCGTCGTAGAAACGTTCGTCACCACAGTCCCTGTCTTCTCTTTGAGTCGAATGTCTGTTGCCAGGGTAAGCGTCATCTCTTCCGAAAGTGCTTCGCCTTTCTCAGTTACTATACCTAAGCGCTCGCCATCCGCATCATGCGCAAAACCAACATCCGCGCGGCCGGCTCTGACGACACCGCAGAGCTGGGCCATGGTCCCAACTTTAGGTTCTGGCTCATGCGGAAAGGTAGCAGTAGGATCGGTATTGATCGTCAAAAGTTCGCAACCCAGCCCTTCAAGCCAGCGTGGGGTGAGCAGCGAACAGGCGCCATTGCAACAATCCAGCGCCACGGTCAACCGGCGTGACCTGATCACAGCCGTATCGAAGGCGCTCTCAAGCACTTTGATGTGTTCTCCAATTGGATTCTGGTAATAAATACGTTCCTTGATGGTATCCCAGGTGGCCTTGGCAAACTCTCCCTGGTGGAAGATATCCAGCAGCTCTTCGGCCTGTGAGGGATTGAGGTAAAGCCCGTCGTTGCGAACAAACTTTAAGGCATTCCATTGCGAAGGGTTGTGACCCGCCGTGATGGCAATACCGCCATCAGCCTTCAGCCAATTGACTGCCAATTGCATGCTCGGAGTAGGACAGACCCCAAGATCAAAAACCTCGCAGCCTGCTGATAGTAATCCCGCCAGAACAGCCGAACGTATCATGGGTCCGGAAGCCCTGGTGTCGCGACAAATAAGAATGCGTCCGCCATCCAGATAAGTGCCCAACGCCTGGGCAAATCCGACAGCCAGCTCCGGCGTAAAGGTTTGCCCAACGATACCTCGAACTCCCGTAATGCCAATCTTGAGTGGCTTCATAGGCGGTAAGCAGGAATGACGGAGATATACGAGGTTAGGTTAGTTGGCCTTTCGGCTCTATCCGTGGCAATCGTATTCATCCGCGGCGGACTTGCTTCCTGGCGCTGGTTAAGGGAACCACATCGGCTGATATGTTCCATCCTTCGACGTGAAGGAATGGAGTTGCTTTCCCCAAATCGCCGGGCTTATAAGTCGCAGTAATCCGTTTACGTTCCCCAGGCGCAAGGGAAAAATAGTTATCTTGCCAAACGATCGGAAGGACATCTTTACCGTCGCGGCCTTGTTTGATCTCTAGCCGAATGAAGAACGCCAAAGTACGACTGGGATTCGAAACAGTTAGGTCTGCGATTTCAACACCCGCCCGTCGCGTGGAACTGCCCGAGACTGAAAGTTTTACCGGTTGGAGTTGTTGCAGTTGAGTCATGTCAGCAAACGAGCTTACAGGGGTGTAGTACCACTTCGTCTTCTGCGGGTCGAGCACGTCATCTTTGGTGGACAGCCAGTAAAAATTTGAACTGACTGTCTGGCCGCGACTGTCTGCGAGCGAGAGCCTCAGGAAATAAGTAACGGAAAGATCCGAAATCTGCGGTAATACAAAAGCTTTGAGGTTACTATCGGCTTCCACATTGGTGTTAATGGTCTTTGAGAATTTCTCGACAAAGTTTATGTCGTAAACTTTCGCCGTCAACTTCATGTCTTGTAAGGGCTGGTACGTTGTATTGACAACCACGATGGACTTGTCGTCATAGGAATATTGCACATGGACCAGTTCGCATGCCTTTTTCGTCCCAAAGTAACCGCCCCCGGGCATCAGAAAATAGTCGTACAGATGCCAGATCATCGAAGGCCACGCATTGTTAAGCATCCATTGAATCACGCCGGTCGAGCCGTACCTATTCCGCCCATAGCCTTCGAACATTGCGCGTTGCCCTTCATAAGTCATTAGCTGCGACTTCATCGCATAGTCTTCTGCATCTTTGGCCGAACCATAACGGGCGTTAAGCGCCTCTGTGAAAACTTCCAGGTTTTTGAACTGACCGCCACCGGCGTGATAGTTCCAAAACTCGTCGATGGGCCAAAGATGTTCTTTCGGGATCATGCGGCGCAAGCTCTCAATAGGAGGAACTGCCGGACCGGGGCTAATTTCAGTGGCGAAAGCGTGTGCTCCGCCCGCTTGCTTATCAAGCAGCCAGTAGGCAGGCGGGACCCACTCGTAAGGCCCCTCCATTTTCACCCCGGTAACACCCGTAACCTGCGCCTCCTTTGCCGTCGCCGAGGAAAGGAAAGGATTGGGCCATTGATACTTTTTAAGGACGTCGATATACATCTGCTCGACATCCGCCGGTGGTGGATTGTCGCTGCCGTTTAGCCAGACCAGGAGACTGGGATGATTTCGCAGACGCCTGATCTGATCCGCTTGCGACTTGGCGGCAATCTCATAGTCCTCTTTGTCCCAAACCGGTCCTTCCTCGTAATTAGGTCTGTGTTGCCAGTGCTCCCAATGAGAGCAACAACACCACCCAGCCATGATTAGAATCCCCTTCTCGTCGGCAAGATCGAAAAAGTAATCCGGCTGCAATTGACCCTCCAACCGTATCGTATTCAAGTTCATGTCTTTGACGTACTCGAACTCGTTTTTCAATCTTTGAGGGTCAAAGCGCAGAAACATATCCGAAGCCCAGCCGCCGCCGCGAATAAGAATATTTTTCCCATTTACTTTGAAGAGCCGGTGCTTTTGATTATCCAGTTCCGACGTTATCTCTCTGATACCGAAGCGTGTGTTTTGTCGATCAGATATTCTGCCCCGGGTCTCGAACTCCATTTCGAGGTTGTATAGATTCTGAGCCCCTTGATGGATGGGCCACCAGACCCGCGGGTGTTGAATTATGAGTTGCGGAAATTCGTTCGCGGTAAAACCGATTGACTTCGTCTCACCGGCGCCAAGTTTGACGGGTTGGGAGAAGCGCACTCCCTCGATACGGCCGCTTAATTTGCCTTCAACTTGATGATCCGTTGCATTATGTGCCTCTGCATTGACGGTCAATTGTGCAGTGTCGAGTGAAATTGAGTCGAAATGAGTAATTACTTGTGGGTATCTCAGCGTAACCGGTCCGCTGGTTGTAATGTAAACGTCGCGGAAGATTCCCATGTTCTTGTCAGGTGGCATGGGGTTCCAGTCCACCCAGGTCCATCCCAGATCGTCCGGCTGCTGAGGGAAGACTTCGACGGCCAGCGTATTTACTCCGCCTACCCGGGCTACGTCGCTGATGTTCAGCTCATGAACGCGAAAGGTGCCCGCTATTTCATCTGACCCTGCGATCCGTTTACCGTTCAACCAGACGTTGGCGCGGAAATTGATGCCGTCGAAGTGAAGCGATATTTCCTGTCCGCGATAACTTGCCGGAAGCCGAAACTCTGTTCGATACCACCACGAGTTGCGAAAAGGGCTATCTTCCGGCATCGGAAGCAGTGAGAAGTTTGCGCCAATCGGGTACTTACAACCAGGCATCAATCTCAGATTCATGCCAAAAAAGGGATCGGGATAGACCTTGTTAGCGACCAATGTTCCCACCACAGTAGAAGGCACTGCGGCCGGATACCATTTTGCTGTGGGACGGAAAGAATTCTCCGTAAGCGTGTCACCCTTCTCCTTAACCACCGCCGACGATTGAATAGCCCAGCCCTTTTGTAGAAAGATTTTCGCGTTGGGAACCGCCCTGTGGTTGACTTGAACTTTTGCGTAACCGCTAGCCGTTAACAACATCGTTAATACCGCCGACATTGCAAAACAGTACCATTGATCTCGTGAATACGAACGCCAACTAGAAAAGATGGTCTCAAGCAGTTTCACAATCGCATCCTTTCGAAATTGTTAATCAGCCGCAGCCTCGACCGGCAATGCAAAAGGCCACCGTTCGGTATACCAGGACCAAACGAAGAAACAGATTGCGCCGAGCGACAAAGTTCCTAATCCAAGCAGAACAATCAGCCAGTCGGTCGTCGCAAAAATGAACACCCAGCCTACGAGCGCTACTATACTCGGCAACGGATACAGCCAGATTTTGTAAGGGCGCTTCATCTCCGGTGCGCGTTTCCTGAGAAGAGCAACGGCAAAGATCTGCGCTATGAATTGGATTAGAATCCTGGTAGTGATAAGCGCGTCTATTACTATTCCCAACGAAAAGAAACTGCAGACAATGGAAATCAAGCCAAGCACAATTAGCGAGATGTAAGGAAAATGTTTTGTCGGATGAAGTTTGCCGAAGATTTTAAAAAAGTAACCGTCATTGGCTGCCGCATAGGGAATTCGAGAGTAGCCAAGCAGAAGAGCAAAGACGGAGCCAAACGCGGTCCAGAGAATCATCGCAGTAAATATCGTCGCCGCTTTCGCGCCATAGATCCTCTCCATGAAAATTGAGACTACAAAATCCGATTGTGGGTGCTCGCTGGCAGGAACAAAGTCTCTCCACGGGACGACGCCAATAATGGAAAGGTTGATGGCGAAATAGATAATGGCGACGACGATCACGCTGATGATGATGGAACGTGGGATGGCGCGACCGGGGTCTTTTACTTCATCACCGATATAACAAATGTCGTAATAGCCCAGATAGTCATAGACGCCAATGCGTGATGCGGCACCCAGACCAAAAAGAAAGCCCAGCGAGAAATTGAAAGCGCCTGGCGGAAAATCGAATGCACGGGCGGCGCTGAAATGCATTGCGCCGGTAACAATGACCACAAGTGTGGTGAGCAAAGTTCCGATCCATAAACTTACTGTGATCTTGCCGATTGAAGTGATGCGACGATATAGGAGGGCAATGTTAACAATACCGATAACTACAACGACCAGTATCGTTCCGCGCGGAGTAATTCCCTGCCAGATGTATCCGACATATCTGGCGAATCCGATGTAGCCTGAAGCTATCTCGAGTGGACCGCTCAGAATGAATTGCCAGATGAAGAGAAAAGCCATGAGGCGTCCGAAGGTCTCTCGACCGTAAGCCTCGCGCAAGTAAAGGTAAGTGCCTCCCGAGCCAGGCATGGCCGCGCCGAGTTCGCTCCATACCATTCCATCAGGTATGGCAATCAAGACCGCGACAACCCAACCTAACATCGCCTGTGGGCCACCAAGCGCCGACATGAGAAGCGGGATTGTGATGAATGGGCCCACCCCAATCATGTTGGACATATTGAGGGCAGTCGCCTGCAATAGCCCAAAGCGCCTCAGAAGGCGATCGTCTGCTTCTTTTTTCTCGGGTTTTGCCGTCATTGGCAACGACGTGATTGGCGCACCATCATACCTGAACATCCCTGTGTGTAAAGGAGTTTTTTACCCTGAGACGACGTTCACGTTGGCCTGCTTTTTTAATTGACTTTTAGCGCAATGAAACGTAATTTTCGAGCGAGAAAATTAGCCTTTGAGGACAATCTAATGAGTCGAACGATTCTGCTTGCACTAATAGCCGCGGCTGCCGCCTGGGCGCCTTCTGCTCTCTCGGGCAAAGCGTCCTCCTCGCATTCAGGAGTTCAAGTCGCGAATAAGACGTTACCCGAGCGACTGGGTTACCCACCTGATGCAAAACTCTTGATCGTGCACGCTGACGATCTGGGCATGGCCCGTTCTGTTAACGCCGCTACGATTAAGGCGTTTGAGAGTGGCTTAGTCAGCTCGGGCAGCATTATGGTTCCTTGTCCCTGGCTGCCTGAGATAGCGGCCTACGCCCGAACCCATGCTGAGGCGGATTTAGGCTTACATTTGACGTTGACGAGTGAATGGACGCCCTACCGTTGGGGACCGGTGCTGTCAAAGGATCGTGTCGCATCGTTGTTGGATAACAGCGGTTATTTTTATCTAACCGAAAGCGAAGCCGCGTCGCATGCGAATGCGAAAGAGGTTGAAGCGGAAATTCGGGCTCAGATTGACCGTGCTCGATCATTTGGCATTCATCCCACGCATCTCGATTCACACATGGGGACGCTCTATCAAAATAAGACGCTGTTCGAGACGCTTCTCCGGGTAGCTCGCGAGAATAAGCTGCCCATCAGAATGTCGAAAGAATGGCTTGCCTCGACGGATTATTTGCCTTCCATACTCAGCCCGAATGACGTTGCCATAGACAAAATCATTAGCATTGAGCCAAGCGTGCCGGCTGAAGGTTGGTCCAAATTCTATGCCGACTCAATAAGGAACATTCAGCCGGGTGTGACTGAGATGATCATCCACCTTGCTTACGACGATGAAGAGATGCGTGCGGCGACGGCCGATCATCCTGACTGGGGCTCTGCATGGCGGCAGCGCGACTTGCAGTTCTTTACCAGCGATACCTTCCGCAAGTTACTTCAGGAAAACCACATTAAACTCATCACCTGGCGCGAAATCGGAAAGATGCAATACCCGCAGCCGTAAGCCAGGGACAGATTTTCCATTTGTCATTTGATACTTTTCATCTTCCATTAGCGGAGCGTATTTCTCCCCCAGAATCCTTTCGGCCCAACAGTTCCCGTAGCTATCACCGATGACAAATGAAGAATGAAAAATGAGGAATGGAAAATGAATCCGCTCGCGCTAATGAGCGGTGGTTCGTGCTGATCCTGCCAACGCGCTTAAGCCAAACTGTAGATACAATCTAACGGAGCCATGGATGTCACAAAGTAACAGTTCTCGCCGCAACTTTCTCAGAGCTGGGAGTATTGCACTCGGTGCCTTCGCTTCTCGCGGGATTGCGCGTACGGGCCAAAGAAATCGCTCGCTAAACCTTTATGTGGGCACTTATACCTCCGGAAAAAGCGAGGGCATCTATCTTTACCGTATGAATCTGGATACCGGTGAACTGAAGCGTTTGAACAGCATGAAAGCGGTCAATCCGTCGTTCCTGGCGATCGACGGGAGCAAACGCCATTTATATGCTGTCAATGAGGTAACAGAGTTTGCTGGAAAATCCAGTGGCGCCGTGAGCGCATTCTCCATTGACTCTACAACTGGCAATTTGAACTTCTTGAATCAACAACCTTCATTAGGCGCGGATCCTTGTCACGTGATTGTCGACCGAACCGGTCGGTTCGTGCTCGTGGCAAATTACACAGGAGGAAATGTTTCAGTCTTTCCTGTTCGGCGTGATGGGAGCCTGGGTTCGGCAACAGATGTCGTGCAGCATCATGGATCGAGCGTCAACAAAGAGCATCAGGAAGGGCCGCACGCTCATTGCCTGATACTGGACCATGCCAACCGGTATGCTTTTGCCGCCGACCTCGGCCTGGATAAGGTATTGATCTACCGTTTTGATGCCAGGGCTGGAAAGCTTACGCCGGGCAAAGAGCCATGGGCTCAACTCAAGCCGGGTGCCGGACCGCGGCACTTTACTTTCCATCCCAACGGCAGACATGCCTATGTTATTAATGAGCTGGACTCAACGCTTATTGGCTTTAGATACGACGCCGCTAATGGCATTTTGCATTCAATGCAGACGGTATCCACGCTACCGACAGATTTCTCGGGCCACAACGATTGCGCAGACTTGCACATCTCTCCATCAGGAAAGTTTCTCTACGGCTCTAACCGCGGCCACAATAGCATCGTGGTTCTCACAATCAATGAGCTTAGCGGGAAGCTTACGTATCTGGAGCACGCATCGACTCAAGGAAAAACTCCTCGGAATTTCGCTATCGATCCCACGGGCAGGTTTCTGCTCGTGGCGAATCAAGAATCCGATACTATCGTCACCCTGCGGATCGATTCAGTAACAGGAAGACTTAAGCCTACGGTCCATGTCGCTGAAGTGCCTGCACCAGTCTGTCTCAAGTTCGTTTAGCAGACTGGCGAAACAACGGTTAATTTTCAGGTCGAGGGTCAGTTCCACTGAACCAATCTCATTAGCACCAGGCTTCAGCCAGGTGTAACCGACAGTTAACGATCTTAAACCGTTTCAACGGTCTACAATGAAACCGTTGAAACGGTTACGCCAAGTCATAACCGCCAGACCACCGCACTGAAGTGCGGTGCTAATGAGAATTTTGAACTTGCCCCCTCCAGCTTTCACTATTGAATATCTCCCGCCAATAGAAGAGAATGGCCCTGCTCCTGCGATCCCTACCTAAGGACAACCAAATAGATGAGAAAAGCGGCACTCGCTCTCTTGGCAGTTTCCCTCTCAATGTGCTTTGGTCTTCCGCTGCAAAGAGCGGAGAACGTAACAACTCCACAAGCTCCTCAAGCACCTTGGGCAACTCAGATGACCACCGCTATGCCTGGCGCACTCCCAAGTTCTAGTGACACCAATCTCGTTAAGAGTAACGGCCTGACCGCACAGGCACCTGCTTCTGATGAGTGGGGGCCTGTAACCGCGGATGTCAACGACAGCGACGAATTTTTTCAGAAAGCGATCCGCACGACGGGACCGCAACGCGACAACGCGTCCAGGATCGAGGCTTTGCTGAAGCGCATGACGCTTGAGGACAAAGTCGGGCAGATGACCCAGCTTCAGATTGGTATGGTTTCGACCGGTCACGATCAGGATATCCGGATCGATCCCGCGAAGTTGGAGAAGGCGGTTGTGCGCTACGGTGTGGGGTCCATCCTTAACGTGTCGGATCAGGCTCTTACGGTCGATAGATGGCATGACATCATCCGACAGATTCAGGAGGTTGCCACAAAGAAAACAAAACTTGGCATACCAGTAATCTACGGCATTGATTCAATTCACGGCGCAAACTATGTACAGGGCGCAACCCTGTTTCCCCAAGAGATCGGCATGGCAGCAACGTGGAATCCAGAGTTGATGAGGCGCGCGGCAGAGATCACGGCATCTGAAACGCGCGCCGCCGGCATCCCCTGGAGCTTCTCGCCAGTGCTTGATATAGGCCGCCAACCACTGTGGCCGCGTTTCTGGGAAACGTTCGGTGAAGATCCTTACCTCGCGAAGGTTATGGGCGTGGCTTTCGTGCGTGGACTGGAAGGTTCCGACGTTTCTTCGCAGGACCACGTCGCCGCCAGCTTGAAGCATTACATGGGCTACAGCTTTCCGCTAACCGGGCGAGACCGAACTCCCGCGTGGATTCCGGAAAACTATCTACGCGAATATTTTCTTCCCACATTTGACGCGGCGGTTAAAGCAGGTGCACACACGGTAATGATCAACTCCGGTGAGATTAATGGAGTTCCGGGTCACATCAACCATCACATCCTCACAGACATCCTGCGTGATGAGCTGGGATTTAAGGGCTTCGTAGTTTCTGACTGGGAGGACATTAAAAAACTGGTGAACATCTGGCGGGTCGCACCGACGGAGAAGGAAGCAACTCGCATGGCGGTAATGGCAGGTATTGACATGAGCATGGTGCCGAGTGATTACAGCTTCAGCGATAATTTGATTGCACTCGTTAAGGAAGGCGCGGTGCCGCAATCTAGGATCGACGAAGCCGTGCGACGCATCTTAAAAGTTAAATTCGAGTTGGGCTTGTTTGAAAATCCCATGCCCGACGCCTCCCTCAAATCAAAGGTCGGGCTTCCCGAATCGAGGAAGGCAAGTTTGCAGGCCGCTCGTGAATCAATGACTCTCCTCAAGAACAGCGATAACTTGTTGCCTCTATCTAAAAACAGAAAAGTGCTCGTCACAGGGCCGACTGCCGACTCGCTTATCTCGCTTAATAACGGCTGGACCTACGTCTGGCAGGGCTCGGAAGAGTCGCTTTATCCGAAAGATCGCCCAACTATTCGACGCGCAATCGCGGCGAAGATTGGTGAAGCGAACGTGACATATGTGCCCGGAACGAGGATCACGCTACCCGCCGGCTCAACATCCAACAACACACCCACCGATAAGGAAGAAGAGGTGGACATTGCTGCCGCCGTTGCTGCAGCGCGCAATGCCGATGTGGTTGTGTTATGTCTTGGTGAGGGCTCTTACACCGAAACTCCGGGCAATATTACAGATCTCAATCTGGGAGAACCGCAATTGAAACTTGCCGAAGCCATTGAAGCGACTGGCAAGCCTGTTGTGATCGTGCTGGTGGAGGGGCGACCGAGAATCATCAATCGCATCGCTGATCGCGCGGGCGCAATTCTCATGGCTTACAACCCGGGTAATGAAGGTGGAACAGCGGTCGCCGATGTGCTCTTTGGCGACTTTAATCCAGGTGGCAAACTTCCCTTCACTTACCCACGCACGCCGAACGGTTTGATAACTTATGATCACAAGCCATTCGAAACGGAGGACACGGCCTTCGGCAATATGGCTTTCAAACCTCAGTTCGAATTCGGTGATGGTCTTAGCTACACAACCTTCGCCTATAGCGATCTACGCTTAAGTCAAAAGACAATAGGCGAAAGCGACGAGCTTTCCGTTAGTGTGAAGGTCACAAATAGTGGTCGTCGAGCGGGCAAGGAGGTCGCGCTACTTTATGTTAGTGATCTGGTCGCCTCACTGTCGCCGGCAAACAAGCGACTCAAGCGCTTTGCGAAAGTTTATCTGGAACCCGGCCAGAGCCGAACCTTGACTTTCAAGTTGCGCCGCGACGATCTGTCATTCATTGGCAGCGGCAACAAACCTATCGTTGAGCCCGGCGAGTTTGATGTACTGATTGGCGGCCTTAGGGAAAAGTTCGCGCTCAAGTAGGTCTCAGCAATTAAACTCTGAAGTGAACTATGTCTGACTACAATTTCAGTCGTAAGCGGCACATGATGAGCAGGCTTCTGCAGCTTCTCGTGACCTGCGCACTCTGTCTCGGCGTCGTGCCGGTCCGATCACAGGAGAAAAAAGAAACCAGGAAAAGCGGTGCTCAAGACGACGTGATTAAGGTTAATTCTAACCTTGTAAACTTCGACGTGATAGTCAAAGACAAGAAGGGCAGGCCTGTCACGGATCTCAAAGCAGAAGACTTCACCATCTCTGAAAACGGCGTGCGACAGAAAATCGAGTTTTTCGACTCGACTCTCACCAGTGGCAATGGCCCGACACAACCGGCCACTGTTTCGGGTCAACCTACTGCCCCGGGTCAACCCACGCCACGCCCTCCCAACAGCCTTCCCAGAAACATAATTGCATTAGTGCTTGACGGACAAACTACCGAGGCTGCGAATTTGAAACACGTTCGCGACGGCATAGAGAAGTACATTCGGGAGCGCATATCCGACGATGACTCCGTTGCTCTATTTTCCATATCTTCTGGATTGCAGTTGTTGCAGCCATTCACACAAGATAAAGCGAAACTCATCTCGGCTGTTGAAAAAGCTTATGGCAGCTCCAGTGTTTCAAAGACCTCTGAACAACGTGGCATTAACGAAAATATAGCCGCACTTCGGGCTCAATTAGCGGCTGGGCCTACTGGTACTGAATCCATAACCACATCAGCCGGTGGGTCGGCTGCTGCTCAAGCCCTAATCGCACAGCACGTGCTGGAACAATTCATTCAGCTTAGATCGGCACTAAGTGTCCAACAGACCCGGCCCGTGTTGGCTGCACTCGCAGCCATCTGTGAGGGTCTACGCCCTATACCAGTTAAGAAAACACTGGTGATGTTCTCGCAAGGATTTGTTGCGCCTCAGGCTCTCGACTGGCAGGTGCAAAGCACGATCGACATTGCCAATCGCGCGAATGTGGCCATTTATATTATTGACTCGAGCGGACTGACCGGGGGCACTCCCCAGTCTGGATCGCTGGTGCCTGCTTCGGCCCTGGCGGGCATCTCGGCGGCAACTAGTATGGAAAGTCGCAGAAGAGCCGGGGCCGGCGAGAGCGTCTTTGATATCACCCGACAAGAAGGATTAAATCGCCAGCAGGACCTGTTGTATCGGATTTCAGACGACACCGGCGGACATTTCATAAAAAATACAAACGACATCGGCGGTGGCATGGAACGAATAGATGCGGAGATCCGCTCGCGTTATACGTTGGCGTATCGCAGTACAGATCCAAATTTTGACGGGAGTTTTCGTAAAGTAAAAATCGAAATCGGGAGATCCGACACAAACGTACTTGCGCGCTCTGGCTACTACGCAATTCCACCGACTCAGATCATGCCCCTTTCGCCTGAGGACCACAAACTACTGGGCAACTTTGCGGCGATGCAAGCCCATTCGACCTTGCCCTTGTCGTTGCAGTTGACCTCATTTAGATCTCAGCCGGGCTATTACATTGTTCCGCTCTCGTTCGAGATACCGCCAGGTGCGGTGGAGTTTAACCGGAAAGGCGATACGCAGCGTTTGCAACTCGATGTTCTCGGAGTAGTGCGAGGCGAAGGTGAAGATAAGATCCTTTCTCGTCTGGGCGGAAACTTTGACGTCGGATTGACCGCGAAGCAATACGAATCCATTTTGAACGACAAAATCTTTTATCGACAGGACATGCAGTTGGAAGTTGGCACGTACACCATAGATCTGATCGTTAAAGACAGGCTGTCAGGAAAGGTGGCCGCAAGAAGAGAAAAGCTTGTGCTGCCTGCCGCGGATTCCGAATTCTCGGCGACAGAGGCAGTGCTGAGTCGCCACGCTGAACCGTTAAGACAACCGGCCGGCGTTGGTGATGTCCTCAGTGAAGGCAACGTGCAGATTCGACCTTCGCCGAGCCGCGAATTCCACGCCAGCGACAACTTGATTATCTTCTTCAAACTCTATAACGCGGCCCTGGCACGCGAAACCGGCAAACCGCTAGTGAGAGTTACTGTCACGCTAATGAAAGACGGGAGCCCGGTGATAAGACCTCTGGATTATCAGCTTACAGAACCGTTGGCCGAGCCGGTTCCTCATCTGACATTTGCCAAGTACATCAAGCTTACCGGCCTTCCTACGGGTAGGTACTCGGCTATGATTGAAGCGAGAGATATGGTCCAACAAAGGGTGGTGAAGCAAGAAGCTTTCTTCGTGATTACGCAGTGACGATGTGCTCGCAATCGCAATGCGAGATCGATGCGTTTCGCAAGGGGGATGCTTAGCAAGCGCTGTCGTCAGATTACTTGGGAGCTTTTAAGCTATCTGACTTCCTCTGAATGTTCTCGCTCAGTTTTATGATTGCCAGAAGGTCCTTATCGGCCCTGGCTTTTTCTTCATTAGCTTTCTTCATTTCTTTAACAGCGACCGTCCCCGCGTCCTTGAGAGCAGGATTGTCAGTAAAACTGTCGATTAGCTTGCACAGCTTCACCAGGACGTCGACCATTTCTTCGCTTTGTGGATCCGTCGGATTGTTTTGCTCCTTATTCTCGGGAGTGTGCGCCAACATATAAACATTTAGGCGGTTAGCCCGCTTGTTGATCTCCGCAGTCTGCACTGCGATGAGGTTATAGTCGAGCGGCTTCCGGGCTACAAGATTGCGGGCAATGTCATTGCGAAGCACTTGAATACGCGCGAAGTCCGCCTTCATATTTACAATTGCAGCCTGGACGTGTTTTTGATTCTCCGTCTCCGCGGTGGCATCCAGTTCCGCGCTGCGCATCCTGCCTTCGTTCATCTGCCGCGCACGATCAGCAGCCTTCGGATTAATGTCGGGTGGCGGTCCAACTCCGGCCGGTCGCCCCTGAGCCAATGTTGGGCTTGCCAGGCTTACAGCGAAAACTCCGGCGGCCACGCAGCCAGCCAGATCGTTAACGCTAATCATTCTGAATTTCATGGAAAGCTCCCGTCATTTCTGATCCGTGATCGCAGTTACATCAAGGTGAGATAGACACCAAAACCTGGTTACTAGTTTGATTGTGAGCCGTAACGCTTATCAGCGCCTGATCGGTATTTGCCAGCTCGTCCGGCAGTTTTGCTACGACCCCAGTTATCCAATCAAAGTTCGGGAGTCTGCCTATCCATTCAACAGTGAGCGGATAAATTCTGCCATGGTCAGCCTGCGCCGCCACTATCGATGGACCATCTCCTGGCTGCAGGTCCAGGTTGGCGGACAGCAGCATCAGCCTGGTGGTGTGGTCCGGGCTGAAGTTGTAAGGGTTCCTGACTGAAAAGGGATCGCGCTTGAACGTTACCGAGTCGAGCGCCAGCGCTCGGTTAGCGCCCTCATCAGTAAACAGCATGGGCACGTTTGACGGCGTGGCGCGTTGGTAGACGCGAACATAATCGACCAGCATCTGCTGCGGAAAAACTGTTGTCGCATCGGGATTCCCCGGAAAGCCACCGCCGACCGCCACATTCAGGATAATAAAGAATGGATGATCGAAAACCCATGATGTGCCGGCGGGCAGGTCCGCCGGTGTCCGCGTCTTGTACAAGAGTCCATCGACATAAAACCGCATGACGTTCGGTTCCCACTCGACGGCAAACGTGTGGAAATCGCCTGAGAACTTCTGGCCATTGGGCAATGCGTAGGCCGCGGTTACGCCGCTCCCGCCCGAGTAACCTGGTCCATGAAAAGTGCCATGAACGATCGACGGCTCCTTACCGATGTTTTCCATGATGTCGATCTCGCCGCAAGTGGGCCAGCCCGCTGTATTAATATTGTCGCCCAACATCCAAAATGCCGGCCAGATGCCCTGTCCATACGGGATTTTGATACGCGCTTCAAACCGTCCGTAGGCTTGAGTAAATTTGCTTTTGGTAAGCAATCTTGCCGAAGTGTAATTGCGAGTTATGTTGTCAGAACCAGTGAAAGTTTCCTTTAGCGCTTTGATTACCAGCAAGCCACCTTCGAGATCCGCGTTTGCAATGCGACTAGTGTAGGTCTCGAGTTCGTTGTTACCCCAACCGTTGCCGCCGATATCAAAGGACCACTTGCTCGAATCAACCGCCGACCCGCTGGGACCATCGAACTCGTCACTCCACATCAGGCTCCACACTGCAGGATTACTGGCGTGCGCTGTCGGACACGCGATTAAAAACGAGCCGAGAATAGCGGTAAATAAGACGGTTAACAGGGCGACGATAATCGTCCTCGCTGCAAACAGCTTTCTCTTGAAGTGAAACACCCGGCCGATCCTTATATTCATTTAAGAAATCCTTTTATTAGCCACTTTCGATCGCCACGAATCCACTGTGAATCAGCTACAATGCGTTCAATAAATGCGCGGCGATTATGTCACGATTTCGGATATAGTGGTACCAGTAAGAAACAATTCAAACGCCCGGAAAACGAAAGTGGAAACCTGCTAACAATGAAGACTGCTAAATACTTCAAGCTAGTGCTGATCTTAACTTATGCTTTGAGCCTGGCCTCCCCTGTACGAGCACAGGGCACAGCACCCGACGTTATAGCGCCAGGCCAACTCAATCTGATGCCTGTGCCTGCGTCGGTGCAAACTCAGACAGGCCGTTTGCCGATCACCGTAAATTTCAACGTGGCGGTCAAGAACTATTCAGATGATCGATTGCGCGCCGGCATCGCGCGCATGTTCACGCGGCTTGCCGGACGAACCGTATTGACTTTGCCGGCTGACCTCGCGGCCGATGAAAGCACTGCTTCGCTCGTGGTCCAATGCGAACGGGCAGGCGACACCGTTCCTTCTCTCGGTGAAAACGAAAGCTACAGCTTGGAAATCACTGACAAGCAGGCGCGTCTCGTAGCGCCGACAGTGGTGGGCGCGTTGCGGGGGTTGGAGACCTTCCTGCAATTGCTCCAGGGCGATCGCGATGGTTTTTACGTGCAGGGTGTAAAGATTCAAGATCAGCCGCGTTTCCCCTGGCGTGGTTTGCTGATCGATGTGGGCCGGCATTATGAGCCGATGGAGGTTCTCAAACGCAATCTAGATGCAATGGCTGCGGTCAAGCTGAATGTCTTTCACTGGCACCTGACAGAGGACCAGGGCTTTCGCGTGGAGAGCAAAAAGTTTCCGAGGCTCCATTCAATGGGATCCGACGGTCTTTTCTACACGCAAGATCAAGTGCGCGAGATCATTGCCTATGCGCGTGACCGTGGCATTCGTGTAATGCCGGAGTTTGATATTCCGGGTCACAGCACAAGTTGGTTGGTTGGTCATCCGGAACTGGGGAGCGCTCCTGGTCCATACAAGATCGAACGCGCGGCGGGAATCTTTGAGCCCGCGCTCGACCCTACGCGCGAGCAAACATATAAAGTTCTTGACGGATTTTTGGGCGAGATGGCCACGCTCTTCCCTGACGCTTACATGCACATTGGCGGTGACGAAAACGAAGGCAAGCAGTGGGACCGCAACCCGCAGATTCAAGCCTTCATGAAAGAGAAAGGCATCAAAGATAATCACGCCCTGCAGGCTTACTTCAATCAACGACTCTTGAAGATCCTGCAAAAGCACGGCAAGAAAATGATTGGCTGGGATGAAATACTTCATGAGGATCTGCCGAAGGACGCCGTCATTCAGTCATGGCGAGGGGCAGCCTCACTAGCGGATGCCGCGAAGAAGGGCTATAACGGCATTCTCTCCGCAGGTTATTACATCGATCTAATCTTTCCTGCCTCACAGCACTACCTTGCTGACCCACTTCCGGAGACCAGTACTCTTACTCCAGAAGAAGCGAAACATGTTCTCGGTGGCGAAGCAACCATGTGGGGTGAGTGGGTGAGCCCGGAAACGATTGACTCACGCATCTGGCCGCGCACCGCCGCTATCGCCGAGCGACTCTGGTCGCCGCGAACTGTGACTGATGTTGATGACATGTACAGGCGTTTGGCAGTGATCAGCCACCAATTGGAAGAGTTGGGGCTTACTCACGAAAAGAATTACGACATGATGCTCAGTCGTCTGGCTCGAAGTGAGAACATCGGACCACTGCGCACGCTAGGCTCGGTAATCGAACCGGTCAAAGAATACCGACGCTATCAAATGCGCCCGCAGACGATGCTTAGCCCGCTCACGGGTTTGGTCGACGCAGCACGGCCCGATAGCGAAACTGCTCGTCGATTCGCATCCATTGTAGACGCTTTCCTCTCCGACGCGCCGCGCTTTGCACTCTATCGACTGGATATCAACGATACACTTATCCAGTGGCGAACCGCCGGCCTGGCGCTCGGTCCGCTGATCGATCGGTCGCCTGCGCTAAAAGAGGCAAGACCGCTCGCAACCAATCTAATCGATAGCGCCAATATGGGTCTGGAAGCGATGTCTTATCTATCGTCCGGCGACGCAGCCACAACCGAGTGGCGTGACGCTCAACTAGCGAAACTCAACGAAGCGGCAAAACCAAAAGCGGCACTGGAATTAGTCGTTATCACAAGCGTGCGGAAACTGGTGATCGCAGCCGCTGAGTTACCCCAGCTTCGATCGATCACGCCGGCGGAATGGAAGAAACGAGTCACAACACGAGCCATGCCCGGCAATAATTAGGGCGCTGGCTCCGTAAGCGCCAGCTCGCTCGTTCGTGTTGCCATGTACTCGAGCGAGAAACAAGGTGAATGATTTCTGTTGAGCAACTGCCGACATTCGAAACCTAACGTAATCCGACTACAGAATCTGTTGGGCTCCCATTCTCGCGTTATGAAGTTAATACTCCCTCTGTTTCTGACGGCCGTTTATTTTGCGCTATTTGGCTCGCCTGGAATTGAGGCGCGGGTTCCGAAACCTTCAGCTCCTATCCAATTCGTAGATATCACTGCGGCGGCTGGTATCAAATGGAGCATCAAAACGCTCGTCCCGGGACCAAAATATCTAATCGAGACGATGGGGGGTGGCGGTGGCTTCATCGACTATAACGGAGATGGTCTCCTGGACATCTATCTCGTCTGCTACTCGCAAATGCCGCCGCCCGCCGGAGGCGGTATGTTAAGAGACGTTCTGTACCGCAATAACGGCGACGGCACCTTCACGGACGTCACTGAGAGTGCAGGTATCTCAAATAGCATGCGAGGTATGGGTTTGGCTGT
>CAAGKR010377596.1_pt1 | contig 35728 bp, 34 predicted proteins | sample 2556971 | NCBI WGS metagenome assembly CAAGKR01 (sample SAMEA5207829, study PRJEB30636) | soil metagenome | biome: forest; feature: boreal; material: soil | place: USA | collected 2011-09 | depth 1 m | reverse complement strand
TTGCGCTGCTCAGTGACCTTTTGCGAGTGCGACATCGAACTCGACGGACTTTGTGTACCCCACAGGTCCACTAGTCGACGCGTCGCACGACTCGTCGCCTTTGGTCGTAGCACCGGCTGATGTGATGTGTAAGTCACTCGCTTGGGAGGAGCTGGACTCCGATTCAGCCGCCAGCGAATCCCCGACTATTGCAATTAAAGCAACCCACCTAATCCAAATTAACGCTGGCATGTTCACTTACTTTCTCCGGACGCACCCGAATTGTCACCGCGTCGACGATCGGCTGTTGGGCAATGTATCGGGAGCCCTGCTCGTCACCCAGGTATCGGACGGCTACTCTGCGTCGTGTCTCGGGTGACATGGGGGGCGTAATCTCAGCTAGTCCGCGGATCATGACGGCGTAGTAGGGCGGCGTACGCCTATCCACGACTAGAGCTACCCAAGGTTGGTAGTCGATGTTACGTCTCGTCCTTGAAGCGCGGCCGACATGGATCCTGAAGAGGCCATCTTCGTACAGGTACCAATATGGCGCAGCGTGCGGTCTGCCGTCGGGCCCAACCGTCGAAAGGACGACGATGTTAGGCATCCGAAGAAACCCCTCTTGGTCTTGTCTCAGCATTGAGTGCCTCTCGTATAGCCACCGGTGCCTGCCCCGCCGTCACCCGAACCACAATCCAATCCGATCTACCTGGATTCGAGATCGAGGTCGACGCGATCATAGCGACTCGCGACTGATGCAGCCTATCCGCCATGCGTCGAGGCGCTTGGACGACGCAGTGGTCTCGCGCCGATCGAGATCGACCGACGTACCAGTCCTTACCGGGGCCGGAAAGGGAGGATAAGATGACAGGTCAAGCGCTCGCGGAAACGGCGCGCCGGTTCGGCGCCCTCTATACGGGTGCGATTACGGACGTACTAGATCGACTCGGGCACTTAGCCCAGACCTTGCCGTGGGAGCTGGAGCCATTGAGACAGGGGATGCGCCTGGCGGGCCCTGCCTTCCCGATTCGCGGCCGCCGTGGGGCGCCCCCCATGAGTCAGTCCGGGTCGGGACCAGGCCAGCCGTCGCCACTCGCACAGTCGACTCCGAGCCACCCTTCGACTCTGGGTCACCGGCACGCAGGTCGCGATCTGGATTCCGTGGTGACGTCCGGAGGTGACCACGTCCGGGTGGCGCACTGAGATGCCGTCAGCGATGCGATCCATGCTCACCGTGCGCTCGTTGTCCGTCAACGCGTAGGTCGGAACACCGCCCACCTTGCGCAGGGTCCGGTCCAGGCATGTGTCAGTAGGGTGCCGAGCGTCTTGTCCCAGGTCGGCAGGACCAACCGGTATCGGCACCAGGCCAGCCAGGCACAGGAGAGATAGGTCTGCCGCATCCGCACCACAGGACCCCGCCCCAATCGAACTGCACCCACTTCCCTGGCTCTGGTATCCAGGGTCGGTAGGTCCGCCGGTTTCCTTTCCGCTAAGCCGTCTTCGCTTTGGGCACGGCACGCCGCGTGGTGCGCTCGTTGCCCTCGTAACCCATGGCCATCAGACGGTCATGGACCACGTCCGCACGCACGCTGCCGCGTGAATGCTCAACCAGTTCCTCTACCTTTTCGATATAGGGATCGATGAGGTGCGCGCGACGCCCGCGTTCCATCGGGTCCCGGCCTGCGTCACGCAGGCCCACGTATCGCTGCACGGTCTTGCGATCACAGCCAGCGAGCTCAGCCGCTGATGACGCGCAACGGGTCAGATCATACACTCCAGTATTTCCATGATCTCCTCGTTCTTCTTGCTCAAGGCGCTTCCTCCGAGGTGGGCTTCGACGTCGTCTGCGACGTTCGTGACCACCTATGGAAGCGCCCTCAGACGGATCAGAGGTGAGAGTTCCACTGTCCGTCCACCCGGAGATTTGGCGTCCGTCAGCCGGGACTTTTCTGTCCGCCTACGGGGAGAATGACGTGTCCGCCGTTAGCTGGTCGCGACTCTTCACAGGATTAGCCGCAGGCAAGTCTGGGCAGTAGCGTCTCGGATCTTGCCCACTGACGTGGCAACCAGACGTCATCTGGAAGCCGCTGGATCTGCTTGTTCCCGATACCGGGCCCTTGGCGGCGACCGGCGCGATTGTGCGCGAGCGAACGCTGTTCGGGCTCACTACCGAGTATTCGCAGCGGCGTAATCCGGCCGGCGCCGGTCTCGTCCGGCTCGTGGTCGTGCGGAACACCTTCCTCGCACTACACCTCCCCAATCCACAAATCGTCACTCACTTGACCGCCGCCGGACTTTGTGCACACACACCACGAAGGCAGCGCAGGTTCGATTGCTACCGAAGAGGAGGGGCCGCTGGCCAGCATGTCGACACGAATCAGACATCTCACCATGGCCACAGTCGCGTCGGCTTCTGTGAGTCCCGAGATCAAAAACGGTCAGGACTGAATGGGGCTATATCGTGGGAAGGCTGGCTACCGCACACAACGTCAGCGACCAGGCGGCCGGTGACTGGCGCCAGGGCGAGGCCGGTCATCGCGTGACCTGTTGCCACGACAAGGTTCTCAACCCTGCGCGTTGGACCTATGAGCGGCAAACCGTCGGCGGTACAGGGACGGAGTCCCGCCCAAAGCTCCTGGACACGACGGCCGCGAAGCCGAGGCAGGTTGCGTTCCGCCGCCCGAACGATGGCATCCGTTCGGCGGTGGTCGATCGAAGTGTCGACTCCGCCGAGATCTAGCGTCCCGGCTAAGCGGAGACAGCGCCCCAGCGGTGTCGCTACCACGTGGGCCTCCTGCATGTAGATTGGCATCGCCGGTTCCGTGTCGCCTCTTCCCAGGTCGATGTGGTATCCCTTCCCGGCCTGAAGGCGTAAGTCGAGTCCTAGAGGCCGAGCGAGGGCGGCCGACCACACCCCGGCAGCCAGCACCACCACCCCCGTACGCCGGATCCCGTCAACGGTGTCAACCCCAGTGATGCGGTGACCATCTGAAATCAGCCTATGTACCCGTACGCCGCAGACGACCTTGACTCCAAGTTGCACCGCGGCTTGGGCCAAACCGCGCGTCCAGCGCGCACTGTCCGTATGCGCCATCTCGTCGATCGCAACGGCGCCGATCACAGTCGGCGCAAGCAGTGGTTCGACTTGGCGGACCTCCGCTTCACGCAGAATAGCGATGTCCTTCGCCCCGGACTCTAGCAGCTCGGCGACTCCAGCCTTGAACGAGGCCTCAGCCTCCCAAGTCAAGAGCGCTCCCCGGGTCTGGATGCCAGTGTCGATTCCACTCGCGGCGTACGTCAAGTGCATAGCAAACGAGTCGACACCGAGAGGCGTCAGGGCGCGTATCGCGCGTCCAAACGGCGCCTTGCGGCATGCGAGCGCGAAGTGCGCCAGCCACGGCACTAGTGATAGGCGCGGCTTTATGTGGAACGGAGCGTCGGGCCGCATCATCCATCGCAACCCGTCTTTCAGTGCCTGCGGCGTGGCTAGTGGCGAGGCAAGTCGGGCACCAAGCAGGCCGGCGCTGCCCGATGAGCAGCCGAGACCGACCTCCCCTTCCTGCTCAAGTAGGGTTACCCGAACACCGCGCCTCGCTAGCTCGTAAGCGCAGGCTACGCCCACAGCACCCCCTCCGACCACAATGACCGCTGGAGAGCCTCCTGGAGGGCCGGTTGAGGGGATCAACCGTCACTCGATCTGATGATGGCCCCCAGTCGCTCGCCGACTCATTTCGTCCTCACCTCGTGGAATGGTCGGCGGTGCTCGGCATGGCCTGGGTTCGCAATCGCTGTATCGCTAGGGCGGCCACGGCCCAGTCTTGCGCGGCAACTCCGACTGACTTAAATATCGTGGGGCCAGCTGACCGAACGATTGGTGCATCCAACAGCGACCCCACCTCAACTAAGCATTCAGGAGCTATTGCGCCTGCCGCGATGGCCTGAATCAGATCTCCTGCCTCGGCTAATGCGGCCCGCAACTGATCAACCGCGATAAGGGTGGCCCGGCGAAGAAGTTCCGGCGGAAGCTCGCACATGTCGGGCCGGTATGCTCCGATGGCATTCACGTGGGTGCCGGGCTCAATTTTCTCGGCGCTGAAAACCGGCTCCTTGGCGGAGGTGGCGGAGCAAACAATGTCGGCACCAGTAACCGCTGCGGACCCCGACGCGAACGAGCTGATTTGAAGGTGGGGAAACTCGATTCCTAACTGAGAGACAAGTCTGTCCGCGGACGTCTGAGTGCGAGACGCGATTCGAATCTCGCGAATAGGCCTCACTGTGCACACCGCTCGCACTTGGTCTGCGGCCTGTCGGCCCGCCCCGACAACCGCCAGCACTGCGGCTTTCGGCGCGGACAGCAGGTCAGTCGCCAATCCGGTTGCGGCGCCGGTCCGCAGTGCGGTCAGCTCTTCGCCGTCAATGCTGGCAACGAACTCACCTGTGACTCCGTCAACCCACAAAACATGCGCGTGAATCAGTGGTTTTCCGCGTCCGGGATTGTCGGGTCGCGCGGTGACGACCTTTACAACCGCGCCTTGTTCGCCCGAGGCCGGCCGGCACATCATGACCATCTGAGAACCGTCCGCGAGGGACAGTCGATCCGGCTGTAGCATCTCGCCACGCGTCAGCCCGCCAAAAGCAGTGCGCATGGCGTCAATTGCGTCACGCATGGGGACTAACCGACGCAGTTCTGGACCAGAGAGGTGCATCTCATGCACCATGTCACATTGCCCCGCCCTATGCAAGCTGAACGGATTGCTCCCCTTAGGGAGCCTTTTCCTCCCTGCCGGCCCAGAGTCCCCGACTGTGTACCAAATGACGGTGAACTATCTCCTCTACTTCAGTCCGCCGCTTGCCGGCTAGGGCTCGCACCATCGAGCGGTGCTCTTTGGCCGACTCCATAAAGCGCTGTCTCTGACCGGCGGCGAATCCACCAGTTGGATGAGCCAGGTGTGGTAGCCCGGTAAGCCGCGCCTGATCGCGGAGCTTGCCAATGATTTCTACCAGCCGTCTATTCGGGTGCTCTTGGAGAAGGCCCATATGAAACTCTCTATCCGCACCGAGGAAGGCTGCGAGGTTGCCATCCAGGGCCGCCTTTTCGATTTGATTGGCAGCCTTCTCGAAGTGCTTCAACCGATCCGGCGAGACCCGTCCAGTCAGAGCGGCCATGGCTGGTACCTCGAGCATGAGCCGCAATTCGAGGATCTCGTCGAGATCCGCATCGGTCAGGACTGCAACCCGGAAACCGGTATTGCGAACGGCCTCAACAAGTCCTTCGCTCACCAGATCAAGCATCGCTTCCCTCACGGGAGTCGCGGACACGCCCAGCTCCTCTGCCAAGGTCGGAGCGGAGTAAATCTGACCGGCTGCTATCTCGCCTGTAATGACGCGAGCACGAATGATGGTCCGCGCTTGATCGCGCAGGCTGCTCAGGGAAATCGGCTGAACTGGGAGCTTATTAGCCAATCGGTTCGTCAACCTGAACTAGTGATCGACGTTGCTATATTACATTGCGCCGTGACACTGGCGCAGCGCGCATGCTGCTTCGGGCCGAGAATCTGCTGGGAGCCGGACGGCTGATCGTGGCAACTCCTATTGCTCGCCGAGCTGTTCGAAATTGTGTGCAGATCGGCGTCCGCAAGCTTTGGGACTAAGAAGCCTCTACTCCGAACGTGCCGTAGGATCAGATCCTTACTTAGATCGAGCAAAGCCTCTCGGACTGACTGCGGAGACGCGCCGAGGCGACCAGCGAGTGATCTCACCGAATCTGCCGACAAGGCTCAAGCTCGCGACGATAACGCTGGCGGGAATCGCTTGGCCTGATCTCTCAGGTTGAGACAACGAGTCGGAGCGAGGTTACCCGACCCGACTATCCCGACGGCCTGGGGAGCCCTTGTCATCGCTCGCCCGCACCTCCTCGATCCTCGCCATCGGTAATGGTCAGTGCCATGGCGGAATTACTCGCGTGACTTCCCAACGGACGCAATTCTCCTGGGAAGTGGCAGGCTACCCAATGCCCTCTACGATACTCGGTCAAAGCTGGCTCCTGATCACGACACTGTTGCCGATCGCGGCCAACCGGGCATCGACTACGGAAGCGGCATCCAGCGAGCTGCTCTGTGCCAGTTGGCAATTCTCCCTTGAGAACAATGCGGTTGCGGCGTCGAGCACTTTCCGGGTCAGGAACGGGTACGGCCGAGAGTAAAGCGACAGTGTACGGGTGCAAAGGTAAACGGAACAGAACCGATCGTTCCGCGAGCTCCACGACCCGACCCAAATAAAGGACAGCGATGCGATGGGCTACGTACTCGGCGATAGCGAGATCGTGCACGATTATCAAATATGTGAGGTCGAGGCGATTTTGGAGGCTCGATAGCAGATTCAGGACCTGGGCTTGGATTGAGACGTCGAGGGCGCTGACAGGTTCGTCCAGGATAACAAGCTCAGGATTAAGGACTAGGCAGCGTGCGATGGCAATGCGCTGGCGCTGGCCACCCGAGAATGCGTGAGGTTTCCGACGAGCCATATCCGGAGATATTCCAACCAGTTCGAGTATTTCACTGACCCGACTTCTCCGCACAGTTGCGCTCACAACTTTGTGGACTCTCAATGGCTCCTCGACAATGGATGCCACGGACATTCGCGGATCGAGCGATGCGAATGGATCTTGGAACACCACTTGCATCCGCCGCCGGAATGGGCGCAATCGGTCTACCGACAGTTGCGCCAGCTCAGTGCCGTCGAAAAGAATACTCCCCCGGGTGGGATCGACTAGACGCAGAATGCAGCGAGCAATCGTCGTCTTGCCACACCCCGATTCGCCGACAAGTGCCAAAGTCTCCCCCCTTGCCAGATCAAACGACACTCCGTCCACCGCTCTTATCGGAGTTCCGCGCCTGGCATACCCATGAGAAACAAAGACCTTCTCCAATTCCGTGACACGCAAGAGCTCACCCCTGAGGTCGGGACGGAGTCCAGCTACGTGCCGCGCAAGTCCAGTACTATCCGTCGGTCCCCTCCATCACCATTCCATGACCGGCGAATCGGTCGTCGCCGAAGTGGCACTCCGCCATCACCGAACCGCCGGGAGTCTGCCATTCCAAGACGGGTGGGGCTTCTTCGATGCACACGCGCCGACCGGCCCCCAGTGAACAACGAGGCTCGAAGGCACATCCTGGCGGAAGGCTCGCGAGGCTAGGCGGCAGACCTGAAATCGAGTAGAGCGGACCGACGGTGTCCGCTCCCGTTCGTGGTACCGACCTAAGGAGCGCCTCCGTGTACGGATGGACGGGATGGGCGAAGAGGTATCTTACAGGTGCGCGTTCCACGATCCGCCCCGCGTACATGACCTGGACCGAATCACAGAAGTCGGCCACGATGCCTAGATTGTGTGTGATCAGTATGACCGCCGCTCCCCGCTCGATCGTGAGTCGCTCGAGTAGGTCCAGGATTTGGGCTTGGGTTGTCACATCGAGAGCCGTCGTCGGTTCATCTGCTATCAAGACGTCGGGATTGTTTGCCAACGCGATTGCAATCATCGCGCGCTGACGCATGCCCCCCGAGTACTGATGGGGATAGTCATTCACTCGTCGCTCGGCGAAAGGTATCTCGACCTCGCGGAGCAGCTCGATTGCGCGCCTCCAGGCAAGCCTTCGGCTCACCTTCTGGTGTACGCGAATTGCCTCCACAAGTTGCTCCCCGACCCTCCGGATCGGATCAAGTGCGGTCATGGGGTCTTGGAAGATGAGCGAGATATCGTTTCCCCGCACCCTGCACAGCTCAGGCTCGCTCAGGCCACGGAGGTTGCGGCCCTTGAAGTGGACTTCTCCGGCAACTACCCTCCCCGGAGGCTCAATTAGCCCAAGAATCGAGAGAGCGAGGGCCGACTTCCCGGACCCAGACTCACCGACGATACCGAGGCGTTGGACCGGCCGCAATTCAAAGCTAACGTCACGAACCGCCGTGATGACTCCGTCTCGTGTGTCGAATTGAGTCCTGAGTCCTCGAACGCTCAAGACTGGCTCGGCAGACTCGGCAACGCTAGGATTCAATTGAGCGAGGATCCCAAACGGACGCGTGGATCGATGATCCCGTATGCAATATCCACGATCAGGTTGATCACGACATAGGCCATTGCACTCATAAGAATGAACGCTTGCACGACCACGTAATCCTTCCTCTCAATGGACTGCACCACCAGCGCACCGACGCCGGGCCAATCGAACACCGTCTCGATCAGCACGCTTCCGACGAGCAGTTCCGCCAAAATGAGACCAGCAGCGGTCAAAGTAGGCAGGAACGCGTTGGGGAGCGCGTGCCGAACCAGAGCAGCCCACCGACTCACGCCCTTACTCCGCACAACCAGCATGAATGGTTCTCGCGAGACTTCGAGCAGATTGGAGCGCAACAGCCTTACGAGGAAAGCGAATGGAGCGAAAGCTAGACAAACAGCGGGAAGAACGAGGTGCTGAATGGCATCTCCCAGGGTCTCAATCCTTCCGGCAGCCAACGCGTCCACAGTGTAGAAGCCAGTCAACGTTGGAGGCGGTGATGTCTCTGAGCTTAAACGTCCTTCTGGGCCCGGAAGTAAGTGATATTGCTGAGAAAAGACAATCAGCAGTATCAGCGCCAACCAAAACACTGGAACCCCAAGGCCCAAGAAAGAGAGCCCCCTCACCACTGCGTCGATCCCGCCGCGCCGCATCGATAACGGGGCGAGGACGACCGCGCAACCAAATGCTAGAAAGAAGGCTGCGACCCCAAGCTCGATCGACGCGGGCAGCCGCGTCACAATCAATGTAGTCACTGGCTCGCCGACCGTATACGAGAATCCCCAATCGCCGCGAAAGAAGCTCGACAGGTAATCGAGATACTGTATCGGCACGGGTTGATTTAGCCCCAGTGCCTGGCGCATTGAATCGACCGACTGTTGGGAAGCAAGTCGTCCGACGATCAGCCGTACCGGATCGCCCGGGAGTAGGCGCAGCACTACGAACGCAACAATTGAGGCGCCAAAGACTGTAGCCACTGAGCTCAAGACTCGGCTGGCGACGAACCGAATCACTTCACAGGTCCAGGCGAATTGCTAGGTGCTGGTGTCGCATCACACACGCGCGTAAGCGCCTCTTGGGTCAAGCATGTCGCGAAGCCCATCAGCAATTACATTTGCAGTTGTTGCGGCTAACAACAAACCGAGACCTGGAAAGACATCCATCCACCATTGGCCGGTCAAGGTGTATTGAAGACCGTCGGTGATCATGGCCCCCCATTCAGGGGTTGGGATCTGCGCTCCGAGCCCGACAAATCCGAGTGCCGCGAGTGCCAGGATTGAATAACCAAAGGCTGCCGCAGCTTGGACGACTAGGGTGGGGAGAACCGCCGGCACAACATGCCAGAGCAGGATCCATCGTCGTGTAGCGCCAAGCGCGACCGCAGCTTCAACAAAAGGGAGGCTGCGGACCCGAACCACTTCACTCCGCACAACCCTTGCGTACCAGGGCACGGAGGCTATGGTGATACCCAGCGCTCCAGTGACGATGCCCGCCCCCAGCCCCACCGTCACAGCCATCGCGAGGATCAGCGGCGGGAAGGCCAGTATGGCGTCCATGAGGCGCATGAACAGCGCGTCACGCCAGCTTCCGAGAACCCCAGCGAGCAAACCGACCAGCCCGCCTAAGGTGGCCCCAATTACGATAACCAGTGATCCGACAGCCAGCGAGATCTGCGCGCCGCGGATAAACCTCCCGAACACATCTCGCCCAAATTCATCCGTGCCCATGGGATGAGTTGCCGAAGGCGACTGCAGCGCGGCGAGGAGGTCTATTCGATTTGGATCCACTGCCCAGAACACTGGCCCCAGCAGTGCAAGCAGAATCAGTAGCAGTAGCGTAAGCACAGCCGCCATCAGCAAGGGTCGCCTAACACCAGTACGAACCAAACGACCAAGAATCTGGGCTCCCCGAGGCTCTGGTTTAAGTTGCGCTCGGGGGAGAACTCCGTTGTCGCCGGCTGCGTTATCCAAACTCTGAGGACGCCTGATTATGGTCGGAGACGCTGGCCAGACCCCAACGAACGAACAAGCCTAGAATCGTAGACTCGACTCGTAGCGAGAGCCCGGAACACATAGTGTGATCTAGCTTTGCGCGAAGCTGGCCTCGCTCCCGACAGAGATCGAAGGTCTCCATTGACAACACTTAGGCGACCTTCGCTTCGAGGGGGAGCTAGCCCCTTTGGACACTTTTGTCTTCTGGCGCCGCTCCTCTAAGACGACCACTGCCACATCGCCGTCTCTCCCGAGTAGAAGTAGGTCTTCATTCGCGAGCTGAGCACAGTAACGTCGTCGTATGCGTAGACGGGTATCTTGGGTGAAGCTGCGGTCCATAGCGGAATGATCTGCTGATATAGCCCAAGCCTCTGGGCAGCGTTGACTGTGACGCGCGCCTTATTCAGCAAGGTGTCGGCATCGGGGACGCAGATGCCCGCCGCATTGTAAGCACTGTTACAGAGCATGTCGTATGCCAGATAGTAGCCCGCATCGATGACGCCCGGGCCATCCTCGGTGATCGCCAGTTGATACGGCTTCGGGTTAGTGTTGATCGTGGTTTCGAACGTCGCCGTGGCAAGTGAGTTGATAGTGACGTTGACTCCGATTTGCTGCCAGCTAGCCTGAATGATCGTCGCCACCTGGTTGTCAAGCGGGACCGCCCCGTTGACGAGCAGAGTCAGGTTGACTGGCGTCTTGACTCCGGATTGAGCAAGCAAGGATCGTGCGCGCGTCAGATCGTAGGTCCTAGGCTGCTCGGTGCTCGCGTCGTACTGGGGCTTCATCAAAGGCGGATACGGGCCATAGAAGAGCTCACCATAGCCGTAAGCGATTTTTGACAAGATGTCCTGATACGGCACCGCGTAGGTCAGCGCAGCGCGAAAGTCGACGTTGTTGAGAGGTGGGTGGTTACTCGGCATCATAACCTGCAGCGACCTCGTCGTTGGGTCCGCCACAACTTTGCAGCATGAATCTCCAACGAGGGTATGGGCTGACTGTGGCGATAGCCCGAGCGTCACATCGGCCGTGCCAGATCGAGCACGCAGTAGCAATGTCGAATCGTCTGGGATAAAGTTGACCGTAATTTTCTTGGTAGCTGGCGGCGAGTCGAAATAGTTGGGGTTGGCGACCAGCACCGCTGACACTCCTGGCGAGTACGACTGAAGAATGTATGGGCCAGAGCTGCCTGCAACGTGGCCCTGCATCCATTTGTTGATTTGATTTGGTACGACTCCCCCGTTGGCCTCGACGAGCTTGGAGTCTACGATCGCAGCGCCAGGTTGATCCAAATCCTGCAGGAGGTTGGCATCGGGTTGACTCAACTGAATCACCACAGTCGAGGCATCAGGTGTACCAATCGAGCTGACCAGGGGAGGCGGACCGTAGATTCCGTCCTCCACAAAGTACGAGCCACACCCACCCGTGTTGACGGACCTCTCGAGTGAGTATTTCACCGCGGCAGCGTCCAAAGGATCGCCGTTGTCGAACTTCGCGTTCGGATGGAGCTGGAAGGTGTACGTGAGACCGTCACTGGAGACTGTCCACGATTTGGCGAGCCAGGGCACAATATGGGCTGGGTCGAACTGGGTCGTTCCGTTTGGCCCTGGAGCCGAGCCGTACTGGGTGAGGCGGGCATACAAATTGCTCGTGAAGTCGACATCGTACTGACCGCACGCTTGCGCGGGATCAATCGTCCCAGGCGCGGCCGCGATGTCGACAACGAGGGGGCCTCCCCCGACTGGCGATGTCGGAGCAGATGAGGCGCATGCCGAGGAAATCAACAGACCGGCAACCGCAAGGGCGTAACGTGATCGGCGGACCATTCCCCAATTCGACTCAATCGTCATAGAATCCCTCCTCGCCCTGCTTCATCGCCGCCAGCAATTAGGCGCGTTACATGTGGCAGTAATATGTTATATATGATTGGAGCGCCCTAGTCAAGGCATCCAGCGGGCGGTGGAAACTGCCGTATGACGCGTAAGCCATCCGGTTTCAGGAGGGGTTGGGAATGGCCGCAAACTCTAGTGCCGAAATGCATGACCGCCTCGTCCGTTCCGTAGAGATCATGTCCGAATACCATTGGATGCTTCTACGCCACTTTTATGAGGGTGTACGCGGGCGACTCGGCGAAGCCGCGATCGAAGTCTTGGCCCGAGGCCTCTGGAGATACGGTTACTATCGCGGACAGTTCATTCGCAATGATCCGAGGACCATCGCTTCCGGACGTGACGCTATCTCTGTCATCGAGCACTGGGACGGTGGAGAATTGGCGCTGGCATCGGCTCGTGGCACCGCCGATATCAGCGGGTCAGCAGCGGAAGTCCGGCTGACGCTCTCGCGCTTACCGGGTGCCGATTACTTCGCACAGAAGGGATCGGTCGAGGCGCTCCGTCTTCACTGGGACCAGGTTTTATCAGGCATGGCCGCCGGCTACGATGACGCCGCTACAGCTATCCAGTCCCCGGCGATCGCCGCCTCAGAAGCCGCCTGGACAATGACCTGGACTGTATCGGGTGCCCAGGGCAAACGTGAGCTGCCCAGCCTCAAGGACAGATTGGCGGAGCCGGCCGCCTACATCCGAATATCACGTCGCACGACAGGACTACTTGCTGCTCTGCAGATGTATACAGCTCGGGAGCTTATCGAAACCTTCGACGCTTCGGGGGAAGAGGTCGTCCGACAGGCCTGCTACAAGTTCGGCGCCGAGCGCGGGCAGGCGCTTCGAGACCGGCACCTTGCCGACGGCACCCCCCTCAACCTTCAGACCATGGGAGCGACCTTAGCCGAGCGCGATCCTCTAGACGCGATCTTTGCGATTCGGGGGGATTCGTATATTTCCCCTGGACTGAATCACTTCGATTGCACATATTGCCCGCTTGCAGAAGTCTGGGCTGAAGAGGGTGTTGAAGGCTTAGCGCTGGGCTATCTCTACGACATGGAGGTACATCGGGGACTCGTCGAGACGTACTATCCCGGCGCCATTATCAAGTGGGACGCGCTGAAGACGCGAGGCGACTCGGTCTGTCGTTTTAGATTCCAGATACCTGAGCTTCTTACTCGGGACGAGCAGTCTCGAATTAGGTCCTCAAGCGTCCCGACGCGGCGACCAGGTTCAGTCCACATCCCGACAGCATTCGGCTCAGCGGCTCCTACCGAGTAGGTCGAGGCTCGACGTGATCACGCAGATCGACCACATCATCGTATCTGTCGAAAAAGGACGACTGCCTGACCTCTCGGCTCGCTTGAAGCAAGCTGGCTTTGTTCATGGTGATTCGGGCCGGCATCCGGGCGGCACGGCGAATGAGACTCTTGCGTTCGAGGGAGGGGCATTCATTGAACTTCTGTACGAGCAATCAATCGGATCCGGGCCAGCGATCTGGTTCCGCGAAACTCCACGTGTCCAGGGCGTCGGATTCTCGACTACTGATTACAGCGCCGACATTGCGGCCTGGATAAGCCTGTCAACTGCGTGGAACCGGACCTTCCACAAGGTGTTCGAGGATGGACGCGAGATGTCGTCTCGAGCCGCTGGCCCCTTGCCCATGGAGGAGTTCTACGTCTTCTGTATGGACAGGGCTGCGCCCCCCTTCCACGACCGCGGGGCATCCGCCAAACTTCAGCGGATCACCTTTGCCGGCATGGAGCGCGAGCTTTGGCACCGGCGCTTTAGGGATTGGTTCGGCCTTAGGGAGGATCGCGACACTCTGATGTGTGGTGATGTCGAGCTTAGGTTTCAGGATGGCCCCCATCCCAGCATCCGAGCCTCCTTGCGATTCGTGGTGCCAGAAGGGGGAGGAACGATCCCGATCTCTGGGGGGGTCATCGAGCTGGTTGAGGAGTCCCCTTCCCCCCCGCTCCGCGGAAAGACGGAACAGCATCAATGATCTTCAGCATTGATCACTTAGTCTTCGTTACGTCAAAATCACAGCGAGATCGATTGGTCTCGCGCCTCGCGGCTGCCGGGTTTGTTCGCAAGGGTTTTCTCCTGAATTTCGGCGAAAAGGGCTCCGCCAGCGAGAGCCTTGGGTATGCAGGGGGGGGCATGGTCGAGTTTCTCTACCCGCTCGACTTGCTCAAGGTGCCGGAGGTCTGGTTCAACGGCATGCCTCGGATAATGGGCCTGGGGTTCGCCTCCGATAACTTCAGCGCCGATACCGCTTGGGACAAGGATCCCGGGGCCTGGATCATGAATGAGAATCACATGCTTCCAGATGGGTCCACCTTGCACATTCACGCAGCTGGACCTCACGAGCACATCTCCCCGTTCTACGTTTTCGTAATGGATCGGCCAAACGGGCTCCTTCAATTCCCCGAGTTATCGACTGGCCCGAGACTCACGCGCTTGGTCATTTCTGGCAAAGATGCGCGCGCGTGGCGTGACCGCCTCCAACGCTGGCTACATCTGAACGACCACAACGGACGACTGATCGTTGGCGAGGTCGAGATTCGCTTCAAGCAAATTGCCGATGCGGAAATGCGAGCGAGTCCCAGATTTATGGTCACCGCTGGCCAAGGACGTTTGTCCCTTTCGGGCAGCAGTCTTCAGTTGATCAGCCCCCGATAACGCCGTCGTGGGGATCAAACGCGAGTTTAACATTCGAGTTCCCCTCCGGGATGGTGTGGAGTTGTCGGCGGATATATATCGGCCGGACACTGGCCAGCCGTCGCCTACGCTGCTTGCTCGCACTCCGTACAACAAGAACACTAGGTTCGCGTACGAAAAGGGTTCTTGGTATGCGGACCGCGGATACGCGTTTGTCTGGATTGATGTGCGGGGTCGAGGCGACTCCGATGGAGTATTCGTGCCTTACCGAAGCGATGGCGTTGATGGATATGACGCCGTCGAGTGGACAGCATCGCAGGCCTGGTCGAGCGGTCGAGTCGGCACATGGGGTCAGTCATACCTTGGGTGCATTCAATGGCTCGCAGCACTCGAAAAGCCTCCCCATCTGGCCGCCATGGTTGTTTATGTAACGCCCTCTGACCCATTCGTCGAACATCCCACCGGCGTGCGCCTCCCGATGACCCTCTGTTGGTATCGGATGCTTGATGGCCGTCTGCTGCAATATGTAGAGGGAGTCGATTGGATGGGCATTTACGGCCACCGGCCTCTGCTCACGTTGGATGAGGAGGCTGGCTTCCATAGTCAACACTGGCGCGACGACATCTCTCACCCGCCGTCCGACAAGCAGTACTGGGGCCCGTTATCGTACCAACGTCGCCTGACAGAGCTAGACATCCCAGTGCTTCACGTAACTGGGTGGTATGACGATGTACAGCCCGGCACATTAGGCAACTTCACTCGCATGAGTACAGAAGCATCAAGCGCACGCGGAGCTCGTGCGCAGCGGCTCGTTGTCGGCCCGTGGGACCATCAGCTAACAACTCAACGGAACCGCCAACTTGGCAAAATCAACTTTGGCCCCGAAGCGGACTTCGATCTGGATGCCTTTGAACTCCGGTTCCTCGACCACCACCTGCGAGGCGCCGCTAATGGGGTCGACGATGAGCCTCCGATTCGGCTCTTCGTAATGGGAGCAAACCGCTGGCGGGAGGAGCAAGAGTGGCCGTTGGCCCGGACAATTTGGACGCCCTACCATCTGTCAAGTGGAGGCGATGCGAATACTCGACATGGGAGGGGGTTATTGCTCCGACAGCAGATTCCTGGAGACCACGAACCCTGTGACTCGTACCGTTATGATCCGAATGATCCTGTCCCATTCCTTACCGCACCCCTGTCCGCACAGATTGGTGGCCCGGACGACTATGCGGGAGTAGAAGAACGTTCGGACGTTCTGGTCTATTCGACCCCGCCGCTCACCAAGCCTATTGAAGTAACTGGCCCTATCCGGTTGGTGCTGCATGCATCCTCCACAGCCGTCGACACTGACTTTGCGGCAAAGCTGCTCGACGTCCACCCTGATGGTTATTGTCAACGTCTGTGTGATGGCGTGGCTCGGGCCCGCTTCCAGAAGGGTATGGACCGCGAGGTGTTTATGGAACCCGGCCGCATTTACGAATTCAATATCGACCTATGGAGCACCTCTCAAGTGTTTCGTGAGGGCCATCGCATTCGGCTTGAAGTCACCTCCAGTGCATTTCCAAAGTACGACTGCAACCCGAACACCGGAGCTCCGCTCGCTCTTGCTGTCGGCATCGAAGTTGCAGAGAATCGCATCTGGCACACTTCTCAGTACCCATCCCGGCTGTTTCTACCTGAGATTCCCGAAACGGCGGCGGGGACGGAAAGGGAATGATCGTCGACGCGCATAACGACCTGCTAACAGAGCTTGCCTTCCGGAGGCGCGAGGCTAACCAATTTAAGAGGTATTGGAGAGATCAGCTTCAAAGCGGTGGGGTTGGACTCCAAGTGTGCGCGGTCTACCCGAGTGCCGATCGGATTCCAGAAGGGGCCCTGCCGGATGCGCTACAACAAGTGGCGGCGTGCCATCGCGCCGTCAGAGAGGCGGATGGTCAGGTTGTCCTCGTGCGCACGCGCCACGATCTGAACGGCCTTGATCCACAACATCGCCTCGGGCTACTTCTGTCATTGGAAGGAGCAGAGCCGCTTGGCCGCAGCGTAGAGCTTGCGCAAGTCTTTTGGGAGCTTGGAATTCGGATCGTCGGTCTCACCTGGAACAACAGGAATGCCTTCGCGGATGGAGCCGGGGAGCCGGATGGAGCGGGACTCTCCCGCCTTGGACGACAGCTGGTAGACCAACTCGTCGCACTAGGAGTGATTATCGATTTGGCGCATGCTTCGCCCGGCACGTTCGCTGACGTTCTCGACCGTGCAGGCGATGCCCCGGTTATCGTGAGTCATGCCGCCTGTCGGGCGGTGTTGGACACTCCTCGGAATCTAGGGGATGACCAACTGCGCGCGTTGGCAGAAGCTGGTGGAATTCTAGGGCTCATGGCACATCCGCTGGTCGTCGATCCGACTAAGCCGACGATTGATCGGTTCCTTGACCACCTCGACCATGCCGTCAAGATCATGGGCATCACACACGTGGGCCTTGGGGCGGACTTTATTCGGCAAGTCGCGCTCTCGGGCGCCACGTCGGATTCCGGAGAAGTACTTCTGCCACCCGGTATGAACCTGGCTGACTCAATCACGTCTTTTGAAGGCCCCGCCGACTACCCGAAGCTTGTTGCGGCTTTAGAGAAACGCGGCTACGCGGGCGATGATCTACAGGCGATTCTCAGCGGGAACTTCCTTCGGCTCTTCTCACGATCGCTGCCCGCCACATGAGCGTCGATGCGATCAATAGACCTCTAGTCGGGCACACGTTACGTGCGCTTCCCAGCCACGAGCTCGCATGGTCCTATGCGTGAATGGCCCACGCCGTGGATCTTTCAGGTTCCCACGAAGAAGGTTATCGCTCTGGAACTCGCTGAGGGCAAGCGGAAACAGCTGCGTCCTTCTATAAACAAAGGTGCTCGACTGGCGGCGTCTGAAAAGACTCGCTATCAAGGCGTTGCCGTTCAGCCTGGATGACGGAAATGTCACGCACACCCAAGCCGGGCATTCATGGATGGCGAAGCTACCTGACCCATGTCCAATGCACTAACTGTGGTCTCGCCTACGAATGCGAGCAGGTGCAGACCGTTTGTCGATCGTGCGACAAAGTCCTGTCGGCGGTTTACGACCTGGCTGCCGTACGCCGGACGACTAGCCCATCTGACTTTGCTGGGCGCCGGTGGGATATGTGGCGTTACTGGGAGCTCCTACCTGTTCGAAATCCCTCAAACGTCGTGTCGCTGGGGGAGGGAATGACTCCACTCCTCAGGCCTCGGCATGAAATCGCTGAGGCTGTGGGTCTAGGGAACGGCAATCTGCTTATCAAGGAAGAAGGGCGGAATCCTACTGGCACCTTCAAGGCGCGCGGCCTTTCCGTTGCGATCTCCCGGGCGAAAGAGCTCGGCGTGAAGTCGATTGCTTTGCCGAGCGCTGGCAATGCCGGTGCCGCGGCGGCCGCGTACGCCGCCGCCGCAGGAATGGACGCACACGTGGCGATGCCCTACGACGTCCCAGCCTTAAACCGCGTCGAGGTTGCTATGTACGGCGCAGAGGAGATCTTGGTAGACGGTCTTATCAATGACGCTGGACGGTTGATCAACGAACTGTGCGTGGCGCGCGGCTGGTTCGATTTGTCGACTCTTAAGGAACCATATCGACTGGAAGGCAAGAAGACCATGGGAATCGAACTTGCGGAGCAAGGTGGTTGGGGAGACGAGTGCTTGCCGGACGTCGTTATTTATCCGACCGGTGGGGGGACAGGGCTCGTTGGGATGTGGAAGGCGTTTTCGGAGCTTCAGACGCTCGGTTGGATAGGCTCTAAGCGACCGAAGATGGTCGTCGTGCAGGCTCAGGGTTGTGCGCCGATCGTCCGAGCGTTCGAGCGCGGGGACGTACACGCTGAACCATGGTCCCATGCCCACACCGTTGCCGCCGGAATCCGGGTGCCGGTGGCAATTGGCGATTACCTCATCCTTGAGGCCCTTCGTCAGAGTGGCGGAACGGCCGTCGCAGTGAGCGATGAAGCAATATCTCAGGCACAGAGGGAGATGGCTAGGCTGGTGGGAATCTATCCCGCCCCAGAGGGGGCGGCCACTTGGGCGGCCATAAAGTCTTTGCGGGCCAACGGATACCTGACGGGCGACGAGCGCGTGCTCTTGTTCAACACCGGAATGGGAATCAAGTACGAGCCACCCCAGCAATGAGGCAACCAGGGGCTCAGCAGTGAGAAGGCAAACGATACTCCTTGGGCAAAGAATGGCGGTACCCGCGAAATTTTCGCGAAGCCTGAAAGCGGTCACAAAGCCAAAGAGATTCGGAAATTCGGCTTCCGCGCTTCCGGATATCCGGTGAGACCACAAGCCACGCAATGCACGCATTCACGCAGGTGCCGCTGAGTGCCTGACTACATCGTCCCCGACGTGCTGCCAGACGCTCTAAAACGAGTACCTCGAACAGAAACACAGCCGCGCAGTCAAGACATGCTCTCTTACGCTCAGGTCATGAATAAACTCGGTCAGCTATCGACGTTGGCGAGGGTTCGAGTCGAGCTGGTGGGAACGAGCCAGTCGGGGAGGCCGATCCCACTGATTGCTATCACGAGTTTTGGCGGCGAGACCGGTCTCGATGAGATTCGTGCCGTAGCAGCCAGCTTGACCAGCCCTGCAGTTCTGCATACCAGAATAGGCGCCTCCACAGTCGTTCGGCCTCTGTTGAGTCGGCCACCTACCGATTACAGGCTACCGGTGCTGTTCTTGTCGAGCAACTTCGGTATGGAAGCAGCCCAGGTGGAGGCTCTCGTTCAACTCGCCGAGTTCTTTGCGTCGGACGAGTCCGAGGCCACGACGATAGCCCTGGACAAGCTCGTTATCCTGATCGTGCCGTTCATCAATCCAGATGGGCGCGAGCTTGCTCTCGCTCATTGGCAGACAAGACCACTAAGCCCGGCATGGCCGGCGCAGGGCAACTTCTTTGATATCGAGGTCACCCGCGAGTATCTCCATCTGGTGGAGCCCGAGACAAGAGCACTCGCCCAAATTGTTCGGGAATGGCATCCATTCTTGGTCTGGGAGGTTCACGAAGATGGGATCGGCCTCGGTTGGGGCCAACCAGAGGTGTGCCTCTGTCCGCCGATTTCCCCGTTTGGCCGCACTGGAATAGACTCGCCGGTCGCTCAAACTGTCAACAATCCTCGGATCTACGCGGAACATCAACGCTATGGCGATTCGATAGCGCAAGTGTGGGCCGCACGTGGATATAGATATCTCCACGATCGGGAAGGTCGACACGGCTGGCCACGCTACCCGGTTGCCGGCTATGAAGAATTTGTTGCGCAGCCCGAGACCCGATTCACACAGGCAATGCCGCTAAGGGGAGTCACTGCGTTCATCACCGAGAGCTGTCGAATTCCCGGGTCTCAGACTTGGGAGGACCGAGTCAACCAGAAGGTTTCGGCCGGTATAGCGATCGCAGCTACGGCATCTCGCTCGCGCGAGCCGCTCGTAGAAGCGGTGTCCGAGGTCAGTCGTCGCGCATTAGCTGGCCCAGAACCAAGCGCTGAGTTCTTCCTTCTTCCACAGGATCAGGATCCATATTCCCTTGGCCGGGCTGTGGATGTTCTCCTGTGTCACGATGTGCGTGTCTACCGCACGCGGGAGCGGATGGCGGAACCAGCGCTTGTTATCCCCTTATCGCAGCCGCTCCGGCCAACCATTGAGCTCCTCCTGTCTATCGACCGGGGTCGCCATCAGTCGCTCGGGGCGGCCCTTGGTCTGCGGGTCCGACCGTCAGTAGCCCTCACCGAGGCCGAGCGGTCCGAATGGTTGGCTCAGGCCCTAGATCCCTTGATGGAGGCTTCGTCAATACTCCCGAGGTCGATTGGCCCGCTGGCTGCTGGTGCCTATTACGCAGTAGACAACACTCATGAAGGAGTCAGATTGGTAAATAGACTCCTCAGGCTGCCTGGATCCGACGTGCGGTGGAACACCTCCCGGTTAGATCGCACCGGCAGGTTCATCTTTCGAGCGTTAGGCAGTCAAGGCAACGCTGAGGATGCTGCTCGGGGCCTACGGATCCATCTCCGGGAATCGTCAGAGGACGACTTCAATCGAGCCGCCCAGGTGCGCCTTCCGCGCATTGGTCTTTATGCGGGTCAGGGCTGTCTTGAGAATCGATTCAATGGGACCTTGCTCCGGTGGTTTCTTACTGAGTGGGAATTCAGCTTTCGACTCATAGGACCAGCCGAGATTGAGCCCGGTACGTTGCGCGATCTCGACTTCCTGGCAATTCCGAACGGGAACGCCCAGGTGATACTTGATGGCAAGGGGCCAAACACGGTTTGGCACCGCCGCCCCTGGGACCTCGATGAAGATCCAGTTACGATCTCAAGCGAATCGATCGACGCATTAAGGAAGTGGGTAGCTGACGGCGGAACGTACGTTGGCATCGACGCAGGCGGTGGACTGCTCGCCTCAAATGACTTTCTCGGCCTGTTGGACGCGAGGCCCTCCGCCTGGAATCTAGGCACCGGCCTCGTCGAACTCACGCTCGAGAAGCCCGACGATCCTATCTTCGATGGAATCCGAGGATCCTGGGGTCCGGATGGTGCATGGCGCGACGCGATTGTCTACGCCATGTACGTATCGAATCCGCAGGTGGGACTCGACGGGGGGTGCATCTTTGAGCCTGGGCCTGAGGCTACGCTATTGGCCAGCTACTGCCGATCCTTGCCTGTCGAAGGTGTTCCGCACATCAAGCTTCCGGAGTACTTTGGGACGGTTGCAGCAAAGGCGGCGATCGTCGGAAGCCCTCTCGGCACCGGTTACGTTGCAGCGTTCGGCATTGAGCCGACATACCGATGTACCTTCCTCAATACTGCGCGGATGATCTCAAATCTGATCTACAGGAGTTCGTGGCATTGATCCGTCCGGTCCGGCATGGCCTATAGGAGATAGATGTGCACGTCGAGCGTATCCGGAGCTAGGCCTGTGGGGTTCAACAATCACGTCACGACATCGCATGTCGGTTCGTCGGGGCAGGATCTGCGTCGTCTAGGACCTTACGAGCTCGTGATACGCGCCCTGTTGTCCTAGCAATCTTCTCTTAACGGTCATACATTCCTGCGAAGCGGCGGCGGTACTCAACAGAGAAGCTGAGCGATGTACTAATCAATCCATTTCTGCTTCCATGGATCGAAGGCTCGGGTCCAGACCCATTTGGCGGGAGCACTCGATGAGCAGCGGCAGGACGTGCTTTCCCCCCAAGGCTACGCAGGAGCTGCGGCGGCAAACTTGAGGCGATTGCTCCCGACCACAGTAGCCTCAGGGGCGCCCGTTCGCTTACGGCAATCAATCGCCGTACGATCGCCGTAAGTAGCCGAGGAGTCGTTGCTGAAATCGACTTTGTTGCCGAATTCTGAGATCAGAATTGGCTCCGGAGTAGGGATTCGAACCCTAAACCTTGCGGTTAACAGATCGCTGCGCCCCCTTTGAGAAGCTGGGTTTCGACTTCACGGATTACCTCTGAGCATCACCAATTAGCACCGTTTAGCACCCGCGTTGCTGTACCTAGCCGGGGGCGGAGGCCCTCACCCATCCGGTTGCAGCTAATAGGTCGGTGAAGCGCAGGCAGGGTCGGGCCTGCTCCGGTGGGAGCCAACACGTAAGACCTTGTCCTCGCGATTCTGGTCCGCGAGAGCTGCAGTAACGTTCTAGGAAGTCGGTGCGCTACCTAGAGGAGGTCCTGATCTGAATAACCACCAGTACGGCTATCAGCGCAGCGAGACTGACGCCAGCGGCGAACCGTCCGCGGTTCCGGTCATCAAGGGGCGCGATGGCTACGACCAAGGCCAAAGTTAGAGCTGCAAGCGCCCCCAGGATTCGCCATCGCCAGCGTTCCCTTGTTTCGAGTGCCATGTCAGTTTGGTTCATAAGCCAGCTGAATGAATTCTACCGACCATTCAACGTAGCGCCGCGACGCCAGCGCCGTCTAAGGAGGGCGTCGGATGCAAACGCTCAGGCAATTCATATACCTGCTACATCGGGCGGCAGCGTCCGCTGCGAGGAGGCGCGCTACATTTACGCCCCAATGTGGGTGCTCCAGGAAGCTCGACTCCCGAACGGATCGGTGGCTGACATCGTTGTCGACGGTGAACGCGTCGTCGGCGTTGGAAGTCGTGCCGGCGCGAAGGTCGCTCGATCCGTCAACTGCTCGGGCAAGCTGGTCCTTCCCGCTTTCATCGATAGCCATGTCCATCTCGACAAAGCATTGATTCGCGATGAGCTGCGGGAGAATGACGGAACTCTCACGGGAGCCATCGACGCGATCCATGAGCGGAAGCGGCGTTACACGGTTGACGACGTCCGCGCCCGGGCGCGGGAGGTAATCGCCGCGTCCGTGCGCCTTGGCACGACCCGGTTGCGCTCCCATGTCGACGTTGACACCATCGGCGGCCTTGTTCCACTCGAAGGGGTGATGGCGGCAGCCGCGGACTGCTCGGACATCGCCGAGGTGGTCACGATCGCATTCCCACAGGAAGGACTGCTTCGCGACCCCGGCGCCTACGAGCTGATGGAAGCTGCCCTCGAGGCCGGCGCCGATGTCGTGGGCGGCATGCCGCATTGGGAGTTGACTGAGGCGTCGCAGCGAGAGCACGTCCGGCTCTGCTTCGAGCTTGCTGAGCGCTTCGACCGCGACCTCGACATGCACGTCGACGAAACCGATGACGGATGGACCCAGACCCTCGAGATGGTCGCCGATGAAGCGCTGCGCCGCGGATTCACCGGCCGTGTGTGCGCCGGACACGTGTGCGCGCTGGCGGCGGCCCCTCACGAGTATGCCGAGCGAGTGATTGACAAGTGCTTGCGGGCAGGCATATCCATAGCCGCCAACCCGGTCACCAATCTGGTTCTGCAAGGTCGCGACGACGTCGGTCTCATCCGAAGGGGCGTGACCCGCGTAGCGGAGCTTCGCGCTGCGGGTGTGAACGTGCTTTTCGGCCAGGATTGTGTCAAGGACGGCTTCTATCCGTTTGGGCGCGGATCGATGCTCGAGGTCGCGCTCATCTCGGCACACGCGACGCATCTCACGACGCGCACCGACCTCGCGTACGCGCTTCGGGCCGTGACCGACGGTCCGGCCCAAGCCTGGCGACTCGAGGACTATGGCCTAAAAGTCGGAGCGAGGGCCGACCTGCAGGTACTGCCCGTGCCGTCGTGGGAGGAGGCGTTGCGGCTTCAGCCGCCCCCAGAGATGGTCTGGTTCAAGGGCCGGCTCGTCGCCGAGACGAACGTGCAGTCGACCCTGCATCGCGTGCACTAGGCGCCACCATTACAGATGGGTGTCAGAGCAGCGCCGCGAGGCGCACCATCGACCCGGTGCCGCCTCTGAACTTCGGGGCAAGACACAAGCAGAGGAACTCTGACGCACCCACCTCGCCAAGCTCATCGAGCTTTGCGTTTTCGATGATGTAGGTGCCCGTCTTCACCAGAAGATGCTGATGGACCGGCGAATGCAGCTCCTGGGGACGGAACGGCTCCACCGGGTCGTATGGAAAGACCTCCAGCAGCATCGTGTCGGCACCGACGGCAGCAACCCGTCGTTGTGTCAGCCATTCTGCCGCAGCGACACCGAGACCAGGCGCCCGACCGACATATGTCGCATTGTCCTTGCCGTAGTGGCGACCCCAGCCCGTGCGGACTAGGACTATGTCGCCCGCGCGTACCGTGACGCCGTGATGTCGAGCGGCACCTTCCAGGTCCTCAGAGGTGACCACCTCCCCCGGATTCAGGTTCGCCCCGCGGTAGCGCGCCACGTCGAGGAGTACTCCTCGCGTCGCGAGCGGCGGCAGTTGCTCAATGCCGACCTTCTCGAGGCCGTAGTTGCCCGCCGCTTCGAAGATAGGGATCCGGTTGTAGGTGTACTCGCCGATGAAGACGTGACCAAGGGCATCGATGTGGGTCCCAGTGTGGAGGTCCATCTCGACCCGCTCGTCCGCAAATGCAATGCCGTTGCGAACCCCACTGGTTTCGAACGCGTGCCGGCTCACGACAGGGTGCGACCACATGCACAGCGTGTAGGGAGAGAGCGCCGGGATCCTCGGGGCGTCCGGACCGATCGTATGGCTGAGATCCATGATCTGGCCGGTCTTCGCGAGCCCAAGGGCAGAGACGACCACCTCCGGCGTCACCTCGTTGGCGGCGCCCGCCTGGTCGTCGGCTCCCCATCTGCTGACACTGACCTCTAGCTCGAACATCGGACCTCCTCTTCGCTATGCGAACTGCGACGGTCCTCGCCCTGAATCAGCCGGATCTGCGACCGAGCCCCGGTTCGGGCGCGCCGACCAACGCCACCGTCTTGCCTGGCGGCCCCAGACCCATCCCCATCTCGTAGTGCGCCTGCGGCAGCTCGTGGAACTGAATCACTCTTCCGACACCCGGGTCCACCTTTCCGGCGCGCACGAGGTCGTTGTATGCGATCGCCTGCTCGTCATTCGATCCGTGGGATCCCTGTAGGCGCTTCTGCCGCGTCCATAGATAGCGAAGGTCGACCATGGCCGAGTAGCCAGTCGTGCCCGCACAAATGACGACCATGCCGCCTTCCTCACAGACGAAGATGCTGGTGGGGATCGTCTCCTCGCCCGAATGTTCGAACACCATCGCCGGGTTGCGACGCTCGCCGACGACGTCCCAGATTGCTTTCCCGAACCGTCGCGCCTCGCTCAGCCACCGCTTTTGACCTTCGACATCGTCCCAGTGTGGAGGTATTCCCCAGTGACTGAAGTCATTTCGATTGATCCAACCGGCCGCGCCCAGTCCGACGCAGTAAGCTCCCCGTTCCGCGCTCGAAACAACAGCTACCGGTATTGCGCCAGTCAGCTTCGTGAGCTGGACCGCCTGACCGCCAAGGCCACCTGACGCGCCCCACACGAGGACAACATCGCCCGCGCGCAGCTCGTTACCTTTCCATCCGAAGAGCATGCGATAGGCCGTCGTACCGACCAGCGTGGGAGCTGCGGCTTCTTCCCAGGTAAGGTGATGCGCCTTGGGCAGGACCTGGTGTGACTGAGCAACACAGAACTGCGCGAACGAGCCGAAATTCGTGTCATATCCCCAGATCCGTGCGCTGGGGGCGATCATCGGATCCTTGCCCTTCAGCACCCACGGATCATCGGGCGCCCAGTAACCCGGGTGAACGATCACCTCGTCGCCAACGGCGACGTTCGTGACCCCTTCACCCACGGCGTAAACGATGCCAGAGGCGTCACTTCCGCCAATGTGGAAGTCATAAGGCTCGCCTGCACGCTGGCGCAACGCGATGACGTCCACGGGCACGCCGCGTGCCGCCCAGACGTTGTTGAAATTCACGCTCGCAGCCATCACGGCGATCAACACCTCGCCCTTCCCCGGAGTTGGCGTGGTGACCTTTTCGATCTGAAACGCCGTTCGAGGATCTCCGAGACGCGACTGGCGGATGACCTGAGCCTGCATCGTGTCAGGAACGTTTCCCGGCGCGGGAAGGGCTGGCAGTCTGGGGGTGTCCACGACCGACACGTCGGTTCGAGCCTCCTTGCGTTCAAAGGGAACTAACAACCGCGATCGTACTATGTTTCGACGAACATCGAAAGATTGTGAACGAGCGGAAGTCTACCGGTCTGGTTCGGCTCGACTTCTGGTGGCTACGCCAGCGGCGTCGCCGCGAAGTTACCTAAGCGTCAGCCGCGGCCAACGGCCTTGCGTCGACGTCCCGTGGCTTGCCGACTGACACGGTCCGCCTCGAGGACTCGATCCAGAAAACCAGGCAAATGGGTGTCGAAAAACTCACGGCGCAGCTTGTAGAAGTAGTAACGACCTGATTTGCGAACCTCGATGAGGTGCGCGTTGTACAGGATCTTGATGTGATAGGAGATAGTTGATTTCGAGATCGGGAGCGTTTCGTCGAGCATCGTGCACGCCAGTTCGTCGGCGCTCGCGACCATGCCGATGATTTCGATCCGGACCGGTTCGCTGAGAGCAGTGAAGATGCTGGCGTAGGTGTCCTTCGTCGTCGGATTGAATAGCTCGACGAGCATCGGTTCTGCCATCGTAACAGATGTTCCGTCCGCTTCCCGAGACAATCTGGCGCGGCGCAACCGACTTCATAGACCAGGGCCGCATGTGCTGATTTTCGGGTCTTGACGTCGGCCGAAATTGTGCGATAGTTGTCGAACCACCGAAGGATCGTGTCTGGTGTCCAGGAGATTCGCAATGCGATACGTCAGACGCTGCGTTGGCGGCATGCCGAGAGGGATAACGCTAGTGGGTAAGTCTCGAGCAATGCGCCGTTGAGCCAGCCGCCCGGCGTCGGCGTCGATGGCGGTGGCTGCTGCGCGAAGCTGCCTGGAATGTCTTCGGTTTCGAGTTGATCGACGAGGCCGCGTCGAAGGTCGCTCAGCTCCTCGAGGCGAAGTCCATCGCCATCGTCGGCGCCTCCGTCCGCCCCGATGCAATCGGGTCGATCGTGCTCTCGAACCTGGCCCGGATTGGCACCGATGCCAGGGTCTATCCGATCAACCCTCGCTACACAGAGGTCGGCGGGCGGCGCTGCTACCCCGCGTTGAACGACCTTCCCGAGAAGCCCGATGCAGTTTTCATCGCCGTTCCCGCGGAGGCGGCACCCGCCGTGCTCAAGGAGGCGGGCGCGAGCGGCATACGCGCAGCGGTGGTGAACGCGAGCGGGTTTTCCGACGCCGGCCAGAGGCACCTGACCGAGATCGCACAGCACCATGGGATGGCGTTGTGCGGCCCAAACACCGTCGGCCTGTTCAACGCGCGAGAACGCATCACGCTGTGGACGGTCGGCAACTTCCGGTTCCAGCCGGGTCCGGTCGCGATCCTGGCGCAAAGCGGGACCGCGTCGATGATCCTCGCCGGAAGCCCGCGAAATCTGGGCTCCGATTACACGGTGTGCTGCGGCAACGAGGCCGGCCTTTCGGTTGCCGACTACCTGGCGTACGCTGCGAAGGACGCCGCCATCCAAGTCATCGTGGTGTTCCTGGAGACGATCAGGAATCCAGAGCTGTTCGAGCGAGCGTCCCAGGTCGCACTCGACGGCGGGAAGCGCATCATTGCCCTCAAGGTCGGCCGGACCGCACGCGGCTCTGACCTGGTCAGGAGCCACACCGGCGCGCTGGCGGGCGATGACCGGATCTACGCGGCGTACCTCCGGCATCTCGGTATCGTCACGGTTGGAAACCTGGACGAGCTGGTTGAGACCGCGATCTTGTTTCGCGACTGCAACAGCCAATCTGGAACGCGAGCTCCTCTACTCGCGACCTTCTCTGGAGGCGTGGCTGCCCTTGCCGCCGACCTCGCCGAGGATGCCGGCCTGTCGCTTGCGTCCTTGAGTCCCGACACGGCGCATCGAATCGAAGAGATCGCGCCGGGAGTCCGCGCGGTGAACCCGCTCGACGCCTGGGGGCGCGGCTGGAACGAAGAGACGTTCGGCGGCATCGTCGACGAGCTGCTCTCGGATGGCGGCGTCGGCGCTGTGGTCCCCTTGGTCGACGTCCCCGCGAGCGGGGACGGTGAGTTCATGCAGGGCGAGGGCATCGCGCGGATCTTCGCCGCGAGGAGATCTCGAACCGACAAGGCGCTGGTGCTGGTCAACAGCAGCGGTCAGGGATCGCCCAGCCCGCAAATCGAGTCATCGATTAGGGGGGCCGGGGGTACATGCCTCTCGGGCCTCGAGGAGAGCATCGTCGCCCTCGCTCGGTGGAGCTCCCCACCGGCGCCGGAGGCGCTGCGGGAGCTGGAGCCGGCCTTGATCGCGAAGATCGAGCTCGGCCTCGACCGGCTCACTCGCGAGGCCGCGCGAGGAACGGACTGGCACGAGTTCGCCCGAGACTTCGGATTGCGGCTTGTCTCCTCGAAGCAAGCGCCTGCCGTGGACGATGCCGTGACCGCCGCACGCGAGTTCGGGTACCCCGTGGTGCTCAAGGCGATACACCCGTCGATCCAACACAAGACCGAGCTGGGACTGGTCCGGTTCCCGCTGCCGGATGAGGCTAGCTTGAGCAAGGCCCACGCTGAGGTGTCTGCGACGTGCCGAAAGCTGTCCCTACCTGGGATTGCGATCCAGGTCGAGCCGTGGCTACCGCACGAGATCGAACTTATCGTCGGTGTTCGCAACGTCGAGCGATTCGGGAGCTTCTGCCTCGTAGGCCTTGGCGGGATCTATACGGACACCCTCGACGCGGTTTCGGTGCGCCTTGGGCCGGTCACACCCGCCACCGCGAGAAGGATGCTGGACGAGACGCCCGCCGGCCGCCTGCTGTCGGGAGCGAGAGGCAAGGTCTACGACATCGACGCCGTGATCGACCAGATCGTGGCTCTGTCGGCCATCGGCTATGCGGGGAAGAACGCTCTGCGGAGTATCGAAATGAACCCGCTCATCCCGCTCGACCGTGGCTGTGGCGCCGTTGCGGTCGATCTCGCCGCAGACTTGATCGCCTCCCAACACGAGCGATTGTAAGGGGTGGCCATCTCCGCCACGAGAACACAAAGTGACGCGACAAAGGTCGGAAGCCCCCCGACATCGTGGGATGACCGCGTCGGCATACTGCAGCTGCTGAGGTCGTTTGGGGTCTGGGTCGCGCTGCTCGCGCTGGCGCTGTATGGCGTCTTCGCGGTACCCGGCTTCACGAGCCAGAGCAACGTCACCTCGCTTCTTTCACTGACCCCGCCGCTCGTCATCGCCGCTCTCGGACAGACGTTCGTCATCGCCGTCGGCGGCCTTGACCTCTCAGTCGGCATGTTGATGGGTCTGGTAGGCGTCCTCAGCGTCGGTCTGATGTCAGGACGCAACGACCGGTTCGGACCGATCGTCGCGCTGTGTCTGTGCGTCGGAGTCGCCGTGGGTTCGTTCAATGGCCTGATGGTGGCGTGGACGAAGATGAACCCGATCATCCTCACCTTCGGCATGTTGTTCGTGCTCGAAGGCGCCTCGTATCTCTACACGGAGCAGAGCATCGGTCCGACTGCCCCCTTGCTCGCCGATCTCGAGGGTCGGACGGTAGGCTCGATTCCGCTGGTCACGCCGTTGTGGATCGTGCTGGCGATCCTCGCGTGGGCCGTGCTGGCGCACACGCGCGTCGGCCAGCACATTCGTGCCGTCGGAGGCAATCCGAAGAGCGCGTTGAAGGCAGGAATCCGGATTCGATCTGTGCGGGTAGTCGCTTATGCCCTGTCAGGGCTGAGCGGCGCGATCGCCGGTCTTCTTCTCGCCTCGCGCCTCGGCGCCGGATATCCGCTGGCCGGCCAGGGGATGGAGTTGAACGCAATCGTCGCCGTCTTGGTCGGCGGAACGCCGTACGGGGGAGGTCGTGGGACCATCGTGGGAACCGCCGGCGGGGCGCTTTTGTTGAGTCTTTTCGCCAACCTCCTCAACCTGCAGGGGGTCTCGCCATACGTCCAGCAGGTGGCGGTCGGCCTGTTCACCGTCGGGGCAATCGCCCTGTATTCGTCCTGGAGGGGCCACCGTGGCTGAGCCAACCCTGGAGCCGAACACGCATGCATGGCGAACCATGCGCGTACGGCCTGTCCAGCTCGGGAGCTTCAGCCGCATGGCGAACACGTGGGCCATCTGGCTCATCGTGGCGATGCTCGCTGCAATCTCGGTTTTGCTCGTGCCGACGTTCCTCAACACTTCGAACGTCCTGGCGATCTTGGCGAACGCAAGTGTGCTGGCGATCACAGCGCTCGGAGTGACGTTCGTTGTCACGGTGGGCGAGATTGACGTTTCCGTCGGCGGCACGGCGACCGCGGCTGCGCTCGTGGCAACGGGCATCATGAATGGACACGATTCGCGGATCCCGCTCGCCGTGCTCGCCGTAATCATGGTTGGCGCGCTCATCGGACTGGTCAACGGTGCGCTGGTCGCTCTCGGCGTCCAGTCTTTCATCCTTACGCTCGCCGTCCAGATCGCGTTGCTGGGCGCGATCCAGATCTACAGCGGCGGCATAACCCTCGGAAATGTCGCGTCGGCGTACAGCGAGTTTTTCCTGACTCGAAGGCTCGGCATCCCAGCGGCCGTGCTGTGCCTCTTGGCGACGCTCGTCATCACGTACTTCGTTCAGGAGGGAACGCGCCTCGGGCATCGTGTGCGAGTCGTCGGAGGCAACCGCGAGGCCGCCCGGCTTTCGGGCGTAAACGTGTTCGGCACCATCGTCGCCTGTTTCGTGATCTCGGGAACGCTGGCAGCGGCGGCCGGCTTGGTCTATCTCGGGTTCATCGGGCCCCCTTCCGACTTCTCCGGAATGGGGCTCGAGTTCGAAGCCCTCGCCGCGGTCGTCATCGGTGGCGCCGCTTCAGCCGCCGGGCGAGGCAGCGTAATGGGAACGCTGGCCGGCGTCGTCGTGCTGAGCATGACGGTCAGCTTGTTGGTGAGGCTGGGCCTGCCTTATGGCGCCCAGCTCGTTACAGAAGGGGGTGTGATCGTCGCCATTGGCGCGGCGTACGCGTTGCTCCGGCGTAACTCTTGGTAGCCCAGCTTTCGCCCGCACCAAAAATAGCTCAAGGAGGATGGAGTTGAGAAAGGTTCTGTCATGGGTATCGACTAGCGTTCTGATCGGCCTGACGATTTCAGCCTGTGGCGCCTCGACCACGGCAACACCGTCAGGCGCCGCAACGGCGGCCGATTTCGCGACCGTTCAACAGACTTGCAAGCCGACGTACGCCGACCAGGTCAAGCAGATGGTCGACACCTCGCGGTTCAACAAGCCTGCGCCATGGGTACTCGGGGTGGCGGCCGGCGATCTTGAAAGCTCGTACATCGTCTTCATGCTCCAGGAGATCAAGTACGCGGTTTCCAAAGATTCGCGCTACTCGAAGGTGATCGTCCTCAACGCGAACTTCAACGCGGCGACGCAGGTGAGCCAGATCGAGTCACTGATCAGCCAGAAGGTGTCAGCGATCATCTTCTGGCCAGCCGACATCAACACCATAAAGCCCGCGCTCCAGAAAGCTCTCGACGCCGGCATTCCCACAATTGCGGTTGCCAACGGATACAGCGACTCTCCGGCGGTGACCGCGGACGCGCAGGTCGACTTCTATGACTTCAGCCTCAAGTCGGCGGTCTACCTCTTCAATTCAATGAAGGGCCGGGGCAACATCGTGCAGGTCGAAACCATTCCCGGGATCTCGGGCAACACGGCGCAGATAAACGCGTTGAAGTGCGCCATGGGCTTCTTCCCTGCCATCAAGCTGCTCGATTCACAGCCGGGTAAGTTCTCGCAGGCCACGACGAAGGTGGTTGCCGCCGCGTGGGCACAGCGTTTCGTCGGTTCGCTCGACGCGATCTACTCCGTGTACGCCGAGCCGTCGCTCGGCGCAGCTCAGGCGTTCGACCAGGCGGGAGCTCTCGGAAACATCAAGTTCGCCCCAGCCAATGAGGAAAACGGCTGGCTCAAGTTTCTGAAGCAGCATCCAGGCCAGAACCTTGGCGTCTTGAAGTTCCCCGTGACGCTCGGCGAGACCGGGGTTGGTATCACAACGAAGGTCCTCCAGGGACAGTCTGTCCCGCGAGGAACGTTCATCGGCGAGGAGTTCCTGACACCGGACCAAGCTGCGGCCATGGCTCAGCCCAACCAACCAGACAGCTGGTGGCCCGACAGCGATCTACCTTCCGCGTACCTGCCCGGGTAAAGGGCTCGCGATAGTGCTAGCTGAGGCGCGACCGGAGACCGACCCCTTGCTTTCGGTTCGGAATGTGACCAAGCGGTTCGGACAGAACCAGGTCCTGACCGACATCGATCTCGACTGCCGGGCAGGAGAGGTTCGAGCACTCCTTGGTGCGAACGGAGCAGGGAAGTCCACGCTGATTCATATCGTCATGGGCGTGTTCAGACCTGACAGCGGTCAGGTTATGGTCTCCGGTCAGCCCGTCTTTTTCCGCAACCCTCACGACGCGGCAGCAGCCGGTATTGCCGCGGTGTACCAAGAGTTGAGTCTCATCGACGAGCTCAACGTGGCGGAGAACACCTTCCTAAATCTCGAACCCCGACATGGCCCGTTCATAGACCGGCACCGCCTGCGTGAGGATTGCGCTGAACTGCTTCAACGATTTGGGATCGATCTTGATCCTATGTCACCTGTCGGCAAGCTCAGCATGGCGCGAAGGCAGCTCGTCGAGATCGTCAAGGCGCTGGCCCGCACCGCCCGTCTTATCATCATGGACGAGCCGACAGCATCCCTGACCGTGAAGGAGCAGGAGAAGCTCTTTTCGATTATCGACAGCTTGCGTAAGGAGGGCATCTCGTTCCTCTACGTATCGCACCGGCTGGACGAGATCTCGAGGATCGCGGACACGGCCACCATCCTCAGAGATGGTCGAGTGGTGGTCTCAGGCTCTCTTTCGTCGATGTCCAGGCAAGACATCGTCGACGCCATCGTTGGCCCGCAGTCGGAGCGGGCGCTGGGCTCAGCGGATGCGGGCCAGACGACGGCTCGGAGAGGGGAACCGTCGGTCCGGGTGGAAAACCTGGCGAGTCCCCGCAAGTTCGGGCCTGTCAGCTTCGAGGTCTTCGCCGGCGAGATCCTCGCCATCACGGGACTTGTCGGGTCTGGGCGCTCGTCGCTCCTGCATGCACTCTTCGGCGGAGACCGCAAGGTCAAGGGCGACGTCTTCGTGGCCGGGCGGCGTACACGCATCCGCTCCGTCCGTAAAGCGAGACGGCTCGGCATCGGACTCGTGGCGGAGGATAGGGCCCAAGAGGGGCTTGCCCTGGATCTGTCGGTGCTCGAGAACCTCACTAGTGTTCGCCTGCCGACGCGCCTGGGGCTCTACCGCCCGTTCCTCGCCCGCCGCATGGCGCGTGAGAGCGCGCGGCAGGTCTTGTTGACCGCTCCGCTGTGGATCGATGTTCGCCTCCTGTCCGGCGGAAACCAGCAGAAGATCGCATTTGCCAAATGGATGTCCTCAGACCTCAAGGTCCTGTTCTGCGACGAGCCGACACGTGGTATCGACGTGGCGGCGCGTGCGGAGGTGCACCGAATGCTGCGCGCCATCGCGAACCGAGGAGTGGCGGTTGTCGTGTCGTCTTCAGACTTGGACGAAGTCGCCACGATCGGCGATCGGACCCTCGTCATGTCGAGAGGCCTTGTCGCGGCTGAGTTCGAAGGCGCTGCATCAGGGCTAGCGGAGCTGACAGCGGCAGTCCTCGGCGGCGTCCCCTGACCGCGCGTCAGGCTCACTGATTACAAAGATTCGATGGAGGATGGTGACTGAATTGGACGATGTCTTGAAGGTGGAGTCGTCGCATGACGGCCAAGTTCGCACGATCACGCTGAACCGGCCGTCCAGCCTCAACGCGTTCAACGCAGCACTCCTGTACTCGTTGAGGGACCGACTGAACGAGATCGCAGCGGACAAGACAGTCCGAGTCGTCGTGGTTCGAGGCGAGGGACGCGCCTTCTCAGCAGGGATCGACATCAAGCCTGGCGCCTTTCCGCACGTGCTCGACTCGGCGGAAGCATGGCGCGACTACTTGAAGGAAGAGATCGCGCTGGTGGAGCAGGTCTGGACCCTTCCCCAACCTGTCATCGCGGTAGTGCACGGCTACTGCCTTGGTTTCGCGTGTGACCTTGCCTGGGCCAGTGACTTCATCATCGCAAGCGAAGACACAAAGTTCGGCGAACCAGAGATCAAACACGCGTCCGCTTCGACGTTCTTGATCTTCCCGTACCTGACCGGGCTGAGGGCGGCCAAACACTTTCTCCTCACCGGGGAAACGATCGACGCGCGTACAGCCCAGCAATGGGGATTGGTCACCGATGTCGTTGCGTCCGAAGCGCTGGATGAGGAGCTCACGCGCTTGTGCGAGCAGCTAATACGCATCCCCGCCATCGCCCTGTCCCTCAACAAGGCGAGCCTGAACAAGGCATATGAGCTGATGGGGCTTAAGGACGCAGTCGACTTCAACCTCGAGATGATGGTTCAGATCAGGACGTCGGACGCGGCCAAGCGTTTCGATCGACTCGTCCGCGAGAAGGGCCTGAAAAACGCACTCCAGGAGCGGGACGCAGCGCCGCCAGAGAGCGGACTCGCGCGCGCCGGCATCTGAGGCCTTCGGGTGCTGCGCTTCGGGGTAGGACTGTTCCCTTCTGAGAGCGCTGCGCGGCTACGCGAGCTCACTCAGCTCGCGGAGTCGCTCGGCTACGACAATGCTTGGTTTGGCGACTCCCAGAACATCTGGCGCGAGGCTTACGTGACGATCGCAACGGCTGCGGCCGCCACGCACCGCATCACATTGGGTACTGCCGTAACGAACGCCGTGACGAGGCATGAGTCGGTTCTCGCTTCGGCCTGGGCGACCCTGAGCGAGCTCACGAATGGCCGTGTCGTGCTGGGCATCGGTGCCGGCGACTCGTCTCTTCGCACGATGGGAATGACGCCCATGAGACTGGCGGACTTCGAGGCATCGGTCCTCAGGCTGCGTGCCCTCTTGGCGGGCGAGCCGGTGACCGAATCTGTCAGCGGAGCGAAATATCACCTCGCGTACGTCGGCGGTGAACCGCGTCGGGTGCCGATTTACGTCGCAGCCTCCAACCCGAATTTCCTTCGGCTGGCCGGCCGAGTCGCTGATGGTGCGATCCTGGCCGTCGGCGCGGATCCGGGGCCGGTGCGCGCAGCGCTCGCCCAGCTGCAGGAGGGCGCACGAGAGGCCGGTCGGTCGCTCACCGACCTGCGGATCGTGCTCTGGATTCCCGTTTCGATCGCACACGACAGTCGAATCGCGAAGGACCTCGCCAAGCCCCACGTCGCATCGGTGCTGATGCAGCCCCGCCCCGTCGAAATCTACGGCGACCATTCCGCTGCGATCCAATCCATCCGACAGAAGTACGACTACTTTCAGCACATGCAGGCTGGACCGGAGGTGGCACAGCTAGTGCCTGACTCGCTCGTTGACCTTTTCGCGCTGGCCGGCACGCCGGCCGAATGTCGGACTAGGCTGGAGGCACTTGCGGAATTACCGATCGATCAGCTAGCGATCATCCCTGAGGCAGGGCCGGGACGGGATAGAAGTGAAACGATCAAGGCCTTCGCGACGATCATGAAAGAAATGCGATAGCTTGGCTCCGGAGTAGGGATTCGAACCCTAAACCTTGCGGTTAACAGCCGCCTGCTCTACCGTTGAGCTACTCCGGAACGGGGTCCGT
>CAAGKR010469491.1_pt1 | contig 35729 bp, 32 predicted proteins | sample 2556971 | NCBI WGS metagenome assembly CAAGKR01 (sample SAMEA5207829, study PRJEB30636) | soil metagenome | biome: forest; feature: boreal; material: soil | place: USA | collected 2011-09 | depth 1 m | reverse complement strand
GGCCGGCCGGCGCGACGCAGGCGAACGGCGGGTTTCCAACCCACGATCGCCGGCAGAACTAACTAGCCGAATCCCACCCCGACTTTTCCTCGCAAACTAGCAGGCCATCAGGAGTGGAATGGGAAGGTGCCCGGTGTCTGGGTGGTTTCGTAGGCATCCCCGGTGTCCCTGCCTGTCGAGGAGCCACCCTGCAGGATGTAGTTATCGAGTGTCTCGCCGAACGGATTCGTCCGAGACACGCCGGAGTGGATGTCCTTGTCGAAGATCGACCGAGCCACTAGCTGCGACTGCGAGCCGAGCGTCGCGGTGCCGTTCATGACGAATTCCGCACCGTTTTGGGTCGACCCGGTCGGCCCGTTCCACCCGCCCTGGTTGCTGGACTCGCAATTGAACGAGACCGAGGCGGAGGCTCCTGGGCTTAGGGTCACTGCGTAGGACGCCGTACCGTTTACCCCGTTACCAGCGACCGCAATGAAGCCGATGGTGCCAACGAAAGTTGATGGTCCGTTGTTCAAGATCCGCACAAACCCCGTGTCGGGACACCCGCCAGGGCCGCCAATAAGGTCAGCAGGAGCACCGGCCTGGTAGAAGGCCGTCCCGGTGAAGCTGTAAAAAGGCGGCGGGGGCGGGCTAGCCGCCGCGGCGGCGGTCGGAACCAGGATTGATGCCACAATCGGCGTCGCCAGGGCCGCCCCACCGATCTGACCAGCCTTACGCAGCATCTCGCGCCGGCCGAGGGTCTTACCTCCAACCTCCTGAAATCGTCGAGTCAGCAGCTGCGCCTGCTCGAGCTGCCGGAGGGCATCCTCAATCGTGGACCCGTCGATCGGACGGCCGACCTCCGCGCTCACCAGCCGGGCCAAATCAGCGATGGACTTCTCTCCGTCGAAATGGTTCCAAACGGATACGGCCAGCTGATTCAGGCTGTGGGCGCGCTTGCTTTCCGGGTCATAGATGACGACTTCCTCTCCGAGATCGGTCTTCAGCAGTTCGCTGGGTCGTGCTTGCCGCGGATTCATATGACTTTCCTCCTGTGGGTGGATCCCTCGATGACCGAGCGTTGTCGACCGCAACGGTCAGGCGCAATCGGTATAGCCCTTGCCAGTTACAGGTGGGCAAGTATGCCTAGGCAAGTCGATAACGGATCTGTGATTCGGCAATTTGGCCCCTGGACCATTCCCTTTCGGGCAAGTTATCCCTACCCGGTGGGGCGGGCAATTTGCCTCTTCGGGCAGGGGCAAGGGCGCTCGATCTATGCCGAGTAACCGCCGGGCCGGCCGCGCAACCGAAGTGCGCTTAACGGGCAACCGGCTTGAATGCGCCGTCAGTGCAATTGTGGACAGAAGACCGGGCGTCCAGATGAGGAATGTCGCCTGGAGCGAAATCGACGTCGGCTACAACACTTTTAGTCTTGGCCAGACCCCAGAAAGTAACCCAGAGCATTGCACCGAATCTTTGTTCGCTTGTGGTTACATCTTGACATCTAAGGGTGGCGCGGTACTATGGCCACGCAACGCTCTGCACACTCTTGAGGACAGGACGTTGCGATCCAGGGGTCGAAGGCAAATCGGGGACCAGCCAGTGGGGCTACTCGGCGAGGGGTGACGCCGCTTGTGGGGCCGTTGGTCGTTTCTGGGGGTCACTGTTGGCGACGATTCTGGCCGTTGACAAGGACGCTCTCCAGCTCAGCCTTCTTGGCTTCCTGCTCAGGGAGGAAGGGCACAAGGTTTATGCGACCGCCGAACCCGACACTGCGCTCGAACTCCTCAAGTCGCAACTGATCGATCTCGTCATCTTGGAGATCGTGCTCAAACGGCACGACGGGATGCGGGTTTGCGAGCAGGTGCGCCATTTGAATCCCTGCGTTCCGCTGATGATTTTGTCGGAGCGTCAGGACGAGGAACACATCGTGCAGGGCCTAATGCTCGCCGCCGACGATTATGTCACCAAGCCATTCTCACCTCGTTCGCTGTTGGCTCGGGTCCATGCCTTGCTGCGACGAGCCAGTTTGAACCGAAATGGCCAATGGATCGAGGATAACGTCGCCATCGGTGAAATTGCTCTAAACCTCCAGCAGATGCATGCGGTCGTAAATGGCCATGTAGTTCGACTGACGCCCCGCGAGTTCACCCTGCTGCACAGCCTTATGCAGAACGCCGGCCGCGTCCTCAGTCGTGACCAGTTGATGCGGCTCGCCTGGGGTGAAAACTTCGTCGGTACAGCGAAGTCCATCGACGTGAACATCCAGCGGCTCCGAACGAAGATCGCCCCATACCTTACCGACGGTTTATGCATTCAGGCTCATCGCGGATTCGGCTACAAGTTCGAGACTGCGCCACCTCAACGGCACCTAACGACGCTGGTTACAAACTCGTAATCTCTCCGCCGTTCGGCCCGGAGTGACGAACGCCGATCGCGCCCAAGCCTGTGCACGAAAGCCGGAGAGGCTGAATACCGGGCGGTCTCGCACCATTTTCCCGGTGTGGGGAATTCGTACATATTTGTAACCAGCGGAAGAGGCCCTTCTTACCAGTCCGTTGTTCACCAAGCGTAGCGTGCAGTTCCTCATGTGGCATGTGGCCTATGCGTCCTCGCATGGCGAGCAGCAGCTCTCCAAGTACCTGGCGATTCACGGCGTGGAGTCGTATGCGCCCCAGTTCCCGCCGCCGCCTCGAACCAAGACCGGCAGCGTCCGGGACCGTCAGCACCGCTGGGTCTTTCCTGGATATGTTTTCTTCCGGATCCCAACCGGCTTTGCCGAGTGGGACATCATCCGCTGGGCCCCGGGCGTCAAGCGGCTGTTGCAGGAGGACGGGGACCCTGCCCGCTTATCAGATGAGGTCATTGGCCGCCTGCGCCAGAGGCTTGCGGAGCGCTCGATGACCCCAGTGGAACGGCGGTTTCAACGCGGTCAAGCGCTGGTGATACAGAGCGGGCCGCTACGAATGGTCGACGCCATCTTCGACCGGGAACTGGATACCAGCGCGCGGTTGCGGATTCTTATCCATCTGCTCGGCCGGCAGGTGCCGGTCGAGGTCGACGCGGCGAGCGTTCGAGCGACCGGCTAAGCGTTACCTCGTCCGACGGCGATTCTTCGAACACAAAGTGTTCGAAACGGCGGAGCCTGCCCACGGGGACCGTCTGCCGGCCATCACAGGAGGGAAAGGTGTTCGCGGCGCGTAAGGAAATGACGTGACCTCAGCTGCGGACGGAGCGTCGGCCATCCGGGCCGATGATCCACTTGAAACCACGCTCGAGGTCTATTGGCGGGCGGCCCTCGCACGGTCGGTCCAGCATCGGGTCCAGTTCGGCATCAAGAGGTTGGTTGATCTCGTACTAGCGACCCTCATGCTGGTGCTGTTGAGCCCGGTATGCCTGGCCATCGCAATCGCCATCAGGCTGAGCAGTCCCGGCCCCGCCCTCTATCGCCAGCGGCGCGTGGGCAAGGACTGGCAGGAGTTCACACTGCTGAAATTCCGGACGATGGTCGAGGGCGCGGATGCGATGCGCGACGCTGTGGCGGGCCTCAACCAGGCAAACGGCCCGTTGTTCAAGGCGCGGAATGATCCGCGGGTTACGGCTGTTGGCCGGATTCTGCGGAGCACCTTTATGGATGAGCTTCCGCAGCTCATCAATGTAATCCGCGGAGATATGAGCCTGGTCGGGCCGAGGCCATGCCTGGCTGAGGAGATCGCAACCATCGAGGAGGCCATGTACTTCCGTTTTGCGGTTCCGCAGGGCATTACCGGTCCCTGGCAGACCAACGGCTACCATGCCTTGCCATTTCGAGACCAGCTGGCGGTTGAGCTCGACTACGTGCAGGGGTGGTCGCTGAATCGAGACTTTTCCATCCTGGCAAGGACCATTCCGATCGTTATCGAACGACGTGGCAGCTGAACCATCAACCGCGCGCCCGCAGCGACGTCCTATCGACTGTCCTTGACGAGGAAGTGGTCGTCTACGACCCCGATCGAAAGCGGGCGCACAGCCTCAATCGGGTGGCAGTGGCAGTCTGGCGGTACTGCAACGGGAACAACTCCGTTACCGATTTGCAGCGGTTGGCTGTGGCTGAGCTTTGCGTGCCAGTTGAGGAGGATGTAGTTTGGCGGGCTCTCGCTCAACTTCAGTCGGCCGACCTACTCGTCGAGGAGATCCCGAGAAACGCAGTCAGCCGTCGGGCGGTTCTGCGCAACGCAGGGCGATTGGGGATTGCTGCCATGGCCACGCCGGTGATCGCGTCGGCGCTCATTCCGGTGGCCGCGGCCGCCGCGAGCCGGCCACAGGGACTCCCGCGCTGCGGCCCAACCGACGATGAAGACGAAGACAGTCGGAATGAGGAAGAGGACGGATGCAGCACGGCGATTGAGTCCTGCGTCTGCTCCAAAACGACATCGGGTGCGCGGGTCTGCATCAATCCCTCGACCGCCCTCAAAGAGACCACATGCCGAAAGGACAGTGATTGTCGCCCAGGTTATCTCTGTATTCCGCGGGGGGCCGCCGCGCCGCGCTGTATCGCTTCTTGCGTCGTGCCGACGTGCGCTTGCTAGCCACTGGCGATCCTGCCAAGTCATAGAAGGAGGTGACGCAAACAAATCACATCTGACCGAACGGAGGTGTAGTTATGACGAAAGCTCAACACCGATGTCCGCAATAGCCATGAAAGAAGTGAGGTCAAGCGATGAACCTACCCCGTGGCCGACGAGACGACTTGCTGACCACCAAGCTCGATGACGAAGTGGTCGTTTACGACCCAGAGACCAAGCAGGCCCATAGCCTGAACCGACTGGCGGTTTCGGTCTGGAACCACGCCGACAACGCGGAGACGGTCGCCGACCTGCAAGAGAAGGTTTCAAACGACGTCGGAATCCCGATCAACGAGGCGGCGGTGCTTAACGCGCTGCGGAAGCTTGAACGGGCGCATCTGCTGCTCGACAAGGTGGCCATGACCGGGCCGCTGACCCGCCGCGAGATGCTGCGCAAGAGCGGCAAGCTCGGCGCAGCAGTGGCGGTAACGCCGATCATCGCTTCGGCCCTGGTGCCGCTTGCGGCAGCTGCGGCGAGTGCGTGTACCCCGGGCAGGATCTGCTCGTCCAACGTTTGTAATTCGGATCAGCTAGGTCGCTCGTGCTTCTGCTTCCCGGCGGTTTCCGGACCGCAGCAATGTTCCGGCAATTACTTCTGCGGACAGACCCCGGCCTGCAATTTGGTTTCCGATTGCCCAGCGGGCTGGGCATGCGTCAACAGCTGCTGCGACCAAACCGGCGCGACACACACGTGCGCACCGCCCTGCGGGCAGGGTCAGCTCCTCCCGGGCCAGCACGGTTTGGCGGCGTCGGGCCTAGTCTAGGCCGCCGCCGGTGAAGATGGAGGTGAACTCGTGAGCCTACCTCGAGCACGGCGGGACGACCTGCTCGTCACCAACCTGGATGAAGAGGTCGTCGTGTACGACCCCGAGCGCCAGCAGGCGCATAGCCTGAACCGTCTCGCGGTTTCCGTTTGGCGCCATTCCGACGGCACCCGAGTGGTTGGGGATCTGCAGCGCCTCGTTTCGGACGACCTTGGTGTCTCGATCGACCAGGCGGCGGTGGTCGCTGCGCTCCGCATGCTCGACAAGGCAAAGCTCCTTGACAAGCAGGACGTCTCGGCCGGTCTTACCCGGCGTGAGGCTCTCGGTAAGGCGGGGCGGTTTGGAGCGGCTGCGGTGATCGCGACGCCAATCATCGCCTCGGCGTTTGTTCCGATGGCTGCGGCGGCAGCGAGCGTCTGTTCGGGTCCCGGCTCTCCCGGAACGACGGCAGGCGCCCCGTGCGGAACGCCATGCCAATGCCTGAAGACGATGACGCCCACAGGTCCAGGCAGCCCACGCTGCGTCGACTACACGAAGTTACGGGGCACGAGTTGCGGCCCCGCACCGAGCGGATTCGTGGCTTGTAATCCCGGCGACATCTGCGTGCAGGTGGACTCCAGTTTCAACCTGGGTCTGTGCTACGGCGCCTGCCAGACGCCGACCTGCACGTGCTGACCGTGCGATGACCGCCTAGACGATCGCTTAGAGGCTAGGGGACGCCTGCCTCCTACGGACGCCGGCCCTGGACTGTCCAGGGCCGGCCGTTCGCGCTAGAGGGCAGTTGATCCAATTTTTCAAAGGAGGCAACTCTATGTCGCTACCGTTGATCGTTCTCCTCGTCATGGTCGGGTTAATCGTCGCGGCTGAGGCCGTGGCAGTGTTCATCCTGGTGCGCGGTCAGCGAGGGCTGATCTCGAGTAACAAGGAGATCGTCGAGTATCTCCACAACGTTGACACCCTGCTGGGTGGGGTTAGCCGCGCCCTTAGCCAGGCTCCGGCCCAGAACCCAGCGCTAGCGATCGGGACCACGGCGCCCTCGTTTACGCTGCCCGACCTAGGCGGTCGCGAGCGCCGACTCGATGAGTACCTCGGCAAGCCATTGGTCCTGACGTTCTTTTCAACCACCTGCGGATTCTGCCAGCAGATGGCTCCCCGGCTGGGCGACTTACCGGCGGGCGCCCCGGCGATGCTCCTTGTCAGTCGAGGCGACGTTGATGAGCATCTCAAGCTGGCCGCGGACAACAAGTGGCGGTGTGATGTCCTGCTGGAGCCGGGCAACGACGTAATGTCTGCCTACAAGGCGACTGGCACGCCAACCGGCTATCTCATTGATGCTGAGGGGCACATCGCGAGCGACCTTGCCGTTGGCGCGGACGCCCTGCTCGCCCTGATGGGCGGCGCCGCTCCCACCGGCGAGATTATTGACCTCACGGCGGAGGGCCTCCGCAAGAAGGAAACCGCGGCCGCTGATAAGGCACGCAATGCCGGGCTCGCCATCCGGCCAAGCACGCTGCAGCGCGACGGCCTTCCGGCGGGAACACCTGCGCCGGAATTTACGCTTCCGGATTTGAACGGGGAGTCGCATCGTCTCGAGGATTTTCGGAACAAGCGGGTTCTCCTGGTCTTTTCGGATCCGAACTGCGGACCGTGCGACGCTTTGGCGGGCGACCTCGTGCGGCTGCAACAGGCGCACGCGACGAACAACCTCCAGATTGTGATGATCACCCGGGGTACTCCAAAGGAAAACGAAGTAAAGGCGAAAGAGCACGGAATCACTTTCCCGGTCCTGCTACAGAATCGCTGGGAGGTCTCGAAGGAGTACGCGATGTTCGCCACCCCTGTCGGCTACCTCATCGACGAAAACGGTGTCATCGCCAGGGACGTGGCCGTCGGAAAGTCCGCCATCCTGAGCCTGGTTTAACGGCGGTCCCCGCAGCCTTTGAACTGGAAATGGAAGCTGTCCTGAGGCCGTCCACTGAATGCAGGAGCTGGCTCGACCTGCCAGCTCGGACTGCCGTGGCGTCGCACGGCGTACGAATCGGTTTCGGCGCCCACTCATCCGCCGAGCTTGATCAGCTCAAATCCGCCTTACCCCCGGGCGCTCGGACCATTCAATGCAAGAGTGTGGACGTGGCCTACGCGCTATCGACAGCATTTGGGAACTCAACGCCACCCGGTGCCACAGATTTGGTTCTGGCCGTTGATGGGGACGAGTTGGTGCGGTCCGCGGACACGCGATACGTTTTCGACACGCTTGAACGCCATTTGCACCTCCATGTAGCTGAGCACGCGCCACACCGGGTCTTCGTCCACGCCGGGGTGGTTGGCTGGAACGGAAGAGCCGTCATTATTCCCGGGACGACCTACGCCGGCAAGTCGACCCTGGTCGCCGCGCTGGTGGATGCGGGAGCGACCTATTACTCCGATGAGTTCGCCATCGTCGACCGTGACGGTCGGGTTCATCCCTATCTTCAGCCGATCCAGCTCCGCAAGCCACCTGGCTCACTCGATCTGACAGTTACTACGAGGCTGCCGATGCTCAAAGGCAAGGATCCGCTCCGCGTCGGAATAGTGCTGGTGACTACGTTTCGTCGAGGCGCCCGCTGGCGTCCGAGGCCGGTATCGGCTGGGTTGGGGATGCTGGCGCTACTGGCCAATACTGTATCGGCGCGCCGGGATCCAAAACGGGCGCTGCAGCACCTGGCTCGGCTGCTGGATGGGACTCTCGTGCTCAAAGGGACGCGCGGCGAAGCAGCAACGGTGGTTCAGCAATTGATGCGCAGCGGACACCTCACACAATGATCGAAACCGCCACTACGACAATCCCGCCAGTCGAACGGGGACGAATCATCGCTTCGCTCTTGCAAGGCGCGTGGCGGAAGGAATCGGGCTCAGCCTCGATCAGCGAGGAACAACTGAGGCTCGTCGCGCCCATCCTGATCCGCAGCGGGACGGCGGCTCTAGCGTGGCGTCGGATTCGTGACACATCGTTAGCCTCAACTGATTCCGGTCGTGAGATCCTCGCGGCGCGTCGGATCCAGGCTGCGCAAGCGGCCATTCGTCAGGCGCAGCTGGACGCCGTGCTTTCGCAAGATGCCGTCCGTCTTGCGGATCCCATTCTGCTCAAAGGTTGGGCGAATGGCCGCCTCTATCCCGAGCCCGCAGTCCGGCATTACACGGACATCGACTTACTCATTCGGCCAGAACATCGGGAGCGCGTGTATCAAGCGGTCGGAAGTATGGTTCTAGCCGACCCATTGCGCGCGGCTCCCGTCGACATTCAAACAACCTTCAAGGATTTGCCCGAACGGAGTTGGGATGACCTGGATGGGCACTCCCGCCGCCTGCCGGTTTCGTCTGCCGAGGTGAGGGTGCTTGGCTATGAGGACACCCTTCGGCTGACGTGCATCCACATGCTCCGTCATCTCGGGTTCCATCCCCTCTGGCTTTGCGACGTCAGCGCCTTGATCGAGAATCCTCCCCCCGACTTCGATTGGGACTACTGCCTCACCGGAGAGCGGCGGCGAACCGAGTGGATGCTGGCGGTGCTCCGAGTCGCCAACCAGGTGCTCGGCACGCGGCTCGATCACTGTCCACAGCGCCGCGTGCCGCGAACGGTGCCGCCATGGATGGTGCGCGCGATGCTTCGATGGTGGGGAACGGAAACGACCTACGCCTATCCCTGGCCACTCCCACACCCGGCGGGCACTGTGGCGAAAGAGGATCCCCGACGGGTCTTTCAGGTTCTTTCCGACCGGTGGCCCGATCCTCTTCAAGCCGTTGGACGTTTTTCGTGGCCCATCAACCGATTTTCTGGCGTTACCGCCCAGGTTCTCGACTTCGGTGGGCGTGCTCTACTTTGGGGCCCTCGCCAACTTGGGTTCTACCGACGGAGGCCCGCGGCTGACTGAGCTGGGCCCGACGGCGCCGCCGAGGCGGCCGCTGCAGATTGTCATCACGGTGCCCTGGGGCGAGAGGTTAGGGGGCGCTGAAAACTTTCTCTGGACATTCCTGCGCCACGCCGACCAGCGCCAAGTCAAGCCGACTGTTGTGTTCTTCGCCGACGGGCCGTTCGAGCGGGAAGTTGCCGGGCTTGGCATCGAGACGATTGTCCTGCGGGCCGGCCGCCTACGCAATCTCGCCTCGCTGGTGCGGACAGTTCTCCAAACGTCCGAGGTGTTGCGGTCAGCGAATCCGGATCTCATCGTCAACTGGTCGGCAAAAACGCAACTCTACGGAGCCATTGCCGCTCGCCTTGCCGGCCTGGGCGACCGGGTGGTCTGGTGGCAGCACGGTCTGCCCAATGGGCATTGGATGGATCGGTTGGCGACATTACTCCCGTCGCGGGCCATCGGGTGCTGCTCGACCGCGACCAGGTTGGCGCAATCAGCGCAATGGCCACATCGCCGAACGTACGTGGTGTACCCGGGCATCGATCCGCCAGCGACACTGCCCGAGGGGGAACGACTCGGACTGCGCGACCGGCTGGGGATCGCCGCGGACCGGGTGGTGATCGGCATCGTCGGCCGGCTTCAGCCGTGGAAAGGTCAGGACCGCTTCCTGATGGCGGTCGCCAGCCTCAGCCGGCGCGGCTTCCCCGTCCACGGCCTGATCGTCGGCGGCAACGCCCACGACCTGTCGCCCGGTTATGAGGCTCAACTTCACGAACTCGCACGGTCGCTGGACCTCGATGGCACTGTCACGTTTACGGGACAGGTCCCCGAGGCAGGACCGTATATCCAGTTGATGGACATCGCTGTTTATGCGTCGGTCTCCGAACCCTTCGGTCTGGTCGTTCTCGAGGCCATGGCTCTGTCTGTTCCCGTGGTTGCCTACGCGCTCGGTGGTCCGGCCGAAATCATTGAGTCGGACCAATCGGGCTTACTTGTCCCGGCCAGCGATGATCGGGCTTTTGTTGCTGCGCTCGAAAGCCTTGTAATTGATCACGGCCGTCGCCAAGAGCTCGGCCGTTCCGGTTTGGAGCGTTTCCAGAGCCGCTTTTCGGCCGAACGCATGAGTCACGAGATGGCGGTATGCCTTCGAGAGCTGTGTCCCAACTAGGCGAGCCCGCGATGATCAGGTGCTTCAGGTTTCTTCGCCGCCCTGACGTGGCCCAGAATCGCATCCGCTACTTGCGGCGGCGACTCTGGTTCGAGTTTCTCCGTCGATTTCGGGCCGAGCGGCTCCAGGTGGATCAGGTCGTTTCATTCGACAGGGACGTGCTGATGTGGATTCGATTGAGTGATCCCATTGAGCGATCAATCTATCTATACGGCGCTCACGAGTACCGCGTCGTATCGGTCTTTAGTGATCTGGCTCGGCCGGGGATGAACGTACTGGATGTGGGCGCACACGACGGTCAGTACGCCCTGCTGGCAGCGAAACGCGTTGGCGCCGCAGGACGTGTGCTCGCGGTTGAACCCGATCCGAGCCGGAGGGCCAGACTGCTGGCCAACGTCGCGCTCAACCAGGCTGCGAATATTTCGGTCGCCGAGACGGCGCTGTCGGACGCAGCGGGCGAAGGCTTGCTTCTTGTCCCTGCGCAGGACGCTTTGAGCGGCCAGGCGTCGCTCCGGTCCGGCTGGACAAACGATGGTCTCTCAACAGCCGTGCGAGTGATGACCGAGCGGTTAGACGACCTCCTGTACAGGATGAGCTGGAACCGGCTCGACATCATCAAACTTGATGTCGAAGGCCTGGAGGCGCAGGTAATCTCGGGCGGCCGGGCAGCCATCCGTGATCATCAGCCGGTGATCATCTTCGAGGTCAACGACCTTGCTATTTCGGACGGCAGGGCCCAGGCGCCCGCGATCGAACTGCTTCGCGAACTCGGGTACCGGATCCACGGCATTTGCATGAATCGAGATGGTCACGTGCGGCTCGAGGAGCTGCGAGGCGACGCCGATCCCCGGCCCTACCGGGAGCCCTGGCTTGCGCTAAACCTCGTCGCGCTACCGGCAACCGGTCGGACCTTCACCGCAGCGGGCCAGTCGGTCAGCGGGAGTTCGTGGCTTTAGACCTTCGGCAGGCGGCCTTGGCCGTTGCCATCGTGGGAGCAGGCGCGACCATTGCTCTGAGCGGGCTGATCATCGCGGCGGATTCCTCCCTGCTACGCGTCGCGATCGCCGTGCTGGTCGTCGGGGCGTTGGCGCTCGTCTCCGTGCTGAGAGCCCAAACGGCGGTCGTCATGACAATCTGTTGCCTTCCATTCCTGGCTCTCGCTCGTCGGATGCTGATCCCAGTGGCCGGCTGGACCTCGTGGGATGCGTTGCTAATTATTGCTCCCGTCGTGAGCCTGATCCTGGCTCACCGAGCCTTTGTTCTCGAGCGCCGTCCGCTGGCCAACGATCCGCTCTCAAAACTGGTGGGGGCTGTCCTGCTTCTGTCACTCCTCGAAAGCGTGAACCCGGCCGGCGGAAGTCTCTCGGCCGGCATCGTCGGACTGCTTTATGCCGCTGCGCCACTTGCCTGGTTCTTTATCGGTCGCGAGCTCGCTGACGAGCGATTGGTGAACATCGTGCTGACCTCCACCGTCGTCGTTGGAGTCGCCGTGGCTCTGTATGGACTCTGGCAGACAACCGTCGGCTTGCCGAGCTGGGATGCGGAATGGGCCAATGTAACCGGCTACGCGGCCCTGAGCGTGGGGGGTGCGACCAGGGCATTTGGGAGCTTCTCGAGCAGTGCCGAATACGGGACATTCGTGGGCATAGCCTTCGTGGTGGCCTTCGTTGCCGTCCTCCACGGTCGACTGATCGCCTTGACGGCGCTGCCAGTCCTCGGAATCGCGCTGTTCCTTGAATCATCTCGAGGGATCGTTGTCCTGGTCCTGGCCGGGGTGGTGATGGTGATGGGCATGCGAACAGGCCGAGTGACGGTAACGCTTGCCTGCTCCGCTCTCGCCCTGGGTGCGGCTGGGCTGATTATCACGGTCTACGGTCCGCAGCTGACCGACGCGGCGCAGCATTCAGGCAACCCATTTGTGGCTCATCAGGTTGCCGGACTCCTTAATCCATTTGACCCGAACCAGTCCTCGCTCACGACGCATCAATCGATGGTCAGCACGGGAGTCGGCGCAAGTTTTGGGCATCCCCTTGGGCTGGGCCTTGCCGCCATCAATCCACAGGGCGCCAGGTTCGCCGCCACGGCGACCGCCGCCACAGAATTGGACATATCGAACGCCTTCGTTGCCCTGGGGCCACTCGGAGGCGTGTTGTTTCTGGCGGTCGTGATTCTCACCCTCGTACAGACATCACGACTTGCCCTGTTGCAAACGAAGCTGGCCGGGCTCGCCCTGGTGGGCCTGCTGGCGGCGGCTTTGGGTCAGTGGCTAAATGGCGGCTATTACGCGGTCGCTCCCCTGCTTTGGCTCTTGGTTGGATGGGCAAATCACGAATGGGTGAGCCACCGATCCGTGGCCAAGCCCGACGAGCATCCCCAGGCCAGGGCGGCGGCATGGCCGACACCAGCCACGGGATGGTAGGGGAGCCGGTCGGCTCACTCGCGGAGGTCCTGCGCCGGGAGCAGGAGTTCCACGACGCATTATCGTCGCCGATGCTCGCGGCGAACATGCCGCCACGAGAACCGGACGGGCTCGAGCGCGAACTTCTGCTGAGAGCGGGCGACCTAGCGGGCCTCCGCGTGCTCGAGCTGGGCTGCGGGACCGGAGAGCTTACGCTTCAGCTGTTGGGGCGCGGCGCCGACGTGACAGCACTTGACCTATCCGCCGGGATGGTCAACATTGCCCAACAGCGTTCGGAACGATTTGCGCCGTTGGGCAATGGGAGTTTCGTGGTTGCCCCGGTGGAGCGATCAGGGCTGCCGTCGCAGAGTTTCGATCTGGTTCTCGGGAAGTGGATTCTTCACCACTCGGAGGTTCGCGCTGCCGCAGCGGAGATTCATCGGGTTCTGCGTGCGGGTGGCCGAGGGCTGTTTGCTGAGAACTCGGGTCTGAATCCGCTGCTGATGTTCGCTCGCCGCCACCTGGCTGGACGTTGGGGCATTCCGCGCTATGGAACTGAGGATGAGCACCCGTTAACTCGGAGCGATTACGAGATGTTCGGTGGACTCTTTACCTCGAGCCGACTCCATTTCCCCGATTTCTGCTTCTTCCAGCTTTTTGATCGTCAGATCTTCAAGTTCCGACGGCCCATGTTGACCAGGTGTTTGCGAGGCTTCGACGAGACTGCAGCGACCCAGCACTGGCTGCGTCGCTATTCCTATCACGTCGTGGTCGAGCTGACTCGTTAAGTGAGAGTGCTTGTCGTAAGTCACGCCTGTGTGGTTGATGTAAACCAGCGCGTTTACCGTGAGTTGGAGCGTATGGGCCACGAGGTCGCGGTCGTCGTGCCTGATCGCTGGCGTCATGAATATGCCGCCCGAGAGATTCATCCTGTGCGCCTTTCCGGGTTCACCGGACCGCTTGTGCCTTTGCCCGTTTGGCGCCCGGGCTCAGTTCCACTGCATGGCTACCTTGGCAGCACGATGGCGGTGCTTCGCCGCCTTGCCCCTGAGGTTGCCTACATCGAGGAGGAGCCGTACTCGATAGCCGCGTTTCAGTGGGTGCGGGGCGCTGCGCGCCTGGGGATCCCTGTCGTGTTCTTCACCGCCCAGAACATCAGAAAAAAGTACCCGTTGCCCTTCCGGTTATCGGAGCACTACGTGTGGACCCGGAGTGCGGTCGCCGTGTGCGCCACCGAAAGCGTGGCCGGTGCCTTGCGGCGCCGGGGATACGTGGGCAAAGAGTCGGTCATCCCGTATGCGGTCGACACGGCCAGTTTTCGGCCGCAACCAGCCGACAAGTCCCTTGTCAAGCAGCTCGCCCTAAGGAAGAGAGTGCTGGCCTACCTCGGTCGCTTGGTCGAAGAGAAGGGCATACGGACCCTGCTGCAGGCGTATCGCCAGCTTCCTGATCGACCAACGACTAGTCTGCTCTGCATCGGTAGTGGTCCCCTTGCGGATCTGTGCCGATCGGAACCGGGCGTGGTCGTCGTTGAGGGCATTGCTCATTCGGACGTTCAGAGATATCTGGCGCTAGCCGACGTTCTCGCGTTGCCCTCGCTGACCACTCCTAACTGGAAAGAGCAGTTCGGGCGGGCAGCGGTTGAGGCAATGGCCTGCGGCGTTCCGGTAATTGGTTCAGAGTCGGGTGAGATTCCGAACGTCCTTAAGGACACCGGCGGCGGGGTAACGGTTCGAGAGGGAGACGCGGGTGCCCTGGGCGACGCGATTACTCGGCTGCTGAACGATAGGGATGCTCGCCGGGTTCTCGGGAATCGTGGGCGGGCGGCGGTGGACCGGATGTACTCGACTCGTGCCGTCGCTGCTCGACTTTCGACGGCACTCGCCCTTGATGGATGCTGACCTGGTGGCTATGACAATCACGGTGATCATCCCTAGCTATCGCCGCCCTGGACCGCTGGTCCGCTGTCTGCATGCGCTTCAAGTGCAGGCGAGTGCTCCTTCCGAGGTGCTGGTCGTTCTGCGCGCGAGCGACCACGAGGGGCGACGCGCCGCCGCGCGGTTTGGTTCCGCTCTACCGGTGCGAATCGTCACCGTTGCCGAGGGCGGGCTCGTGGCGGCCCTGAATCAAGGCCTGGACGAAGCCCACGGTGACGTGATCGCGATCACCGATGATGACGCCGCGGCGAGGTCGGACTGGCTGCGCAGTATACTGTCGTACTTCGAGAGCGATTCAACGGTCGGCGCGGTTGGCGGCCGGGACGTCCTTCATCACCAGCGGTTTGGGAAAGAAAAAAGGGCGGCAGTGGTGGGGCGGATTCAGTGGTTTGGCCGCGCGATCGGTAATCACCACTGTGGAATGGGTCCAGCCCGGGAGGTCGACATTCTCAAGGGCGTCAATATGACGTTTCGCCGCAGAGCCCTCGAGGGCATCAGGTTCGACCGTCGCCTTCGCGGAGCCGGCGCACAGGCCCACAACGACATGGCGATCAGCCTCGCGCTCAAGCGCCGAGGTTGGCGTCTCATTTACGATCCGCGGCTCCTGGTCGACCATTATCCTGCGGAGCGATTCGACGAGGATCGGCGCGATCGGTTTGATCCCGGCGCCCTTTCGAACGCGGTCCATAACGAAACCCTGGTGCTCCTGGAACACCTTACGGGGTTTCGCCGCGGCGCCTTCGTCCTCTGGAGTCTCCTGGTCGGGACGAGATCGGCGCCCGGGCTGCTTCAGCTGTTCCGGCCAACAGTCGGCGATCCCGGTATCCGGTTCGCCCGGTTCAAGGCGGCGATGCGAGGTCGCTGGCAAGGTTTTCGAACGTGGAAGGAATGGTCGGCAGCCGGCGTTTGAGACGGGCTGCCAAGGCCGCGGTCCGGGGAGGCCTTTCGATGGATTCCATCAGACCCATGGCGGAGCAGGCAACTCGCGTTCTGGCTCGCCGATGGCCTCATGCCTATCTCGGACAGGCGCTTTCGTTTCAGATAGTCGACGTGCTGGGGCCGCGAGTCGACACGGAAACGCGACTCGCCCGCCTTCCCGGTGGAGCGCGCCTTGTCGTTACGCTTCGTGACTACGCCCTGAGGGAGCTGTACTTCAGGGGCAGCCGGACGACGGCTCGGGGGTGGCTCTATGAGCCAGAAACGACTCGATTCATCTTCAAATGGCTGCGGCCCGGCGATACCTTCGTCGATATCGGCGCGAACGCTGGTTATTACACCGCCATTGCCGGATCGATCGTGGGGCCATCCGGCAGAGTTCACGCCTTCGAGCCAAACCCCGTGGTAGTCACGCTGCTGCAAAAAACGGTTGAGGTCAACCGATACCAGGATCGAACGGATGTAAACCCGCTGGCCGTGACATCAACGGGCACACCGGTCGAGATTTTCCGTCCGCTTGATCCAGGCGCCACCGGGGCGACCACGACGGTACCCCTCGGATCGGAGTTGGTCTTGCCCGGCCTGACGGTCCCCAGCATCACCCTCGACGCCTACGTAGAGATGAAGGAAATTCAAACGATCCGACTAATGAAGATTGATGTCGAAGGAGCCGAACTGGATGTGCTTGCCGGGGCATTGCGGACGCTCGAGATCATCCAGCCGGAAGGCATCCTCTGCGAATTCTGCCCACGGCTCCTGCCCGATCCTGAGAGGGCATGGAAGCGGTTGCTCGCCGATACTGGCGGTTACGGCTATCAGCCGTCCATCGTTTCGTCGAGCGGTGAGCTGACGTCGTGGGATGGGCGGATGCCAGCCTGGACCGTCGGGAACGTGTGCCTGACTCTCCCGGGGGCCTAACGGTGACACGCATCCTTCTCGACGGCCGCCCGTGCAGTAGCGCGACTGGGATTGGCCGGTATGCGCGCACCGTCATTCGTGCCGTGCCCCGGTTCGACGAGGAACGGGCCTATTCGGTGCTGTCATGGCGCCGGGAAGCCAACAGACTGCGGCGGCTGGCGGACAGCCGATGCAAGATCGTCGCAGCTTTCCCGGGCCCTATCTTCGCGCAACTCGAGACACACGCAGTTCCGATTCCGCAGCTACATCGATGGACAGTGTTCCACGGGACCAGCTACAACGTCCCAAGGTATGCGGGCACCCGAACGATCGGAACGTTTTACGACGTCGCATATCTCCGGGTTCCTGACGCCTACCCTGCTGGCGTTGCCGACGGATTCGATCGGTGCGTAAGGCGTGCGCTGGAGTACGTCGACTGCATCGTGACGGTCTCCAACCATGCGAAGGCAGACCTCGTGGCGGCCTACGGCTTCGATGAACAACGGATCAAGGTCATCTACCCTGCCGCGGTGATCCCTAGGGGCCACTCTGGTTTGGACCGGCCGATCTTCGAGGGAGGCAACCGACAGCCGTTCATGTTGTTCGTTGGTGAGATCGGCCACCGCAAGAATGTTGTGAATCTCGTTCGGGCCTTTGCGCGGGTTGCTGGGGCAATCCCTCACCGGCTGGTCCTTGCCGGCCCGGACGGCCCTCTCGATGGGTATTTGGAAAAGGTGCGGTCGGAAATCGCCACCCTGGGACTGACCGATCGGGTGCGGTTGACGGGCTGGCTTTCTGACGACGAGCTCGCAAGCCTCTACCGGAGCGCCGATGCGGTGCTCCTGCCGTCGCTGTACGAAGGTTTTGGCTACCCCCTGGTGGACGCGATGGCCTACGGCAAACCCATCCTCACGTCGAATCTTTCCTCGATGCCCGAGATTGCCGGGGATGCGGCCTTGCTCGTCAATCCACTGGACATCGGCGAGATCGCCGAGGCCCTGATGGCGCTCGCGGGCGACGACAGGATCCGGCGCAGCCTCGCGGAGTCCGGTCGACGACGCGCCGGACTGTTCACAACGGAGGCGATGGTCGACTCACTCCAGTGCCTCTACACCGCCTTAGGGGCGACGAAGAACTAGCGAGATGACGGCTCTACGTGTCTTGACGGAGTCCGGCGACTCCGCACGGAAGTCGGCGGCTGGAGGGCGAGTGCTCGGCTGGCTGCCTGCCCCCGTCCGCTGGGTCCTGGCGAGCCGCTCAGGCTCGGCGCAAGGTTCGCAGGTGTTCGTCGCAAGCGTGCTTCTCCTTGCCGTCAATCTCGGAACCGGCATCATCACGGCGCGCGCTCTTGGACCCCATGGCCGCGGCGAACTCGCTGCCATCACCTTATGGCCTCAGACGGTGGCGTACATGGCGACCCTCGGGATCCCCGGTGCGGTGGTGTATTACATTCGCAGCCTACCGAGCAAAGGTCGCGAGATTCTCACGGCCGCCACTGGACTTTCGGTCGTGCTCGGGCTGATTGCCGCTGTCGCGGGAGTCACGGTTGCTGCCCCACTAACGTTGGCCCACTATGGTCAAACGACCCTGCACGCCGCGCAGCTTTTCATGCTCTTCGCCCCGGCTGGCCTGATTGCTCTCATCGTCGTCGGCGCCCTTCAGGCTCGCCTGGAATTTCGGATCGCTAACCTCGTGGGCTTGGCGCCGCCGTTCCTGACGCTGGCATTGTTGCTCGCGATGCTCCCGGCGCATCTGGTGACGCCCATCCGAGCAGCCCTCGCCACACTGATCCCATCGCTATTGGTCACGGTCGTGGCTGCACGGTATGTTTTTCGTGGTTACACGCTCAGTACTCGAGGCGTTACTGCTTGGTTCAAGCCTCTCGTTGGTTACGGCGTGCGCGCCTATCCTATGGATCTCATCGGCACCTTTGGTGCCTCGATCGATCAAGCGATCGTCGTCGGGATGGTGGGCCCGGTGGCTCTCGGATGGTATGTGGTTGCCCTGCGCGGGTCGCGGGTGGCCAGCATGATCCAGCAAGCGGTCGCGCCCGTGCTATTTGCCCGAGCTGCCGGGCGGTCGAAGGAAGAGGTGGTCGCCATTACCGGTCGCTCCACGCGCGTGACCATGTTGTTTACGACGGCCGGCGCGCTGATCCTCGCGGTGGCGGCGGTCCAGATCTTAAGCCTGATATACGGACGGGCCTTTCTGCCCGCCACTCGGGTCTTCCAGCTGCTGCTCCTTGAAGCGTTGCTTAGCGGCGTGGCGAGGATTATCGGCCAGGCTTTCTTTGCCCTTGGCCGCCCCGGCACGGTCGCCGGGCTTCAGGCCGTTGGCCTGCTAATCCTAGTCGTCCTGCTGATTGTGCTGGTTCCACGATTCGGTATCCTCGGCGCTGGCCTGGCCCTGCTGATCTCGACAGTCGCAAGACTGATCTTCCTTTTGGGAGCGTACCCCCTCGTCCTCCACGCCCGGCCCCCCAGTTTTCTCCTGCGCCGGAGTGACATGGCGTGGGTGCGTGAGGCCCTGAATTTCAGGGGCCCAGCATGAGGATCTTCCAGCTCGCCCCGGTCTTCGGCACTGCCGGAGGGACCGAAACCTACGCGGCCTGGCTGTCGGAGAGGCTGATCAGCATGGGTCATCAGACCGCGGTGGCAGCATCGGCCATCAGCGCCCCTCGCCCGAACAACTACGAGGTGACCGAGTTGCCCGAGCTGGCCTGGCGAGACGTAGCGGATCCTGTGGTCGGACGGCAGCGAATCCGCGAGGTCGTCCGCGAGTTTCGACCTGACTGCGTGTTGGTACACGGAGTTGGCGATGGCCCGCTTCTCAGGATGCTGCAAGGCGACTATTTGACGGTCGAGTTCGTGCACTCGTTTGTTTGCCGCGGCCAGAAGCTATTCCGGCGCGGCGATAAAACCTGCAAGCATCCGCTTGGTCCGCGCTGCCTGATCGACTGGTACGCCGGGCCCTGTGGCACAGATCCGTCGCCGCGCATCGCGATGGCCAGCTTGCGTGAGGCGCAGGACCACATTCGGGCACTCGCGACCATCGACCTCGTGATTGTTGGCAGCTGGTTCATGAAGCGGTATCTCATGGGCGAGGGGCTCGATGCCGACCATATCGAGGTCGTTGATATGACCATGGGACTGATCGAAAGCGAGGCACCCGCTCAGTCGAGAGAGCCCGGCACCCATCTGATCTACGTCGGCCGAACGGTTTATGTCAAGGGGATCCAGTATCTGATTCGCGCCATGAGCCTGCTCGCTCCAGAATACGACCTCACCATCATCGGCGATGGTTGGTACCTGGCGGCTTTAAAAGACCTGACGGAGCGCTTGCGCCTTGGGCGGCGCGTCACGTTTCGCGGTGGGCTGCAAGGCCCGGAGCTCACCCGGGCGTGCCGATTTGCCGATGTCGCCGTCGTGCCCTCCATCTATCCGGAGCCGTCTGGCCTGGTTGTGCCGGAGTGGCGCAGCCTGGGCATCCCGGTCGTAGTAACGGACGCAGGCGGTTTGAGCGAATGGGCAGCGCGCTACTCATCGATCCACATTGCCGACGCCGCCAATCCGGTATCGCTGGCCGCAGCCATTCGGAACGCCGCACGAGGCCGGCACGGTTCATCTCCCAGCCGTACGGTGCCGCCTGACGATCTGCTCAGCTTGCTCGAGGGTTTGCACTCCGAACGTATGCCAGGGGATGGTCTTGCGCTCGGTCTCTAGTCGGATTACCCGGCGGCCCGGACTCAATTCCCGCGCCGCGGTGTCGACTGCGAAGCGGCCGGTCACCATCGTCGCCCACGACATCGGACCGATCGGCGGCATGGAGCGCCAGCTCACGGAGCTCGTGACTGGGCTCCTGAAGCGTGGGCACGATGTCACCGTTATTGCGCGACGCTGTGACCTGCCTTCGCATCCGGCGCTCCGCTGGCTACGCGTTCCCGGACCTGCGAAACCATTCCCCGTCGCCTATCCAATCTTCTTCGTGCTCGGCTCCTGGCAGGTATGGCGCCATCGAGCCGGGGTCGTCCACACCACGGGTGCCATCGTCTGGAACCGAGCCGACGTTAGCACCATTCACCATTGCCACCTGGCCTCGTCGCGGAAGGTTGGATTCGACCGGCGCTCGCTCAGCGTGCCGCGTCGCCTCAACAGGGGATTGTCCCGGGCCATGGCGATGCTGGCTGAGAAGTGGGTTTACCGGCCTTCGGTTACCCGACACGTCGTAGGTGTTTCGAAGGGCGTGGCGCAAGAGATGCGAGAACACTTTCCTTCCATGGCTCGAGAAGTCACCGTGATTTTCAACGCCGTCGACCAGGACGTGTTCCGGGCGGATCCGATAGCTCGCCGTGGGCTGCGACAGGAGTTTGGCTTGGTGGACTCGGACCTGGTGGTGCTGTTCGTCGGCGGCGATTGGCTCCTCAAGGGTCTACCCCTCGCCATTCAGGCCGTTAAGGACCTTGCTGGCTGTCATCTGGTGGTCGTCGGCTCAGGCAACGTCGATCTGCTGCCGGGCGTGGCTCGCCGGCTCCGCGACGAGCACAGACTTCATTTTGTCGGCCGGCGGACGGATACGCCGCGCTACTTCGCCGCCGCGGACGTCTTCGTCCTCCCCAGCGCCTATGAGGCGTTTTCCATGGTCAGCTTGGAAGCCGCGGCGTCTGGACTGCCGCTGCTGGTAACCAGGGTGAACGGTGCCGAGGAAATCCTGGCCGATGGAGAGAACGGCTGGTTCATTGAGCGAGATCCTGAGGCGATCGCCTCGCGCCTTCGGACGCTGCAGGCCGATACCGGGCTTCGGCGCCAAATGGCGGCACGAAGCCGAGAGCTTGTCGCGCCGTATACCTGGCAGCGCGTGGTCGACGACTACGTTGATTTGTATGAGCGGTTGCGCCCTGCCCGGAGCGCGGCCGTTCCGCTGAAGGTCTGACCGCATGTGCGGCATCTGCGGAACGACTCGTGCCGGCGATGGAAGCAGCATCCTTCGAATGAATGGACTGATGGAGCACCGTGGTCCGGACGACGAGGGCGTGTACGTGGACCCCCTCACGGGGGTCGGGCTCGGAGTCAGGCGGTTGAGCATCATTGACGTGGCCGGCGGACATCAGCCGATCAGCAACGAAGATGCGACGGTCTGGTGTGTGTTGAACGGCGAAATCTACAACCATCGCCAGGTTCGTGGACAGCTTGTGTCTCGCGGGCACCGCTTCAAAAGCATGTCCGACACCGAGGTGCTGGTGCACGCGTACGAGGAGTTCGGCGACGAGCTGGTCCACGCGCTGGAGGGGATGTTCGCCTTTGCCATCTGGGACGGTAGGGGCCGACGGTTGTTGCTCGCCCGAGATCGCTTCGGTGAAAAGCCAATCTTCTATCTCGAGAAGGGAGGCGTTCTCGCGTTCGCGTCAGAGTTAACAGCCCTCTGCGCCGGCACCGCCGTCACCCGGGAGCTGGACCCCGACGCCATGGACGCTTTTTTCATCCTTGGATATGTCCCTGGGCCAAAGACCATGGTGCGGGGCATCAGGCAGTTGCCTCCCGGCCACGTGCTGGCCTGGGATGGCGACCGCCGGACGGCCTCACTCAGCCAATACTGGGCGCCCGTGCCGATGCCATCGACCGCTCGCCAGCCGATTCACGAATTAATCGAAGAAACCGCGGAATTGCTCGAAGCATCGGTCACCTCTCGGATGATTTCGGACGTTCCGCTCGGCGTCTTCCTCAGTGGAGGCGTGGACTCGACGTTGGTCGCCGCCCTCGCCGCCAAGAACTCGGCGGAACCAATCAAAACCTTCACGGTCGGCTACGACGTCGGTGCAATGAACGAAACCGGCCCGGCTCGTCACGTCTCGAGGGCGCTGGGCACCGACCACCAAGAATACATCTTGACCCAGGACGAGGTCGCGGCCCGCGTGCCGGCGGTACTGGCGGCCATGGACCAGCCCATTGCCGATGAGGCGTTGGTGGCGTTGCATATGCTGTCGCGCGTCGCTCGTGGTGAAGTCAAAGTCGCGGTCGGAGGCGAAGGCGCTGACGAGCTCTTTGGCGGTTATCCCCGATATCGCTGGACGGCGAGGTCCCTTCGGCTGCAAGAAACTGTTCCTTCCGCGGTGCTCTCGATGGTGCGAGATCTGGCTGAGCGGGCTCCGCTTCCGAGCAGGGCAAGACGCCTACGGCAGGTGCTCAGCCCTGATTCCTTACAAGGCAGCTACTTGAATTGGGTAGCAGGCGGTCGTCAGGCCGTCCGCCCGGCCGTCTACGGTCCCCGCCTCAGGTCGCACCTTGCCCAAACCCACTCGCCGCTAGGCCTCATTGGTCGCGATGAGCCGGGCCTCGATGGCGACGTGGCTGCCATGATGCGTCTCGACCAGCGTCTGTGGCTACCTGACGATGTTCTGGCGAAGGCGGACCGAGCCAGCATGATGGCCTCACTGGAGATGCGGACCCCCTATCTGGACCGGGGGCTGGCAGAGTTTGCCTTTCGGATCCCGGCTGCGATCCATTACGGCGGTCGAGGCAAGGCATTGCTCCGGGCGGTCCTCCGAAAGACACTCCCCGACTACGGGTCCCGGCCCAAGGCAGCCTTCCGGGTGCCGGCGGCGAAGTGGCTGGCGAGTGCCCTTGCCCCGGAGCTTTCCGGGCAAGTGTCGAGCGGACGTCTGTACGAAGAAGGGTGGTTCGACCGAGCCGCCGTCGCTCATCTCGTCAATGAGCATTGCTCTGGCCGGCGAGACTGGAGCGGCACGCTCTGGCCGATTCTGTCGGCCGGTCTCTGGCTGGATCGATTCATGGGAGATTCCTAGGACGCGCGTCCTGGTCCTGACGCCTGACTTCCCGCCCGCTCATGGCGGGATTCAGCTCCTGGTGCACCGCGTGGTGCGCCATTGGCACAGCCTCGAGGTGCTCGTCGTGACCGGGACACCGGGGGCAACCGCCGCGATCGACGGCGATGCTCCGTTCGTCGTCAGGCGGCCGGTTCCGGCTTTTCGCCTCGACCGGCGCAAAAAGCTGGCATGGCTGAACGCGCAGGCGGTCGCCGAAGCCTGGTGGTTCCGGCCTGACGTCGTACTCAGCGCCCATATCGTGATGGCGCCCGCTGCCTGGGCCATTTCCCGGGTATTCGGCACCCCCTATGTGCAGTACCTGTATGGCGCGGAACTCACCCATCGACCGCGCCTTGCGAGCTTTGCCGCTCGCCACGCGGCAGCCGTCGTTGCGATCAGCCAGTACACCGCTGCGCTGGCGCATCAATGGGTATCGGACGGTGTCGTCCATCAGATCTCACCTGGGGTCGACCTTCCGCCGGCGTCTCCACGCGGCCACTCGGCAAAACCGGTTGTGATCACGGTCGCGCGCCTGACGGATTGGTACAAGGGTCACGACGTGATGCTGCGCGCGCTGCCGCTTGTCCGCGCGCGGGTACCGGACGTGGAGTGGGTGGTGGTGGGGGATGGGCAGTTGCGTGCGTCTTACGAGCGCATGGCCTCGGCCTTCGGCCTCTCGAGCCGGGTTCGTTTTGTTGGGGATGTGGAGGACTTCGAGCGCGATCGATTGCTAGACAGCGCCCGGGTCTTCGCCATGCCGAGCCGTCTTTCGGCAACCGGGGGCGGGGAGGGCTTTGGCATCGTTTACCTGGAAGCGGGAGCCCACGGGCTACCCGTCCTCGCCGGCAACGTAGCGGGGGCGCGCGACGCCGTGATCGACGGTATTACCGGTGTGCTGGTCGACCCGACTGATCACCTGGCGGTTGCGGATGCCCTGGGCGGCCTACTGCTGGACCGCTCTCGTGCGGAATCGCTGGGTTGCGCAGGCGAAGCGCGGGCCCAATCGCTCGCCTGGCCCAAAGTGGCGCAACAAGTCGAAAGCCTCCTTCATCAGGTGGTTCTTCGGGCGGCATGAGAATCCTCTATGCCAACCACACGAGCGTCGTCAGTGGTGGGGAGCGATCGCTTCTCGACCTTCTTACCGGCCTGCCTGCAGCCGTGGATCCGATCATCGCTTGCCCGCCGGGGCCGCTGGAGGAAGCGGTGCGCGCTCTGCGCCGGCCTGCGGTTGCACTTTCCGAGATCGACGCGGGTTTTCGGCTTGGTCCGCGCCGCACGCCCGAGGGGCTCGTGAAGATCATCGGAGGCGGAATCCGCCTTCACAGACTGGCAAGCCAGCACTCCGCTTCACTGATCCACGCGAACTCGACGCGGGCCGGCCTGATGGCGGCCGTCGCCCGCCGTCTGGGCGGGCCTCCAGTGGTCGTGAGCGTTCGCGATTGCCTGCCCGAGTCCAGACTCGGGAATGCCGTCCGAAGGGTCATCAGCAGCCATTCCGCGGTGGTGATCGCAAACTCGTCGTATACAGGCAGGAGTTTCTCGCGGGGCCGGGACGGCTGCAGAGTCGTCAGCATTCACAATCCGGTCGACGTCCGCCGCTTCGACCCGAGCCGTTTCAGCCGCGCAGAGGCGCGAACACAACTCGGACTTGACGCGTCGGCCCCCGTTCTCGGAGTCATTGCCCAGATCGCTCCGTGGAAGGGTCAGGATGACGCGATCCGGTCGGCCGCGGCGTTACGGCGGGCCTGGCCCGGCTTGCGCTTATTGCTGGTTGGAGGCGTTAAGTTCACGTCGAAGGCGACTCGCTATGACAATCGGAACTACGCGTTGTCGCTTCGGCGCATGGGGGAGGACCTGGCGCTTGATGGCACCGTCCAGTTCCTGGGCGAGCGGGACGATGTCCCGCTAATCTTGCGTGCTCTCGATCTCCTACTGGTTCCCTCCTGGGAGGAACCCTTTGGGCGCAGTGTGATCGAAGCGATGGCCATGGAGATACCAGTGCTGGCAACCAGCAGGGGTGGCCCTTCAGAAATCATCACGGATGGCGTCGATGGCACCTTGCTCCCGCCACGCGAACCGGAGCGATGGGCCGGGGCAATTCACCAATTGCTTGCCGATCCCGACAAGCGTGCACGGCTCGGTCGTCAGGCCCGGCACCGCGTCTCTCAATCGTTCAACGTCCAGAACCATGTCGTCCGGATGGTTGACCTTTACAGCGAAGTCCTGGGTTCTCAGGCGAATTGACCTCTGTTGCACTGGTGCATGACTATCTGACGCAGCGGGGTGGAGCCGAGCGTGTCGTTCTGTCGATGCTCAAGGCATTTCCCAATGCGACCCTGTACACGTCGCTGTACCTCCCGGACGGAACGTTTCCGGAATTTCGGTGGGCCGACGTCCGGGCACTTCCCCTCGACCGTATCCACGCGCTCCGGCGTCACCATCGCCTCGCTCTACCCCTGCTTGCCGGCGCGTTTTCCCATCTGGAGGTCCACGCCGATGTCGTCTTATGCAGTTCGAGCGGCTGGGCTCACGGCGTGCACACCGATGGTCGCAAAGTTGTCTATTGCCATGCGCCCGCCCGCTGGCTGTACCAGCCGGATCGCTACGTTGGTGCCGGTCACGCGATGACACGAGGGATCTTGACCGCCTTGAGCCCGGGGCTTCGACGATGGGACTCCCGGGCCGCTCGCTCAGCAGATCGGTACCTGACTCAATCACGGTCGGTTCGGGACTGGATCAAAGCTCTTTATGGGATTGATGCCGAGATCCTGCCAGCGCCCTACCGGCTGACCCCCGACGCTCCACGAAGCGCCATCCCGAACGTCGAGCCGGGTTTCCACCTGTGTGTGTCGCGGCTCCTACCGTATAAAAACGTCGACGTCGCCATCTCGGCTTTCGCCTCGCTTCCTGACGAGCGCCTTGTCGTCGTCGGCCAGGGGCCCGAAGCCACGAGACTTCGCCGTATAGCGTCACCGAACGTCACGCTGCTCGGTCCGGTTCCTGATGCGCAGCTCGCCTGGCTCTATGCCGGCTGCGCGGCGGTCATCTCCACCTCGTATGAAGATTACGGGCTGACGGCGCTCGAGGCCGCCGCCTTCGGGAAGCCGGTTGCCGCCCTGCGTTTTGGCGGCTTCCTCGACACCGTGGTCGAGCACGTCACGGGGATCCTTTTCGATGTACCGGACCGGGACGAGCTCGGGCGAGCGCTTAAGCGCCTAAAGGCACAGAACTTCGATGCGGGAACGATTCAGGCACACGCACGCCAGTATTCGGAAGATCAATTCGTGACTCGCCTCCGACAAGTTGTCCTGGAGAGTCAGGAAATCCCGGCGCCTCGGGTAAACTCTCCAAGGGAGGTTGGCCCATGACGCTGCCTGATTACGTGCGCGTCCTGAGACGAAGGTGGTGGATCCCCGCCCTCCTCGCCCTGGTCACAATCATCACCACAGGTGTGCTCGCGTTCGCCGCACCCCCGACCTACTCGGCTTCTGCGACCGTCTTCGCAGCTGGCCCCACGAGCGGTGCCGCTCGGAGCGTCACATTCCCGCAGGTGGCCGCTGCCAACACGCTTGCCTCGACCGTGATTCAGAAATTGCACCTCAGCCAATCGGTCAGGGACTTTCAACGCCAGCTTCACGTCGGGGTCGCAGGAACCAACCTCTACAGCGTGACCGTCACCGACCGGGATGCAAATCAAGCGAATCGGCTGGCTGCCAGCGTGGCCGCCGAGGCGGTCGTTCTCTATCGTCAACTTGCGGCGCAAACCGGCACAAACTCGGCGGACGAGACGCTCGTCAAGGCCCGTGGTTCAATCGAGAAGACCTACGTGGCGGCCCTGACCGCACGTCTGACGTTTCAAGCACAGCACCCCAGCGTCTTTGACCCTAAGGCGCCGATCAAGGACGTCACTGTCGCGTCGCAGGCGCTCGAACTACAGCTCCAGGAGGATGCGGCGTCCGCGGCATATCGTGAGGTTCTGGCAGAGATCAGCAAGCAAGGGCTCGACCAGGTCTCTCGAGCACAGGACTATAACGGGTTCGTGCTTGATCAACCCGTGGCTTCGGCGAATTCCGAGGCCCGGATTCCTGGGATCCTCTTCGCAGGAGCGGTCGCCCTTCTGGTTGGAGTCGGCCTGGCGTTCCTGCTGGAGCACTTCGCGAGTAAGTCGCTGCTCGAGGCAGAAGCGGTGGAGGCAATGATCGGAGCGCCGGTGATCGGCCTTATTCCACGTGCCAACGCTCAATCCTTGCGACGGACCGCGCGGGGGCCTGGTTGACCGAAACTCGCTCGAATCACCTGCTTCTAACCGCGGAGACCCTGAACACAGGGTTCGCTGAGGCCTACCGCAATCTGCGGGCCAACATCACGTTCAGCAGCGTCAATGAGCCCGTCAAGACGATCCTGGTAACGAGCGCGGGACCCAACGAAGGGAAGACAACGACGCTGCTCAACCTAGGAATCATCATCGGCCAGGCCGGTCCCCGCGTACTGGTGGTCGATGCCGACTTCCGCCATCCGTCGCTGCACGAGCTCATCGGGTTTGGCGCAAATGGCAGTGGGTTGCCCCCTGGGCTGTCCAACCTCATTGCGGGCACCGCTCAGCTTCCAGACGTCGTCTTACCCAGCGGATTCTCGCGGGTTGGCGTGCTGCCGGCCGGTGCTATCCCAGCGAATCCTGGGGAGTTGCTCGGCTCGCAGCGGATGCGAGCCGTGATCAGGGAACTGGCCACCCAGGCGGATCTCGTTCTGTTCGACAGCCCGCCCTGCCTGCAATATGCTGAGGCATATTTCTTATCGAGCATGGTCGACGGAGTCTTATACGTCGTCCGAGCGGGCGCTCAAGACCCTGCCGGGCAGCGACGCGTTCAGCGTCAGCTGCAGCAGGCCAAGGCTAGAATGCTCGGGGTCGTCTTCAATGATGTCGAACTCGGACGAGGCAGAGCCGACGTTCCGTACGCGAAGGTCACCCGAGGCCGTAAATAGGACTCGAGAGACAGTCGCAACCTCGCCACTCGAGGGGAACAGGTTATTCGCAGGAACCTAACGAAAAGCGTTACGAGCGACGCTCAGAATCAGGCTCGGGAGGAAGAGCCCCTGAGCGAAGCGCGTCCCTATGTCAATAGCGAGCGGGCACCCTCGAAGGGCGTATCCCGCCGTGCCTTTCTCTGGCTTGGCGGTCTGGCCGCGGCCACGGGCGCTTTCATCCTGCATGACATGAAGCCCGGAACAACGTCGGGCGGTACTGCCGTGGCGCCCTCAACGTCGGCCAGCGCCGCTGGGACTGCAAGCCCTACCCACAGCCAGGCACCGGCTACTCGGCCAGCGATCGCTGAAACGGAGTATTCGGTCGCCCCCTACATCAGCAAGCCTATCCAGCTTGATTCCCTGCCATGGAATTCGCAATCCTTCTACAAGCAACCGTGGCGTGGCTACCTCGAGACGGTCAGTGGCCAGCAATTGCTGTCCGGGATCGGTGTCAATTACAACTTGCCGGGTTCAGCCAACCACGAAGCCGTCATCAAGCTGCTCGCCGACTCCGGCTTCAAGTCGATCCGCCTCGAAATCGGGTGGGGAAGCGTCGATTGGGCAGAGACGACGTTTACCAACAGCGCCAACCTTCAGCGGATCCTCGGAGCATGCAAACGCTACGGAATCCTGCCCCTCATTCTGTTAAATGCGAACCAGGGCGGCCCCTGTCCGAGTCAGTCCTTTACACGCACCGTGCTGGCCGGTGGCGATCTTGGGTCGCGGAAGGTGCAGCTGGACGATGTGAGCGGTCTGGTCTCGGGACGCAGCGGAATCACGAACCTTAGCGCCTACTGGATGGCTGAAGCCATTTTCACGTCAATCGATGGGGCGACCAAAACGGTCCAACTCTCGAAGCCCCTACCAAAGGCGTTGCCGGCAGGGACCAAGGTGTCGGTCCATACGCTGAAATATTTGCCTTTGTACCCAACGGGCACGCCGCAGTTCGAGGAAACGTCCGCGGGTTGGCTGAAGTACGTCAGTCTCGTTATGAAACAGCTGACCGCGAACGGACTCACCGGGGCCGACGTGGAGATCTGGAACGAATTGACGTTCGGTTCCCTCTTCTTAACCATCAACAACTACTACCAACCAGCCATCGCGCAGTTCGGGCATGACTGGCTCCAGGTCGGAGGCCAATGTTGGGAGCTGGCGCGGCGAACTGTCGACTTTCTCAAAGCAAACTACCCGGGAATCATGGCAATTTGGGGGTTTTCGAACACCACCTTCTATCACACGCAGATCTCGAAGTTGCCACCGAAAACCGATGGCCAGTCATACCATCCGTACGGGACCGGGACCAGGTTGATCCCGAGAGACTTTCCTCCTAAGGAGCGATATTCCTGGTACATCGAGGGCTTCATTCCAAGTGGCCTTTCCTGGTGCATGCCCGAGGGCTGGGCGCATCTCGGGGCCCAGACCGAGTTCCTGCCGCGACTGCTCAACCCGTCCTACCGGCTGAGCGCACGGCCAGCCGGCACTCCGGTTTTCCGACACTACATGACCGAGCATGGCTTCTCCCCGAAGGACGCCGGTATTAGCCAGCGCCAGCCGGCGCTGTCCTACAAGGCCAAAGCCGCGACCCGCGCGCTGCTCTTCTGGCTGAACAAGGGTATTTCGAAACTCGAAGTCTACTCAGCGTACGACCCGAGTGATCTCAACATGGGCCTCCTGTTTGCGCTTCCGGATCCCAAGGCCTACGCCGGCTATGTCGAGCAACAACTGATGTCGCCCGCACTGCAAGCTATCAAGAATGTCGTGGGCCAGTTCGCCGATGCTCAGAACGTTGGCCAGGCCCGCCAGCTTGGCGCTGATGTCGCGGCCATCGGCCCGCAGACTACGGTCTTCGCAGGCGGGGCCGGGCACCCGCCGCTTTATTACCGGGAGCTGTTCACGTTTCTCCCATTCCAGGTCAACTCGCGCAAATTCGTCTGCGCCGTCTACCTGATGAGCTACGACATCACCAATCCCCCGCCGCCCATGACCTTTCGAGTCAGAGTCCGGAATGTCAAGGAGACGGCCCGCGTCAGCTTGTATGACCCGATCCTGAACCAGACCGTGCCCGTCACCGTCATGGAGCGAAAAAGCGGGACGATCCGGGTGCAGTTTCAGGCGGTCGAATACCCACGCCTCCTCATCCTCAACGAGTAAGTCCTCGGTCAATCCAAGGTCCCGGGCCTGGTGGTTTTCGGATCCCGGGGAAGCGGAAAACGTTAGCCAACCTGACGATTGATTTTCGTGTATCCGGGAGGGACAATATGCGTCTGAAACTTTTCGCCGCGCGAATCGCACTGCTGGTACTGGTCATGACGGGCCAGGCCGTGACTACGCTCCCAGCCACCGCGCAGGCTTCCCCGCAGGGAGGGGGAACCCTCGGGCGGTCCGCGAAGAATGACGTGTCGGCTCCCTTGCGCACGCTTCAGGCGAGCCCAGTGGCACCGGCGGATAAGGGAAATCATTCTCACCGGCCCCAACAGCCTACGCGGTCCGGCGGCGATTTCCCGACCGCGCCGTCATCGGTGCAGACGGCCCCGATCGGCCAGCAAATTCCGACGCCAGCCGGAAACTTTGCTGGGGTCGGCAATCTCGACTCTGTCTTACCCCCCGACACCAATGGCGACATCGGCCCCAACAATTACGTCCAGTGGGTGAACCTGCACTTTGAGATCTTCGACCGCGCCGGCAACGCCGTCCTGGGGCCGTCGGCCGGCAACACGCTCTGGGCGGGTTTTGGCGGGAACTGTCAATTCACCAACCAGGGGGATCCGGTCGTGCGCCACGACCGCATCGCGGATCGGTGGGTGTTCACACAGTTTGCCTTCACAACTCGTAACGGTCAGCCGGTGGCGCCCTTCTCTCAGTGTTTCGCGGTTTCAACGAGCGCTGACCCAACTGGAACTTACAACAGGTACGAATTCGTGGTCAGCAACACCTACTTTAATGACTATCCGAAGCTCGGCATCTGGCCGGACGCCTACTACATGTCCGTCAACTACTTCAACTCAAATAGCTTTGCCGGGGGCGGAGCGCTGGCTTTCGATCGAACAAATATGCTGGCTGGTCAGCCGGCTGCGATGATAAGCTTTGGGCCTCTAGGGGCCGCCTACGGTGGGTTGCTGCCCTCCGACCTTGACGGCTCCATCCTCCCGCCGGCCGGGTCTCCGAACTTCTTTGGGGCCGTCGACACGTCCGTCGCTCCCACCGGAAGCACCTTCCAGCTCTGGAAATTTCATGTTGACTGGACGACGCCCGGCAACTCAACGTTTGGTACGGCCGGGCACACGCCGGACTTCAACCTGCCGGTCGCGACGTACCGATGGTTTCTATGCAACGGCTCGCGAAACTGCATTCCGCAACCAGGGACTAGCGTCGGCCTAGACGCTATCCCCGACCGCCTCATGAACCGCCTACAATACCGGCGGTTTGCGGACGGCCACGAGTCGCTCGTCGCCAACCACACCGTGGCTGTTGGCTCAGGCAACGAGGCCGGCATCCGCTGGTATGAGATCCGGGGCCTCTCCTCTGCGCCGACCATCTATCAGCAGGGCACCTACGCGCCCAGCAGTGATAACCGCTGGATGGGCAGCATGGCGATGGATCAATCAGGTGATATCGCGCTGGGCTACAGCGTGTCCAGCAGCACGGTGTTTCCATCGATCCGATACACAGGACGGCTGATATCCGACACGCTCGGCAGCCTACCGCAGGGAGAGGGGTCCATCATCGCCGGACAGGGATCACAGACATCGGGCTTCAATCGCTGGGGCGACTACAGCATGATGGCGGTCGATCCGGTTGACGACTGTACTTTCTGGTATACGCAGGAGTACTACAACGCGACCAGCAACAGCGGCTGGCTCACCCGAATCGCCAGTTTCAAGTTTCCAAGTTGCGGGACGCTCCCGGCTTGGGCGGCGTCCTATGACATCGCGAATTCACCGACGACCTGGACAGCGAACCAGAGTCAGACCTACACGGTGACCGTGACCAACGCAGGTAGCCAAACCTGGCCCTCCGGAGGCAGCGCGCCCGTTCATCTCGGCGTCCATTTCGCCACCACCGGAGGCGGGTATCCCGTCAACTATCCCTGGCTCACCGACCAGCGCTTCGCCCTTCCAGCGGACTTGCCTGCGGGAGCCAGTGTCACCCTGACCATCACCGTCACAGCGCCGGGCGCCGGCGGCAACGATGTCCTCGAGTACCAGATGGTCAAGGAAACGCAGTTCTGGTTCACTCAGATCGCCAATGTTGCGGTCACCGTACAGGGCACCGTGGCGGTCTGGGCCGCATCCTACAGCGTTACTAATACTCCGGCGAGCTGGAACGTAAGCCAGACCCAGACTTACGCTGTGACCCTGACCAATACCGGCAACCAGACCTGGCCGTCGGGCAACGGTAATCCGGTGCGCCTTGGCGTCCACTTCGGGACGAAGGGTGGCGGCTTCCCTGCCAGCTATCCCTGGCTGACGGACCAGAGGGTTTCGTTAACCGGTGACGTTGTGCCCGGCGCGAGCGTGACGCTCACGATCGCGGTTACCGCCCCGAGCAGCGGCGGCAATGACGTTCTGGAATACCAGATGGTGAAGGAGAACCAATTCTGGTTCAGCCAGTTCTCGGACGTCGCCGTTACCGTCGCCGGCGCGGCGCCCGTGTGGTCAGCGTCTTATGACGCCACGAATACGCCCGCAGCCTGGACCACGAACCAAACCCAGACCTATGCCGTAACCGTTACGAACACTGGTAATCAAACCTTCCCGGCCGGCGGCAGCAACCCGGTCCATCTAGGCGTTCACTTCGCCACTAAAGGCGGCGGTTATCCGGCGAATTATCCCTGGCTGACCGACCAGCGATTCGCACTTCCAGCCGACCTTGCTCCGGGGGCCAGTGTGACGCTGACAATCGCCGTCACCGCGCCCGGAAGTGCGGGGACCCTGGTGCTCGAGTATCAGATGGTGAAGGAGTTCCAGTTCTGGTTCACGCAGGTCGCCGACGTAAACGTAGTCGTCTCGTAAGTTGCCGTCATACGCTGGTCAAACGGATCGGATTAAGGAGGCGGGAACGTGATTACGGGACATTGGTACATGATCCTGGCGCTCATGCTGATTGTCTTGATCTTCTACGGCCCTGGCAAGCTGCCAGAAATTGGTGGAGCGGTCGGAAAGGGAATCCGTGAATTCCGCAAATCCGTTGACGGGGTGACGAGCAAGGTCTCGGACCCGGTATCAGCCTCGGAAGCCGCCGACAATGTCAATGCACCGGCTAATGATGTCAGCCCGGCCAACAGCGAGGTCAAGTCCGCATCCGAGGTGGCGGGCGGGGGCCGGAGACAAAATCGCACTAATCGGCGCGGCCTGGCTTACGACCAAGCCAGATGTGACTAGGACATAGGTCGCCGGACGAGCGCGGAAAATGGACCTAATCCGCTGGCTCCATGGGCACGGAGCGAATTGGGCCAGCAGCCGGGGCATCGGAAGGTTCATGGCCGCCCTCTGCTGGGCGGCCTGGATGACCCTCTCGTTGGCAAGCCGAGCCCAGCACAACCCGATATCAGCCGTCGGCCGCCTCTGCCTCTGGCAGATTTGGCGCCGCATCGTAAAGCAGCCTGTCGTGATTGAGCTTCCGATGGGCGGACAACTGGTGTGTCCTTCGTGGAGTCAGCTTGGCGGCGAGCTGACTGCGGTCGGATTCCACGCGGCACCAGAGACGACGCTATTCCTTGTCGACCTGCTGCGCCAAGGCGATGTAATGCTCGACGTCGGCGCGAATATCGGCGTCTATGCCATCAGCGCGGCCGTGCGCGGAGCCACCGTCGTGGCGTTCGAGCCGACCCCCCGAGCCGCTGAGGCTCTGCGTCAGAGCGTTCGGCTGAACCGGGTCACCTCGATGGTTTGGGTTCACGAAGTTGCGGTTGCCAATTTCGACGGTACCGCCAACTTCTCGACAAGCCTTGACGTGACTGCCCACCTTATTCTCGACCCCTCCGTCGGGCGTCCCATCGAAGTTAAGCGGCTAGATACCTTCCTCCAGGAGCACCCGGTTCGCCGCCCGATCACACTGCTAAAGGTGGACGTTGAGGGCTTTGATGCCGAGGTCCTCGAGGGCGCGCGCCGGATGCTTGACGAGGACCAGCCATGCATCATCGTGGAGGTTTGGGGCGGGGGCATCCAAGTACGAGCCTGGCTCGAGGAACGCGGCTACGTCGTTTGTCGCTACAGAGCCGCGACCCGGACGCTGAACGTTGTCCCGTCGGACTTCTCAGATCAGGCGGACTTCATCGCCGTTCCCACCCTCGCGCTGACTGGGATTAAGTCTAGGTTGGCAGAGGCGAAGCGGCCGTCCACCAGGCTGCCGAGGGTCGCGTGGCGGCCCGACCCGATAATTTGGCAGGAAGTCCGAGGAAGCTCGGCAGGTTGGCTCGGGCCGCGAATATGACTTAGCCCGTGTGCGTTTTCGCCGTTGCATCGGGTTCATTTGAGGTCAGCTCTTGACTCAACCGGCGCCATCAGGCGCCGGTTTTTTTCTTGTATGCGAGGATCGCCCTACTCAGCAGACGATGCCGGACCAGACCAGCGAGTCGAGCGCCAAGGCTATTGGGGCATCGCGCGATATGGGCGTCTCGTCTGTTCGGTGTTAGGGCTGCGCCCCGGCGGCGGAGACTGCTAAAGACCACAGCTCGCTGCGCTCCTGATCTAAGCTGGCCCGATGTTGGGCGTCGTTCGTCGATTTCTCGTCGCGCGGCGGTTGAAGGGATTTCGCCGTATTGCACCGCAACATGTCGCCAATGCTTCGGGGTGGGAGGTGTTCACCTTTGATCCTTACCACCTGGGATACTGGGTAGGAACTCACGAAGCTCACGTCGAGGTCGACTTCGGAACAGAAATCACAATCGTTACCAAGAGTCTCCAGCGGTGGGAGCCGCCAAACCAGGCCGAGCCACTTCCGCCTGAGAAAAGCCAGGAGATCATCGATCGCATCGCGACTTCCCTCACGTGGGAAAATGGAGCGCTTCGAACTCTTGTAGTCGGCTGCAACGGGTCCTGACCGATCCTCATGGGGCGCCGCGCTGAACACAAAGTAGCGTGTAAGCTTGCCCCCATGCCGCCGGTAAAACAGGACGCGGTCCAGGAGATTAAAGACCGGCTGGATCTCGTCGACCTGGTCTCAGAACACTTGCGGCTGCAAAAAGCCGGGCGGGACCTGAAGGGTTTGTGTCCCTTCCACCAGGAGAAGACCCCATCCTTCTATGTGTCGCCGGAAAAGCAGCTGTGGCATTGCTACGGCTGCCAGAAGGGTGGCGACCACTTCACG
>CAAGKR010535332.1_pt1 | contig 35811 bp, 36 predicted proteins | sample 2556971 | NCBI WGS metagenome assembly CAAGKR01 (sample SAMEA5207829, study PRJEB30636) | soil metagenome | biome: forest; feature: boreal; material: soil | place: USA | collected 2011-09 | depth 1 m | reverse complement strand
TCTACGTCAGCGATCAGAGCGGCGTTTCGGATATGGCGATGGACATGCAGCATCCGAATGTCGTGTATGCCGGCATATGGCACTTCTTACGCCAGCCGTGGAACTTCACGAGTGGCGGACCCGATGACGGCCTCTATCGTTCGAGCGACGGCGGCCTGACGTGGACGAAGCTCACCGGCACCGCCAAAGGTTTACCGGCCGGAATTACGGGACGCATCGGCTTGGCGGTCGCGCCGAGCGACGGCAACCGCGTCTACGCGATTATCGAATCGGCCGACGGTATTCTGTTTCGTTCGGACGACGCCGGCTCGACGTGGACGATGGTCAGCAACGACACGCTCGTCGATCAGCGGCCGTTCTACTTTACGCACATCGCAGTCGATCCGAAAAATCTCGATAGAGTCTACGCGGTCTCAGAGTTTCTAGCCGTTTCCACCAACGGTGGCAAGAAATTCACGGAGACCGCTCAGCAAGTGCACGTTGACTATCACGCGATCTGGATCGCGCCCGACAACCCCAACCGCATTATCATCGGCGCGGACGGCGGAATCGCGCGCACGGTTGACGGCGGCGACAACTGGTTCTTCGATCGCAACATTCCGATCGGGCAAGTCTATCACGTGGCCGTTTCCAACGAGAACCCGTACTGGGTCTGTGGCGGCTGGCAGGACAACAGCGGCTGGTGCGGGCCCTCCAATTCACTCGATCCCTCGGGACTTCTGAATAAGTATTGGGTTCAAGCAGTTGGCGGCGACGGTGAGTGGGTCGTTCCGGATCCGGCCGATCCCAACTGGCTATGGGGCGACTCGGAAAACGGTTCCCTGGTCATTTACAACAAGGTGACCAAAGACGCAATCTTCGCTCTGCCTTATATCCAGAACTCGATCGAGAGCTACGATCTTTCCAAGAGCAAGTACCGTTTCAACTGGGATTCGCCGATCGCATTTGCGCCGTGGAATCCGCACATCGGGTGGCTGGGCGGAAACGCGCTTTTCCAAACAATGGATCGCGGGCGGCACTGGACGATCGTCAGCCCCGATCTCACGCTCAACGACAAATCACATCAGCAGCCTACGGGCGGACCACTGGTTCACGACGTCTCGGGCGCAGAGTATTCCGACAACCTCATTTATATTGAAGGCTCCACGTTACATAAAGGCGAGATTTGGGTCGGCACGGACGACGGGCTGGTTCAGGTTACGCTCAACGGCGGCAAGAACTGGCAGAACGTGACGCCGCCGGGCGTTCCGCCGTACGGACGCGTCGAAACCGTAGCGCCATCCACGCTGCACGACGGCACGGTTTTCGTGAACATCGATCGGCACAAGTCCGGCGACTTCAAACCGTACCTCTTTGCTTCCAATAACTTCGGCAAGACGTGGGCTTCGATTACGAGCAATCTGCCGGCAGACCAATACGTTCGTTCGATCCGGCAGGACATTCACGATCCGAACATCTTGTACGCGGGCACCGAAAACGGCGTATGGATTTCGTTCGACGCCGGAAAAACGTGGCAGGATTTCCGCAACAACATTCCGGCCGTTTCAGTGCGTGACATTCGCTTCCAGCCGCAGTTCGACGATCTGGTCATCGCGACGCACGGGCGTTCGCTCTACATCATGGACGACATGCGCGTAATCCAGCAATTGCAGCAGGCGATCTCGCAAGGTTCACTCGTCATCGGCCCGCGCACGGCCTATGAGTACTCGCAGCACTCCGACGATGAGGGAACCTACACGGATTACACGGCGGCGAACCCGCCCTATGGCGCGGTTGTGTACTTCTATCAGAAGACGGCCGGCAAAACGGCGCCCGCCGTTCAGATTCTGAATGCAGCCGGCCAAGTGATTCGCACGGTGCAGGGATCGCGCCACACGGAAAGTGGCAAAGACATCCCGCGCGTCACGAACAAGGTCGGCATCAACCGCTACGTCTGGGACTTTCAGGTTGATGGCCCGGCCAAGTGGCTGGGCGCCGCCAAGATCTCCTATCAAGGTCCCGATGAAGGTGCGTACGTGCCGCCGGGACGGTACGCGGTTCGCATGACCGTAGGCGGCAAGACGTTCACGCAAGCGTTCACGGTCAAGCCCGATCCGCGCTCGCAGTTCAAACGGGCGGACTACGTGCGCAGCTACGAATTCGTGAAGAAATACGCACGTGAGTTCTCCACGGTCGACACGATACTGAACACGCTGGATTCGATCAAGAAGCAGCTCGATGCCGCCAACGCCGATCCGAAAGCCAAAGCGGACGCGGCCCTCCAGCCGCAGCTTGCCGCCGCGCTGACCGCTCGCGACACCCTCTTTCACCAGATGACGGCGGATTATCACAACGACGAAGATTCGATTCAGCGTCCCGGCGCTTTACGAGAAGACTTGCAGGGCGTGTTTTTCTTCGGCTTCGGCTTGGTGACGCCGGCGGTCGCGGACTTCGGAAAGCGTCTTGACACCGAATATACCGCCGGCGTTGGCAGTTACAACGCGTTTGTTCGTACGACCATCCCGGCATTGAACGCTGGGTTGCAGAAGGCCGGTCTGAAGACGATCACGGATGCATCGCCGGTCGCAACCGGCATTTAACCTAGGAACGCAAATGCGAATCACGCGATTCTGTGCATGTATTTTTTCGCTATTATTCGCGCCGCTGTTTGCGGCGCACGCCGTTGCCGCAGATCCGGCTTACTCGCACCTGAAGTGGCGTTCGATTGGCCCGGCTCTATCGGGCGGACGCGTGCCGGCGGTGGCCGGAACGGCAGCCGATCCGAATCTGTATTACATCGGCGCGGCCGGCGGCGGTGTCTGGAAAACCGATAATGGCGGCGCGACCTGGACGGCCGTCTTCGAAAAGCAGCCGGTCTCGGCGATCGGCGCCGTCACGATCGACCCGACCGACGAAAACGTCGTGTGGGTTGGAACCGGCGAATCGAATCCGCGCAACGACGTGAGCTATGGCGACGGCGTCTACAAATCAACCGACGGCGGCAAGACCTGGACCAACGCCGGCTTGCGCGAGACGCGCCACATCTCGCGCATCCTAGTCGATCCGAGCGATCCGAACCACGTCATCGTCGGCGCGAGTGGCGACCCGTTCCGCGACAGCACCGAACGCGGCGTCTTCGTTACCGGCGACGGCGGCAAGACGTGGACGAAAACGCTGTACATTGGTCCGCAGACGGGCGCCTCCGAACTTGCGATGGATCCGAATCACCCGGCCGTTTTGTACGCGGGCATGTGGCAGTTCCGGCGCTTACCGTGGACTTTTCACAGTGGTGGTCCGCAAGACGGGCTCTACAAATCGATCGACGGCGGCCAAACGTGGTCGCAGTTGACCGGCAACGGTCTGCCGGCGGGCGAGATGGGCCGTATCGCAGTTGCAGTTGCTCCGAACAACAGCAATCGCGTGTACGCGATCATCGAGGCGAAGGGCGGGATTCTGTGGCGCAGCGACGACGCGGGCGCAACGTGGGAGATGGTCAGCGACAATACACTCGTCGATCAGCGGCCGTTCTACTTCACGCACATCAACGTCGATCCGAGTAACGCGAACCATGTCTATGCGGTCTCCGAAGAACTGGCCGAAAGCCGCGACGGCGGCCGGCGTTTCCGTTCGATCGCGAACGCCGTGCATGTGGATTACCACGCGATGTGGATTGCGCCGAACAATGCAAGCCGGATGATCGTGGGCGAGGACGGCGGTTACGCCCTCACAGTCGACGGCGGCCGCAATTGGTCGTTCTCGCGCAACATACCGATCGGGCAAATCTATCACGTCGGCCTCTCCAACGAGAATCCGTATTGGGTTTGCGCGCCTCTACAAGACAACAATGCGTTTTGCGGACCTTCCAACTCACGCAACCGGGCGGGAATCCTGGACGACGACTGGCTCAACGTCGTCGGCGGTGACGGCATGTGGGCCGTGCCCGATCCGGGCAACGGCAACTACATCATGGCCGACTCGCAGACCGGCAACATCACGAGGTACAGCAAGAAAGTCGAAAGCGGACGCGGCGTCATTCCGTACTATGACTTCGACCGCAATTCGTTCAATCTCGCGAACCGCAAGTACCGGTTCAACTGGGATTCGCCGATTGCGTTCGCGCCCTGGAACAGCCACATTCTTTGGCTGGGCGGCGACGTGGTCTTCCAGTCGACCGATCGCGGGGTGCGCTGGACGCCGATTAGCCCCGATCTGACGCGCAACATCAAAGAACATCAGATTCCGGCGGGCGGTCCGCTTGCGACCGATGTTTCGAGCGCGGAATTTTCCGACAACATCCTTTACATCGAGGGTTCTCCGCTGCGGGCCGGCGAGATTTGGGTCGGCACGGACGACGGGCTCGTGCAGATGACGCGCGACGGCGGCAAGCAATGGCGCAACGTTACGCCCGCGGGAGCGCCGTTTTTGGCTCGCGTAGAAACCGTCGCGCCGTCGCCGATTGTGGCGGGCACGGCTTACGCGATCTTCGACGACCATCGCTCCGGAAATTACGCTCCATATCTCTACGTGACGCACAACTACGGCACCAGCTGGACGAAGATCGTCAGCGGATTGCCGGCGGATCAATATGTGCGCACGGTGCGGCCGGATGGTCACAACCGCAACCTGGTTTTTGCCGGCACGGAAAACGGTTTATGGGTTTCGTATGACGGCGGCGCGCAGTGGAGCGATTTCCGGCTGAACATTCCGGCGGTCTCCGTGCGCGACATTCGCGAGCAGTCGAACTTCAACGATCTCGCGATCGCCACGCATGGGCGCGCGCTTTGGATCTTCGACGACTTGGCGTCGCTCCAGCAGCTTCCGCAAGCGCAGCGCCAAGGCGCGATGCTCTTCAAGCCGCGCACGGCCTACGAATACATCACACACTCGAACGATGAAGGTCTCTACACGCGGTTCAGTGGCGACAATCCGCCCAACGGCGCGATCATCGACTATTATCTGGGCACGCCCGGAAAATTTGCGCCGACGATCGAGATTCTCGACGCACAGGGGCACGTGATTCGTCACATTCGTCCACCGATGCGGCCGCTGGCCGCGGCGGGCTCGGTTGCCGCCGAACTGCCTGCGTTCTTCGGCGCCGGCGCTGGAACGACCAACGAGGCCGGCATCAACCGCAGCACGTGGAATTTCCGTGAGGACGGGGTGACGCAGTGGACCGGCAATCCGGCTGTGCCGGGCGGCGGAGGCGGAGCTGCGGCGCTTGGCGCTTTGGCGCCGCCGGGAACCTATTCCGCGCAAGCGACGCTCGGCGGCCGCACGTACACGCAAAGCTTCCAGGTGAAGAAAGATCCGCTCAGCCCGTACTCGCAGGCGGATTTTCAGGCGGCGTACGGCTTCTCAAAGAAGTACTTGAGCATCTCGGGCAAGATCAACACTGTCCTGAACAACCTCGATGCGCAGAGAAAATCGCTGACTGACGCTCAGACTGCGTTGCAGAAAAGTGGCAACGCTGCGTTGCTTACGCAAGTGAACGACGCGCTCAAAGCGCACGGCGCGATCTTCAGCACGTTCACCGCAAACTACAAGAACGGCGAAGACTCGCTGCAGTGGCCAGGAGCGTTGCGCGAAGACTTACCGCGCGGAGGTTTCGGCGGAGGCAGTCCACCGACGCCGGCGGTGCGGGAATATGCGCGCCGCTACGATCGCGAGTACGCCTCGGCGATGGCCCGCTACAATGCGTACGTAAGCGGAACGCTCGTCCCGCTCTCGGGCGCGTTGAAAGCGGCGGGATCCGGCACGATCTCGGGCGCAGTGCAAGTGCACTGACGTGTGCAATGGCATCTCCCGCGGCTGGTTTTTGACTGCTGCGGGAGCCGCCGCATTGCCGCTGCTCGCGGCTCCAGTTTCCGCTGCCGAATTACCCGCTGCACCAAAAAACTTGAGCGCCGGTAACGCGCGCGCAGCGCGGATCGCGCGCGGCTCGCATTTCATTCGTGCGCAGTATGCCGGCGCATTACACCTGGCCCATTCGATCGGCGATGCGCGTTTGCGCGCCGGCGTCTTAGGCTTGATTGCAGACCCCGTGCCGACCTATGCAAGCAGATATCGAACCGGGCAAGAGCGGACGGAGCTGCGCGACGCGCTTGCGCGCGACGGCTTCGTAAAGCCGGATGATCCGGTCTCCGGTATTTTTCCCTCTGGAACAGAGGGGAGCGGCGCGATCCAGCCGTTTTGGAGCGCGCCGAGCAGCGCCTACGATTCGCATCACAGTTATCCGGGCGGCCTGCTGGTGCATGAGTGTTTTAATGCGCGCATGGCCGCGAATTTCGAGAACGTTTACGACGCGATGTACTTTAGTGGCCCGCCTCGCGTCGATCGCGATGTGGTGATTGCGGCGGCGTTCTACCACGACATCATGAAGACGGCCGTTTTTCAATTCAATGCCGACGGATCGCTGTTGCCCGAGCTGCAGATCGCGGGCACGGGAGGACACCATTGTTTATCCGGCGCCGAGGCCATCGCGCGCGGACATGACGCGCGGTTCGTGACGGTGCTCTTGAGCGCGCATGCCGCGCCGTCGCTCGGCGACGAAGCGAAGGTCGTCACATGGTGGCGTGCGTCTGCGCTCATCGCCGGTGTCGATCCCGTCGAGTATGGGTTACTGGCAATGCGCGATGGAGAGTACCGGTTGGCGGCACCACCGCCGATCGAAGCGTTCGTCAGCAATCTGAGCGATCACGACTACGTGCTGAGCGTGCACGCCATACAGCAAGTGAGTCCGCTGATCGAATCCCTCGCGCCTTCGCCGGTAGATTCCGTGCGCTGGTGGCGCCACCGCGTGCTCGCGAATGCATCGGCGATCGCGCTGTACGAAGAGCTCACGCGCGGCCAAGGCGCCTTTCGCAGCGCCGTATTCAAAGCTGCAGGCGTTTGAGGAATGCTTCGTGTTTGAACGAGCCGCCGTTGCCGAAGCGCACGATCACGAGCCGCCCAGACGGGATGACGTAAAGCGCTTGGCCGCCGGAACCGCTTGCGTAGACTGTGTCGGGCGGCGCGCCCGCCGGCGCCAGCCACCAGCATAAACCGTAACGCTGATTGGCCGTCGTGCCCTTGAAGCATTCTGCGAATTCATCGCCCCGCTGCGCGACATACTGACCGAAGCGCAGCCAATTCTGCGCGGTGAGAAAAACGCCGGTCGGCAGCGGCTGCGTTCCATCGGCCAGTTTTCGCCACGATGAGATCTCGACGCCGGCGTTCTCCAAGACTCGCTCGCGCAAGTACTCGTGAGGCGACACTCCGCGAGGCGCGAGTTTTTGCGCGAGCACCGCTCCGAAGATCTGTAGGGGTATGCCGCCGTACGTAAAGCGCGTGCCCGGCGGATCGCGTAATTGCGTCGCAAGCGCGTTTTCGTAGGCAGGCACAGCATTGCCCAAGCCGCCGAAGCCGATCCCTGCGGTCAGCGTCAGCAAGTGACGCAGAGTAGCTTTTTTTTTGACGGGATCGTCCCGCCATGAGGAAACTGTCGCGCCGACCGTTTCATCGAGCTGCAGCAGCCCTTCGCGTTCCGCGATGATCGCGAGCGGTCCCCAAAAACTCTTCGTTCCGCTGTACAGCGCATGCGGTTTGTCGTGGGCGAAGCCGTTATCGTACGCTTCCAATGCGACGTTACCGTCGCGTGCCACGAGCAGCGCCTGCGGCTTGTGACGCTCGTGATATGCAACGGCCTCTTGCATGAGGCGACGGTTCTGCGGCGTACTAGGAATGCATGCCCGAATTCAACGCCGGCCGCGCTTTAGACGAGGCCAAAGAGCGCAGCGAGCAAGTGGCGCAAGGAGGCATTCTCGTCCCGATCGCGGCTGCGGTTATCGCCGTCCTGGCCGCGCTCGGCACGTTGTTTGCCAATCATAATTCGATCTCAGGCCTGGCCGAAAAGAACGAAGCGATTCTGTATCAGATCAAATCTGCGGATCAATATGCGTATTACGAATCGAGCCGCATCAAGATTCACGTCTATCAAGCGCTCCTGGGCAGCGGCGTCGTAAGCGCGGCGAACACCAAAGCGCAGATGCAGAACACGATCGTCCGCGAACAAAGCAAAGCCGACAAAATCCTAAAAGTCGCTGGGGGAGATGACGTGGCGGCCACGGATCACTTCCAAAACTCTGAGACCTACATGAAGGCCTACGAGAAATTCGAGGTAGCCACGACGCTTTTTGAAGTCTCGATCGTCCTGGTTTCGATTACTGCACTGATGCGCACGCGAGCCATGCTGATGGTGGCGGCGGGCGCGACGCTGGTGGGGTTAGTCTTTTTCGCGGCCGGTTTCATGCACTAAAGCTTGCGCGGCCGCATTTAGCCGCGCCGCTAGCTCGCGAGCCTGTTTTGCAATATTGTTGTTGTTATATGCAAAAATCTCGCGCCACATTTCGACGTTCGAATCTCCAAGGCGCAAGAGTTCCATTGCAACCGGCCCGCAAAATGATTCGACCTCCGCGATTTTTGCTGACGTAGGGTCTTGCCGAATAGCGTGGCCAGCAGCTGGGGAACGTGCGACGTCAGCGCAAGGATCGCATCGTGCGTCGCGGCGTCGGCTGGAACCGCGCGCGCTCCCATCGCTGCGATAAAATCCAGCACGCGAGTTTCCAGGGCCTGGTCGCCAGGCGGAACGTAGACCCATGCCTTGCCGGTGAAGAGCTTGGCGTGAGCTGCTGCCGCACCGCTTCGTTCCGAACCCGCCAGCGGATGGGTTGCAACGAAATTCCCTAAACCACGCGCCGCTTGCGCGACAGGCTCCTTCACCGATGCGACATCAACGATCAGCGTTGCGCGCGGTTTGTGGACGCCAATCGCTTCGATTTCCGCAATGGCGGCACGCAGAGGAGTTGCGATGACGACCGTGTCCGCGCGCTCGTAAAGAATCTCGCGCGCGACGGCTTCATCAATCGCTCCTCGAGTCTTGGCCTCTTCGGTTGCGCCCGGATTAACGTCGAAACCGATCGTTTGCCAACGCAACTCTCGACTGCGCAGCCCGATCGAGCCCCCGATCAACCCCGTTCCGACGATCCCAAGAGTGATAGGTTCACTCACTGCGGATCCTTACCGGCAATATCGGGACGGAGAACACGAGCGCCGTCGAGATACGCGTGCTCGATCTCTTCCTGTTTGCGCGGCGTTTCAACGTGCATGAGCACGCGGATGCAGCGCGGCATCGATCCCGGGACGTCGATTTCGGTGAAGTGGAGCATGGGGACGTGCACCCAGCCCATCTCGCGGGCGCTAAGTGCCGGGAATGCTGCGTGCAAATCCGGCGTCATGCTGAAGAGCACCGACGCGATGTCGTCGAGCTCGACACCATTGCGCTCGGTCATCTCCGTTAGGAGACGTTTGGTTGCGTTGAGGATCGCCTGCGGTTCGTCCGCTTGCACCGTAATCGCGCCGCGTATGCCGCGCATCTTCATGCGACGGCTTTCGCCGCGGCTAGGCGGGCTTACCGCTTCGACCGGAGAACTCACCGCCCGTGGTCGGTCTCGAGCACGTCATCATAAACATCGGCTTATGCAAAGCCGTAGCGCGGCTTTCGCCGAGCACGACCGTTGCGATGCGGACGGTCGTCACCGATCGGGTCAATCGCGTCCAGTACGATAAGACGGTCACATTTCAGCGAGAGACCGGTACTCAAACGCGCGTTGAGTTCGATTCTGCCTGGGGCACCTACCGGATCGTGATGAGCGTGCCGAAATACCGGTGCAGCGGTGTGGATTACATGCACGTCTTGCAAGATCACGATCGCAGCCTAAACACCAAAATCGTTGACGGCCTGGCTGATGCGACGGCTCCGGTGCTGATCTTGGGATCGCTGCCCCTCTCGTTCGCGTACGTGCAGCCCGCAGTCGTGATGTTTCCGGCCGCGCTCAGATGCAACGCGGCGGTAGGCGATCCGCAAACGGACGGCATCGACAACGAACTCGAGCAAGACGCCTATTACGCCGCCATCCGCACTCCGGCGCTCTATCATCAGCCGATAGCGGTTACGCTGGCCGTGCGGCTGCAAGATTCGAGCGGCGGATTTCATTACATCCGCGTGCCCTGGAAGTTTTCATCGGGTTATACATGGCCGTCGATCGGGCAGCTCAACGTGGACGACGGGCTCATCGGTTGGGCCGCGGAGCAGACCGAAGACATCCTGCTCTGCCCAAGATTTTACGGCACGTCGGTCGGCAATTAGGCGAATAGAAAGGCCCGAATTGTTTCGGGCCTTTCTATTTAGTGATAGATGTTTTGGTGCGGCCCCGTTACCATGAAGAAGATCATCGGGATAGAGAGCATCGTGTTGACGCGTGAAGCGAGAAACGCAACGCGCCGCGCTTTGTTCTTTTCTTCATCGGTTGCCGGCACCATACCGAGCAGTTTTTTCTGGTTCATCCAGATGAAGGTCCAAACGTTGATGAGCATAATCGTTCCCAGCCATGCGCCGATGCCGATTGGCGCGAGGGCGCCTTGCAGACCGAACGCGTCGCCGATGCCTTTTAGGCCGGCGAAGCTTGCAAGCAGCGCGGCACCGAGAATCCACGTTGCAACCGCACCCCAGCGAAAGTAGAAAAGCGCGCGCGGCATAATGTACTTGCTGATTGGCCCCGCTTCGCCGGCGGCCGTTGCTTCTTTGGTCGCTGCAGCATTGACGAAATTGAAAAAGTAGAGCAAGCCGATCCACATGATGCCGGCCAGTACGTGCAGCCAGCGCAGGATGGTTTCATTCCATTCCATTTATGCACCAACTCCTGTGGCGTGCGCAGCATGCGAAACGATCCATTCCGCAGCCCAATAGAGAATGACAGTCAGGATCACCCCGCAGATGATCGTGCCCCACAACGAGTCCAACGGATTTTTCACTTAGTTTCCTCCGCGGCGATTACTGTGAATTTCGCTTTTGTGGCCCTTGGGTCGAATCCCTGGGCAGGCGAGCTACTTCGGCGATGGCGGCGCGGTGCGGCCCATGGCGACTGTGGCGCTCCCGTCATTTATTTCCCAAACGGGCGGCAGATTCGTTTGGCTTTGAGTTCTCCGGCGAGCCCACAGTATCACCAGCTTGAAGTACGCGTTTCCGACGTGTATGGAACGGTGCATTGGCGCGGAGTCCGGCAACGAGCGTGTTCCAGGCCGAAATTTGCGGGCTTCGTGATGCGTAGCCTGAATCTGGTGCAGGCGCAGATCGGATAACACGCAAAGGAGGCCTGAAAGGAGTTTTTTTGATGAGACAGTTGACCTTGGGAACTCTTGCGCTGATCGCGTTCGCTCAAGTTTCGGCGCCCTTGGCGCGCGCATCATGCGCCGGCGCCGATCCGTCGATCGCCTCGGTGGCAGTCAGCGGCGTGACGTCCGACGGCCGCATAAACCGCTATCTCCTGAAGGGCAGAGTCGTCAATGTCGGCCAGCGCAAGCAGGCGTCGAACGTGTTGCAATTCGTCGATGTCTTCCAGAACGGGATAAAAATCGACGCGAAGAGCATCCTGCCGCTCAAGCCGGGCGCGTCTTTCACGTTCAGCTACGTCTACCAACGTTCGGTCGACGCGGGCACGGGAACGGCGGATCTCGTCTTTCAGCTTCATGTGCATCAACCGTCGCCAGCGGGATCGCAAAATTGCGACTCGACAAACGATGGCTTCACGCTGACCCTTTGATGGTGGAGATGGGGGGACTCGAACCCCCGACCCCTTACATGCGAAGCAAGTGCTCTACCAGCTGAGCTACATCCCCACGATCCGTGCTCTACCAGCTGACCCTTCGACAAGCTCAGGGTGACAATTAGCGTGGTTGGGCAGCGGGCGTGATTATACGGCCATAGCGAGGGGCCTGTCAAAGCAAATGGGCGCGAGAATGATTCTGCGAATGGTTCGCAAATTAAGCGGAGATGCGGGCCCAGTACGCCACCAAGCCCCGAGAGCAGGTTTCCTCGATTCTTAAGCGCGAGCAGCGCTATCTCTCGGCGGCTGAGATCCATAACCTTCTGCGCAAATCGCGCGCAAAGGTCTCGCTTTCGACGGTCTATCGCACGCTGGACCTGTTGGCCGGCAAGGGCGAGGCCAGCGCGCGGGTCGACGAACGCGGCGAGACGACCTACGTCCTCTGCGACACCACGCACCACCACCACGCTGTTTGCCGCGAATGCGGCAAAGTGCAGGACGTTTCGTGCGAGGCGATTGAGAACGTGGCGTCCGCATTGCGCACGCATCACGGTTTCCAACTCGCCGATCACGAGATGGAGTTTTTCGGCACGTGCTCGGGATGCAAATGAGGCGAATTGTTGCGCTCGCCGTTTTGATTTGTGCGAGCAGTTGCGGCGGGATTGGTTACTCGGTTCGCAATTCCAACGCGCCGGCCCGCGTTTTTGTTGTCACTTCGTTTTCAACACTGAATTCGTTTGTCGAAGGCGTTGGCGGCCCATATGTCGTCGTCCACAACTTGGTGCCTGTCGGCGCTTCGCCGGAGACCTACCAGCCGACGCCGCAAGATATCGCAACGCTCGCGGATGCGCGGTTGCTGGTCGAAAACGGCACGGGCATCGAAGCGTGGCTGCAGCATACGATCGCAATCGCCGGTAACGCGCAGCTGCGCGTTGTCGTCCTTTCCGACGGCCTGCGACGGATCGATCACAATCCGCACCTTTGGATGGATCCGGTGCTTGCGCGCGCCTACGTCGGAAAAGTTCGTGACGCGCTTATTGCCATGGATCCGTCCCGGCGAAGCGTGTACGACCGCAACGCGGCAGTGTATGAAGCACGGCTGGCCGCACTGCAGCACGACATTGCAAAGCAGATCGCAAGCATTCCCCCGCAACAGCGCACGATGATCGCCTTTCACAGCGCATGGCAGTATTACAACGATCGCTTCGGTATCCGGACCGTGGGAGTCATCGAGCTCGCTCCCGGCCAGGAACCCAACCCGTCGTATATCGGCAGCCTCGTGGATTTGGCGCGCAAATATCGTGTGCGCGCCATATTTTCGGAACCCGAGTACAGCTCGAAAATCGCGCAGACGCTGGCAAAGAGCGCCGGCATTCACACGGTGACCGATCTTTACGACGATTCGATCGGCAACAACGCGCAAGTCCATGATTACATCAGCATGCTGCGCTACGACACCGGCGTGATCGTCAAAGCGCTCAAATGACCGACGCGATCGTCGTGCGCGACCTGGTCGTGCGCTATGAGAACTTCCTTGCGCTCGATGGGGCGAACCTGACCGCGCGTTTCGGTGAAGCGCTGGGTATCGTCGGTCCAAACGGATCCGGGAAGTCCACGCTGCTGAAAACGATCGGCGGGCTGCTGCAGCCGTCGTCCGGTAGCGTCTGCGTTCTCGATAAAGAGCCGCGCGAGCTGCCCGCGGGCACGATTGCCTACGTTCCGCAGGTTGAGGCCGTGGACTGGAGTTTTCCGGCGACCGTTTGGGACGTCGTGGCGATGGGGCGTTTTCCACGGCTAGGTCTATTCCGGCGCTTTGGAGCGCACGATCGCACGGCCGTCCGTCACGCGCTCGGGTTGCTGCGCATGGAAGAGCTGGCGCGCCGGCACATCTCGGCGCTCTCGGGCGGTCAGCAACAGCGCGTTTTCGTTGCGCGCGCCATCGCGCAAGAGCCGCGCGTGCTCTTGCTCGACGAACCCACGACCGGCGTAGACGAAGAAACCGAAGAGTCGCTGCGCCGAGTCGTGCGCGACCTCGTCGCGGGTGGTCTGCCGGTGCTGATGGCAACGCACGATCTCGAGCGCGCCGCCGATTGGTTCGATCGTCTGGTCGTCATCGATCGGCGTGTCCTTGCGATCGGCACGCCCGATGAAGTGCTGCAAAGCGGCGCGTATGCTGCCATTCGCGAGCACACGCATACGCACGGGCACCTGCGGACCGATCACGAAGCGCACGCCGGGCATGCCGCGCATCCGGAGATCGCTCCATGATCGATCATCTTATCGCGCCTTTCCACTATGCGTTCATGCAGCGCGCGTTTCTGACGGCGATTCTCGTCGGCGTGCTCTGCTCGACGATGGGCACGTACGTGATCCTGCGGCGGTTGGCGTTCATCGGCGACGGTATCGCACACGCGTCATTCGCCGGCATCGTGATCGCCTATCTGCGTGGAACCAATTTTTATCTGGGAGCGGGCATCGTCGCGGTCATAACGGCGCTGGGCATCGGCTTCGTGCACCGGCGCGGACGGATCTCGCTCGATACCACGATTGGCGTGCTGTTCACCGGCGCATTCGCCTTGGGTATTTTCCTTATGAGCCGCCAGCGCTCGTACTCAGTCGATCTGCAAAGTTTTCTCTTCGGAGATATTCTTTCGGTCGGCGCGCAGGACGTGTTGATGATCGTGGCGCTCGCGCTGCTGGTTGCGGTCGTCACCGCGCTGTTGTACCGCGCGCTGCTCTACACGTCATTCGACCCGGTCGTCGCGCAAGCAAGCGGTATGAATGCGGGTGCGATTGAGTACGTTCTGCTCGTGCTGATCGCGCTGACAATCATCATCTCGCTGCAGGCCGTCGGCATCATTCTGGTTGCTGCATTGCTGGTCACGCCCGCGGCCGCTGCGTATCAGTTGACAAACCGGTTTGCGCCGATGATGGCGCTGTCTGCGCTCTTCGGCGCGCTCTGCGCCGTCGGCGGCCTTTACCTATCGTACTACTTGGCGAGCGCCAGCGGTGCGACCATCGTGCTGCTCGCGACGCTGCTCTTCTTTGCGGCCGTGGGGGGCAAGCAACTGCGGCTGGCTATTGCGCGCCGAACGTGAACTGGGCCGTGTAGCTCGTTTTGCCGTCGTAGAACTGCAGCCACATCCGGTAGAGTCCGCGTGAAAGCACCGGGAGGCGCAACGCGTATTCGCAACAGATGCCTTTGTTGAAGGCGCCGTCAATGTCCGCATACGTGAGCGTCGACGTATTTATCAGCACGGCCTGCACCCAAGGGACGTGATAGGGAGTGATGCCGGGCGCGCGAGGACTGCGATTGATGTCGACCGTTAGGATCTGCGGACGGTTCGCGTGAACTCGCTGCTGATCGAGCGACACGTCATATGGGCCGGCGCGTGCGCGAACTGCGGGAGCGACGATGCTCGTCGCAACGTGGCTGGGCGGCGCGCTCGTTTGCAGAACGAAGCGGAAGACCTGCTCGCGCAGACCGGCCGGCTGCGACTCAACGTACGCATAGTATCTATGGCTTCGCTCCAGCGTGACGGGAAGCCGAAAGACTCCATGCGGAGATATCTGCGGATGAAGATGGCCGAACGATTGAAAATCATCGCGCACGATGACGACGTGCAGCGGTTTCGATTCAGTCTGAAGATAATGCGTGATCGGCGTTCGCGAGTTCGGCACGTACTGCACCAGCAGCAGCGTATCCGAATCGTGCAGGCCGTTCGTCAGCGTGAGGCGCGAAACGATCTGTGGCTTTCCTTGCGACAGCGCATACTGCCCGGTCTGCTGCATGACGACCGCCCGCGCTGCGGTTGTTGCTAGCGCGGCAAACGTGAGCGCCATCACCCGTCGGATCGTACGACTCTCCATGTTTCCTTTCCGGACCTCTCCAAGAAACCGGCCGCGGCAAGCGCGTCGAGCGCCTCCGCTAGGGCGGCCCTTTCATTCTTATTAGGCATACCCGCCCAACGCATGGCCGCATCACCGAGGTGGATGTTTCCGCCCCCCCGCAAGAGTTCGGCGAGAAAGCTCGCCGGCAACTTCACGCGTTCCATGCGGCGCTCTACCGGCTCGAGCGCTCGTTCGAAATCCGTTTCAGCCATGGGTCGAAGCGTACGCGTCATAGGTTGCCTTCACCCCGCCCGGAAGTGCGGCAAGCCAAGAATCCTCATCGACGATTGGCGGGGGCGGCACTACCGCATGCCGGTTTTCGGCCGCGAACGCTTTGAGCACGCCGGCCACCGGTTTTTCGCTGCCGTCGTCGCGAATCAGGCCGAACGTCAACTCGTGCGGCGCGCGATCGAAAGGCGGCAAGGCGCCCAATTCCTTCGCATAATCGGCCCAGCACCACCAAAATGCGCCGAGCGCGCCGCATCGATACAGGCGTTCCAGTACGTCGCTTGCATAGCGCGCCATTTCGTCTTCGCTCAAACATGCAAAGCCGGTACTTTGCGCAGAGCCGCGCCGCAGGCACGTGGGATTGCCGAACTCGTTGAAGAGCACGGCCTTGCCGGAGAGTGATTGCATCAGCCGGCACAAGAACGGCACGACGTCCGGATCCGAGCGGCTGCGCGCGAAGTCCGCATAAACGGAATATCCGTGCATCACCGCGCAGACCAGCGGTTCGCAAAAGGCGGCGAAGCGAAAATTGCGATCCTCTATGAGATCTTCCGAATGATTGCCCGCGGTGACGCCGGCGTCGGAAGCTTCGATCAAGTCGTGCGTCAACCGCGCGGACCACTCGTCTGCGATCTTCGGCGACGACGGTACGCTCAGGTTGCTAAACTCATTGCCGAGATCCCACATGAACAGCGCGGGATGATTGCGATACCGGGCGCCGATCGTCTTTGCCAGCACGCGCGACGCTTCAAGAATCGGGCCGGAGTAGATATCGCCGCAGCCCCACGGCAATTCGCGGCCGCCGGAAAACGTGCGGAAGCGCCCCGTTGGGCGCGAACGATCAAGCGTCCACTCGGGCAGCCAGTTCACGCCGCTCATGTGTCCGGTCAAAAGGCTCGGCATGGCGCGCAGGCGCGCATCTGCGAGCGCATTCATAAGGGAGTCCAGCCGCCTGAGCATCGCATCGTCAACGCGATTGGGCTCGGGTTGAAATTCGTCCCAGCCTATGAAGAAGCGCACGACCGCAAGACCCAGACCGCGAATGCGAGCGAAATCTTCGCGCAGCTCGCCAAGATCGAAGCGGCGCCACATGTGCATTGCGCTGCGCCGAGGCCAATAGTTGATGCCTAACAGAAACTCCGCCACGCCTTGCCTTTCTCCAAAAAATGCGAGGGCGCTTCCAGAGGCGGCGCGAAGGCCGCCGCACATGGCGAAAAAGAGCCGACCCTTGGTCGGCATCATCATGGGCAGCGTCTCGGACATGGAGACGATGGCCGATGCGCGCGACACGCTGCAAGAACTCGATATTCCCTTCGAGCTCAAGGTCGTCTCCGCGCACCGGACGCCCGACGAGATGTACGCGTACGCCGAGACGGCCGCGCAGCGCGGACTGCAAGTGATCATCGCCGGAGCCGGCGGCGCCGCGCATTTGCCAGGAATGACCGCTGCCAAAACGCTGCTGCCGGTCATCGGGGTTCCGGTGCACTCGCGCGCGCTGGGCGGAATGGATTCGCTCCTTTCAATCGCGCAGATGCCCAAAGGCGTGCCGGTCGCGGCGATGGCCATCGGCAATGCGACCAACGCGGCGCTGTTGGCGGCCCGGATTCTGGCGCTGGCGGATCCCAAGCTGGCCGAACGTTTGGCGGCGTTCGTGCGCCGCATGCACGATTCGAGCGCTTCGACCGAATTGTGATCCACACGATCGGCGTGATCGGCGGCGGACAATTGGGCCGCATGTTTGCGCTCGATGCCAAACGGATGGGCTACGACGTCATTACGCTCGATCCGCAGCCGCGCTCGCCATGCGCACAAGTCGCCGACGAACAGATCGTCGCTCCCTACGACGACCTGCAAGCCATCGAGAGGCTAGGCGCGCGCAGCGACGTCGTTACGTACGAGTTCGAGAACATTGCGATCGATTCCGTACGGCGCCTGGAAACGCGCGGGTACGCAGTCGCGCCCAGCAGCCGGGTATTGCAGATCACGCAGAACCGCATAACCGAGAAGACGTTCGCACGGGAGTGCGGAGCCGCGGTCGCGGAGTTTATGCCGGTCGATTCCGATGACGATATTCGCGCGGCGGGCGATCGCATCGGCTATCCGGCGGTTTTAAAGACCGTCAGCGGCGGATACGACGGCAAAGGCCAGTGGCGCGTCAACGATATGAGCGCCGCACTGGCAGCTCGAAAAGAAGCCGGCGGGACAGCGTTGATCTTAGAGCGATGGGTTCCGTTCGATCGCGAGATCAGTGTGGTCGGCACGCGTGGCGCAAGCGGTCAGATCGTCTCATACCCGCCGGCCGAGAATGAGCATGACGCCGGCATTCTCACGCTCTCGATCGCGCCGGCGAGAGTTGCGGACGAATTGGCCGAGCGCGCGTGCCGGCTTACCGAAGAAATAGCGCGGGCGCTCGAGATCGTCGGCACGTTTTGCGTCGAATTTTTCGTCACGGGCGACCAACTGCTCGTGAACGAGGTCGCGCCGCGACCGCACAACAGCGGGCATTATACGATCGATGCGACGCCCTGCTCGCAGTACGAACAGCACGTGCGTGCGATCTGCGGCCTGCCGCTTTCGCCGCCTTCGCTGCTGCGCAATGCGGTCATGGTAAACATCCTTGGCACCGGAACCGGGAACTATCTGCAAGGCGTGAACGATGTGCTGAAAGATCCCTCAATCGTGCTGCACGTCTACGGGAAGAAGCACGCCGTGAACCGTCGCAAAATGGGTCACCTTACGCTGCTCGTGGACGGCCCGGTCACGGAGCGCGAGATCGCGCGAGCCAAGAACGCCCGCTCGTTATTATCATGGATAGAGTCAGCCGACGACGAAGTGGCGCGGGTCATTTAGATTTCCGTAATAGGGGTTGTTGGTTCGGTTTGGGCGGTATATCGGTGAACGCCATCGGTCTGTCCCACCAATCATGTTCGCGCCAGCGCAGCTGCTCCGAGGTTGGCTCGGGTGGTAGTTTTTGCTCGATCGCTGCTTCGTAAGCCGGCACGTACCGATCGATCATCCGCTCGACGGTGAAACACTCTTCGACGCGTGCGCGGCACGCGCGGCGATCGAGGAATGCGAGTTTTGGAACGTGTTCGATGGCTTGGTCGATCCCGTTGCAGAGAAAGCCCGTCACACCGTCGACCACGATCTCCGGCACCGAACCGCTGTTTGCGCCGAGGACCGGCGTGCCGCACGCCATTGCTTCGACCATCGTCAACCCGAAACGCTCGGGGCGCGTGTTCATATGGACGATCGCGAGCGCATTCCTCAAGAGCTCGTTGCGCGCCGCGCGCTGCACCTCGCCGACAAATTGTATTTGCTCGCCGTCGATGTGCGGTTCGATCTGCGTTCGAAAGTACTCCGCGTCGTGCGGGATCGCCGCCATCTTCAGTTGTTTGCCGGTTCTCTTCGCAATCTCGATTGCCAGATGCGCTCCCTTTTCTGGATGAAAGCGACCGAGGAAAACCAGATACTCGCCGGGGTGTTCCTTAAAAGTGAATTCGGCCGGGTCGATGCCGTTGTAAGTGGTCGCCAGATATCCTAGCCCGGGATCGCGATCGGCGTCGCTGATCGAACAGTAGAAGCTGCGCCACGCGCACGCGTAGTACGCGGCGAGAATCTGCGGACTGGAAAACCCATGGATCGTCGTGACAAACGGGGGAGCCTGGCTGCCGAGCGCATAGGTCATCGGCTTCCAATCCAAGTTGTTGTGAATTAGATCGAACTCGTGCGCACGATCGAAAAGATTGGCGGTGTGAAGCGCGGGAAAGACTTCGCGGTTGAGGTTTGGATCCTCGCCCAAACCCGTTGGCACGACGTATTCGAGCTTGCCTTCGAACTTCGAGTTCCCGGTTGCAAACAGTGTAACGTCCAGGCCGCGGCGGCGCATGCCGTCGGCGATATTGAATGCGACTTGCTCCCAGGGTCCGTAGCCTGCCGGTGGCGTCGGCCACGTAATCGGCGCCAGTACCGCTAAGCGCAGTCCCGAGAGGTTCATGCGCCGGCGCGTATGCCGGCTTTGAAAACGGCGCTTGGCTTACGCAAGACGGTGAGATCCTTTGCGATGTCGCGATCGAGCAGAAGCAGATCCGCGGGCTCACCCGGTGCGAGAATGCCGCGGTGCAGCCCGATGAGTTCGGCGGCTGCAGCGGTAGCGGCATGAAGTGCCTGCTGAGAGTTCATTCCGAGCAGACGCTGCATGAGGATCACTTCCTCCGCATAATTCTCGTGATAGTTGAACGGCGTGCCGGCATCGGATCCGCCGGCGATCTTCACGCCGCTTTCGTACGCGCGGCGAATGTTGCGCAGCATGTGTTCGTTGACTTCGCGCGCTTTGCGCACGACGTATTCCGGCTGACCGCCTTGTTCGGCGCTTTCGAGAATGCAGGTCGGCGCAGTGAGCGTCGGCACGAGGTACGCGCCGGTTTTCTTGAAGAGCGTGAGCGCTTCGTCGTCGAGCATATGTCCGTGTTCGATCGAATCGACGCCGGCGCGCAGCGCATTCTTTATACCTTCCGTCCCGATCGCGTGGGCCGCGACGCGCATCTGATGGCGATGCGCTTCCTCGCAAGCCGCGCGCATCTCTTCTTCGAGCAGTTGCGCGAGGCCGGGAACGGCGCCTTTGGTCAGCACGCCGCCCGTGGCGATCACTTTGATGCAGTCGGCTCCCGCTTTGCGCTGTTCGCGCACCGCCTTGCGCGCTTCCCACGGTCCGTCGACCTCACGCCCGAGAAACCAGCCGTGCCCCCCGGTCATGCAGAGGATGAAGCCGGCTGCGGAGATGCGCGGCCCGGCCAGGCGTCCCTCGTTGATTGCATCGCGGATGAGAATCGAGATCGCGTCGGATCCGCCGGGTTCGCGGATCGTCGTCACTCCTGCGCGCAACGATTTCTGCGCGTTCTCCACCGCGCGCAGCATGCGCTGCAGCGGCGCCATGGCCAGCATCGACGTCATCGGATCGGGCTCGCCGCTCATTTCCAAGTGCGCGTGCGCGTTCACGAGTCCGGGTGTCACGCACGCCGCTTCCAGATCGCAATCGCGGCCGGCGTCGTGCAGCTCGCGAACAACACCGCCGTCGATTACGAGATCGACGTTTTTGCGCGGCGCGTCCAGCGATCCGTCATAAAGAATCCCGGCGCGAAGAATCATTGGGGCACTGTTCGTTCGAGAGCCTGGAACGCTTTGCTGGTGAGTTCGTGGCCGAGCACGCCGGCAATGAATCGCGAGGCAGCGCGCACCTTAGCGAGGTCCACGCCGGTTTCGATTCCCATACCGTGCAGCATGTAGAGCAGGTCTTCGGTTCCCAAGTTGCCGGTCGCGCCCGGCGCATACGGACAGCCGCCGAGGCCGCCGCTGCTGGAGTCGAAGATCGCGATACCGTGCTGAAGCGCAGCGTAGACATTGGCGAGCGCCGTTCCGCGCGTGTCGTGAAAGTGCAGCGCGATTTTTTCGATGGCGCACTCGCGCAAGAGCAGCGGCACGAGTTCGTCCACTTGGCTCGGGACTCCCACACCGATCGTGTCACCAATCGAGACTTCGTCGCAGCCCATCTCGAAGAGTTTTAGCGTCACGTCCACGACCACGCTGGGGATTACGTTGTCACCGAAGGGCGAGCCGAAAGCAGTCGAAACGTACGCGCGCACCCAAAGATTATTTGCTTTCGCGTTGCGCACGACGTCGCGAAACGTTTCGAGTGATTCGTCGATCGTCATGTTGATGTTGCGCTTCGTGAATTCTTCGGATGCGGCCGTAAAAACGGCAATCGCGTTAGCGCCGGCCTCTTTGGCGCGCTCGAGCCCGCGCAGGTTGGGCGTCAGCACCGGATAGCGCACGCCGGGCCGTTTGCGAATGCGCGCGAAGACCTCGCCGGCATCGGCCAGCTGCGGGATCGCTTTCGCGCTTACGAACGACGTCGCTTCGATCAGCGTGAGCCCGGTTTCGCTGAGCAGATCGATGTAGCGCACCTTGTTTTCGGTCGAAACGGTCGCGTGTTCGTTTTGCAGGCCGTCACGTGGCCCCATCTCGCAAACGCGCACGAACTGCGGAATGCTCACATCACTTCCAGTTTGGCGAGCGCCGCTCGAGGAAGGCGCGCAAGCCTTCCTGACCTTCGGGCGACGTTCGCTGGGTGGCGATTGCCTTGGCTGTGATATCGAGTGACTCGTCGTAGCCGGTCTCGCGCACGCGAGCGATCAGTTTCTTCGCGGCCGCAATGGCGGATGGGCCGGCGCTCAATACTTCCGTTACGACGCGTTCGACCGCGACGTCGAGGCTGTCAGCAACGACGACCTCGTGCACCAGGCCGATCGTTTGCGCGCGTTTGGCATCGAAGCGTTCGCCGGTCAGGAACAATGCACGCGCATGCGACGCGCCGATCTTTGCGAGCACGAACGGGGAGATCACTGCCGGGATAATCCCTAGTTTAACTTCGGTGAAGCCGAACACGGCATCGGACGCTGCAATCGCAATATCGCAGACGGCCACTAAACCCGCGCCACCCCCAAGCGCCGCGCCATGAATCTTTGCGATGACCGGTTTCGGGCAACGGTCGATCGAGCGGAACATCTTTGAGAGAGCGCGCGCGCCCGCGACGTTCTGTTTGCGCGTCAGTTCGAGCGACTCGCGCATCATGCCGACGTCGGCACCGCCACAGAATGTTTTTCCTTCGCCGGAAAGCACGACCGCGCGGATCGCCGAGTCGCCGGCTATGCGATCGAAGGTGGAATGCAGCTGCTCGATCAACTCCGTGTCGAGTGCGTTGCGAACGTCAGGTCGCTCCAGCCGAACCTGTGCGACCGGTCCTTCGGCCGAATAGCGCAGTACCGCAGCCATCCCGCCGGGGTTCTCGATCTCATCCGTGGCGGCCTCGCCCGCGTTAGTTGTACGGATGCAAACAGGCAAGGTCGTCTCCCGCCACTCCGCCGTTACGCGTTTGACGCACTGGCTGTTCTTCATTGCGTTTCTGGCGCTCGTGAGCAGCGGTCTGCAGATTTTCAATGCCGCGCCCTATCTCGACGCGTCGGATAAAACGGATCCCGCCCGCCGTGTCCTGCAGATTACCGCCCCCGCTCAAGGGCTCGGCACGACAACCGTTTTTGGCCGCACGTTCACGACGACCGGCTGGCTGGGGTGGACCGATGACGGCATGGGCGGGGTGACCGGCCGCGCGTTCCCGGGCTGGATCACGATTCCGTCCTATCAGGATCTCGCCGACGGCCGCCGCTGGCATTTATTCTTCGCGTGGATCATGGTGGTGTGCGGTATCGCGTATATCGTTTGGGGCGCGGGCAGGCGCGATCTGCGTGAACTCGTCCTTCGGCCGGCGGATGTTCCGAAACTCTGGCCGATGCAGCTCTATTATCTGCGCCTGCGAAAAGAATCGCCGCCGCACGGTAAGTACAACGCCTTGCAGAAGCTTGCGTACACGCTCGTGCTCTTCGTCTTCGCGCCGCTGATCGTGCTGAGCGGTCTCGCGCTCTCGCCCAGCTTCGATGCGGCCATGCCGTGGGTCACCGTGATGTTCGGCGGGCGGCAGTTCGCGCGGTTATGGCATTTCGTTCTGATGGTTGCATTATGCGGATTTTTCGCCATGCACGTGGTGCTGGTTGCGACGACCGGCTTACGTAATCACATCATGTCGATGATCACAGGCCGTTACAAGTTGGGCGCGCACGACGGGATCGGCATATGAAACGCCGCCTCTTCATCGCATCGAGCTTGTCGGCGGCACTCGCGGGCTGCGGCGCGATCGGTTCAAAGCTCAACGATAACCAAACCGTTCGGTCCGTTTTGGCCGGCGCTGAAAATCTGAATTTTCGAGTGATCGGCACGCACGGACTGGTGCGCGAATACTCGTCGCGCGACATCTCACGCGACTTTCCGATCAATTCGTTCGATACGCCGTCCGATCGCGTGTATGCGCAGCTCGTGCGCAAGGTTTTTCTGCCATTCCGACTGATCGTCGACGGAATGGTCGAACGTCCGCAAGCGTTTTCGTTGGCGCAGCTTTACGGGTTGCCGCAGACCGCCCAGGTTACACGGCACGACTGCGTCGAGGGTTGGAGCGCGATCGCGCAGTGGAGCGGCGTCGCGCTGCGCGACATGCTCGCATTGGCGAAGCCTTTGCCCGGTGCGCGATACGTCGTTTTCCATACCTTCGACATCGACGGGACCGGCGTACCCTATTATGAAAGCTTGAATCTCTCGCAAGCGGCCCACCCGCAAGCGCTGCTCGCGCTTCACCAAAACGGCGCGCCGATACCGCCCGATCGCGGCGCTCCGGTCCGGCTCAAAGTCCCCACGCAGCTCGGCTACAAGAGCGCCAAGTGGGTGCGCCATATCGAGGTCGTCGCTTCGTTGGCGCATCTCTTCGGCGGCAAGGGCGGCTATTGGGAAGACCAGAGCTACGAGTGGTACGCCGGCATTTAATGCCCGCTTAAGGGAGCAGCGAAACGGCTGGTTGAATGCCTCGCGTTACCGTTCTACAGGGAGCATGGAATGAAACTTTTACTCTCCGGGCTTGTTTTGGTTTTTCTCGCGGCAACCGCGGGCGCAAGCGCCAAGCAGACATACAGTAATCCGCCGCCGGGCGCGGTCGTTCAAGACGTCGTCGTCTATCTTGCGGGCGAAGGCATGAGTTCGAGGTGGCACGTCGTTTCAAGCCGCTCGCTGGTCGGCAAGCAAAACGGTAAGCAGAACGCCTACCAATGGTACGTCTCGATCTACGCGCCCGTCGGGAACGGCTGGAACCTCACGTATAGATCGCCGGGAGATGGAACGAAACTCCTCGGAACGGTGACGAAGGTAAAGGGCGCACAGCTGTACCTTCCGCAGCAAAGCGTAAGAATTGTCGGCGGTGCGGAACTGGAACAGCCCACCGTGCAAGATGCCGTCATTCAAGTGCACGAATCTTCTGCCGATTGCGGCCAGTCGGTCGTGGCAGTTATTGGTGCGCTCCCATCGCTGCATCCGGCCATCCGCACGACGGTAGTGAACGGTTGCGATCTGCAAGCTTCGATAGTGAAATACGGGCAGATGCAAGCCGTGCAGCTGACGGGGCCATATTACGGTCCGAAAGCGCCCATGTGCTGCCCAACCAAACCGAAGGCGACGGCGAAGCTGACGTATTCCGGCCAAATTCGCGGTTGGAACGTCACGCCGAACTACTTTAAGCTCAAGTAGAATCGCCCGGCGACGGGCATCCGCTCCAGGCCGCGCGGATAGTCGCCTTCCGCGTGCTCGGAGGTGAACCGGCTCGAGATCGCCGCCAGATATTCAAAGTTCTCCCAGAGTTGGGGTGAGGTTTGCTCGCGCACATATGTCGTTACCGGCGCGAGCGCCTGCCAATTGCGCAACACGACGTACGACCAAGCGTCACAGGCGATGTCGCGGTCGATGATTCCTTTCTTGACGAATAATCCGAGGCTTTCGAAAAAGTTCGCGACTGTGCCAATCGCCTGATATTCGTCCACAAACGGCAACTGTGCGACTTTGCGCGCTTCCTGGGGGTCCGCCAATCTTTTTGGCAGCTCGAAAGAAACGAAGAGCTGCGCCTCGCGAAACTCAGCCGACTCGAGCGTTTCGCGGCATTCCGTTAGCGCCACGATTTGGTTGCTGCCGCGCATATGCCGGAGCTGCATCAGCGCCGCCATAGCCGACGCTGCGATCACAACGAACGTGCCGATCGTTCCGATCGCCGTCAGCCACTCAGGTGGCATCAGGTCGTTGCGCCTCCGGCCAGGGTTGTGGGAGCGGCAGCCGATCCATGCTTTTCGGAAGAGTTCCAGCGCTATGAGCGTCGTTGAATTTCTTGCCGATCGCCGCTAAATATTCGAAGTTCTCCCACAACCCGGGAGTGCCGGCCCTAGAGCGCCGGCTCGCAATAACCGGTCGCAGCGCGTCCCAGTTTCGTTCTACGACGCCACCCCATAGGTCGCACGCCAAATTCTCGTCAATGATACCGTTCTTAACGAAGGCGCCAAAAGTTTCAAAGAAGTTTGCGACATATCGCACGGGTTGGAATTCCGGCGGGATAAACGGCGCTAACAGTTCTTCACGAACCGCTCGATCGTCAAATCGTTTGGACAGTTCGCTAACGAAAAGCTCGGCGGCCTGGAACGCCGGCGACTCGATCGTTTCGCGAACCTCGTTCAGCGCAATGATTTGATTGCTGCCGCGCATGTGCCGCAGTTGCATCAGCGCAGCAACGGCTGAAGCCGCGATGACGACGAATGTGCCGATTGTCCCGATAGCGGTGAGCCATTCAGGCGACATGCCTTACATCCTGAATATGCCGAAGTGGGTTTCGCCGATCGGGGCGTTGGCGGCGGTTTCCAATCCGACCGCAATGACCTTACGCGTGTCGAGCGGGTCGATGATGCCGTCGTCCCATAGGCGCGCGCTCGAATAATACGGACTGCCTTCGTGCTCGTATTTCTCGAGAATCGGTTCCTCGATCTTGGCCTTTTCAGCCGCGCTGATATCGCCTTTCACGGTTGAAAGGACGCTGGCTGCTTGCTGTCCGCCCATCACCGAGATGCGCGAGTTCGGCCACATCCACAGCTGCCGCGGCGAATACGCCCGTCCGCACATGCCGTAATTGCCGGCACCGAAGCTGCCGCCGATGATGATCGTGAACTTCGGAACCTCGGCGCATGCCACAGCCGTGACGAGCTTGGCGCCGTCTTTGGCGATGCCGCGGTTTTCGTATTCCTTGCCGACCATGAAGCCCGTAATGTTCTGCAGGAAGAGCAGTGGCGTTCCGCGCTGCACGCAGAGTTCGATGAAGTGCGCGCCTTTGAACGAGCTTTCGCTGAAGAGGATGCCGTTGTTCGCAAGAATGCCGATTGGATGACCTTCGATGCGAGCGAAGCCGGTTACGAGCGTCTTGCCATACCGCGCCTTGAATTCATGGAATTCCGAAGCATCGACCAGCCGCGCAATGACCTCGCGCACGTCGTAGCCGATGCGATTGTCCGACGGAATGACGCCGTAGAGTTCCTTCGGATCGTATTTCGGCGGCTGCGGCGTGACCGCGTCCCATTGGCGCGGAAGTTCGCGATGCAAGTTTGCTACAATCGAGCGAACGATTGTCAACGCGTGCGCGTCGTCTTCGGCGAAATGATCGGCTACGCCCGAGATGCGCGTGTGCACGTCGGCGCCGCCCAAGTCTTCGGCCGTAACGATCTCGCCGGTGGCCGCTTTGACCAGCGGCGGCCCGCCCAAAAAGATCGTTCCGACATCCTTGACGATGACGGTTTCGTCCGACATCGCCGGCACGTACGCTCCGCCTGCGGTGCATGAGCCCATGACCGCCGCGATCTGCGGAATTCTTTTGCCCGACATGCGTGCCTGATTGTAAAATATTCGTCCAAAATGATCGCGGTCGGGAAATACTTCTGCCTGCAGCGGCAGAAATGCGCCGCCCGAGTCCACCAAGTAAATGCACGGAAGATGATTCTGCTCGGCGATCTCCTGCGCGCGCAGATGTTTCTTCACCGTGATCGGATAGTACGTTCCGCCTTTGACCGTCGCATCGTTGGCGACGATCACGCAATGCTGGCCCTCAACGATGCCGATGCCCGTGATGATCCCGGCGCCCGGAGCTTCGCCCTCATACATGCCGTTCGCAGCCAGCGGCGAGAACTCTAAGAAAAAAGATTGAGGATCGATTAATTTTTCGACGCGTTCGCGGGCCGTGAGCTTGTTGCGCTTGCGATGCTTACCGGTTGCTTCATCACCGCCGCCGGCGCGCGCGGCCGTCAGCGCCTCACGCAGCTGACCGACCAAGCGCGTCATATTTTCGAAGTTACGCTTGTACGTGTCGGTCTTAAGGTTAAGCCGGGTCTGGAGTGCAGCCATGCGAGCGCATTTTCGTTAAGCAGCCTTTAACCCCGTTTCCTTGCTCATCCCTTACACTATGGGAAGACATGGCGACCGCACTTACGCTCCGGACCGACGTCGCCGGCATCTACCGGCCGGCGGGGCATCTCGACTTCAGCACCGCGCTGGCGCCTTACAAGGGCGAGTGGGACGAGCGCTTGGCAGCGCATCTCTTGCGCCGTGCGGGTTTCGGCTCTTCGCCCGACGATGCCAAGCGTTTCGGCGGCATGAGTGTCCATGCGGCCGTGGATGCGCTGGTCAACTTCCCGTCGACTGACGCGCTGCCCGCGCCCGACAATCTGTACGATCCGCGCACGACGCTAATGCAATACTTCCAATCCGGTGCGCGCCCGGGGATGCTTGATGACATGTCGCGGCGCAAGATCGGCCAAGAGGTTCGCAAGAACGAACGCGACTCGCTGATTTCGCTGCAGCGCTGGTGGCTTAACCGCATGCTGACGACGCCGGCGCCGCTGCAAGAGAAGATGGCGCTCTATTTTCACGGATATTTCACGACCGCGGCTATTCAAAAAGGCGTCAGCCCGGTCATGATCTACAACCAGAACCAACTTTTCCGCAACAACGCGCTAGGCAATCTGCGCGAACTGACCTGGCAAGTTTCGATCGACCCGGGGATGATGATCTATCTGGACAACGCGCGCAGCGACCCGCAGCATCCAAACGAGAATTACGCGCGCGAACTGATGGAGCTCTTCACGCTCGGCGTCGGAAACTACACCGAACAGGACGTACGCGAGTCGGCGCGCGCCTGGACCGGGTGGATCCTTCGTCCGCGCGTTGGCGACGTACAATTCGTTGCATCGCGCCACGACGACGGAACGAAGACGTTCTTGGGCCAAACGGGCAATTGGAGCGGACGCGATGTCGTCGATATCATCTTCAAGCAGCCCGCGAGCGCGGTCTTTTTCGCAAACAGCCTGCTGAACTTCTTCGTCTACAACGGTCCGGAATCGCAGCTGGTCGACGCAGTCGCCAAGCTGATCCAAAAGAATGACTTCAACCTTAAGCCGGTCATGTCGACGCTGCTTCGCAGCAACGTCTTTTACTCGAATCGATCCTATCGTGCGCTGGTCAAGAGCCCCGTCGAATTCGTGATCGGCACGTACAAAGCGTTCGACGCAAAACAAATCGACGATCGCGCTCAACGCGGCCTGGTTCAGATGGGGCAAATATTGTTTTATCCGCCCAACGTGGCCGGCTGGCCCGGCGGCGCGAACTGGTTGACGAGCCAAACCGTCATCGCGCGCGAGAATTTTGTGGCTTCGCTGGTCAACTCGCCGATGATAGACGACGTGGACTGGATGCGGCAAGTGCCGATGAAAGCGTTGCAAGCCGCACAGGATCTGGTGCAGACCGTTTTACACGGGGATGCATCACCGCAAGGCGTCGCGCAACTTACGGATTATCTCAACGGCGCAAACACCTCTGCCCTCGGCATGCTTTCGGGTGAAAATTATCCCGAACGCATTCGCGGAGCCGCCTATCTGACGATGGCGATGCCGGCTTATCAGCTGAACTAGGTCCCTTCGACAAACTCAGGATGACAAAATATGAAACGCTGTAACTTTTTGGTCGGAGCCCTCAGCGGCATCGCAGTCGTCGCGAACACGGAGCACGTCTTCGCCCGCGCGCTGGCGCAAACACCGCTGCCGGGCTTGCCCGGCGCCGCGAACCGTTGCCTGGTCCTGATCAACCTCCAAGGCGGAAACGACGGGCTCAACTGCGTCGTGCCGCACGGGGATGCGCAGTATTATCAAGTGCGTCCGACCATCGGCGTTGCTCGCAACGACGTCCTTGCGATCAACGACCGCATCGGCTTCAACCCGGGCATGCGTTCGTTCAAGTCCATGTACGACAAAGGCATCGTCGCCGTCGTGCAGACGGTCGGCTACCCGAATCCCGATCACTCGCACTTCCGTTCAACGGAGATTTGGCAGACCGCGGCCCCTGAGAAATACGAACATACCGGTTGGCTTGGGCGCTATCTTGACGAGGCCAATCTGCCCAAAGACAATCTCTTCAACGGCGTCGCCATCTCGCAAGTGTTGCCGGAAGTCATGGTTGCGAACAAAACCGACGTGCCGGCAATCGCGCAGATCAACGGCTATGGGCTGATCAGCGATCGCAACAGTTCGGCGAGTATGGCCTACAGCAAGCTGGTCGGTGACGGCCGCTTGCCGTTCACATCGCCCTACCTCGCGCATGTGGCCGAGATTGAAGACCACGCGCAAAAAGGCTCGCAGGAGCTGCCGAAACTGATCGCCGGCTATAAGACCGACGCATCCTATCCGGCCACGCCGCTAGGCCGTAGCCTCGCGCTGGCCGCACAGATCGTCGGCAGCAATGTGGGAACGCGCGTGCTCTACGTGCAGCATGGTTCGTTCGATACGCACGTTGGGCAGAAGGCGACGCAAGATCGTCTGCTCGGAGAATTCTCCGACGCGATCAAAGCTTTCTACGATGATTTGGCCGCGCACGGGAATGACAATCGCGTCTTGACGATGACCTTCTCCGAATTCGGACGCCGCGTCGCCGAAAATGCGAGCCGCGGGACCGATCACGGCGAGGCCTCGCCGCTCTTCTTGGTCGGCGGCGGCGTCAAAGGCGGAATCTACGGCGCATATCCGGACCTAGCAAACACGAACATGGGCAACCTCAAGTTCGACACGGACTTTCGCAGCGTGTACGCGACCGTACTCGAGCGCTGGCTCGGACGTCCGTCGGCCCCGATCTTGCAGGGCCAGTTCGCGACGATCGGCGCGCTAGCTTAACGGCAGGGCGCGCGCGTTAGCGCGCCCAACCCCGCCGCGTGATCGAGATTTTGTTTCTTGGCACGGGCGGTGCGCGTTTCGTGGTCGCGCGCCAGATTCGCGCGTCGGGCGGAATGTGGCTGCGCTTCGGCAAGACGCAGATTCACGTCGACCCTGGTCCGGGCGCGCTCGTGCGCGCGCTTTCACACGTTCCGCCCTGTAATCCGCGCGAGCTCGAAGCGGTCGTGCTTTCGCATAAGCATCTCGATCATTCCAACGACGTCAACGTGATGATCGAAGCGATGACCTCCGGGGGGTTCAAACGCCGCGGCGCCGTGCTGGCGCCGCTGGACGCGATCGAGGGAGAGCACGTCGTTCTACCGTACGCGCAGCGGTTCGTCGAACGCGTTGAGATTTTGCGCGAAAGTCACGGTCCGTACCGCATAGGGGATGTCGAGCTCTTCACGTCGATGCGCCATCACCACGCGGTCGAAACGTACGGACTGCATTTTCGCTACGAGGGGCGCACCGTCTCCTATCTGCCCTGCGGAAAGTTCTTCAAAGGCTTGATCGACGACTATCGCACGCGCGCACCGGATGTGCTCGTGATCAACGTTCTGCGCTATCGGGACGGAATGGACGTCGATCACCTGACGTTCGACCAAGCTCGCGAAGTGATCGGCGGCGTGCGGCCCGGCGTCGCCGTGCTGCAGCATTTTGGCACGCAGATGCTGGAGCAAGATCCGCCGCGGCTTGCGCGCGAGCTCGAGGAAGAGTTGGGCCTGCGCGTGATTGCGGCTCATGACGGCCTTTTACTCGACGTCGATACGGAGCTGGCAGCCGTTGCCGGTTGAGATCGTCGGCATCGAAGCCGGCGCGATCGAAGACTTCGTTCGCCGCAACGAACGCGAAGCGCTCAAGTCTCTCTTTAATTTCAACGTCGTCTGGCACGAACAGCGGCACAACTTTGCCGCTATGGATGGCGAGGTCGTTATCGCCGTTGCTACCATTCGCATAGCCGCGTCGCTGGCGCATGTGGAACGCGCGATCGTGCTGCCCGAGCGGCGTCGCGCGGGCATTGGGCGCGCGCTCTTGGAGCGGGCGGGTGAAGTCGCCAACTACTACAACTGCCACAAGATGAGTGCCCTGGTGCCGCATCGCAGCGCGGCGCAGCAATTCTTGGAACACTGCAATTATAAAGAAGAAGCAGTGCTGCCGCAGCACACGTTCAAACTCGACATGGCGATGATGCGTAAGTTCTTGCTGTAATCTAATGTATGCGGCCGCGAGCCGGTTTTTGCGCGGGCGGCCGCCGCGGGACAAATCGCGCGAGGGGGGCCCAACCCGCGGGTAGACGGCGTTGCGACCGCAGCGCGCCGTTATAGAGGTAGATTGCCCCGTGGACTGAGCTCGCCGTCACGACAGCCCTACCCGTGCCGATCTGCGCGTCTGTCTGGCCGGCGCGCACCGACGAGCGGTCGAAGACCGAATAGATTTGTCCGACCGAGCTGTGCGCTCCAATCTGCACGTTGCCGCCTGCCACGCCGAGCGCCACACTGCCATTTGCGCTTTCAAAACGGGCTAAGCCCGGCTGGAAACTGCCGTTGTCGTAGATTATCGTACCGTTGACGCTCGTGACTTCTATCTGTTTCGAAGCGCAGTTTTCAAACAGGATGTTGCCAATGGCCGTGCGCGCGCGTAAACGGTCGAATGACGAATCCCTCGCCATGATGGGACCGCGCGCAACTTGTGCGTAACCGGAGCCACCGACGTTGCTCAGGCGCATACCACCGTTATACACGAGCAGAACGAACTCGCCGTTACGATAATCCTGCACGTCGATGAGGCCATGCTGCACGTTGGCGAGCAGAAGCGCGGTGCCTTGTGGAAGCATCAACGTAACGTTCGCATCCAGCGCTTGAACGAACACGCCGTCGTGTGGAACCGGGCGCAGCGACGTAAGCCCGAATTCTTCGGGCGGCAACGTAATCGGCCCATCCGTCGCGAAAACTGTTGTGGTGAAGATCGGCACGCTGCGGCTCAACGCCTGCGCGACGGCTTGGGGACGAAAACTGCGCGCGCTGACGGGTTGCGCCGAACTCACTTGCACGTCGCTTCTGTTCCACATGCGCACGGTCAAAGAGCCGCTGCGCATCATTACGCGCACGACCGGCACATCGCCCGCGGGCAGCACAATAGGCATCGCCTGCGCGTGCACGGATGGCGGTTGCGCGCCCAGGATGCCCAACATGAAAATGAGGAGCACGGCCACCCATCCCCTCACCCGGTTCTTCACCCTACCATTGTACGGGCGAAGGCCCGCAATACATGAGAATACTATGAGATGCGCGGGAACCAAGCGCGGAAGAGCGCGCCGCCCATCCGGGACCGCAATGCCTCTACGCTTCCGTCGTGCACGCGCGCGATCGATCGGACAATTGCCAAGCCCAGGCCGGTTCCGGGAATCGCCCGGCTGCGCGATTTATCGGTGCGATAGAAGCGATCGAAAACGAAGGCCAAATCGGCGGGGGCGATTCCGGGTCCGCTGTCCTCGACTTCGACGATCGCCTTGCCGCCTTCGGCGCGAACACGCACGTCGACGCGTCCCTTGTCGGTGAACTTTATCGCGTTGTCGATCAGGTTACTAAAGAGTCGGCGAATGAGCGCAGCGTCGCCCAAGATCCGCGGTTGTTCGCCGCCGTTTTCGAAACTCAGATGTAAGCCTTTCTCTTCCGCTCGCGGCTGAGCGCCTGCCACGGCCTCTGCGCCGATTGCGCCGAGCGAGACCGGTTCTTTGGGAATCGCTTCGCCGGAGTCGGCTTTCGCCAGCGTGAGCATGCCCGCGACCATGCCGGCCAGCGAGGCGCTCTCTGTAACGATCGTCTCCAGGCTCTCTTTGCGAACCTGTTCGTTGCGATCTCCCCAACGAACGAGCATTTGAGCGTTGGCGTTGATCGAAGTAAGCGGCGTCTTCAATTCGTGCGAAGCATCGGAGATGAACTGACGTTCGCGAGCGAACGATTCTTCGAGCCGCGCTAACAGGTCGTCAAAGGTGGCCGCCAACTTCCCAACCTCGTCTTTGCGATTCTTCCAGCGCAAACGGAGATTGAGACGATCCGATCCGATCTCGCGCATCGCCAGCGCCAGCTGATTGATCGGATTCGTGGCTTGCGAGGCAAGGAGCAGCGAAAGTCCGACGACCGCGAGGACAGCGGCGACGAGGATTACGACGATTGCCTGCCGCGTTTCGCTGAAGGCGCGATAGAGCTGGTCCAGCGGTTCCCCCACGCGCACGATCAGCGCGTTGCGTCCGCCGATCAGCAGCTCGTTTTGGATCAGGAACGGGGTGCCGTGGAGGTCGGCTTTTTGAATCGCCGTCGGCTTGGCGACCGTGAGCTTTGGAGCCGCCGGAAAATCGGCGGTTCCCATGTTGAAGCTCTTTGCCAAGTCGTGTCCGCGCGTGTCTTCGATTTCCAGATACGTTCCGGCCGAAGCCCACCGTTCGAGGTTGTCGGCGCTTTCAAGTGTGAGTAGCGAATCGCCGCTCGTATCTTGGATCGAGAACTGATTGGGAGGCGGAAGTGCGACACGTTTGATGTCCTGCATCGTCAGCCCGAGATGCGCTTGAGCTTGCCCGTAGAGAATCTGCTCGAAACGTAAGGTGACGATCAAACCCAGCGCGAGAATGGCGGCGACCAGCAGCAAGGTATACCAGGCGGCAATTCGCCACCGTAGGGAACTCACTAATCCTTGATAGTGTAGCCGACCCCGCGCACGGTCGTGATCAATTTGTCTTCGAAGCCGTCGTCGATCTTTCCGCGGAGATAGCGGATGTAGACGTCGATCAGGTTGGAATCGCCTAGGAAGTTGCTTCCCCAAACGCCATTAAAGAGTTCGTCGCGTGAATGTACTTTGTTGAGATGCAGCAGCAAGTATTCCAAGAGCGCATACTCTTTGGCCGTTAGGTTGATCGGTTTTCCATCTCGCATCACTTCGTGACGGTCGCGATCCATCAAGAGGTCGCGATAGACGATGACGTTGCTCGCCGGTTCCTTGTCGCGCAGACGAGCCCGAACGCGCGCGAGAAGTTCTTCAGTGGAAAAAGGCTTGATCATGTAGTCGTCCGCACCCATGTCCAGACCGGCAACGCGTTCGGGCACTCGATCTTTGGCCGTCAGCATGATGATCGGCACGCGGCTTTTCGCACGTACGCGCCGGCAAACTTCCAAACCGTCCATCTTCGGCAGCATGAGATCCAGAACGACGAGATCCGGCTCCTTGAGCGCGCGCTCCAATCCGGCGAGACCATCCTGTGCGCTTTCGACCTCGTAGCCTTCATGTTCGAGCTCGAGCTGCAGAACGCGGCTGATCGCCGCGTCATCCTCGATGACGAGAACGCGAAATGGCCGGTTAACGGCGCACCGGCTTTTGGCGCGCGGGCGTGATCGCCAGGCTCAGCTGCGAAAGCCACATCGCCGCCGCACCTCCCAGCGCGATCCAAAGCAGTGTCGCGGGCTGGGACACAACTGCCAAAATCGCGGCACCCACAACGTCGAGCGTTGAGATGACCGGACCCGGGCCGCCGCGCAAGATCAATGCGAGAAACCAGGCAATCATGGCGACGCAGCCGCCCATCAGCCAGACTTCCCACGGCTTGACCTGCAGCGTTTGACGATAGACCGTACCGGCGAGGATCGATGCCCGCAGATTGGCGGGAGTCTCCTCGAGCGGGAGGTTGAAAAGTGCGTGTTCCAGATCGTCGTCGCTATAGTATTTCATTCCGGTACTCCCGTTGCGGCTTTGTTCAGCAGTCGCCGCAACTGTTCTTTTGCGCGGAACAAGTGCGTCTTCACCGTTCCGATCGGTATCTCCAGCACTTGCGCGATCTCGTCGTACTGTCTGCCCTGCAGATGATAGAGCGTGATCACGCTGCGATATTTCTCCGGGAGCTGCGCGATCGCCGCGAGCAGCCGGCGCGCTTCGTCGCCGGCGATGACTTGTTGCTCCGGCCCCGCACCGGGGTCCGCCCGCTCGGGAAGCTCCTCGTTCGAGTAACGTTTGCGGCGGCCCAATCGGTCGCAGCAGGCGTGGTAGGCGATCGAAAAGATCCAGGTCGAGAACTTCGCGTCCGGCCGAAAGGTGCGCAGGCTGCGAAAAGCCTTGAAGAACGCTTCTTGAGCCACGTCGCGCGCTTCCTCCGAGTCCCGGAGCGTGCGGTAGGCCAGGTGGTAAACCGCGCGATCGTAACGCTCGACCAGCGTGCCGAAAGCCTCGCCCCGGCCCGCCAGCGCTTCAGTCACGAGCGTCTGGTCATCGACAGTGGTCGCCGGGTCGATCGCAGGGGCCTCCATTACGGCTGCAGCCACGCTCGTCATACACGCGCGCGCGAAGCATTGTTTCGGCTGCCCTGAAACACTCCCCCG
>CAAGKR010195919.1_pt1 | contig 35823 bp, 32 predicted proteins | sample 2556971 | NCBI WGS metagenome assembly CAAGKR01 (sample SAMEA5207829, study PRJEB30636) | soil metagenome | biome: forest; feature: boreal; material: soil | place: USA | collected 2011-09 | depth 1 m | reverse complement strand
TTGGTGAATGACCTGGCTCTTGCCGGTTCCGGGATCGCCCAGGAGCAAGAGACCTTCATTTTCTTCAATGCGTGGCACACTCAACGTGTAACTGCGCGGTTTGATTCCGACGAATTCTTTCAGTGCTTTCAACATGATCGTTCTCCTTTTAGGTAGTTGCGTAGACTGCGAACAAATAACCAAGGTGCTTGCGGTGTTCGCGCGCGTAAGCTTTTGGCAACAGCTCGCGCGTGCCTCTGACTGGTTGGCCTTTCAGATATTGCCGCTGCGCGAACATATCGAGGCCGATCAGTAGAATTGTTCCGAACAGGAAAATGAGGATTGCGCCCAGCCATGCGGGACGCCAGATATCAGGGATGGTTTGTTCCGAGTAGATCGTATCGCGAAACCATTCATAAGCCTTCGTGTCCAAGCCGATCGTTTCATTCCAGAAGAAACGCTTGAACGGAACGCCACCTTTGATTCGAAAGATTGGGCGATGAGTCGGGTCGAACTTGATTCTTCCCTGATCGTCTAGGACTGGATCGGCTTGATCATCGACGACGGCCAACGCCACGTCTTTCTTTGTTTGCGGGTCGGCAATCGTTCGGGTGAGTGTGGTGTAGCGCGATCTGGAATTCGGGAGATAGCTTCGATAAGTGCTTTTCAAATATTGCTTGGAGTACACGCGCTGAAGCGGCGTCAACTCTGCGCTCACCCAATAGCGATGGATGACATAGCCGCTAGCTCCGGCGATCAGAAACATCAAGGTCGCATACACACAAACTCTGCGGGCCGCGTTCTTTCTGCGAGTCCGTCCTTCTTCAGTCAGAAATCCCAGAGTCGTCTTCATAGGCGTAGTTCTCCCTTCCGCCGAAATGCGGATTTTCAAATCCTTCGTTGTGTGCGACTGAGAGGGTTGGAAGGCGGGGGTTGCCAAGACTCTTTCGGTCGCGGTGCGCCAGAGATCGTGTTAACGAAAAACTATCCCCGACGTCTTTATAGACGGCGGACTCATTCCGAAATCTCAGTCCCGCCGAAATTTATTTTCAAAAACCGTTGGACTTCTATCTTTAATGACGCGAGAATCTGCCTAAAATTCCACCTGCCCGGAGACTTGCGCAATAAATTCTCGCTTCGTTGCCGAATACCGCGCCGAGAACCTCGAAAAGACCCCCTATTAGTAATGACGGCATATTTCTCGTTTCGCTCCCATCGTCCCAAAAAATATTTTTGCCCTATATATGTTATTGACGGCAGATTTCGCGAAATCCTCCCACCGGCTCCAAAGAATATTTTGATCTAAAAGTAGGGAGTGACTTGGAGTTGCTTCCATGGTCGGCGCATATCACAAGTCCCGTGCCATTGATCGACTGTCGGAACTGATGGGAACGCATGGGAACCGATGGGAACGCATGGGAACCAACGAGAACTGGCATTTTTAAGAATCTGAAGCTCGTCATCGATAAATTCGTCGTAAATCCGAAAAACTGTAGACAGACTGGTCAAGAGGCGCGCAAATGTGTGACGAGGAAATTATCAATTTCGGCGAATCCGATTGAACAAAATGTTCAAAATGGACCAGGGCGACTCTACCCAAGAAAGTCTTCGAAGGGACCTCCTCTGTTCTAGCCACCACCTGATCGTTGTTGAGCGCACTTTCGGCTCCGTATCGAGAAAGAGTGTCCGTGTAAAGCATCACAGCCCGAAGTGCGTGTACGGTACACACTTGGGCCTCTGATGACAGTGCTTGGCCCTTTCTGTTTTATAATGGGGCGTGATGAATGGTACTAAGATAAGCGAATTCACAGACTATCGAGGAACAAGTGCTCAAATCACGAAGTTCCTTGAGAGTACGGCTCTATACGTGAAATTGAAGTTAGAACTCCCGTCAGTTTTCGAAACTGTCAGGCCAGAAGTTCTTGAACTCCGATGTCCAACTTGCAAGGCGGACAGACCATTCCGGGGAGAGGCGCGCATCCACCCATTCACATCTGACCCAAATGCGATTCCTTACAGAAATACTTCGGTATCAGGCGTTCGTCATTTAAGATTTGCCTGCACCGGTTGCGAGCACGAAGGATATGAATATTGGGTCTTGGTTAACTATCAAGAGGAGACTTGGATTCAAAAGGTCGGGCAATTACCGATTTGGATTCCAACTATTTCGAAAGAAATGGAAAGCGAACTCGGTGAAGACGCCGAACTCTATAAAAAAGCCCTACGGAACATGAATGAGGGTTATGGAATTGGGGCCTGTGCATACTTAAGGCGACTGATAGAGAAGCACATTAATCCGCTGCTTCAACTTCTGCACGATACAAAAGCAGAGCACGGTGCGAAGCCTGAGGAGCTCCGGGCCATACAAGAAGCCATTGCAGCTAAAGACTTCACATCAAAGACGCGGTTTGCGGCGGAAGTCACACCAGCATCACTTATAGTCGAGGGCCACAACCCTTTTCAGGAGATCCACGAACGATTAAGCGTCGGCCTTCATACGCTTGATGAAGAGACGGCAAATTGCTATGCCCAAGAAATCAAAGAGGCCCTTGAATACATAATAAGAAACTTACGAAAAACTCATGATGAACGCAAAGCGTATGCGGCGCGAATAAAGGAAATCAGGAAGCTTCCTGTCAAGTAGATACAATGAGAGTACCTGAGCCCGTCGGCACCTGAATTGTTTAGGTCTAGGCCGGAATCATCTTTCACTTTAGCATGCTGATAAGAACGGTCAAGGGCTTGGATCGGATAACTTAGTGGATAACTCTGGGAACACTTGAACGCCTCGCACTCCATACCAACGTTCTTCCTGATTGTTAATTCTTTGTCGGAGCCTGGTAATCTCCTCGATGAAACTTCGCTGACCTGTAAAGTACTTACTGTGCGCGTTAGTGATTATGGTTTCAAGGCCGACGGTATTCGTAAGCGAAGGAAACTTTGAGTAATCCCGCCGGATAAGTTTATGGACCGAGTCCACGTGGTTGTCCTTCAAGTCTTCAAAAATCGGATCAATAAAAGCCAACACCGATTGCCCGTACTTAGATACTTCATCGTAAGTGGGAATATAACCTTTATGAATTACGGTGTTGCGGAATTTAATCGCATCGTTGCTGATATATTTAACCGCGTGTTGGTTCTTGCTGAGGTAGATGAAAACAAAAGCTCCAAGCTGGCGCTCGCTTTGCCCGGAGACCAATTTCCAACTTGCCTTGAACTCACTTTCGTCAATGCCATCTTCAAGCAACATCACGTCGATATAGAACTCTAAGAATCTCTCAAGGGAGCCTGCAATGTTCGCTACCGCTTCGCGATGATAGCCTTCAAGCAAGGCGACAGCTCCCATTTCGAAAAGGATTTCAAATTTGCGCGACTGCATTGAGATAGTCGAGACATGGCCTTCACCACAGGTCGCTTGATAGTAATTCGCGTCGGTGATTTCTAAGATCAGGAATTTACCTGCGGGTAGTATGTCCTTTGAACAAACGCCACATGAGAGATTCGGAAGGTAGAGTTTCATTAGTGAGTCTTGGGTGCGATTAATACTTTAACCGGAAATGGATCTCCAGACCGGCTCAAATCGTTCTCTATGCCCTGCGGGTTTCGAATATATCCATCAGGATCATAGACAAAGCAGTAGAGCATCTTGCAGTCCTGATGCGTCTGATACCTCGCAATGTCTATGATTAGTTCTTCTCCAAGCTCCCTGGCCTTGAGCGAGGGCCGCGTCTTCTTAGCTTCAATCACAATCTGTTCAGCCTTAAGAACGAAGTCGATTCGGGAAGCTCCTCCGGCATAGCTCGGTGAATATTCTTCCTCACGGATATCATCAAAAAAGATTCTCAGCAAAGCGTGAAGTAAATCTTGAACATCGTATTCGTCGCTTATGTCCAACGTGTTCCGATTACCGCGCCGTTGGCGTAGTTGACGGGCGACAGTATGGAAGCGTGATCCTATCAACTCGATGGCCTGAGGCGCATCCATTTTTGCGCCTGTCGTAACTGTATAGATCCCAATTTCTTCCTGTAGCCGGCGAATCCACGCAAGACGGTTTTCCCATGTTCCCCGAACCGATAAGTTACGTTTCTCCTGCTCGGACATTGTTGTTCCGCTGGTATCGAGTACATTGTCCATAAACCGCTCTGCCATCTCGGTTGTTGAGAATATTCTCCCCAGCATCTCTTGCGTATCATTCGCCCACTTCTCTGCGCGTTCCTCCGTCTTGGGGTCGGCCCAAGACGAAAAATTGATGTCATTGCCGGTGTGAGCGGAATGTGCGATTGCCTTTTCTGCCTGTTCGAGCGAAACGATTAATTGAGGACGGTCTGCCATTAAGAGCCTCCTGTGGGTAATTGGTTACGAGAGAGATTTGTATTTACGAATCCATCTAACCACATCTTCATATTCTCTGAGTGATATTTGGTATTTGTTTCTCGCCTGAAATTCCTTAGCACCTCTCGTAAAGTGAGAACTGGTAACTAGCATTGCTGACGTTGCGCCATAATCCACATATGTTCCCAGAAGCTGTCTAACAAGACTGACTTGAACTGGATGATTCGGGCTGTAATGCTTCGCTTCGACTAGGCATAATATCTTCCCAATCTCAGTCTCCATTTCGGCGATAATATCCTTGCCGCCATCTTTAGAGGCTTGAGTCAATTCAATTTTGAACCCCATGTCATCCAAAAGCTCGGCGATAAGTTCCTCAAACTTTCGGTGCGTAATTGTGTGCAGGTCTTCAGGGTGGCGTTTCAAACTGAAAAGTAGTTCTTCGTTCGCAATAATTATCTTTGGCGCGACTACTTCAATGATCTGGTTTTCTGTCGCAGGAATCTCTACTTCGAGGTCATAAAGAGTGCCGTCCAGTCTCCGCCTGACTTGGTCAACGGAATAATTCATCAACAGAACGGGGATCATCATTAGCGTTAGCGGACGACCCTCTGACACGGCTTCTAGAGTTCGTAAATCCTCTTCCGATATTGTGTCGACATTCAGCTCCTTCACCTGAAGACTCAACAGTTCAAATCCTTCCCGAGGGGTTAAGCCAGATAGTTCGAGTCTATCAACATCAAAAATAGTTCGTTCAATCATCCGCGAAGTTATTAATACCGCTCGAAGTCGTTTGATACCCAAAAGCTCGCGGCAAAATCCCTCAATGTTTCTTCCCGACCCTTCCGTATGGTCAATGACAATGAGTGACTCCTGCTTCGCGGTTCTCACTCTGTCGAGAATTTCCGAAAACAGTTCGTTGTTCCTTTCAATCAAGGATGATGACATCCAAAGCGGATTGAATCGTTTGGAGAGGTCTTTTAGAAACTGAATTGCGAGCGCTGATTTGCCAATTCCGGCTGGGCCAGTAATGCCAATGATCTTTGGAAGACGGCGGTCATCGCCTATCTGGTTGCGTAGTCGGTGAAGCTCCTCGCGCCGCCCTACGAACATCGTTGGTATAGAAGGCAATTCAAACATAATTGACAAACGTGGGGCCCTGTGGATAAGTAGCGCAACTCTCGCTCCGGTTTGTTTCTATTAGCAATACCGGCGGGATTATCTCGGTGCGAGTTAATCCGGAACTATGCTCGTAAGCGCTAAAGACTTGCGAATCCAAAACTCTCACATGGAAAAACTGATTAACGAACGCTACATAGTGTTTGCCGGCCTTCCAAACGTTTAAAGGACCATTACTTTCGCCTAGACAGCAATTCGTCAACAATCTCGTTCGATCGTTGGTCAGCCTGGGCCGTGAGCTTCTTCCAGGTCCCCGCCGTGGCTTCGTTGCGACTGAAAAGCAGTTTGAATCCATGTCCAAGAAGGAAACGTAACAAAGCGATTTCTTGATATATGAGCCGTTCGTTCTTGGTGAAAGTGTGACCCTCGCTCAATTGGCTGAGGGCTGCTTTGCGGCACCAGTTATTCGCATCGTCGCCAGCGGCGGTTGCCGTTTCCTCGATTCGTGCGTAGTCCTCATCAGTCACCCGAAATGCAATGTTCTTAGTCCTCTTGGTTTCGCTCATTTCATCGCTCCCCGATCGCAAAAATTGGTCTGATTCCGTAGTGCGTCACGTTAGCAGACGTTAACACGCCCGAGCGAGCTTGTTAACAAAGTTAACGAGACTTCCCTAAGTATAATAAACACATGTGTTAACAAAGTTAACGCGGCGTTTACAACGTAGACGCCGCAGCCCCGAAATTCGGGGGTGGCGTGTCCCTATTTTCAGGTGCGTAGCACCTACTCTCAATAACTAAGTAGTCCCTTAAACCGGACGAATCTCTATTGTATAGGGATGGGCCGCAGTGATAAATTGACCACTCAGTAGGGGCCATTTCCCGCATCACTCTAATCACGTCCAGATTTGGGAAATGACGCTCTAGCGATGTGTCACCTTTTAGTCAGGAAATCCGTCGTCAATCCATAGCGGTATATGCCGCTCAAACACTATGTCCGCATCCGACGCCTTACATAGAGACGGAATCATAATGAGGCATCGATCTCTGGTAAACCTGCTGGGATGCGGCTTGTTTTTGGCTGTCTTTTCTTTAGGAGGCAGCGCTCAGGTTAGGTTTGTCCAAATAACCGACCCGCACCTCTTTGATGAAGGCCCACAGGCTTTGGACAATCGAAAGGCTCTATCGGCTTGTGTAAAAGAAATTAACGAACGGGTCGAGGCTGGGGTCAATTACCAGTTTGTAGTCGTGACTGGCGACATAGGCGTCGAAAAGATTATTGAGAAACTTGTCCCAAAGGAGCAAAACGCGAGCCCGCAAGAAAGACAGAACATAGAAAATGAAATCGTCAAAGAAATCGAGAAAGGTGTGGGCGTGGTATCCGCGATACTGTCCTCTTCAAAGGTCCATCTGTGGCTATTTGTACCGGGTAATAATGATCTCTATAAGGAGAATCCCGCGACCATTGAGTATTACAATCACTTTACCTCACAATTGGCTGCAACCCTCCTACCTTTGGGCGTAGAAGTACGGGACCTTTGCCCGGCTGACAACTCCAAGACTCCAAGTGTGTACGCAAAATCCCAGGCTTATGTCTACGGTAAGTATGCTTTCATCGGCTTCAACAACGCATCTTTCAAGAACAACGATGACAGCAGCAACCTGGTACCGCTAGCAGGGCAACGCGGTTCAACCATAGCCGCTGACTTGAAGAGGCTCCAAGGGGAATACGTCGAACAAGTCAAGAGTTTTTTGAGTACCCCTCAGATACAAGGTGCCGAGGTGAGCTATGCGTACATTTTTTACCATATTCCTGAAGTCGACGATCCATACCTAATTTCGGGAAATGAAGGAAGCGATGCGAAACTAAAAGGGAAGCTCGACGAAAGGCAGAAGGCTATTTCTGGTAATGCGGTGAAATCCTCGCACCGATATTCCTCATGGTTTGTTCACCAAGATGTACGCGCATCTTGGGACGATCTACTCAAGAACGGCGGGTTCGGCAAGTTGATGGGACTCTTCGCTGGCCATCTTCACGACTGGAAGCGCGAGACCTATCAGGATTATCACTGGCTGAAGGCGTACGACTATGCTTCCGCGAGCCTGTCAAAGTTGTACATCTGCCCTCCTATCGCCGTTAAACTCCAAGGCGAAAAACCTGATCAAGCACGCGGCTTTATGGATGTAGCGATCGACCAACAGGGAAGAATACTCGATGAGTGGGGACGGAATGGCGCGCAGATCTCGTGGTACAACCCATCGACTGATAGTTTCGGCGCTGATGAAAATGAGAAAGAGACAGAGTACCTAAGTCAATTGGCCCTTGGTCATGTCTACGAAAATGCCGGTCGATTCATCGACGCCGAAACTGCTTACCATAAAGCTTTGGCCAGCAAGTCGGCTGTGACACGTGAGAATGCGTCGTCTTCCATTCAACGTACAGCCGAAAAACAAGTCTTCCCATTAAACAGGTATTTTTTCACGCCATGGGGCTTCTCGCTTTCTCTGGAAGGAAGTCTGCTACTAATATTTGCCAGCTTGTTGCTCATGCTGGCTTTGACATTGCTGGCGGAATCGCGACTCGACTTGTCCTTTTCGACAATACATCTACTGCCATTCACAATCGGCTTCGTCGCATTTCTCTTAGTATTGTGGTTGCTAGGCCGGTATCTCCATAGCGTTGGCCTATTCATTTCACCCAGCGCAGCCTTCTTACTCACTGCTACAGCCGCAATCGCAGCTATTTGGGTGCTTTGGAGCATCATGAGAAGGCACGGGAGAAATGTACTCATTGTCTTACCATTGACCGATTCTACCGAAGGCAAGCTAGGCAGTACGTTCGCTCACATACTTACCAAGACCAGACAGATGATCATCGCTTCTCGCGAAGATCGCTTCTACGGGACCGACATCCCCATAACCGTCCTTAGGCTCGGTGAGGAGACACAATTAGCAGATCTCGCAGAGTCAGCTGTGCCTGGTGGTCTAGGTAAAATAGCTGCTTGGCTCGTACGTCAAGCAACTCAGCCAGAATTCTACGTACGGGGTTCTTTACAATCTGCCGGGGCTAACCTTATGATGATCGTGACACTTGAGTCGGCGGGGCGAACCTTGCACACTTGGTTTTCGCGTTTCGCTACGGCCGACTTGGCGGCGACAGAAGAGGATTTCGCTTACGCCGTGTTGACGTATACACTAGCACCGGAACTATATGATGATGCATCTTGAGACGAAAGACAGGCAGGCTTTCGAGCGTTTGCGCGAGGCTCAGTTGTCGTTGAACCTGTTCCAACGGTCAAAAGAGCGCATTCAGTTGGAAAAGGCCAGTGACAAATTGAGCGAAGCTCTGCGTCGAGATCCTCAATATTTACGTGCTGTCTATTATCAGGGCTTGGTTAGAGATTTGCTCGGACAACCTAGACAGGCAGTTTCTGATTTCAAGTTGGTTCTGGATCAGCGGCCACCATTTCTTACCGAGGTCAAGTATAACCTGGGAGTTGCGACCTTCCATCAGTACGGACACAAGAATCTCAAGAATGCGATTGAACAGTTTGAGGACGTTATAGGTAGTACCGATGATCCTGCATTAAGACTTCGAGCGCGTGCGGGTATAACACATGCGTATGCCGTTATGATGATTCCGAAACCAGACAAGAAGGTTGACGACTGCAAAACATTGAATGAATTCCTTGGTAGTGCGACCGCTAGAGAGCACGTGTTGAAATACTACCGGCTCTCGGTCGACCAAGGTGAAAAACTAGCTCACGAACTGAAAGATCATAGGGATTTGGACAAAGCGACTGCTAACGAAATAGGCTGGCGATTGCGCAACACCCAGGCAGTACAGCGCATGTTCTACACTGATTATTATGATGACGACCGCATCGTGAAACTTCGCGAGGCCGAAAACGTTTTGCTTGAAGCCGATAGTCTCAATCCGAAGAATTGGTCTATCTACTGTAATCTAGGTTCGACTTATATGCGCCTAGGGCACTGGATAGCGACACAAAAAGACGTGAGTAGCGATCAAGACGCTGAGACATACTTCGATCAAGCTATTGAGCGTCTTAACATCGTAATAGATGAACTACTTCCAAACTACGGTTTCGCGCTCTACGAAAAGGGACGAGTGTACCGACTAAGAGGCAGATTCGCGGCGGCTAAGTTTTGGTTGCGTAAGTCTTGGGAAATCGAGGAAAACCGAGCCGTTAGCGAAGACACACTCACGTGTGAATTGGAACGGGCGGAATTGAATAGTACTGATTACCCGTTTCTCGGTTCTCACTAATTCTTCTTGAACACAAAGACGGGTTCGTACTTGTAGACTCTCGCCGGACAACCACGTAGATAGGGTAAATTCACGAGCTTGAGCTTGAGTGTTTCCTCAGCCATAAAGAATCTCTTTCCCATCTGCATAACATCTTCTGTTAGGCAGTAACCGTTGACATCGGCGACATTCACTACAAGCCGTCCGCCCCGTTTTAGAATTCTCTTACTCTCAATAAAAATCTTTTTTAAGAATTCATCCAACCAATCTTCGTAATGAGGATACTTGATGTAGCTTTGCGACTTTTCATCCGAATAACGTTCTAGGTTGAAATAAGGAGGGCTGGAGAAGACCAACGCAACCGAGTTTGGCCTAAGCGTTGGCATGAAATTCTCGGCACAGGCTCGATAGATTTTCGTTCGTGCTCTCACCTTTACCAAAGTTTTGAGTTTGGCTCCCATCGCGCGTAATCCTTTTACCTGAGACGTACATGGATCGATACCGATATAGGTTCGATCCAGAGGTAAACAACCAAGCATTCTCCCTCCGTAGCCGGCAGAAAAATCCAGGACTGTATCTGCATTTTTGGAATACCGTTCATAAATGGCCTTCGCAGCCGTGGGTCGAAAGTTCGAAACGCGGGCTGTGTGACTGAAGGAGGCTAGCATTCTGCGAAGGTTGCTCGCGTTAATTGCGGACCGATCCTCCCAAATGTTAAGAGCTTTTCGAATTAAGTTACGCAAAGCGGCGTCGTTGCTAAAGCAATTCAGGGGTGAGCGCGTACCTTTTACCTTTACCGACCACATTTGGGGGTGGAAGCAGTTTGCTAATCCTATGCCAACCATTAAACTCTGTATTTCGTTATCAAGAATGACTTGGTCCTTTTTCGTAGCTTCGAGGCGAGAATACTCAAGCACGATATTGGCATCACTGAGAGACGAATACGGAAAGCCACGTCTCCTCCAGTATTGAAAACTCAGCTCTACAAGTCTTTCACGATCGCGAAAACTCTTGACTGCCCAATCTCGGCCCTTGAGATTCAACACTAATTCCTCAAGCTCTTGCATCGTCGTAGATGTCGGATCGAAAGCTTCCGCCGACAAGTTCAGCTCCTTGCTCACTTGGCAGTAAAGATCCAGAATGGGTGTGCGATGATTACGCGCTGAAAACCTGGGTGAAGAGCCAGTCATATATGGATTTGTAGGCCTTGAATTCAGGTGACCGCGAATGAGGTTGAATAACATCCAGAATAATACGCGATCTAAGCAATTTGATAAACTACTTTCCTCAGAGCGCAATTATGTTTGAGGTGGGATTGATCTCTCCTAATCGGTTTAAAGCGAGCGAACTTGTCAACCCGACGACCTTCCAGTCACGCGCCATTGCTAGAGAAGTCGCTAGTAGCGATGTTCGCGCAGTCTTACAAACCATACTCATTTGGTGCGTTTGGGAAACCCACAAAGGACTACGTTCAGACCGCGTTTGCAAGCAACCGGGTCGTCTGTTCACAGGACAGTAAGAATCTTCTCGTAGGCGCAGCTATCTTTACGGTCCTGAGAGCTGATGCGTTTCATAAAGACTTCAGTCAGCGGTTGTGCCCACTCTCACGAGGAAGTCTTTACGTTAGACATGTGGCGGTTGACCTTGCGCATATGCGGCCCGGCTTACAATCTTTGATTAACCAGCTCGTTGAACGAGCGCAAGGTGCACCGCTCTGGTTAGAAATTCATGAAGAAAACCAACCGCTTCGTAACGAGATTGAGAAACGACACAGTTTTGAATACGTGATGACCAAAGTCATGGCTTCTTCGGACATTAGAGGCCTTTACATTAGAAGACCCGCAACTGTTAACCTCCACTTCTTACCAACGAACGAAATTCCTTCTGTAAAGTGCTTGGTCGAAAGATTCTTGTCGCGTAATGAAATGAACACAATTGTTCGGGAACTGAAAGACTATTCCTTGCACAAGCAGCCTTGGGCGCAGCACTATTCGCATTACAACAAGCGAAGCTCTTGGACGGCTTTTGCATTGCGAGGCTACCAAGGAGACGATCCGGGATTTATCGCAAAGCCTGCTGAAATGTCTAAGGAGTGGAAGCGCGAGAACCCAGATCTCCTAACGAAGTCTTGTGTTGATACTGGGGCCGCTTCGTCCTTCCCTTTCACGATGCGTGCGGTCGAACGTATTTCTGGACTGAAAGAACGCATTCGATTTATGCGCCTAGCACCGCGAGGAGGAGAACTCGCTAGACATGCTGACGTGACTGATCGTGACGCCGGAACAGAGGATGGTCGCGTGAGTCGTCTACATATTCCGCTACTTACTCATGAGGATGTTATGTTCGAGTCATGGGGTTTGCGTGGGGAACATCAAAAGATGCATTTTGCGGCTGGCGGCTTATACTATCTAGACCAGCGCAGGCCACATCGAGTGATCAATCAGAGTCCAGTTGAGCGCGTCCACCTGGTCGTCGATGTCTATTCCACTAAGAAGTTGCGAGACTTAATTTGCGGATGAGCTTCCCTCAGTTCGAAAGCTATAGCAGAAACGTTGCCAATTTAACGAAGCGGCTCACATGGGACAGGTGATGCGAAAGGTTATTTGCTGTGACGCCCTTGACCGATTGGCGTCGATGAAACCCGTCAAGTCCATTATTACATCACTCCCCGACGCCTCAGAAGTCGAATGCGGTATCTCTGGCTACAATGAGTGGTTCACTAATGGGGTCCGCGCGGTACTATGCTCTGTCGTGCAGGATGGCGTTGCAGTCTTCTACCAGGGAGATCGCAAGCACGATGGCAGGCTGTTGAGCAAAGCGACGCTCTTATCCAACGTGGCAGACTCTCTTGGTTGTCGGTTACTTTGGCACAAGATCGTTTTGAGGAATCGACCAGGAGCGATCAATCTCTATCGTCCGTCGTACGTTCACATGATGGCATTTAGCCGTTCTCTCAGAGCGGGAAAGTCTACGACCGATGTCTTGGAACAAGGCGAAACATTTTACAGAAACGGCATGGGCATCAATGGTGCTGTTATCGCTGTCCGCTTCGCCATCGAAAGAGCCCGGTCAACGGTTATACATGATCCGTTCTGCGGTCAGGGCACGGTCTTAGCTGTCGCGAACGCATTGGGGTGCCGCAGCGTGGGATTCGACATCGATGAAGAACAATGCGCGCGCGCGCGTATCTTGAGAGTAAGCCTTCCTTCGACGTAGCATCGTGGGAAATTATGACCGTGGGACTTCCCACGCTGCACTACGCGACTCTCACGCAGCAAAGGCCGGGGAGTCGGCGAGTGCCCAGGGGCTCCCCAAGGCCTTCTCCGCAGTGAAAGCGCCGACGCAAAATGACTGGTCGTGACGCACTTACGGCTGGTTCACAAGAAATTATCGGGAGCAAACAAATGATGGCCCAAGCTCGGCACCAACCGAGCTTGGGCTGCGGCACAATCGGTACGTTCTAGTGTGACCGCGTTTCCTTATTGTCTAATCGACCCGCCCGAAGGATCTGATCGGCTGCGCGGAAAATCTTCTGTGCGCTCTTTTCAGGGATCGCGTCGGCGTTGTATCCGACTCCCTGATAGAGCCAATGCTGTATGTAGCCTCGCGCGTAGTCCGCGCCTTCAAGATTCAAAGCTTCGCAGCACAACAAGGCGACTGATTCCGCTTCGACTTCGCGAAGATTTCTCGGTGTCCGTTCGGTATCGGTGAAATCGCCTTCGGACGTGTGCAAAAGCACGTGGGCCATTTCGTGAAAGCGTGTCTTATGCGGGAGTTGGGCTACGGGATTGATCGCGATTTGGCTGCCACGTGCGAAGCCCTGACAGTTGCCGTCAGTCTTATCGAACGGGATACACTCAATGCAAAGTGTTTCAAGCGCTCGCGTGGCGTCCCACTCTGGAATTGTTACTGGCCCAAGCTCGCTGCCGTATGTTTGACTGACTACAAACCATCTGGCGCGGTGAACAAAGGTCGTATAGGCCTGTTCTTCGCTCGGTGCGTCGCTCTCCTTTGATTCATCGTCGCGGCGCTTGCGCGTTAACGGCATGCAAAGCGTCAAGGCCTTTTCGCCGCGTTTGACCACTCGGCCTAACGTCTGCCACTTGGGAAACGTATTGATTGGCCCTGGCTGTATTCCGCGCAATTGGCATTGAATGAGCGCGAGGATTTGATTTCCTACGCTGTAATTCCAAAACGCGCTGTATGCGTCCATGATCAGGCCGGGCTTGTTGACTGCTTCCACAAGTAACGCTGACCACTTCGGAATGTCTGCTGTCTGAGTTGTTTGCTTTTGTTCCTGCATCTTCTTTGCTCCTTCGTTTGGTTTGTTTTGAGAGAGTGTTTCCCCCTCGCAGCGAAGAAGATCGAAACGACTGGGCGCTCATTCGCATCACCCGCAGGGGCGTAACGAAGTGGAGCACTCGAAGCGAAGCGCAGAGTTGTGCGAATGGGCTGTCGTGAAGAATCGAAGCGAAGAGGGGGTACTAGTTGAAGGATTCTCGACCGAAATGCAACGAAGTGTAATAACGGGCGAGGTATTAGGGCGACGTGTCGCTCTTCAGCTCGGATTATTGGTATCGTAGGTTGCGCAGGCGAGAATGCAGGCAATACAGATGCAACGGCCCCTGGAGTTGTGAAATGAGAACCAGAAAAGGAACTGAGAATATTTCAATTGAGGCAGCGGTGATCTCGGTATGGATCGTAATGCTTGGTCAGACACAATCTCCGCTTTTATCGCTTTTCATCAACTTGCTTACAGGTCCCAAGCAGCAGTTGCCCAATCGAGATGATGTCCTTGCACAGATTGAACCGTCTCTGAAGCAAGCAGTACAGATTATTTGTGCGGCAGAAGTTCTGAAGGGTTTTCTAAGTAATCGAAGCGCGAAAAACGCTGTAGCTTTCTTCTATATCGTGGTTCGTTACATGAAGCACGGCGGCCAGTCACCTACTCGCCAACAGAGCATTGAGCTTTGGCAGAGCGTATGGGAAAAGGCTAAGGAACTGCCGGTGGTAGCGGAAGAATGGCAAACCGAAGAGCGCAAAGGCGATCTCGAAGGTTGGAAATCCGACGTACAGGAAAGTGCCAGACGGCAACTCAGAACATTTAAGACTCAGTTGCCGAGGATTGAGAGAAATAGCCTTGAGGTTTATTCCAAAATGTTTGAACGCCTGTTCGGCGATCCTCCCGCGCCTTCCATTTGATCTCGGATCCTTCCGGGCCAATAACGAACTTATCTGGCTCTTTTCAAGCAGATCATTCGAGGTAACAATAGAATCGCGGACAGTTATCATCGGCGGAGGTCACCCAAATGTGGTCGCAACACGTTCAAAGGCCGTTGTATCAAGATTTCGAATTGCTTGGCTCAGGTGCCACTGGCGAAGTCTATAAGGCGCGTAGGTTAAGCGATGGTTTGACAGTGGCAAAGAAGTATTCCCGCTTTTTTGACATTAGCGCGTTGTGCGAGTTTCAGCGCGAGGCGTGGAATCAGCAGCGGGTAAATAGCCCGTTTGTCGTCGATATACTTGATTTTGATTTCCATAGCCAGCCACCGTTCTTGGTCTTGGAATACTGCGATCTTGGGTCGGCGCGACAGGCACTGGCGAACGTGTACTGGCAACCGGACAAGATCGCCGCACTGTTGAGTCACGCAGCCGCCGGCATTGAAGCTATTCAATCGCTCGGAGGTGTCCATCGAGACATCAAGCCCGACAACCTGTTGGTTAAGACCGATGAAAGCGGTAACTGGGTTATGAAGGTAAATGACTTCGGTATTGCACGTCTACCCCAAGGAATTGCCGGAGCGTTTCTCACGAGAACACCGGCGGGAACTCCCGGTTACGCCGCACCCGAAATCTTAAGAGGCGATCTTCCGAGTCCGGCCGCCGACGTTTTTTCTTTTGGTGTGACAATCCATGAACTGCTCACTAATGTTAGACCTGCGCCAGGATCAAAGAATCTGACGTGTCCCGGGATCTTGCGTCCGCTCCTTCAGCGAATGATCGACATCAATCCCATGAATCGACCGCATATTAGAGAAGTTCGCAACGAGTTGATTTTTGCAAGCGACGTCCTGAAATCACAGCGACATGGTCTAATGCTTCTAGGTGGTATTGTGCTCGTCGGTGTCGTAGCCGCCATAATGTCAAAGAACTCGGGGTAATCTCCGCTCAACAGCACTTCGTTAGGCGGTCGGGCCCATTTGATTGCAATAGCACGGCGTCTAATATTGCGTTTTTTCTCAAACCCGCATATCACAATTCGCGAAGCCTAACCTGAATCCTTCCACCAGAGGGAATCCTCGTAAGCTCGCACCGATACTTGCTCGTTTCTCTAAGAGGCAGAGATTCGGACGATCAATTCACCTACCACCCACTCTCGCGCCGAGCAGCACCGCGAAGGTGTTGTAATATACACGACATGACGCAGCCGGATTATCACGGCGCTCGCGGCTCAAACGCTGGCGACGATTTCCATGAACTCTGGGCGCTCCGGCAAGCCTTGACGCTCTTAGATCCTGATACAGATCTCGCCGCCGTGACGGTAGAAGGCTTAAGAGCGGAAGATGAAAAGGGTGTTCCCAAGGATACCTGGGACGGTGTTGACTGTACTTTTTACTACGGCGGCAATTATGTCGTTTCAGCTAAGAAGATTGTCATAGACCAACTAAAATATTCAGCCGCCGATCCCGATAAGAAATGGACCATCGCCCGCCTCACTCACAACACGAAGAAACAAGCCAACAATTCAGTTCTCAACAAACTTGCAAAAGCCTTCGCTGCACTATCTACATTGCGTCCCGATTTAGTCAGTACTGACAATCTACGCGTGCGTCTAGTCAGCAATCAGCAAATCCACCGTGACGTTATTGAGACCTTAATCGCTAATGTCGCAGGTGGATCAACCTCTCGTGAAACAAATTCCAGCAAGTTACTCGTTGCCGCCGATTTGTCAGCTAGCCAGTTTGATACCTTCAGAGAAAGCCTTGATGTTTCGGAATGTGGGCAACCTTCCCGGTTTTCGATCGAGGAGAGTGTGCTCACAACTATTGCCTCTTGGGTGGAGGTTGATGCGCGTCTCGCGGTTGAACACCTACTCCGCTTCATACGGCTCAGAATGATGCCGGAAGCAAAGGGCGAAGTTATCACTCGCGCATCAATCCTTGCTCAATTTGGCTTTTCGGATATGGGAGCGCTCTTCCCCTGCCCCTCAGCGATCAAGAAAGTAGACCGCCTCGTCTCAAGAGACGAGTCAAAAAAGATTGCGGATCAAATGTTGGCTGGAAACCAACGCATTTGCTTCCATGGTGCAGGCGGTTGCGGCAAGACGACGCTATTGCAAGATATTGCAACCCAACTGCCAGAAGGCTCTGTTGTCGTGACGTACGACTGCTATGGCGGCGGACGTTATCTTGATTCGGATGCGTACAGGCACAGACGGCAGGACGCTTTCTTGCAACTGTCTAACGATCTTGCCCAACAGTTACGCAGCCCTTTCTTATTGACAACATCAGGAACCGTAGACTATCCGCGTGCTTTTAAGAAAAGACTGGAGCGAGCTGCGGAACTTGTAGGGTCGCAATCACCGTCGTCCCTGCTCGTGCTCGTCGCCGATGCTGCGGATAATTCCATAACCGCTGCCAGTACTCATTCACCGCCAGAACCAAGCTTTATCCCTGATTTCCTTCATTTGGGCGATCTGCCAAAGAATGTCCGTGTGATTGTCACTTGTCGTACGAGTTCTTTGAGTGCACTAAACTTGCCGCCGACTTTCGGTGTCCCATTTGAGGTGAAAGGGTTCTCGCTAGCTGAAACAACAGTGTATGTCCGGTCATTGTGGCCGGCAGCGCCCGAACCCTGGATTGAGGATTTTCATTACCTTGCTGACGGTAGTCCCCGCGTTGAAACATACGCGCTGGACTACGCTGAAGCGGACCGGCAGCTTGCGCTCGAATATCTACGGCCACATGGAAAGGATTTGGATAAGATCTTCGAGGAGCAAATGCTTCAAGCCAGAAGTAAGGTCGGCGTGAATCTAAATATCCAGACTTTCTGTGCCGGTTTGGTGAACCTACCTCGACCGGTTCCGGTGGAGGCCTTATCTGAAATCACTGAATTGAGCCCAGCGAACATTATCGATCTATGTCGCGATCTCGCACCAGGCATCCGTCTGAAAAACGATTTGATCAGTTTTGCGGATGAAGACTTTGAACACTACCTGCGAACTGAAGGCAAACCACAAATTAACTTAGTCAGTGGCCGCATCGCCAACTATTTTGTTAGCAGCGGAACGGTGAGTGGATATTCTGCTACACACGTAGCATCCGCGCTCTTGAATGCTGGGCGCGGACTCGATGTATTAGAGCTGATTAATGCGGAACGCGAGCCAATAGCGATAAGTGATCCAGTTTTGCGACGACAAGTTCAACTTGAGCGCCTGAAAATCGCAACGAAGGTATGCAGAGACACAGGTAGTATCGCCGACGCAGTATTCACTGTCTTGGTCGGGGCCGAAGCACTGAAAACCGATGCGGCAATTCGAAAGATTTTTATCGAAAACGCGGACCTAGCTGCTAGTTTCGCGCGCGATACCGTAAGCCGAATGATTCTCCGCGACGCTGATGAAATTGAAAACCATGGGCCTTTACTATTTCACTTTATGGCTGCTGACGCTCGTCGCGGGGACTCCGTTTCAGTACGTGAGGGATACAGGCAAGGCCGCGCTTGGCTGCAACGGCGCTCGGATTATTTCAAAGAAGAAAAGAGGCGGGACCGTCATCCTCACGGCTGGTCGATCGAAATCTCCGATATTGTTGCTGAGACTGAGGGCTTGCTGCGTTCTGCACCTCCGGCTGTCGCCATAGATAATCTGATGCGCTGGCAGCCTAGATCAATTGCATTTCAAGTCGCAACGCTGCTTTCGTTCAAATTGCTCTCAAGTGGAGAATCTGACCTCGTCCAGCGTTGTCTTGAGGACGAGAATGTGCGCGCGCCGTGGGATTTGTTCTTGCTTACGCCTTTAGCGGTAGCGGGTCGAGAGATCGACGTGGTTCGTCTTGAATCAAGCCTAGAACAACTTGTTCGCCGCGGATTGATCAACCTCGCCCTTCTTCAACCGACATATCGTGAAGAAGACCCCGTTGGTGATTATTTGGAGACTATCATTACCGCTTGTGAGGTGGTGGCTGCCAGGGGTGGGAATACAAATCGAGTTATCCCAGCACTTGAAATATTATCTTTCGAAGACGGTCGCCGGGGCGACAGGCTTCACACGTCAGATATCACTCGTATCGATATTACCCTTCGGGCCCATGCTTTGTTACAACGTCTTCATGGCCGCGACTCGACAATAGCAACCTATCTGGTTCCCGCTCCGCCGCCAGATGAAAGCTTGCCGGAGAAACAACTTCAACAAGCCAAGAAACGCCTTGAAGAAAACAACGAAGAACTACAGCGCTTCATCGGACCCTTCGTGGCCCTTTACAATTTAAGAGCACGCGTTCTCACCGCCACGTCAGTTCCAACCGCTGCTGATGATCTTCGAAGTGCTGTATCACAATCAAAACAAGAGGACTATCGCTTGCGGAATGAATTTAGACTGTCTGGCATGAGAAGCCAAGCAGCCTTATCAATAACGCGGTTGACAATTCTAATGAGCTTCGATCCGACGATAGTTTATGACGAGGCACTCTCTGCATTGGGACCTGGCGTAAGTCCGTTTAGCAACTCCGAAACGCAAGTGTTCAAGAACCTAGCGGTGGTTGAGTCGCTGCATGGGCAATTGCTGAAGGCGATCGCAGTTCGGGCAGAAACGGTGAAGGCGGCTAAGGTTTCTGCGGATGAAAAGATTTCCGCACTAGTCCGATTCGCACGGGTTCTCATGATTATTAGCGAGGCTGATGCAGAAGAACTCTTTACACAGGCGGTCGCCGTTGCAGACGAAGTTAACGTCGAAGCGATCTGGGAGATAGATACTCTAGCGCCCCTCACTGATCGTGCCATCGACGGGCTAACTGTCGAACAGAGAAAGGCAACAGCAAGCACCGTTGCAACTATTGTAAGCGATGCGGCGATTCGACTGGAGGGCCAGGATGGTTTTCCATGGTCGAAGGTTGGTCGAGCGCTTGCGAATTTGCACTTAGGCGTCTCATTGGCTTGCATGGGTCGATGGGAAGATTCGGGAATCATCGATCGCGAAAGTCTTTTGCCAGCGATTCTGAAAACCTCGCTGGATCGAGGCTCGTTGTCACCCGCACAAGTCACCTCGGTCTTTTCGCTTGTGGATGCTGCTCAGACGGACCTACTTGAATGCGTCATCGATAAGGTCATTCATTTGGCATCCAGCGACGATGTGAGTTCGCTGGTTGAGCAAATCGCAAAAGAGGAATTGCTTCGATTTGGAGAAGGCAAACGCGAAGAGATCACAAAGAAGCTTTCTTCAGTACCTACAAGAGAACCCGGTACTTGGCTCCCGCTACTGGTGAAAACAACAAATTTTCTTCATAGCCAACCCAGTAAGGACGAATCCAGCTCGAATGGCAACGATGCGACACTAAATGATCGGGACCGTAAAAAGGAGGAACTTTTAGAGACGATAGAATGGAATGCGTATCGATTTATCGACCCGAGTGAAATCAATGGGGTTGTGTCACGTGTGTTGTCCAATGCCAAAGCCTCGGAGACCTTCATTTCCGTCTCCGAGATTCTTTTTCGAATCGGTGGGTCGGTTGCATTGTCTGATCGAATATCTCATCTGGAAGCCTTGATGGACAGTCGATCAGGGAACATAGACTTTTATGAACTTGGTCGGGTCATTCCCACGTGGATAGAAGAATGGGGCGATTATCCCTCGATATCAAGCTGGAAGCGCGAACGCCTTCTCAATGTCATCAGGAAATTGCTGCCCGCATTCGTGGGTTACCTCGTTTACGACCAGTCGCCTCTACCGACACTAATAAAGGAGAGTGAAGCGTCCAAAGAAGACGTTTGTTCCGCGCTACTCGATGCCATAGCGGGCCATATAGACGGTCTAGACGCAAGAACAGTATACGCACTAGTCGGGTTGACAGCTCGATACTGCGACCATCGAGATGCAGCGATTGTTCTTCAGAAATATGCGGAGCGCCTCTTCCAACGTATTCCTGTTGTTCAACGCGAAGACTGGGATCTCGCGGACATTCCAGACATACCGCCGCAGGCGTTGGCACGCTTTCTTTACGCTTTGATGGGAGATACTGATGTTCGCAATAGATGGCGCTCAGGGCATGCACTTCGCTGCCTTGCGCGATTTGATGAAACAGACACTCTCGACGAATTTCGCTCACTTTACGAACAAAATTCGGACTCGACATTTCGCCGTCCCGATGCGCCGTTCTATTGGTTGGCCGCGCGGCTATGGCTAGTTATCTCGCTCGATAGGATCTCGACCGAGACGCCTGGAGCGATTCCGTCGTACGGGCGTTGGCTATTCAATGTTGCAACGAATGTAGAGTTTCCTCATCTTCTGGTTCGATTGTTTGCCAAGAGTGCCGCAACCAAGCTCGTAAGGACTGGACACTTGCTTCTTGACTCCCCTGATACAAGAGCACTCAACGCGGCAACCGCAAGTCTATTGCCTCGTAAGAAACCATCGAGTTCAACAGCTCGTGCATTCGACAGATATCAATATGAGCTGAACGAGAAAAGGCGCTTTCATTTTGACACGATGGATACTCTTCCTTACTGGTATTCAAGCGCGACAAGCGCGTTCGCAGACGTTGATCAAGAGACATTTCTCGATGTGGCGGAGACTTGGATTGTCGATCATTGGAAGATCACCAGCAACCCATGGCAATGGGTTGACGAACCACGACAGGATCGTTTTTCAGAGCGAGACGGTCAATCAATGGATCATAGTCACGGTTCACACCCAACACTTGAGCGCCTGCATACATATCTTGAGTGGCATGCGATGTGGTGCGCTATAGGTGAACTAATGCAAACGCACGCGCTGGCGAAGCTGCAAAGGGATGACTACGACAGGTTTGAAAGTAAGCTGGAACGTAATCAACTGACCGTCCCTCCCCTGTGGTTAGCGGATGTACGGGGAGCCAAGCCACTCGAAGGGCAATTGTGGAACGGACCTCACGATGTGGTGGAATGGATGAAGAACGTTACGGATACCGAGTTCCTTTCAGAAGTGCTCCCCGACAGCAGTAACGGTTCTGTCGTAGTGGACGGCAATCACGATACAAGGTCTCGTGCTTTTAGGGCTTCGGTGAAAATTCGGACGGCAGTAGTCTCGCCTGAGACCGCACTGTCGCTCGCGCGTTCGCTTCAAACAGCTAGAGACTATCGGTACTATGACATTCCAACAGCAGGAGAGGATTCTGAGATCAATTATCCGCCATATCAACTACGCGGTTGGCTGGAGTCTGGTTACAGAGACTTAGGAATTGATGAGCGCGATGCGCTCCGTTATGACATAGACTATATTCACTCTCGACCTTCAAGGGAGACGATTTCGGCGCTTAAGCTGAAAGAGTACGGCGATGTGCCGACAGCATGGTGGGTGGGGGACGAATCTACACCTAGCGTGGTTTACGAAGCGTGGGGCGAAAGCAAGTGGGATGAGCGTCATGATCGACTGCGATACGAGCAAACTGTTCTTTCGAGTGGATCACGCTTGCTAATCACAAAAGTCTTGTTGACTGAGTTTCTTGCTAAACATCGATGCGATCTGCTTGCCGAAGTAAGGATCACGAAGCGAAACAAAGGTTCCTATGACTACTCACAGTATGAGGAGAAACCGACGGAAGAAACCTTCGTCAAGATCATCCTCTTCCGTAAGGACGGGACGATTGAAGATGCCAACGGACGTGTTGGCACTTGGGCGGCATCTGGTCGCTGAGTTGGGCTTGGAAGAACGTGGCGATACCTTGTCGCGATGGATGGCTCATCACGTAGCCGAGCTGATCGATGAGGCACGCGTCGGTGCGCCTGGGCGCAAACGTGTGGCAGCGGAAAAACAGGCGACAGAAACCATCCTCAGAATTTGGGAACACCGCGAGAATCTTCCACACGGCGCTTATCCGTTGGCTCCATTCAAGGACTTAATGAAATTCCTCGATCTACTCCAACCCAATAATAATCCTTACCGATTCTCACAGTTATCGACGACGGATCGTCTCGCGGCGCTTCTATTCGATAGGTTGTCGCGGCTGATTATTTTGTTGCTTCTTTTGCGTTTGGAAGAACCATCCAAACCTAGTCAGGCTAGCCGCGCAGCGGTCAAGGCGATGAATGATGAGGAGCAGGGAATCCTCAAGAGCTTAAACGCCTGGGTCGGAGTGCTCCTTCTCGCAAGAAACGATGGCAAAACAAAGACTGCGCGCAAGAACACAAAGCGTTCCCCAAAATTGGAAGCAAAGGCTCGTCGCGATTTTATTATTCAACTCATTGATGAGAGCGCGAATATGCTTACCGATCTCCGAAAGGAAATTGCTCAAGCAGTGGCGAAGTAAGTAGGCTGCTGGTGTCGATACGAATCGATTGTCCTCAGGCGCATTCTTGCTCCATCGGTCTAGCAACGGCCCGTTCATGGGAGAGGAGCTTGCCCCCTCGGTTATAACATACGTTATAATGGCGTGGAGCTAGAAATAGCGCCGTGGAGAGACGGTGTGGAGGCAAACGGAATGAGCGTCTTGAAGGTCACAACTATAGGGAACTCCGTTGGCGTGATTTTGCCTAAGGAGATTCTGGAGCGACTGCGCGTGGGGAGAGGAGACAACCTCTACGTTGTCGAAACAAAGAACGGGATTCAGCTTACAGCTTATGATCCGGCGTTCGCCCAACAAGTAGAGGCTGCCGAGCGCGTGATGCGCGAGGATCGCGATGCGTTGAAGAAGCTGGCGGAATAAGTCGTTATGGCTGAGATCATTTGGCTTCTGGAGGAGACTGTTATCGCGATCCATTACCGGCAAATATCAGAGCACGGCGGCGGTGAAGGTTTACGGGATGAAGGATTGCTTTCGTCCGCCATGGCTCGCCCAAAGAACCTCCTGGCCTACAGTAAGCCTCGGCCTGATTTGGCAGCCTTGGCTGCGGCGTATGCCTATGGAATTGCTCGCGACCATCCTTTCGTGGATGGCAACAAACGGACAGCGCTGGTGGCAGCCCGCACGTTTCTCATAGTGAATGGCGTTGACCTCGAAGCCACTCAAGATGACAAGTATCTGACCTTCCTGGAACTGGCTAAAGGGACCCTTACTGAGGAGCAGCTGGCCGACTGGATTCGCAAACGAATCGCTTAGATTTTAATTGGTGATCGATCTGCCACGACTCACGGAATAAGACAATGAAAAAATCTAAAGACAATACGAAGCTCGCGCTGCGCGTGATTTGTTCGCTGGGCTAAGAGAAGTATCCTCAGCGGGCTTTGGCCTCCGTACTATCTTCACCAGCGCAAAGGGACCAACCGAATGAACAGGGTCCCGGTCGAGGATGCCGCATGGATCGGCTCGCAACTGGCGCAGCTTTCCGACGATCGACTGCGCGACACTTTTCGAGCGGCCGGTTACGACAAAGCGACTACAGAACAATATGTGCGGACGTTGCGTGCGCGGATTAAGGAATTGAATCGATTACGTGATGCTCAATTGGCGCGCCGTACCCGGAATGGCCGCTGAGTCCTCCGTGGAGCCAGGCTGCGAATCACCGGACTCTAAATCCGTCGCTAGTGGTGCTGACATTTAGGTTCTTGCCAATTACGCTCGTAAGCGTATCATCAACCGGTGTCAGAATATCAAAGGATCGGTTTCTTGACCGCTAGGCGAATGCAGATCGTTGGCGCTTTATTCCTTACGGTTCTCAGTGTGCCGTCGCTCTTCGGCCAGTCGTCCAGGCCTGATCCCTGGCTCGACTTTCCCTCATACGACCAAACGCTTGTGTGGTACCTGCGCCGGGCTGCTGATGCCAAGGAGAGCAAACGACTGCTGGCGCAGAACTCCACGTCGGTCGAGACCTTTAGGCGGCTAGTCGCTGCTGAACGGCGTGACGATGCGTTGTTGGTACTGGGCCGGATCCTCCAAACAGCCGATGCCCTGCAAACGATCGCGGCACTGCATGCGCTTAACGAGACCATATTCAGCTTCCAGCAGGATGGAACGCGCTCGTATGCGGAAACAATCCGGCAACTGCTCGAACCTGCGCGTGCCCGCAGCGCGCAGCTACCACGTGAAGACGCTGCCCGACTTGCGTGGGAGTTGTTACGGATCGACGCTTCGCTTGACCGGGGCCGCAGCCAGAACGGACCCCAGCGGCTAACGCAGTTTCTCCGCGATTACGACGGCAGTGAGGCCGCGCTACTCGCCCAAGTCGACATGCTCATGTCGAATCCAAGGGAATTGTTGAAGGAGATCGCCGATCTCGATCAATTCGCCAAGGACCATGCCGGCACGAACGCAGGCGCGAAGGCGCTCTTCCAGGAAGGCTTCCAATTCCAAACCAACGTCGCGATCACTGGAGTCGAGCCACGCGGCTCCGATCCGACCGAGCGCCTCTTGCGCGTAGCGGCCATCGTCAAGGAACTGGAGAGTGGCAAGTTCCCGCGGAGCGAATGGGTGGAAAAGGCACCGGAGTTATTGGTCGGTTTCTTCGTGTCAGATACGCCGCCACCAGCATATTCACCTGCGAACATTGATAGGGCCATCGACACATACGCCGACTTCGTACGAACGCATCTGCAAATGCCGAACGCATTGCTATCGATCGATAACAGTCTCGGCTACGTTATCTCTAGCAAGATGGGCAGTCTGTTCCAGTTGCAGGGTGACCAGGTCGGAGGCATCGAGCGGTTCCTCAACGATATTGAAAAGACGGCGTCAGATCCCGGTTCGGTGCAACTGTTCCGCGCGCAGTATTATGCGCGCCAATCGTCTGCAGGGCCCGAAGCCGATCGATCGTCGATGGCGGCCAAAGCACGTGCTTCGCTGGACGCTCTCGCGTCTGCCAATCGCGGCGATGCATCTCGTCACGCGCTCGCATTCGCGGCTGCGTTTGACTACTACCGACGTGACTACGCTCGTGCGCTCCCGGAGTATCAGCAATTTGTCTTGCGGTATCCGTCGAGTTCATGGGCGTCGATCGCTGCGCTTCGCATCGGCGAGTGCTACGAACAGATGAAAGATTGGCCGAAAACCTCCGTTGCTTACGAGCAGGCCGCCACCTCCTTCGCTAATGACGCGTACGCCCGCGTGCTCGGCGGAGCATTTGCCTCGCGCACGCTCGATGCGCAAGGCCGATTCGACGATTCCCTGTCTGCCGCCAATACTGCACTGAATAGTTGGGACGCAGACTACGGATTCGAGTATTCGATCCGTTCGTCTCAGGCGCCGCTGTCGGGCGTGACCACCGGGCCGGTTGTTGACACGCTACGCGTCACTCGCGACGATCTGGCGGCGCGGGTAGCCACTCTCGATCATGATCTCCGTCAATCCGGCGGCCGGCTGCTGGCGCGCGGACGCTGGCAGCTCGATCAGAACCAATTCACTGAAGCGATTAATACGCTGACTACGTTCCTCAAGCAGGAACCCGGATCGCCAGCGCTGACTGAGGCGCGGTCACTACTCCATCGCGCGCAACTCGAGTCAGCCCTTGATCTGGCTGCCGTGGAAGGCGCGCACTATGACCCGGCGAAAGCAGTAGCTGCTTTGGACGGAATCAACAACGAGCCTTTTGATTCCTTCGTCGCGACTGCTGCACTGGCAAAAGCTGCGCTGAAGCTGACACAAGGACAGTCAAGCGAAGCCGAATCACTAATAGGGAAGACACTGGACTCGTGGGTAACAACTCAGCGCGATCTCAACCGGCAACCGCCCATATCGGGTATCGACGCTGACGTCGCGGAGATTCGGCAAATAGTGTTTCGGCCGCTCGGCGATTTGCCGATCTACGGCGGCAGCGGTTGGAATGCCTTCAACTTTCCGGCGGCGCTGCCTCGCTTCATCGTGCTCCGCGCCGATGTCCAAGTGAAGACTTCGGATGGCCAAGTTGGTCGGCACACCGTGTATCAGAGGTTCCCGGATCTCGATCACGTGCTGTTACTCAAGTCCGATGAGCTATCGCTCCTGGCGCGGCTGTTGCCAACGATCGGGGGAACGAAGCGCCGCGCGCCGACCCAGATCATGGAAACGCCGAATCAGCCAGTCGGCGATTCGATGCAAATCCTTTCGCTATTCGGGCGGTTCTTCGAGGCGAGACCTGGCCACTGGGGCGGCTGGGAACTCGAGACGTATCCGCAGGTGACCCAAATCGAATTCGTCAATGCAGAGCGGACCAAAGCGAATGCCCACGTCACGATCGGTTATTCAGGCGCCACGGTCGTGCTTGAGAAGGTCGACGGTAAATGGCGTGCGGTTCGGCTAACGAACCAGTGGATCACGTAAGCACGCGCGCCGGCGTATGCTAACTCCGCGACTTCACCGAAATTAACTTTCCGAGCGCCAGCTTGTACCAAGCCTTTCCCTTCAACGTAGGACAGCAAGCCGGATCGTTCTTTGTATAAGCCATGGTCGTTAAGTTGATCGGGCCGTTGCTGATTGCACGGAAGCTTCCGCTGAGGCGCGGCGCCAGAAAGCGAACGCTTGGAAATCATGCGGTTGAGCCTGAATTGGCTTCGACGCTAGTCGCGCAGGAACTAGTCCGCATACGAAACAAGGGTCGGTCGAGCACAGAATTTGTTTTTCCAGAGAAGATGCCAAGAAAGTTAAAACCCGATCTCTTTACCTTCGTGGCTGAGGTCGCTGTCGAAGCTGGCGACCCTATTCCAATCTCGTGCAACTGCGGAGGGATAATAACGATTATGCCGCCGCTTCAAGAAGAACTTGTAGTCTGCGCCAAGTGCGAGTCGCGCATTAAGTTGCTTGTCATATCAGGCGACCCTGGATATATCGTAGGACAAGCTCCAAACGGTGAACCTATGCTCATTCCCGTGCAAGGGAGTTCCAAAGAGATGTTGGAGATTTCGCCGCAGGAACGTAGAGAAATGCTGGAGAGAATAAAGAAGGAGTGGGTTGATAAAAAATCTTAAAGTATGGAGAGTGAGCAACCGATATTAGTGAATTCAAAGCTTGAACGGATCGACTTCGACGAACTGGTCGAGCGATCCCGAAAAGATACAAATCGTATTCTGGCCGATGACGATGTTGGGATCGTTCTGTATGTGGGAGATCTGGATATTCATACTGTGACTGGTATCGGCCATCCGAGAACAGGTGATGCGCCACCCGATCCGAATGGCCACTGGGTTCAAAAGGTAAACCAAATCTCAGTCAAACGATTTGGTAGTACCGTTCGGCATCAAATTGGCTCGGTCGTCAGAACGTTGGCTTCGGACAGTGTGCTGGTGGTGCGAGACAATGAAACGGTTCGAAAAGTAAAAGCGGCGGACCTAAAAGCCGGAATGATACTGGACACTGGTGAGAAGGTTTATTGGTGAACTTCAAGAATGCGTTAGAGCAGAATCTGTATGAGGCAGCTACCCGCGTTTGCGGTGCTAACGCCTCGATTGAGCATAACAAAACACTCGAAATCGAGGTGGCTGTCACGCGCGAGGTGGCATCTTTTGCAGGTCCGCCAAAGAAAGAGATCGATGTAATCACTGCAGGATTCGAGCAAAGCCCTGACGTTAAGATACTGATCAGTTCGAAGGACTTCGGCAATTCAAAAGCGGAGCCTGCTCATGTGCAGGAATGGGCCGCTGTGGTGAAGGCGATGAATCAATATTCAGGCGGCACGAAATATGTGGGCTTAATCGTATCGCCAAGTGGCTTTACCCGAGGCTGTGAACCGTGGGCGAGTGCTTATAATCTGGGGCTCATCCCACCATTGAAAGGCAAGAAACTGAGTTTTCCACTAGCCACAACAATTCAGATGTTCGAAAGAGTGTTAGGAGCGTTTGATAAGAGGTTGCATTTTCCTCATGAGGTTCTATTTGACGCCCCACACTTCTACGAATTTGTTTATGACATCACTGAGGCGTTCGAAGGAAGAGATGAAGCAATCAGAGACAGTGGCGGGAGATATAAATTACTTCCCAAGGAGTGGGTGTCTTCATTCGGAGAGGTTTACAGAACCTTTAAGGGCAAGTCAATCGAAGAGATTAAGGTAACCACGGAGGGAATATGCGTAACCTTCTCGGATGACTTAATATTCAAAGTGTCCGGAGCTGAAATCGTTTTTGGAGCCGATAACAATCTTTGCGGAGGTCAAGCTATTCCGATTGCGTGCGAGAAAAATCTTTTGGGCGAACCATGTTCCTTCGAGTTCCTCAGAAATCTAGTTGTGGGGAGTCAGTGACTAGCGCCGGGGATTGGGGCCACCGCTTCGAGTTCGGGCTAACAGACGATTTGATTCTTGCTATTGAACCGACGAGGCTACAGATTATCAAGGCGAGGAATCCACCCGAGGCTAATCTGTTATGAGCGATTTAGATCAACAGAAGAGATTTTTGTTCATAGCATGATCTGTGTCGCTCTACAAAGGCAAGAATGAAGAATCGCAAGCCGCTCCCAGAACCAAGCGATGTTCTGTACAGAATCAAGAGAGGCCTCTCCGGCTACGTGAGCTATCTCGCGGCCTGTGAGATGAATGCGTCTTTTAGTGAGTACGTGCTCTACGAGCCCATATTACGAATCCTCACCGCGAGAGGTTACGAAGTCCAAAGCGAGGTAGCCTGCCTGGAATCAAACAAGCACCAGTGGGAGACAAGAAGAAGCTCGATTTCGTCGCAAGCAGGAACGGCGTCACCTTTGCTTTAGAAGTTAAGTGGGCAAAGAGCGCGAAGCCGAAAATAGATGAGGACCTGCGTAAACTCTTGGCCTGTCGACAAGATAAGAATTGGCAGGCCTTTCTTTGCATTTTTGGCACTGAAAGTTGCATTACCAACATCAAACTACCCGGCGGGGCTCTGAAGGAGCGCGGCACCGCTGTGATTGCACAGTTCGGAAAGACTCGGTTTGGTTGCAGGATTTATGAATTAGCCGAATGAACCGTAGTACCATCCCGCTTTGCGAAGCCCACTAGATTTCATACGAAGTTTTTTGTCACGCTATGGTCACGTGAGTCAACGAGAATCACTGTCACAGCATGTCAATGGGTGCAAAGTTGAAGTGCTCTGTAACGGCGGCAAGTTGTAATAAACGTTAAAGTTGTGTGACTCGATGTCACAAAATGCAAAGTGCCAAGCGCGCTTTCATAACCCCAAGGTCGGCAGTTCGATCCTGCCCCCGCTACCAATTACCTCTTAAGCCTCAATAACTTACAAAGACTTGCTTCTTCGGACTCGAATCTGGGCGTCCAATTTGTGCCCAGAACAAACAGCACTGAACAGGTAAGAAACGGTAACAGATGGTAAGGGACGGTAGAAAAAGTGAACTACTCATAGATTTATGCTTTACCAACTGACCAAAACAAAGGATTTACGTCATTGACCGACCATGGGGTCGAAAACCCCACGGTCGGTTGTTCCAGTGCTTCTAGAATTGGCCACAATTCCCCCCAAGGCAACGGCTCTGAGAACGGCGCGTGCGGCTGTGAACAAGCTGCTCGGAGGATCACCCGATAAAGTACCGGAGCGCTATCGTCAGACGTCTCCTATAGAACTATTGCCTCTTAAAGTTGAGCAGCGACTAATACAACGAACGCTTGATCGGATTGTGCCCGAGACCTTTAGCAAAGACTTTGAGGTTGCAGCCAGGAAGAAGGGCGATCATGTTCGACTTGCGATTATCACGACGGCCGGCCACTTCGACTTAATCGCACCCTACTCTTTTGCGTGGCCGGCGGCGGTGGAGGCTGTGCGCTCACTGTTGAAGTTGGATCGATGATTGATCGAAGCCTCATTAAGTGTCTTAAGCGAAGTCTGCAAGGGCTTTGAGGTCGGCAAGTCATCGCACGAATAGTTAAGGAAAGCGCATGTTACAGAAGCTCGGGGTCGGTCTCAGATATTTGCTGGCGGCATTTTTCATACTGGCTGGGCTCAACCATTTCCTCAACGCTCCTTTCTATCTTAAGATTATGCCGCCTTATCTTCCATGGCCGTTGGTGCTGGTCTATCTTAGCGGTGTCTTTGAAATAGCAGGGGGCATCCTGCTCCTGATCCCGAGACTCATCAGGATCGGCGTCAGGGGATTGATTGCTCTGTTAATCGCCGTCTTTCCCGCCAACATCCACATGGCATTCAATCACGAGCTTTTCCCCGAGTATCATCCGGTGGCGCTGTGGCTAAGACTGCCACTACAACTTGTTTTGATCGCCTGGTGCTATTGGTACACGGTTCCCTCTCAGCGCCCGCCCGACTGACTACGTGGGGCGTTGTTGGATTGCGACGACGAAGCCAAGCGAGTCGTTAACCAACCGGGTCTTAGCCTGGCTAAGGCGGAAATTGCTGGTTTTTCTTAATGGACGAATCGTTTATGAGTTGATCCGCTGTAACGCTTGGTCCAAAGGCGGTAGCCGCCCCGAAATGAGTTTGCATTGTTTCCCAGGCGCGCTCCGGGTGGAAGCTTCTTGAGCAGTTTGGCATTGCCTCCGCCGAGCACAACGTAGTCAGCCTGCATTGCCGCCCTGAGTTGCCGAACCACCTCTTTCACCTGGTGACGCCATTTCTTTTCTCCCAGGCGCTTCAGTCCAGCCAGGCCCACATAGTCTTCATAGCTGCGGCCCTTCTTGTAGGGCAAGTGTCCGAGTTCCATCGGCTCCAGGACGTTATCAACGATCAAGGCGGAGCCGAGTCCAGTGCCCAAACCAAGAAAGAGCATGCGCCCGCCTTGATAACTGCCCAGCGCTTGCATAGCCGCGTCATTGATGAATTTTATCGGTCGGTCAAACGTCTTCTTGAAATCAAACCCAACCCAACCGTGTCCCAGATGAAAGGGTTCAATGAAGGGGCGACCATGGACCACAGGACCAGGATAGCCAATCGAGACGGCATCATATTTCCAGTCGACCGTGGCGGCCCGTACGGCCGCGACCATCATGGCCGGCGTCATTTTTGGACCAGACGGAATTTCTACCAGCTTCTTGTGGCCAGTCGCCAGCACCTTTACATGTGTGCCGCCGATGTCGATTACCAGAATCCTCATTCGATCGATCTCCATGCCTGCCAATTGCTTATCTCAATCTGTGGTTGATGTAGTATATAAGTGCCTTCTGAAAAAACAACAAATGCGACGAGAGATCACCTCATAGGAGACCGCGATGGCCACTAGTTTCAGTTGCAATCTATCTGCAGTGACCACGCCGCTCAAGCATGCCTGGGAGCACACGGTTGGAAGCGATCATGCGCCCGTAGCTTTGCGCGCTGACTGGCAGGCGCAGTTGAAGCGGTGTCATGACGAGTTGGGATTTCAGCATGTGCGCTTTCACGGTTTGCTCTCGGACGACATGGGCACTCTGATCTGTCATGACGAAAAGCTCCTCTATTCTTTCTTTAATGCAGATCGTATCTGCGACTTTCTACTCTCGATCGGGATGACGCCCTTTGTCGAGTTGAGTTTCATGCCGGAGACGCTCGCCTCAGGCCACGACATCGTCTTTCACTATCGTGGGAACGTGACGCCACCAAAGGACTATGATGAGTGGGCGACTCTTATTCGCAAATTAGTTCACCATTGGGTTGAACGCTATGGCATCGAAGAAGTAAGCAAATGGTTCTTTGAGGTATGGAACGAACCGAACCTTCCGGCATTCTGGACCGGAACTCAAGACGATTATTTCAAGCTCTATAGCCACACGGCGCAGGCCATTAAGACCGTCAACTCATCTCTGCAAGTAGGAGGTCCGGCAACCGCGATGAATGCCTGGGTCGACAATTTTCTTACTTACTGCGAGAAAAACGATCTCCCGGTAGACTTCATCAGCACTCACATTTATCCCACGGACCCACTCGGCTTCGAAGGGGCAAACACTGAAGAGCAGTTAGCCAACAGTCCTCGCGGATTGCTTCGCGACCAGGCCAGACTTACGCGCGGACGAGCGCGAGGGCGACCTGTCTATTACACAGAATGGAGTATCTCTTCAAATCCGCGCGACCACTTCCACGATGAGCCGTTCGCGGCAGCGTTTGCCGCGAAGATTGCGTTGGAGACAGATAGTTTCGTTGACGGTTACAGTTATTGGACATTCACCGACATCTTCGAGGAGAACTATTTTCCGTCTGTTCCGTTTCACGGCGGGTTCGGATTATTAAACCTGTACGGTATCCCGAAGCCGATCTATCGAGCCTTCGAGCTACTGCATCGCCTCGGGACAGAGTTGCTGGCCGTAGACGGAACGCACGACACAGTAGATGCATTTGTTGTTCGTAAAGAAGGCGCCATTACCATCTTACTCACGAATTACGCCCAGCCGCGTCATGAGATCGTTACGCAACTAGTAAGTATTAATCTTACGCAGGCCCCCGAGCCGCGAACCATCTACATTGAGCGGATTGATGAAGACCACGCGAATCCGCGCCGGCTGTGGCACGAGATGGGAGAGCCCGAGTATCTTTCTCATTTACAAGTGAACCAGCTGGAGGCGACCTCTCGTTTGGTAAAAGAGAAGCTTAGCTGGAAGTTCGAAAATCAAACGATTCAGGTCGATGTTGATCTGCCGCCATATGCGGTGGCAGCTATAACCCTGGAGTTCAAAGCGGCATCACCTCAAACTGAGAACCCTACCTGAACGAATCCTGACCCATGACCAAAGAGCCAAACGACAGCGCCGCTTTGTTGGCCAGGCTGCAACGAAAAACGTTTCAGTATTTCTGGACTGAGGTAAACCCCGCCAATGGTCTGGTAGTTGACAGCACCAAAGAAGGCTGGCCATCCAGCATTGCGGCCGTGGGCATGGCGCTAGCCATCTACCCAATTGGCGTACAGCGCGATTTCATCACCCGCAAGGAAGCGGTCAGGCGAACGCTCACCACGTTGCGCTTCTTCTGGCAAAGCCCCCAGGGAACCGCAGCTGACGCGACCGGTTATCGTGGTTTCTACTATCACTTCCTCGACATGAAAACCGGGAAGCGCGTTTGGAACTGTGAACTCTCGACCGTTGATACGACCTTTCTTCTCGCTGGCGCACTCACTGCGGCGCTCTATTTCAATCAGGATTCAGAAGAGGAGCAGGAGATCCGTTCGTTGGCTGACGCGCTCTATCGGCGCGCGGACTGGCAGTGGGCTCAGAACAGCGGAGCAACCGTGACGATGGGTTGGAAGCCGGAGAGTGGATTCTTACCATTTCGCTGGGAAGGCTATGATGAGGCGTTGCTGCTTTACATTCTTGGCCTTGGCTCGCCAACGCATCCGCTTCCTGCCGAGAGCTATAAGGCTTGGGCCAGCACGTATGAATGGAAAGAGATCTATAGCATTGGATTGCTCCATGCCGGCCCCCTCTTCACCCACCAGCTCTCTCACATGTGGATAGACTTTCGCGGCCTCCAGGACGACTTCATGCGTGAACATGGATCGGACTACTTCGAGAACACTCGCCGTGCGACACAGGTGCAGCAACAATACGCCATCCACAACCCATTAGAGTTCGCGGGTTACGGCGAGTACTGCTGGGGACTGACGGCGAGCGAAGGTCCTGGCCCGGCAACGCATCTGGTCAATGGCGTTGAGCATGTCTTTTTTGATTACGTGGCGCGGGGAGTTGCCGCGGGTCCCGATGACGGCACGCTCGCTCCCTGGGCTGTCGTCGCATCGCTGCCGTTCGCGCCAGAGATCGTCGTTCCGACCCTGCAACATTTCAACGAGATTGAAGTCGGCGTGGCTCACCCTTATGGTCTTGAGGCTACTTTCAACCCCACTTTCCCCTCCGAGCATTGCAAGCCATGCGGCTGGCTGTCGCCGTGGCATTACGGGATCAATGAAGGACCGATTATCATGATGATTGAGAACCATCGCACGAGCTTTCTGTGGGATCTGATGAAGAAGTGCCCCTACATCGTCTCGGGACTACGCAAAGCGGGTTTTACTGGCGGGTGGCTGTAAGTTCTGAGCCTTGAAACAAACGATTCAATAAAGTGTCACTTGCTGGCTCAGGCCACCGTCAATGTAATAAGTGCTTCCGGTGACATATTCGGCTTCATCACTGGCAAGGAAGACCGCAACCGAAGCGACTTCTTCTGGTCGGCCAAATCGTCCCCACGGAATTTCGCTTATTGCGTTCTTCATTGCTGTGGGGTCGTCGAGTACAGCTTGATTGATAGGGGTTGCGATGGCACCGGGAGCAATGTTGTTGACGTTGATCTTGTGCTGCGCCAGCTCCATTGCCAGATTACGCATTAACATGCGCACGCCGCCTTTTGAGGCACAGTAAGCCGTGTATTCTGGAAATGGGATGTCTTCATGCACGGATGAGATAAAGATCAACTTACCGCCCTGGCCCTGCTTGACCATCTGCCTCGCAGCTATTTGGCTAACAAGATACGAGCCGAACAGATTCACCGCGATGACTTTGTTCCAGTCATCATCCGTGATTTCCAGGAAAGGCTTTTTGATTTCAATGCCGGCGTTGTTGATGGTGATATCAACGCGGCCAAACCGTTCAATAATCTCTGCCATCATTCGTTCAACGTCTTCTCGGTTGCTTACATCGCCGACGACGCCGATCGACGATGAGCCAAACGACGCTGCTTCAGCTTGCACCGCTTCGCTGTCTGTTGCACTACCCGGTCGGTAGTTGACGGCAACGCGTGCTCCTTCAGCCGCGAAGCGCGTGGCGATCGCTTTCCCTATGCCGCTGCTGGCTCCAGTGACTAGTGCGACTTTGTCTTTCAAACGCATTACGGAATCCCTCTAAAAACAACTGCCTACCTGGAATACGTCAACCTCTAACTACCAAAGAGATGAATGTCAAGCACCTCGGCTAGTGGCTAACATGACCAGCACAGCGAGGGTAATCATGCCGAACGTGCCCCACCCGAGGACGTCGTAAAGGCGTGTGTTCTTCAGTGCGCGCTCTGCTTCAGTCGTGCCTCAACAGCGTTCCAGTCAATGTTCGAGAAGAAGGCTTCTATGTACTTGGGACGCTCTGCCGGTTTGTAGTCGAGCAGGAAGGCGTGCTCCCAAACATCCATCACGAGCACTGGATGGAAACCCGCCACGTTGCCC